>CXWL01122452.1_pt1 | contig 14368 bp, 12 predicted proteins | sample 590931 | NCBI WGS metagenome assembly CXWL01 (sample SAMEA3498368, study PRJEB10139) | groundwater metagenome | biome: water well; material: biofilm material | place: Germany | collected 2015-04-27 | reverse complement strand
GAGCATTCCGAGCCCGATTTTAACGCCGCAATGCGCCCTTCAGCGCTTTGTGACACAGTAGGAATAGGAAGCACCTGAGCTATTGCCAGGCTTTGCGTGCGCCATTCGTGGAACATTTGTATGGCAAGCAGCTCGGCTGATGAAGCTGAAACTGAAATTGATGGCGCAGGGCACTGATAGGTGCGGCCACCGAACGGGTTGCGGTGGCCGCGGTCGCAAATTGCACAACCCACATTGATAAGGAGTTTACGATGATGAAAAGAACATTAATGGTATCCGCTTTGGCAGCGGCACTGTCCCTGTCCGCCGGTTTCACGTTGGCGGCTGACCAGGCGCAAGACCAGGAAAAAGCAGAAACGAAAAAGCAAGAGCAAGTCTATGGCAGCCAACTGATGACCAGGCAAGAGCGTGCCGAACAACGCGCCAAAATGCGCGCTGCAAAAACTGCCGAGGAGCGGGAGCAAATCCGCAAGGAGCATCACGAGCGCATGAAAGAGCGGGCCAAAGAGCGTGGTGTGGCACTACCCGACGAGCCGCCCGCCAGAGGCGGTGGTATGGGTCCCGGTGGAATGGGATCCGGCGGCGGCATGGGGCCTGGTGGAGGTCGTGGCCGTTGAACAGTGCATCACCCCCGTACTGGCGCGTCAAAAATATTGCTTCGCTTGCTTTTGACGCGCCGGTGAGCATGGTGTTGATTTCTGGCGATCAAGATGGCTGAGCAGTCACGTTTTGGTCACGTTGTCGCATAGGTAGCAGGCTATGGAGTGGTGCAGCTGTTTGATTCATCTGGTGGGCGGTAGGTGTTTCGAACACCTGACCCCTGCCGTGTGAAGGCAGTGCTCTACCGCTGAGCTAACCGCCCAATCGAGGGCGCGAATTGAATCACACTGTGCGCTCATTGGTCAATTGTTGTTTGTGGGGCAACTTTGTGGCGCAACCGGTCAGGTAACGTAAAATACGCGCTCCTTGAATTTTTGGTTTGACCCATGACTATACGCACTCGTTTTGCGCCCAGCCCGACGGGCTACCTGCATATTGGCGGCGCCCGCACGGCGCTGTTTTCCTGGGCTTATGCCCGCAAGCATGGCGGCACTTTCATTTTGCGTATTGAGGACACCGATGTGGAGCGCTCCACACCTGAAGCGGTGCGGGCCATTCTGGATGGCATGTCGTGGTTGCGGTTGGGTTACGACGAAGGCCCTTTCTACCAGATGCAGCGCATGGAGCGTTACAGGGAGGTGATCCGGCAGATGCTGGATAAGGGGACAGCTTATTATTGCTATACCTCGCTGGAGGAACTGGATGAAATACGTGAGGCGCAGCGGGCGCGCGGCGAGAAGCCACGCTACGATGGCCGCTGGCGCCCGGATCACGGCAGGGTATTGCCCGAACCGCCGGTGGGCGTTTCGCCGGTAGTGCGCTTCAAGAATCCTACAGTGGGCATGGTGGCATGGAAAGACCTGGTGAAGGGCTATATCGGCTTCAACAACAGCGAGCTGGACGATCTTGTCATTGCCCGCGCCGATGGCACTCCCACATATAATTTCTGCGTGGTGGTGGATGACTGGGACATGGGCATCACGCATGTGATACGCGGCGACGACCATGTCAACAATACGCCGCGCCAGATCAACATACTCAAGGCGTTGGGCGCAACTGTGCCGCAGTACGCACATCTCTCCATGATCCTCGGCGATGACGGCACCAAACTTTCCAAGCGCCACGGCGCGGTCAGCGTGATGCAATATGACGAGGATGGCTATTTGCCGGAAGCGGTGGTCAATTACCTGGCGCGGCTGGGGTGGTCACATGGCGATGAGGAGATTTTTTCGACGGAGCAATTCTGCTCGTGGTTCGACCTCGATCACATCACGCCGTCCGCCGCGCAATTCAACACCGAGAAATTGAATTGGGTCAACCAGCATTACATGAAGCAGGCAGACAATGCCCGCCTTGTTGCCTTGGTGCGCACGCGCCTCGATGCGCGCGGCGTAACGGTAGGCGCTACGCCTGCGCTGGAAGCCGTCATCGCGCTTTATAAAGAACGTGTCGCAACGCTCAACGAGTTGGCTGATGCGGCGGAAGTCTATTACATTGATCTGCATCCAGACCGGGCGTTGCTGGAATCCCAATTGTCCCCGGAAGCGATGACCGCCCTGCATGATCTGCTGGAGCGCTTCAAGGAGATAACGTGGGAAGCGCCGACAATCAATGCGGCGGTCAAGGAGGTCATAGGCAAGCATGGCCTGAAGATGCCCAGGCTGGCGATGCCGTTGCGCGTGATGCTCACCGGGCAAACCCAGACTCCGTCGGTGGATGCGGTGGTGGCGTTGTTTCCGCGCGAGACTGTATTGGCGCGTATGGTGCGGTATTTGCGGTAAGTTATGAGAGAATAACTCATGGTTTCCCATCGCTTGCCGAAAGACGCATACATAAACCATAAACGTGATGACCCCATTCGGCACTAATTCCGCCAAAAGTTTACTGGCACGCTTCGTGAGCGTGCTGGAATGGTATCGTCTCGGCCAGATGCTGCCGTTGCTGGTGCTGGCAGCCTCCCTGGCTGTCACCCACCTGCTGTGGAAAAACGAATCCCAGGAAACCTTGCAGAATTTGCAAACCGAGTTCGATTACCGTGTGCGCGAAACCGCCCGCCATGTCGAGGATCGCATGAAGGTCTACGAGCAAATGCTGCGCGGGGTAAAGGCTCTTTTTGCCGCTTCGGATGGCGTCGGACGGGATAATTTTCGCGCTTACATCACCAAGCTGCATCTGGAGGAAAACTACCACGGCATTCAGGCGGTAGGTTTTGCGCCCATCGTGACAGCGGCGCAGTGGCACAGCCACATCGCCGCCATGCGCAAGGAAGGCTTTCCCGCGTACGCCATCAAATCCGAAGGCGAGCAGGGTTTCTATGCGCCGACTGTTTACATCGAACCCTTCTCCGGATCCAACCAGAATGCCATCGGTTTCGACATGCATTCCGATCCGGCCTATCGCGCCGCCATGGAGCAGGCGCGTGACACCAATAAGATAGTTAATACCGGCAAGGTGCTGCTGCGCGAAACTGACGGCCACTTGCGGGCGGGCTTCCTGACTTTTGTGCCGGTTTATGATTACAAAAGCGGGACGCCCCACGATACACTCGCCGAGCGCCGCGCCAATATTGTCGGCTGGGTCTACTCGGTGTCACGCATGGAAACACTGATGGCCGGTATTCTCGGCGAGGCCTCCATCGAAATTGATATTGAACTCCTTGACGGCGAAAGCTTGAAAGACGAGTCGCTGATGTATGATTCCGATCCCAGCGCCAGCCACCTTATCAGCGGCAAAGAGTACAAGTTTAAACACGCGAAGCAGATTGAAATTGCAAACCACACCTGGACGTTGGCGGCCCACTCTTTGTACATCTTCGATATGCGGATGGAGGGTGGCAAGCCGCGATTCATCGCCTATGGGGGGGTGGGTGCGAGCCTGTTGCTGGCGCTGCTCACCTGGCTGCTGGTGTACGGCCGGACGCGCGCCCTGCAGGATGCGCGGGAGATAAGCCAGAGCGCGTCGCGCTACCGGCAGATGTTTGAGGAAAACGCCTCCATCGCCTACCTGCTTGACCCGGATACCGGCCAAATTGTGGACGCCAACGCCGCCGCCATCAAATTCTGGGGTTACTCGCTGGAAGAGTTGCGCGGCATGAATATATCCAAAATCAGCATCGCACCGAGCGGGAAGATTGTTGAAGTGATGAGCAAGATCAGGGATGGCACAACACATCGCGTCGAATTATACAACCGTCTCAAGAGCGGCGAGATTCGCGATGTCGAGGTGTTCAGCGGCCCGCTTAACTACCAGGGAAAAATACTGCGCTACTCCCTTGCACACGATATCACGGCCCGCAAGCGGGCGGAAGATGCTCTCCGGCTCTCGCTGACCGTGTTCAACACCGTGAAAGATGCGGTGATGGTGAGCGACCCGGATAACCGTATCATCATGGTAAACCCCGCTTTTGCCACCATCACCGGCTATTCTTCGGATGATGTGGCCGGCAAGAATCCGCACATACTTTCTTCCGGCACGCATCCGCCGGCGTTTTACCTGAAACTATGGGAAACGCTGCTCTCCACAGGCGATTGGAGCGGAGAAATATGCAACCGCCGCAAGAACGGCGAGCTTTACCTCGTATGGCTTTCCATCAGGCTGGTGCATGACGAAGGCGGCAAGATTACCCATCACGTAGCGGTATTCCACGAAATCAGCAAGCGCAAGACTGCCGGGAATCGCGAGTAGCATCCGCGCATTGCAACAGCCCTCCGGTCATTTTCGGCATATACGTTGACTTTTATCAACATTCTCCGGCGGCGCACCCGGCCAATTGCCGTGCGCTGTACACGGCATGTAATCTGTCATGTTCCTGTTCGCGGTGCGGCCTGTAGCTTGCTATAATGCGCCGAGACAATCGTGCAGCCGCAATAACTGCAATAGCCAAAAACTCAGGCGCTGCACAGTGTTTACAGGTTCGTTCGTGGCAGTCCTGGCCAGTTCGTTCAGCCCGCAATAAATTTTGGAGTGATATGTTTCATGCATAAAGGCACGTCGTATATTCTCGAAGTCAGACCAAAAATCCCAGCTCGTTTAGCCCGCATCGAAGAACTGGCCAATAATTTGTGGTACAGCTGGGATCTGCCCACGCGCGATCTGTTTTCTCATGTCCACCGCAGCCTGTGGGATGCGGTGGGGCAGAACCCGAAGGCTTTCCTGCGCCGCGTGGACGAGCAGCGCCTGATTGATGCCTCGGAAGACCCGATTTTTCTGGCCAGTTACAACCGCGTACTGGCGGCCTATGATTCCTACCACACCAAGCCGGTGCGCAACAGCTATACCGAAGGGTTTGCGGAAAAAGATGTGGTGGCTTATTTTTGCGCCGAATTTGGTTTTCATGAGAGCTTTCCAATTTATTCCGGCGGGTTGGGAATTCTGGCGGGCGATCACTGCAAATCGGCAAGCGACACGCACCTCCCGTTTGTAGGTGTCGGCCTGCTGTATCGGCGGGGCTATTTCCACCAGGCCATAGATNNCCAGGCCATAGATAGCGACGGCAACCAGAATGCCATTTATACCGATTCCGATTTCGAGAACCTGCCCATCTCATCGGTTTTGCGCGGGGATGGCTCGGAAGTCCGCGTGAGCATTGATTTGCCGGGCCGCAGTGTGGCGATAAAGGTCTGGCAGGCGCGTGTCGGTAATGTCACGCTGTACCTGCTGGATACCGATCTTGCTGAAAACTCCCAGCATGACTGCGCCGTCACGCACCACCTGTACGGTGGTGACAAGTCCATGCGCATCGAGCAGGAGATTGTGCTCGGCATCGGCGGTGTCCGCGCCCTTGCGGAAATGGGTATCAAGCCGACTGCGTGGCACATCAATGAAGGCCATGCCGCCTTCCTGTTGCTGGAGCGCATCCGCATCATGATGGAGCAGGACATGGATTTTTCCGGCGCGCTGGAAGCTGTCGCCGCGCACACCATTTTCACCACACATACGCCGGTCCCGGCAGGGCACGACCATTTTAACCACAGCATGATGCAGTCCTACTTTGAGCAGTATTACCCGCAATTGAAAATCAGCCGGGAGGAATTCTTCGCGCTGGGCCATGCGCCGGACACTGCGGATTTCAACATGACGGCGCTGGCAATCCGCTGCTCGCGTTTCCAGAATGGCGTGTCGCGCATCCACGGCAGAGTTTCCTCCGAAATCTGCACCGACATGTGGCCGGAAATCGAGGAAGAAGAAAACCCCATGAGCTATGTCACCAACGGAGTGCATATGCCCACCTTTCTGGCCAAGGAATGGCTGGAGGTGTTCGAGCGTTTTCTCGGATGGGGCTGGAGCCAGCACTTGACCGACGTTGATTTCTGGCAACAAGTCAACAATATCCCGGATCATCAATTCTGGAGTGTGCGCGAGTCGCTCAAGTCCAGAATGCTGCAACTGATACGCCAGATTGTCAGCCAGCAGCACTATCGCAACCATGGTTCCGAAGCGCATCTCGACCGCATCCTGAAATATGCCGATCCGGCCAACCCGAATGTACTCACCATCGGTTTCGCGCGCCGTTTTGCGACCTATAAGCGCGCCGCGCTGCTATTCGAAAACCTTGACTGGTTGCGCGAGATCATGGGAGATGTCGAGCGCCCGGTGCTGTTCATTTTTGCCGGCAAGGCACACCCTGCCGACATTCCGGGGCAGGATCTGATCCGCCGTGTCACACAGGTTTCGCGCATGCCGGAATTTGAAGGGAAAATCCTGATGCTCGAGGGCTACGACCTGCGGCTTTCACGCCGTCTGGTGGCCGGCGTGGATGTGTGGCTGAACAACCCGCTGTATCCGCTTGAAGCAAGCGGTACCTCCGGCATGAAGGCGGCGATGAACGGCGTGCTCAACCTGTCCGTGCTGGATGGCTGGTGGGATGAGGGCTATGACGGCAAGAACGGATGGGCGATCAAACCGGTTTCGGAACTTTTGCCGGAAGCGCAGCGCAACCGCGAAGAGAGCCAGACGCTATACGAGCTGTTGCAGGACCAAGTCATCCCGATTTATTACAACCGCAACAAGATGGGTTATTCATCGGAATGGGTGAAGATGTCCAAGAGTTCCATCGCATCCTTGATGCCGCGTTTCAATTCCACGCGCATGGTGGGAGAGTATGTGACCAAGGCTTATGTGCCGTCCACGCGGCAGTATCGCAGGTATTGCGACAATAATTTTGCGGGCGCTCACCAGATTGCGGCCTGGAAAAATACAGTTCGCCAGGCGTGGCCCGGCGTGACGATCCGGCTCCTGAATACGCCCAAACAGAGCATCATGTACAGGGATTGTGTGCGGTTTGAAGTGGGTGTGAAGCTGGATGGGCTCAAGCCTGCCGATGTGATAGTGGAAATGCTGATCGGCTATATGTTCAACGGGAAAGAAGCCAAGCAGTCCATGAAATACAGGTTCAAGCCCCTGGATAACGCAAAAGAAGCGGGGGAGCACATTTTTGCGCTGGAGTTGACGCCCGAACAATGTGGCAAGCTCGGGTACCGAATACGTGTTTACCCCCATCACGAAATGTTGATTCACCCGCTTGAGATGGGCTGCATGCGCTGGCTGTAACGATGAGAGTATTGTTTGCCACCTCTGAAGCCGCTCCGCTGATCAAGACCGGGGGTCTGGCCGATGTCAGCGGCGCATTGCCGGCAGCCTTGCATGGCATAGGCGTGGATGTGCATGTGCTGCTGCCTGGCTACCCGCAAGTATTAAAAGCATTGCCGCACCTTCAAGCCGTAACTGAATTCTCCGGTTTGCCCGGCTTTCCCTTGGCGCGCCTGCTTGCCGGAACCTTACCCGGCCAAGCGCCGTTTTGGGTGGTTGACTGTCCCGAACTCTACCTGCGTGGCGGCGGGCCCTATCAGGACGAGCACGGTGTTGACTGGATGGACAATGCGTTGCGTTTTGGCTTGTTGTCGAAAATTGCAGCCGTGTTGGGCAGTGCGGATTCTCCGCTGGGCTGGAAACCTGATGTGGTGCATTGCAATGACTGGCAGACCGCGCTGGCTCCGGCCTACCTGAATTTTGCAAGCGGTGCGGCGCCTTGCGTGATGACTGTGCACAACCTTGCATTCCAGGGCATATTTCCACCGCAGACGACGTTGGAGCTGGGATTGCCGGCAGAGTGTTTCCAGCCGGAGGGTGTGGAATATTACGGCAACCTGTCCTTTTTGAAGGCAGGTTTGCATTACGCCGACCACATAACCACGGTGAGCCCATCTTATGCGGATGAAATCCAGACCGATGCATTGGGATTCGGGCTGCAGGGCTTGCTCGCCTCCCGGCGCAAGATTTTGACCGGCATCCTGAACGGCATTGATACCGACGAATGGAATCCAGCCGCCGACCACAGCCTTGCGCAACCTTACGATGCCAGGGATTTGCGCGGGAAATCCGCCAACAAGCTCGAGCTGCAAAGGCGCATGGGATTGCATATTGATCCCAAGGTGCCCTTGTTCGGGTTGGTGAGCCGCTTTACCCACCAGAAGGGGTTGGACATAGTGCTGGAAATTGCCCCACAGTTGATTGTCTTGCCGGCGCAAATTGCGCTGCTGGGCAGCGGTGATGGTGGAATGCAGCGCATGGCTCTGGAGCTTACTCACCGTCATTCCGGGCAGATCAGCGCATACGTGGGTTTTGACGAGAGCCTGTCGCACCAGATCGAAGCCGGTGCGGACATATTCCTGATGCCATCGCGATTCGAGCCGTGCGGCATGAACCAGATGTACAGCCAGCGCTATGGTACGCCGCCTGTGGTGCATGCGACTGGCGGCCTGATAGACACAGTGGTGGATTGTAGCGAGGCCACGCTGGCCAGTGGTGCGGCCAGCGGCTTCATATTTGGCAAGATGGACGCGGACGGCCTGATGGATGCCGTGCGGCGCGCGGTTGCGGCGTACTACGACAAAAATACCTGGCAGAAGCTGCAACTGAATGGCATGAGCAGGGATTTCAGTTGGGGCAGAAGCGCCGCAGCCTACCGCGATATTTATGCGCAACTGATGCGGCGGTAAAGAAAGCGAATGGGGATTAACCATTCGCTCACTGTGGAAAGCGGTGCGGGGTGGATCAAGGCTGAATCCACCGGTTAGGGAAACAAGGGAGATCATGCATACTCTGTGGAAAGATGGTGAAGCGGCGGCCTGTGGCAGCGAGATCGAACGGCGCGTGTACACCTCGCGCCTGCTCGGGCAAGACAAATCATTGGTACTGCATGGCGGAGGCAACACCTCGGTCAAGCTAACTGAAAAAAATGTCTTTGGCGAAGAGGTTAGGGTGCTTTACGTCAAGGGCAGCGGTTGGGACCTGGAGACTATCGCCGCCGCAGGCTTTGCGCCGGTTCAGTTGGAATATTTGCAAAGGCTGGCAAAACTGCCCGCGTTATCCGACCCGGAAATGGTCAACCAACTGGTCACCCACCAGACCCGCGCCGCAGCGCCGGTTCCTTCGGTGGAGGCCATCCTGCATGCCATCCTGCCTTATCCCTACGTGGATCACACCCACGCCGATGCCATCGTTGCCATCACCAACACGGCGGACGGTGAAGCGAGGGTGCGCGAGATTTATGGCGACACGGTGGTGGTCATTCCCTATGTTATGCCGGGTTTCGATCTGGCCAGGTTGTGCGCCGAGCGCTTTGCCGCTGAAGCAAGGGAAAATACCATAGGCATGGTGCTGCTGAGCCATGGCATCTTCTCGTTCGGGCAGAACGCGAAGGAATCCTATGAGCGGATGATCGCGCTGGTGGGCCGCGCCGAGGAATATCTCAAGCGGCATAACGCCTGGGATGTTGCACCGGCCGTCGTGACTGCCGCGCATGGCATGGAGTTGGCGCGCGAACAGGCCGGGCTGCGCGCCGACATTTCCAAAGCAACGGGTTTTCCGGTTATCGTCGCGCGCCATGCTGACGACAAGAATTTGTCATTTGCCCGCCGCGCGGATATTGCCACCATCGCGCTGCAAGGCCCGGCTACCCCCGATCATGTGATCCGCACCAAGCGCCTGCCCATGCTGGGGCGCGATGTGGCGGCATATGCCGCCAGCTACAAGCAATATTTCCAGGCTCACGAGCCGCTGGCGGAAGAGCGCAAGACCATGCTGGATGCGGCTCCGCGCGTGGTGCTGGATAGCGTGATGGGTTTGTGCGCGGTGGGCAGGAGCGCGCAGGACGCAGGCATCGTCGCCGACATTTACGATCACACCATGGACATCATCCTGCGTGCGACCGCTTTGGGCGGCTACCGCGCGCTGCCTGCGGGGGATATTTTCGATGTCGAATACTGGGATCTGGAGCAGGCGAAATTGCGCAAGGGCGGCAAGCCGTTGCCGTTCAGCGGTGAAGTGGCGCTGGTCACCGGCGCCGCATCCGGCATCGGCAAGGCCTGTGTCGAATCCCTGCTGGCGCGCGGCGCGGCGGTGGTGGCGCTCGACCTTGATGCCAGGGTTGCCGCGCTGAAAAATGGCGCAAACTTCCTCGGCCTGCAATGCGACCTCACTTCGGAAGCACAATTCAAGCAGGCGCTGGAAAGGGCGGTGGAAACTTTCGGCGGGCTGGACATGCTGGTGCTGAATGCCGGCATCTTCCCCGGCGGCTGCCGCATAGATACGCTCAAGACCGAGGAATGGCAGAAAGTGATGCGCATCAATCTCGATGCCAACCTGATGCTGATGCGCGAATGCCATTCCTTCCTCAAGCTCGCGCCGCGCGGCGGTCGTGTGGTGGTGATCGGATCGAAGAATGTTCCCGCGCCGGGCCCCGGCGCCGCCGCCTATTCCGCCTCCAAGGCCGCGCTCAACCAGTTGGCGCGCGTCGCGGCGCTGGAATGGGGCAGCGATAATATCCGCATCAACTCGCTGCATCCGAATGCCGTGTTCGATACCGGTTTGTGGACAGAAGAAGTGCTGGCCGCGCGCGCCAAGCACTACGGCCTGACGGTGGATGAATACAAGAAAAACAATGTGCTGAAAACCGAAGTCACCAGCCGCGACGTGGCGGAACTGACGGCGGAACTTTGCGGCCCGCTGTTCGCCAAGACCACGGGGGCGCAGATTCCGGTTGATGGCGGCAATGACCGGGTGATTTAAGCCTGTTATTTCAGAATCGGTATCAGCCACGGATTAACACTGATAAACACGGATAAAACCTTCACCAATAACCCGTGAACATCCGTGTTAATCCGTGGCTAAATGGTTTTTGAAAATTAAAGGGAGAGCAGGGTGAGCGAAAAAAAGCAAAATTCCATTCTGGGCATCATCGGCGGCAGCGGCGTCTATGACATTGATGGCTTGACCAACAAGCACTGGGTCTCGGTGCCATCGCCATTTGGCGCGCCTTCCGATGAATTGCTGTGCGGCGAATTGAACGGGCAGCAGATGGTGTTCCTGCCGCGACACGGGCGCGGGCACAAGATACCGCCCTCCGAAATCAACTTCCGCGCCAATATAGACGCGCTGAAACGCGCAGGCGTCACCGACGTGATTTCGGTGAGCGCGGTGGGTTCGCTGCGCGAGCACCTGAAGCCCGGCATGTTCGTGATCGTGGATCAATTTATAGACCGCACCTTCGCGCGCAACAAATCCTTCTTCGGCAGCGGGCTGGTGGCGCATGTCTCCATGGCGCATCCGGTCTGTTCGCGCCTGGGCGACCACATCGAAGCGGCAGCAAAAGAAGCGGGCATCACCGCGTTGCGCGGCGGCACTTATCTGGTGATGGAAGGCCCGCAGTTTTCCAGCCTGGCGGAATCCGAACTCTATCGCTCCTGGGGCTGCGACGTGATCGGCATGACCAACATGCCGGAAGCCAAGCTCGCGCGCGAGGCGGAGCTGTGCTACGCCACGGTGGCAATGGTGACGGATTACGATTGCTGGCACCCCGATCACGACGACGTGACGGTGGAGCAGATCATCAAAGTGCTGGTGACAAACGCCGACAAGGCGCGCTCACTGGTAAAACAGGTCGCGCCGAAAGTGATTGGCGATGCTAAAGGCAATGCCTGTTCTTGCCGCACCGCGTTGGAATACGCCATCATCACCGCACCCGAAGCACGGGACGCGGCGAAGGTCGGGCAGTTGGACGCCGTGGCCGGGCGGGTATTGAAGCGGTAAGTTCAGAAATATTTAGCCACGGATGGACACGGATAAACACTGATAAAACCACGGAAGAAACCACGGAAGAAACCACGGAAGAAACCACGGAAGAAACCACGGAAGAAACCACGGAAGAAACCACGGAAGAAACCATATTCCGATAGCAACTTCAAGTATGCAATGATTTTATCCGTGAACATCCGTGTTAATCCGTGGCTAATTAGCTTTTAAAATTAACTCCAGAGAGAAATTACATGCCCATTAAATCCAGAATCCGCACCGTCCCGCATTACCCCAAGCAGGGCATCCAATTTCGCGACATCACCACCCTGCTTAAAGACCCCATTGGCCTGCGCGTCACCATAGACGAACTGGCACGCCGCTATGCCGACATGAAAATAGACAAGATTGCGGGCATTGAGGCGCGCGGTTTCATTATTGGAGCGCCGCTGGCCTACGTGTTAGGCAAGGGCTTCGTGCCTATCCGCAAGAAGGGCAAGTTGCCCGCGGAAACCATAGGCCACGACTACGAACTCGAATATGGCACCGACCGCATCGAAATCCATACCGACGCGATCGAAAAGGGCGAAAAAGTGCTGCTGGTGGACGACCTCATCGCCACCGGAGGCACGGCTGAAGCGGCCTGCAAGCTGATTGACAAGATGGGCGGCGAGATCGTCGAATGCTGTTTCATCATAGATTTGCCGGATATAGGCGGGCGTAAGCGGTTGGAAAAATGCGGGCAAAAAGTGTTTGCATTGTGCGAGTTTGAGGGGGATTAGCGGATTATACAAAATTATGTATAATCCGCCCATGCACGCACAGCCCAAGCTGATCGAGTTTCTTGGCAGCGCATTGGACGACTTGCGCGGCTTTCCGATTTCCGCACGCCGTGAAGCGGGGTATCAGATGGACAAGGTGCAGCACGGCGAAGAGCCGGATGACTGGAAGCCAATGAAATCCATCGGCTCCGGTGTGCAGGAAATCAGGATACAGGACGAGGCGGGCGCGTTCCGCGTGATCTACATTGCCAGGCTGAAAGACGCGGTCTATGTGCTGCACTGCTTCCAGAAGAAAACACAAAAGACCTCCGCGCAGGATTTGATGCTCGCGGGCAAACGGTATAACGAACTCATGCGAGGCGCGAAATGAGCAAACAACGATTCAAGAGCGTATGGGATGCCATCGAAGATACGCCCGGCGAAGCGGCCAACATGAAAGCGCGCGCCGAACTGATGCGCGCCATCACGGAATATGTCCGCAGCAGCGGCATGACCCAGGCCGAAGCCGCGAAAACGCTGGGCGTCACCCAGCCACGCATCTCCGACCTGATGCGCGGCAAGGTGGATGTGTTCTCCATAGACACGCTGGTCAACATGCTGGCAGCGGCGGAGATCAGGCTGGAGTTGCGGTTGAAAAAGGCGGCGTAGCAGGGGATATAAATGGGACAGGCAAATGAGAGTTAAGATTGGGTAGCCTTGTTCAAGGGCGCATTACTTAAAATTGAGCCCGAAATAAATGAGGGGCAACGAAAAATGCTACTCGGGCACTACAGTGCGCCTGACAGGGCGCTTTCTGTAAAACGTTTTGCCGAGATTGCCGGATACGAGGGCTCCCGTTCTGGAAGCCTGCACTATGGAAAATTAGCAAGAAAAATTTCCGAAGCAATGAATACCGCCCCTCCCACGCGAGATCAAATTAGCATGATTGCGGAATGGAACGGCAGCCAGAAGGATGAAAGAGGGCACGGCCAATGGGTACTTTACGATGAAGTCGCCCAAGCCATTGAGGAGCTTGGCTGGGCTGATATAACAAACAACGTTTCTCAGCAGGATTTCCCCATCCCGCTTGGTGTCGAGAAGCCCAAGGAAATAGTTTCGCAAACGACCCAACGAGAGCGAGATCCTTTGGTAAGGGATTGGGTGCTACGTGCTGCGAATGGAATTTGTGAGCGTTGCGAACAAGAGGCCCCGTTCGAGTCGAGTGATGGCTTGCCTTATCTTGAAGTTCATCACATTCGCTACTTGGCCAATAATGGCTCGGACACAGTTTCAAATGCAGTAGCTCTGTGCCCGAACTGCCATAGAGAGTTACATCATGGAAAGCATAAGGACGAATTGGTGGAAAATCTTTATGAATGTATTGCAAGACTCAAACGGGAATAATTTATGAAAGTCGAAACCCTGCGCTGGGCCAACAACAAGCTGGAGATGATAGACCAGCGAATTCTGCCCGCTTCGTTTGAATATCTGGCCTATGACTCCGCCGCCTCGGTGGCGGAGGGGATACGCAGCATGGTGGTGCGTGGCGCACCGGCCATCGGCGTGGCGGCGGCTTATGGGGTGGCGCTGGAGGCGTTGCGGTTGTCCTCCGAGCCTCGTCATTCCGGGCTTGACCCGGAATCCAGTGCTTTTAAAAAACTGGATTTCCGCCTTCGCGGGATAACCAGCGACTTGCCCGCAAGCGGGCTTAGTCGAATGGCTAGTAGTTCTATCAATGACGAAGCCGAGAATTTCAATGTTGGCATGGAAGCCGGATTCACCGTGTTGGCGCAAAGCCGCCCGACGGCGGTGAACCTGTTCTGGGGATTGAAGCGGATGCGCGGCGTGTGGGAGAGCGTTGCAGCGCAAACACCGCAGCAGATCGCGCAGCGCCTGCTGGCCGAGGCGCATGAAATCCTCGCCGAGGACATCCGCAT
>CXWL01063056.1_pt1 | contig 14368 bp, 10 predicted proteins | sample 590931 | NCBI WGS metagenome assembly CXWL01 (sample SAMEA3498368, study PRJEB10139) | groundwater metagenome | biome: water well; material: biofilm material | place: Germany | collected 2015-04-27 | reverse complement strand
CCTGGTGCTTGCCCTGTGCGTGTGCCGCGAGGGCAGCACGCGCAGCCAACAGAGAAACCTCGCCTAGAATGGGAAAGTCTTTGTAAACTATCCGAACGTGAGGATCTTCCTGCTGGAGTTGCATGACAGCTGGTGCAACCCGCTTACAGTACCCACATCGATAATCGAAGAATTCCACAACAGTGACATCGCCGGATGGGTTACCGCTAATCGGCGAGTCAGGATCGTTCAACAATTCATCTTGATGATCCACAATGGCTTGTCTGATACGCGCCTTCGTTTTTTCCTGCCGCTGGGTCTCCAAGGATTTCAGTGCTTCCTCAATCACCTCGGGATGCGAACGAAGATAGCGTTCGATCGCCTGATCCAGAGATGGCTGGCCCAAATCTTGATTGGACTCGGCCGAGACGGATGTCTCAAACGCAAATGTAGCAACGCTAAGCAATATACCTATCAGATAGGAGGATGCCTTCCTAAACATGAAGTCTCCTTTGGTTTTGCCAGGTCGGACTGGGAAAGCGCTCATACCGCAGGCCGACTCAGTAACACGCTTCTGGCGGTCTGTGCAACTGCCGTATTGACGCACTACCTTCGCGTGGTCCCAGCCACGTTGGTAGAGTCATGTTTGGGAATATCTGCGGCTCAACAATATGAAGTCGTGCGATGGTTCGACCGAACGTCACTTGAAGAGCTGCGCGCGTTTCTCCCAGAGATAGATCTCCGGTCGGAATTTGCCTATGGCGAACGAGCGTTGGTGGTGCCGGCTATCACTGTCAAGGTTCAGCAATGGCAACAGCCTTGGCGGCTAGCATGGGCGCGTTTCTGAGCGCCTTCCGCGGGCATTCGTATTCTGGCCCTAGATAAGATGGACGAGCCGACAACCTGCGGACCGGTTTGGTGCGGTGGAACACTCCGCGGATGGCGGAGCGGCTCATGAAGACACCCCAGGTGATTGTTGGGCTGGATGTCCATAAGAACACGATTGTTGCCGCCGTGCTGCCAGCCGAGGGGGAGCGCGTGACCGAGACGGTGCGGATCGAGAACCAGCCGCAGGCGATGGAGCGATTGGCCACACGGGTTGCGCGGCGCGGGACGGTGGAGTTCGTCTATGAAGCGGGACCGTGTGGGGATGCGGTGCAGCGGCAATTGGCCGGCCTGGGGTATCGGTGTGCTGTCATCGCCCCCGGACTGTCGCCGGTGCGCCCCGGCGACCGCGTCAAGACGGACCGCCGCGATGCCGAGAAGTTAGCGCGTCTCTACCGGGCCGGAGAACTGACGGAGGTCCGTGTGCCGACCCCCGCCGAAGAAGCCGCTCGCGACTTGGTGCGGAGCCGCGAAGACGCGGTCGCGGATCGGTTGCGCGCGCGACATCGGCTCGCGAAGTTCTTGTTGCGGCAGGGCCGGGTGTACCGGGAGACCAAAGCGTGGGGCGTGAAACATCGCGCATGGCTGAAGAGCCAGCAGTTCGAGTGGGCGCCGCTGCAGCAGACCTTTGAGGCCTACGTCGGGGTCCCCGTACAATTGGCGGAAAAAGTCGCGGTTTCACGTCGCATACTATGTTATTTCAGTCACGTGTCGTTCGTACAGCATCTGTAGCCGTGGCGACGCTATTTCGGGATTTCATGAGCGTTCCATTCAAACCGCGACAAATTCTTTCAAGTGTACAGAGGCCCCTACGAAGGAGCCACGGGTTTCGTGTTGCCCCCGGTTTGAGATGGACTCCCTATCAGGCGAGATCAACTCAGAAGTGTGTCTGTTTGTTGGGAGAATGTGGCATGGATGATGAGTGGCACTTTGACCTTTACTTCTTCCGCAAGATTTCAGAGAATGCGTCCTGTCGTCACGTATCTTGCGCGTCATCCTCCTGTCTGCTTGAACATTAAAGCCCGACAATGATGTGGTCGGTACATTGATATCTTCGTGGTCCATTTTCCTCATGTGAAGAATCGCGGAATCGGCGATCGGCGGGAACCGATGATCCCACTCCTGCTGATTTCGTTTGTGCTTCTGACGACTATGCCCGCACATTCGGTCGACACGTTGAAGCAGCAGGCATCAGCGGCCGTCAAAAAGTTTTTTCAGGTCACGGAGCCGGTTATGGAATTTCAGGGGCGCTATGTGGACACTCCTCCGGAGTATGGAGAAACCTGTCGCGTGCGCCTGGATTTTTCCGAACCGGGAAAGGAATACTTTACAATCAGCGGGGCATACACGCCTTCGACGTCCATCGGAGACGGCATGTATTTTGACGCTCCGGACGATACCTTCGTGACAGTTGACTCCGAGGGTGACACGTTGATTCTTGAACAACGCCTCCGCGACAGCTTTTCCACGGGCACACACACCTATATGCGGCTGCATAAACAATCCGGAGTCGTCACGGTGACCATCAAGGAAACCAGCCGTTTGCTGTTGTTTTCCAGCACCCAGGTGAAGCATTGCGTCATCTCGTTGGAGGGCTGAATCGAGCGGTCCGCGGCGTCAGGTCCCGCTGGATGCGGGACACAACAGGAAGCAGTCGCGCGACCCCAAATCAAAGGAGAATCCTATGGCGGTGGATCCGACAAAACCACGAACCGTTCTGGTCATTCACGGCGTTCAAACCGGTGACAGCGTGGATCTGAACCAACACCAATTGATCAAGCAACTTCTGGAAAGCCGTTTGGGCAACATGCCGCTCAAATTCACCACCGATCTGTTCCGCTATGAAGACCTCAACGATCAAGCCCAAAGCAAATACCGGAAGCTGGTCGAGTTGATCGTGGCCAATCCCGTCGGGCAGGCGCTGACGTCAAAGGCCATTGAACTGATCGGCGACGTGGTCACCGCGAAACTAGACACGAGCACCGCGGCGAAAATCAGACAAGGATTCAAGGACAAAATTCTGGAGATTTTTAAGGCCGGCAATCCCTGCTATGTGGTCGCCCACAGTTTAGGCTCTATTTACGCTTTCGACGTCATCAACGACCTGATGACCGAGGAAGCATTCTTCGATCGACAGTCCCGCCGGACCTGGCCGGTGCAAGGCTTGATTACGCTCGGCTCCCCCATCGGGCTTTCCATGTTCAACAAAGGACGAAAAACGGTTCACGCTTTGGGTGAAGGGGACAAGATGTTCCGATGGGTCAACTATTGGGATCGGACCGATCCGGTCGTCTCAGGCAAAATGTTCGGGCAAAACTTGACCGGCTACGAAATCGCCGAAAAGTACCGCTCGCCCTCCCTCAAGCAGGGATGGGTCATCCGCGATCGCCCGGTGGATACCGGAAAAGTCTGGTTGTTGGCGCACGTGGCGTATTGGGACAATCCCACGGTCGGCGACGGCCTATTTGATATGGTCACAAATTAAGAGGGTTACTGTATGCGTACCATTGCTCAAAACATCGCCTGGTCAATTGCGTTGATGGTTCTCGCCAGCTGCACCCATTCCCTGTATCACGCCGAGCTGGACACGGTAAACTCTCAAGGAGATCTGCGCAAATCGGTCATCTACTGGTCAAAAACTGAGAAACTCATCGGCGCCCCCAAAGCCGGTCCGATTCTGTTAATGACCGCTTGCAGTACCAGACGGATTCATTTCGACGAAACTGAAAACGGTATCGTCTTCCGCGGTACCCCCGGACAGGACCGCATCCCTGGACAACCCGGCACCGTGGCCGAAGGCGCCATTTGCGGAGAAGTCCAATCTGTCTCAAAAACCACCGACCTACAGGCCGGACCCTTGTCACTGACCGTCCACTGCGAGGCCATGACCGATGAGTTCAGTATTCGGACCGGATTGTTTTCGCCGTCCTATATTCAGGCGCGCCAAGAACCGTACCGCTTCGACATTCAAGAGAAACGGAGCTGGAGTCTCCTAGGAAGGACACCCGACGCCCCAGAACCTGCCGCCTGTCCCTGACCAAGCCGCCGGATCGAAGCTGATGATTCGGAACGGGTCAGTCACGACGAAGAGGCGGTCTCTACTGTCTATGTCAACTACCGGCCGATGGGATGGACAGAAGATGGAATCCCGATGACTCGAAGTCCACTGGCGCAAGATGCCGTCGCCAATTCTTGGTTAAATTCCAACAAGGGTACCAATTCGGTCATAGGACTCTCGCAAAGTCCTTGATAATCTTTGCATGATGGTCATGTTGTGGGCCCCAACATTCCGCTTCATTCTGGCCGCGAATCTTGGGGGTGTAACCGGCCCGGTATCTGAGGGAACCATCAACCGTCTCGCAGACAGCTACCAGATTCAGAAAGGCAGACCCTGGTACAGCGCCGTACAGTACGTATTCTAGGAGGAAGCGCCATGAGAACAGTCATGCTGATAATTGCGTACGCGATCGCGGCTGGATTTCCGGTGCAGGCCGCGCATGCGGCACAGCCTGGTGACGAAGTGCTCGTTGTTAATCCGAGAATCAATCCCTGCATCGAATCCGCTGGTAACACGGCGGACCGCGGGGCCACGATCCGGAGGTGCGAGGGATTGCTGGGATTGGCCACGCTGTCTGACGATGACAAGTCCGTGTTGCACGGAATCCTCGGGGTTGCGTACTTCGAACGGGCCGTTTCCAGGGTGGAACCTGGCGACACTTCCGAAAGCCTGGCCCGGAGTTTGACTGCTGAAAGCAAGCAGGATATCAGGGTGAGCATTCAGCACTATTCGGCTGCTCTCCAGGCCAAGCCGAATTCTCCGATCGCCGATCGTAACTACTGGCATCGTGGATTTGACAAGGAGCTCTTGGGGCAGATTCAGGAGGCGCTGAGCGACTTTAATCAGGTTATCCGCCTCAAGCCCGACTTTTTCAAGGGATATCTTTCGCGCGCACGCATGCTAGCTCGGCTCGGAAAACGTGATCAGGCACGTGCTGACCTGAATCGCGCATTCCACCTGGCACCCTATGATCCTGAAGTCCTGAATACAATGAAGGCAATGTGGGGCGGCGCTCCCGAACGCAAGTAATGTCCCACAGCGATCGGGCCATAATTGTTCATGGTGGCTCGATAGCGAAACGAATGCGCTGTTCTTGGGTCAGCAATTCACCACCTGGTTTGGCAACACGGGCCCATGCTTGATCAATCAGTTCCTGCCCGGTCGGCGGCAGCGACCACGTCAAGACATCGCCCGATTTCGTTCTCGTCAAAAGGGATCGATCGTCGGGAGAAAATGCGATTCCATCCCACGGACTGAGAGCCCCATTGGATACCCTGATTGTCATGAGCCAGCTTGGAACGACCGGGTCCCACATCTCCACCATGCCCTCCTGGTCCGTCGGGTTGCTGCCGAGAGCGAGCAGACGCCCGTCGTGACTCATCTCCATATTGGACAAACGCGCACTAACTTTCCACTCGTGGACCAATTGCGCCGTGGGTACTCGCGAGAGGCGCACCACTCCATCACTGGAAGCAGTTACCAGTAGACGTCCATGATCGACAAGAAGTGCCCTGAACACGCTGGTGGAATGTCCCGCAAATGTCTCAATTCTATCTCCCGAGCGGATATCCCAAAGGGCGACGGAGTTGTCGTAAGAGGTGGTAACAACGTAGCGATCGTCCGGCGTAATTGCGACATCCCAGATTGACATGTCGTGGCGCAATGCATGCAGCAGCTTTCCGGATTCGACATCCCACACCAGCGCCGGCTGCCCGATCGCCATCCCATCGCCCGACGTCACCGTGACCAAGGTCTTTCCATCCGACGTGAACTCGGCTTGAGCATTGTGCGAAAAGTTGTGTATCGGGTCCAGATACTCCTCCGGTATTGCCAAGACACGCACCTTTCCGCTGTTCGAGTCCCACAGGCGGAACGTTGAATCACTGCTGCCCGTGACTATCAACTGGCCCCCGGGGCTGAAGGCACAAAAATCAACTTTATCCTTGTGGCCTTGGAGCTTCAGCGGCGGCTTTTCCCCGGCAATGTCCCAGATGATCGCGGTTTGGTCGGACGCTCCACTGACTAAGCGTGTTCCAGCAACATCAAACGCGAGGCAATTGATCTTTCCCCGGTGTCCGGGGTCGCTATGCCAGATCTGCTTTCCGGACGATGTGTCCCATATCGTGACGGCCCCCTCTTGGTCTCCGATGGCAGAGTGATTCGTCCGGGGCCGAAAGACCGCCGCCGTGGCTAGCTTGCCTGAGATCTGAGAGAGACGCTCAGCGGACTTCGCCATCGTGCGCTCCCAGATGCGGACGGTGCTGTCACTGGTTGCCAGAAGAGCCGTCTGCCCATCGCGATCGAAACTCGCGTTCACCAGGTGTAACTCCTTATGGGCGGGAAGCACGGTGTGACGCAAGCCGGTGGAAAGCTCCCAGAACTCGACCACGCCATCTTCGAACTCGACCATCGCTGCGTTTCCGGCCTCATCGAAACGAGCGCTGCGCAATTGCGCACCGTCGATCCGACGAGCGTCGAGATCAATGCGCTCTTCGGCCAGCGGCCAGGAGTGCGCACGCGCATCCTGCGTGATCGCGACGATCGTAGAACGCGCAGAAGCATAGCCCAGGGCGAGGATCTTGCTTGAGCCGGTGACAGGCACTGGCGCTTGCGCGAAATCGGCTGTATTCGCGACGATAACGCGTGCCCCGGAAGCCATGACCATTAATCCACCATCGCGGCTGAGGAACTTCAGCCCAATCACGCCACCGTCGGTTTGGATCGGCAGGTCGAAAAATGATGCCTTCGTATGGTCCAGAACGGCGATCACGCCACCGTCGGTGACGAGTGCGAACTTGTTCTCATCGTCGCTGAACGCCACCGTCGAATAGGGCGGTGCCAGGTGGCTCATCCCGGATTTTTGCCACAGCTCTCCAGTAACCGGCTGCCAATTCGACGTATCCATTAGCAGGAATTTCTCATCTGTGGCTATGAGCAACCTATTCCCACTCGGGGAAAACTGTAGATGGTTATGTGTGTTTCCTTCTGTCTGAAAACGCTGAACTACGGTACCGGTATGTGCGTCGACGATCTCAAAGACACTCCCTCGTTCAGTGCCCATCTTCCCCGTCCGCATCAAATCGCCGAACCCGAACAACACTTTGCCAGAGTAGCTGATGCCCAGATAGCGCCCGTCTGGGCTGAAAACTACATGCGTAACACTCTGGTGGACGGTGTCACTTCGGAAGTCGTTGATTCGTTCTCCCGATTCGAGGTTCCACAATTCCACCTGGGTGCCGTAATCGAGAGCTGCCCGTAGCCCGTCGGGGCTGATCCGGGCGTTTTGCAGCTTGTGGCCGAACCCCGGCCGGGTTCCACCGAGTACGAATCTGAACGACTGCTGGGAGAAGGATGCATACAGCGCCGACTCCGCCGCCTGAATCCACGGTCGGTCGGGGTGATCGAGTCGACGTGGCAAGGCTTGCAGAGCGAGTTTGATGCCGAGGTCGTGCTTTCCAAGAGCTGTCTGCTCCCGGCTTAACTGTGCAAGGAAAGTTGATTGGCTGCGCAAGGCTTCATCTCTTTGCCTTGCTGCTTTATTTCTCTCCACCAACGCCCAAATGGAGAGCGCCAGCAATACCGCGCTGATCGAAGCGAGCCCCGCGATCCAGTAGTTGCGGATCCGCGCTTGGCGCTTCTTCTCGCGCTGTTCAATTTCGCTTCGGGTGACCCCGAGAAGATTCGCGAGCAGCGAGAACCACGCCCCTTCAAATGAGAGCTTGTTGATCTTGTCTCTGCCGGGGTTGAAACCTCGATAGCTGATGGCCAGAGGCATCTGCATTCTTTCGACCAGCGCGTTCGGGAAGGCCATGTCTGCTTCCTGACTCGGGGAAGCCTCGTTGTTGGGAATGCCACTGATCAGAACGGGGATGATGTGTTCAGTACCCTTTGCCTCGGCAAACGCCCGAATCTCTTCGTTGACGTACCGGCTTGCGCGCGCAGCGGGTGAGCAAATCACGATGAGGTTCTTGGAGGCTATCAAATGCTTATTGAGCGCCTGGTAATACTCCGTACCAGTGAAGTCCTCTTCGTCACGGAAGATGTCCAATCGATGCCTGGCGACTTCCAACTCTTTCGGGAGTGAATGGTTTTCGAGGGCCTTCTCCAGCCGGGAAGCGAATTCCTTGTCCTTTCGAGAGTAACTGATGAACGCGTCGTGAAGCCCATTGACCACCGCTCGGTCTTGAGTCGTTGCGTCTTTAGCATGCATACACTACTTCCAGGCTGGCCGCATCCCAGCAAAGTTCATGATCACCAGAATATCGTCCACTTGGTCATCTCTCGAGGTCGCCATACGCGCTTTTTCAGAGAGTTCCACCGCTTGGATCCGTCGAGATCGGTCTCCATTATCATCTTCGCTATTTCAGCCATCGGACGCGCTGGCGGACGGAACAGCATCCGTACGGTTGGGAATGAACACCGTGGCGCGCGCCAGTTCGTCGACTCTCACCGTGAATACCGAGCTCACGCAAGGTCATCCCAGATGGCTTGGAGACCGGAGGCGTACAGCTCGCGACACCGAGCTATTGTCAGATCGCCAATATATTGGAAATGTGGCAGGTCCTTAAAGGACTTCCAGTCACCGCCCCATTCGAGTCCGAGCGATTTCCCAATCTCAGCCGAACGCTTCCACGCAGGATGGGCGACATCCCAATCTGCCTTCCCCACCGAATCCAACACCACGATATCAACGGCCAGTCCGAAATTATGAAAGCTTTGGCCGCCGCCAACGCCACGTGGGCCTTAAACGTTGCTCCATGATTCCGTCGTGGTCTCTTCATCGCCTCGCTCCTTTCGTCGGCCACCCCTCGGTGGGGTGGGTGAAGCCAGGCTACCACTTACCACACTGTCCGAATTTCCGGAGCCCCCTCTATCCCCAGCTTGCACCTTATACGGGGGCATCTCCGTCCCCTCGATGACATATTGCATAGACCCGTTTCGTCCCGACCGCATGGAGGAGGCATCTTCTCTCAGAATGGCTCATCGAGGAGTTCGCCCTTCCTCTGTTGATTCGCACAAAATCTTCGATAATACGTTGCCGCCTTCCCCAACGACTCTCAGCAACCAACGCGGTCGGCACCGGGATGGTTGGTGACAACAGAGGTTGCGCTCAAATTATCCATCCCCTCACCCTGACGATCGCGAGAAACAATGACTCACGACCCCGTGTGTGTTCCCGCATCAGGTATTCTGTGCTCAGAGTGCCGTGCGCACGTCCGCGATCTCTGGAGCGCCCGCCCCGTTTTCGCTATGGGTCTTCGCCGGGCTGAGTAATTCCTCCAAGGCCTGAATCGCCCCGCTGATTCTGAGCAAAGTGCTCTTCACGTTCGCTTGCCGGGATTCTAGATCCGCGAGCATCTTCTGCCCATTTTCAAATTCACCCTTCAGTTCCTTCAGCCGCTGTTCAATCTGCTCGATCATGATCGCTCCTCCGTGATTGTTTGTCTTGCGCTCGCCGCAAGGACGCAACGTGGCCAGATGTCTTTCACCCTGATTTTCTATGACGCTCGCGGGGCCGCACCGTGCACTCCATCCAGAGTCGTCTCTCCGTCCGGCGTATCCCACGATCCTCGGTGAAGGAACGGCCACGCTCCACCCTCGGATTCCGTCGCCGAATGACCTCCACCCATGTGAATCAATCCTTGAATCCGGAAAAGCTGCCTATCCGCTTATTCTGCTCTTAACGAGCGCCGAAGCTTTCGAGTATTCTCGCAAGCTCCTCAATCTCTTTATCGGTTGGACTCTCTGGTGCATATCTGTGAAGCAGATAACGGAGAATCTCGACCGCCGCACCCTCGCCATCCTTTCCTGTTCCCTGCCCCCCCCCTTCAGAAAGCCGCCAAGGATTTTGGGGTCAGCGTAATACGTCGCTCCTCGGAGGTCATCAAGGAGTTGCTTTGCTAACTGGGTCGCTCTTTCGTTAGGCATACCTATTCTCCTAGGAGCCTGTCCGACATTAGGAATCACGAAAAATCCGACGCACACATTTGGCACAGGATCAACGATCGCCACGTGATGAAGGGTTCAGGCACCCCTAAATCCTGGCCATTTCGGCAATGTCGGACAGGCTCCTATGTGAAACTATTTGGACCAGCCGCACTCAGGTACCCTGACCTCGGACCACCGGTGCTTAGCGGCGCCCCCTTTACGCTCCAACCTGGGCAGGGAAACCGTTCACACGACTTGAGTCTACCTGAGTAGCGTCCTGGGGCTGGGCCTTGAGTTCTTCCTCCAAAACCTAAATCGCGCCGCTTATCCGTAGTAGCGTTTCCTGCACCTGCGATTCTTGCCGTTGCACATCGCGAAGTCGCGCTTGCCCCTTTTCGAATTCGGTGCGCAGGGCTCCGAGACGTTGCTGTAGTTGTTCTCGCATCACTTTTGGGCTCCTATGAGTGAATTGCTGATTTGCCAGATTACGGTCTAGCGGCTTTCATTCGATCGACACTAACCTCATCATCTATTCCTAGAGGTTTAGGCAATGGGGCCAATAGCAATCCATGAATAGTTGATATTGTGAATCTCGGTTTTAGGAAAATTGTCGCCTTTTTTATACATAACTACAAACCCATTAGCACTGACATTATAAGCGCCGACTGCTCCACGAAAAGTATACTGACCGTAACCTGGGTCATCGATTGACACAGTAGTAGCAATAGGTAATCCGGGCGAGAAGGAGTTCGGAAAATTGACAGGTATCTGTATCTCAGCAACTCTCGTTGAAAAATTACCCCTCCCCCAAGCAATCTGTAGATTACCTATACGCACATAGCCTTCATTTGAATGGTCATTACTCCAGTGGATGTCGCCGTGTACGTGAAGGTCGCTCGTTGCCCCTCCTCCAATGTGGACAGGCTTAGAATTATCATAGTTTAGATACAGGGCGTCCGCCCCGTCCGGGTCAGGGGTGGTATACCCCTTACCATTGATATGCCGCACCTTGAGCGCTGCGTTGCCCCCAGCACCAACCGTAGTATTACCCGTAATCAGAGTGTCGCCGTTCACATGCAATTTTGCCTGTGGATTGCTAATAGAAATACCGACCCGGCCTGAATTTGCCTGACCGATGACACCCGGGTGCAACCAAAGGCTTGCATCGTTGACACGAACAGTATTGTCGACATCGATACCTAGGCCGATTGCGGTAGTGGTCCAATCTGAGCCATTCGTAAAACGATGCGCCCTAACACCCAGACTTGTATTGTTTGCAGAATGGAAACCAATGCTTGCCAAAGACAGCTCGGAACCAAGACTTGTAGGCAATGTTCCTGCAGAGATACGGAACGCAGAACTCTGAGCAGTCCCGTCAATCTCCTTCGCGTCACTGCCGACAATACTTAGCCTGGCCTTTGTGCTCGTCGTCCCGATGCCGACATTGCCGCTATCAAGAATGGTGAGGCACGTTTTACCGTTATGGTCTCTGATCCCGGCATGCGGATTAGGATCGCTCTTATCACTGAAACCAATGTCGAGAAACGTTGAGTTGCGGCCTGCTGTGCCGATCACCCAATGCTTGAACGTATTTTTTTGATTATCATTGTAGCCCCCCATGCGAATTGTGGGACCGTGATTGGGATTATCAGCCGCGCTGAACAGATCCAGTTCAGGGTAAGAACCGGTTATGGCAAGGCCCGGGCGGTCATATCCATCGTTCAGCAGAGGAGCAGAAGAACTCCCCTCTATATGCAGCTTTTTCCCTGGATTCGTCGTCCCAATGCCGACGTTGCCGCCTTCCAAGATCATCAATCTAGGGGTACACATAGCACCATCTGCGGGGTTCCCATCGCAGTTTTTGCCAGTACTGTCTGTTTTGTATTCCCAGATTTCCAATGCATTCTTTCTGTATTGGCTATTCATGTGCCACAGAGCCCATTTGTGTTCCCGTCCCGATTCGTCCGTTCTAGCAAACTGCAGGCTGTAAATATTGGAGTCTGGAGCATTCACCACAATATTCCCGGCGACTTCCAATTTTTCACTCAGCGGCGTCGTTCCAATCCCCAAGGGTCCTGAGATGTACCATTTATCACTCATGTGTTGACTCCTTTAGGTGGAAAGGTCTGTGTCCAACGTATATATCAGTCCTGCTCATTGTTCTGATGTCTCTGTGTTTCAAGCCGGGCCTTGCTTGTTAGGATCCGATGGCGGCACGAGCTGATCGAAGACGAGCCCACTTGACCCTTCGCCACGTCCCACTTCATTGCGCCGTCCGACCCACAGATACGATTGGCCATTTGTCCAGCGCGTGTACTGATAGGCACGCGACACACGGACGCCCTCGCGGGGGACTTCCTCGCCGTACAAGGGCTTTCCTGCTTGGTTGACGGTCCAAAGTTCCGTCATGACTCGCCCTTGTGGCCGTCGGCCGGTTGTGAATCCGAGGCGATCGGCACGACCTGGTTGGATCGGCACCGGTAGCATCGGTACCCAGTGGGAAGGAACCTCGGAGGCGAGCTTATAGAGTCTGGTCAGAGTCGCGTCCGGCCCAACCGACGGAGGAGTTTTCTCCTTGCGGGTACGGAAGTAGGCTTCCGATTGATTGAGCGGACGGCCAAGAGCACTTTCGATCGTCCGCTCCACCGCCCACACCATATTCGCCATTTCGTCCCGCATGAACAGCACTTCTTCAATCGATTTTCCCTGGAGACTCCTGCCCAAGGTCGGAGGAAGAAAGAGGGCGTCGGTCTTCGACTCGTCGCCGGAGAGGTGAAAGAGGTCCCAGGGCAACAAGCCGGATGATAAACCTTTGGCCTTGCGATCTTTATCAAGTGCCCGCGTAGACGGGATTTGGGTGGACATCCCAAACGTGTCCAAGACCGTCAGGGTGTCCGTATAACAGAGCGTGCCGACGGGAAGCGTCACGGGAATGATGAACCAATCATCACCGGAGACCAGACCGAAGTCGATCAAGAGTAAATGGGCCAACTGTTGCTCGCCGGCGGCGATTGCACCGAAATCGACTTTGGCATCTTCAAATTCCCAGTAGCGCGACACCGGCATGCCAGGAAACCTGACCGGCGTCGGGATCACACTCCGTTTGACAGTCCTCTTAGCGACTTTGTTGGGATCCCTGTCAATGATCGTGTCGATCGCAGAGGGATCAGAAGGCGCCGCTCCCAGCGATGCGCCGGCCATGGCATCGAAGGAGTACCAATCCAAGTGACCGTCCGCATATTCGGTCGCATTCAGGACGGCCTCACCCTGTGGAGTTGACGCAGCAATGAGGGCTTGGTACTCCAGTCGTGGTGGAACCCATGAGGAGTCTTTGGCTTCATAAAACAACGAGTCGTACCATTTCTTCCAGCTCTCGATCGTGTTGCCCACTGCCGCTCGATGTTCCAGGGGGATGCCTGCCCACGAGTCCACACCCTTTCGCAGCACGATGCCATCGGGAACCCGCCCGCTCATGACTTCTATGAAATGGACTGTATCCGAACCTAAACGCTGTTGTTTCTTATGCAACTCCTCCTCCTGCTCCGGCTTGGTCAGGTGCGCGAGCGGATTCGTGAGCGGAAAATCGGCAATGGCTTTTGCCCGCAGAGCCCCAGCACCGTTGGCGTTGAGGAGTCGGAGAAACTGTAATCCGGCTTCCGCTGCGAGACGAAGTGGAGGAAAGGGTCCATTTGTATCACGCACAGTTTCTCGCTCGACCAAGACTTCCAGCGGGACCGACCCGTCAAGTGTTTGACCCTCAACTTTGACTTGAGATGGTGGCCTGTTTTGTGGCTGTAAGTGGTAGCGCGTGATGGGGGCGTAGGTGACGTCGAGCTCGGCCCAGATCGGCGAGCCCGCATCTTCCCCCCAGAACTCGAGCAATTGCCACTGCCGAGCCAACAACCACAGTGGATCGTGGACCTCGGCGTTCAACCCATATTGCAGACTGGTATCACGGGAGTAGGGTTCTAACCGGGTCCATCTCGGGTTCAGTGCGTCCATGGTGGCTTACGAGCTTCCTTTCGATAGGTACGAACGGATCGCGTCGGGAAATTTGTCCGAATCGAGGTACATCGCCGGCAGATATTGCCCGAGCTCTCCCAAGGCCGTGAGATCCACGGCGCGTAGTTTGGCGAGCTCTAATGTCTCGCGCAGGGTTTGCTCCAGAAGCATGGAGTTCCACTGATCAACACCCTCCGGCGCGAGGGCTAGCAAGAGCGCTTGAGGAGCGCGTGGTTGCGGCGCATCGTAATGAAACGTGAGCCCTGTCACTTCTTCTTTATTAGGAACTGACTCCACCCACTCTTCAACCAACAATCCTGTGAGCGGCTTGGTAAAGTCCGTCACAGTCGTGAGGCAGGCGAGGGAGAGGCGATTGCCCGGCGGAGGATTCTCCCGGGCTACCCACCGTTCGTCTTTCAGATCGGGCAGCTGCCCGATCTGAAAATTGAGCAGGGGCCCGTTCAGTGCCTCTGCATACTGCATCGTGGTATCTAGACGAGCAGCTCCGTCTCGCAT
>CXWL01004595.1_pt1 | contig 14370 bp, 14 predicted proteins | sample 590931 | NCBI WGS metagenome assembly CXWL01 (sample SAMEA3498368, study PRJEB10139) | groundwater metagenome | biome: water well; material: biofilm material | place: Germany | collected 2015-04-27 | reverse complement strand
GGAGTGCTTCCGCTATTTCATCAACCGCATCATGGGCGGATTTCTTTGGCCGGAATCCATAGGAGTTCGGACAGAAATCCGCTTCAAATATCGGTTCAATAACGAGCTTTACCGCCATCTGGGCTACCCGGTCACGGATGGTCGGTATCCCCAGCGGACGCTGACTGCCGTCCACCTTGGGGATCATGACGCGCCGTACCGGACTTGGGGTGTAGGTCTTGTCTTTCAGGTCTTGAGCTAATTCCGACAAAAACGCGTCTATCCCTATCTTCTGCTCTATGTCCTCGAAGTCCGTCCCATCAACACCGGAACTTCCCTTGTTGGCGCGCACTAGGCAGTAGGCATGCATGAGGATGTCTGCCCGCCATACCTTGTCATATAAAGCATAGAAGCGATAGGCCGGTTCTTGCTTGGCCTTGATGTAAAGCTTCCTCTGTAGTGTCCTGATTGCTTCAGGGGTGGTTAGCGTCATGGCAATCCCCTTTTCCTCCACTCTTTGGTTGCACGAACAAAGTAGGGTTCCTTCCCTCAATCAGAGTTATGTTGTCCCTTGATCTCAAACAGTACTATAAACCCCTCCGACTCCCAATACGGCCTATAACGCCTTCGTTTCCTTATACGCAACAGTCGATGGCCTCCCCACCGCCGTAGTGGGCCTCCAGCACTGGACAATAAATCTTCTAGAACATGCCGACCCTGCTACCCCGGAAGTCGATGGGTGACACTTCCGTTATTTCAGCACCCATCCAACGGCCTTCCCCTTCTGACCACAGGGTCGGCTCCTCCAATTCGTTTACGAGGCTACGTGTAGGTTCACTTGCGTTACGGCCTGCTCTCTTGCTGTGTGAAAACTTACGACCCCGTGTTACCACGACGCCGCTTCCTCATGCTACCGGGGCGTACGGACAACTCCCCGGACGGGACTTCAACCCGCTAGATTTAATGCTATTACTGCGAACGGTCAGGTCGCGAATCGAGAATATTTAAATAGAACACTATTCTTTTCCACGCAAATGGAAAGCACGCTTTCATTTAAAATATGGCTCTTCAGCAGAATCTGTGGTTGTACTCAGGCACAGGTAATTCGCCAAGTGTATGATATAGAGCGATTTCAAGACATTTCGGGGTCTTAAATCCGTAGGCTTTTCTCATAGTGAGTTTTGCCTTTAGGTTCAAACCCTCCACAGCGCCGCTGGAAAGCCTCCCTTTGACCTTGAACCAGTTGAGAATTAACGGCTTATGGCTGCGCAGCATTCGGGCGGCTTTTTTCATTGGTTCCAAATCCGTCTGCAGCGCCCTGGTCACCCAGTTGTCGAGAAACTTTTCTGCAGAGTCTGGACATTGGTAGTCCCAGAACCGTTGGAAGTCCTCACGCAAAAGGTATCCCTTGATCGATGCCAGATTAAGTTTGAGTAACTCACTCATTCGAACCGTCTGTTTCCCGGACAGATTCTCCGGGCGCTTCAGTAGCAGCCAGTGGCCTCCTTCAAGAATATTCTCCTGATTGGCCTCTTTGAATTGCCTGGCCTCGCCGCGCCGGATCTCGTCAATAGCCACGTTGAACTTGCGCATGATGTGGAAGCGATCGGGAATATTCAGCGCTTGCAGTGTTTTTTGGGCAATTACCTTGAGGAACGGCGCCCACATGCCGCTGCAGACGAAATTGAGCTGCGCGCTGCGTTTATTGCCGAACTCGCGAAAGAAACGCAGCAGCGTTTTCACCCGGCGTTCGGGGCCGCACCCTAGAAGCCTCCTCGCTCCAGAATTGAGCTGGTAGACCAGGGTCAGATACTTGTGACCTTTGAAAACAGCGATTCCGTCAACACCAATCCCGGTCACGCCGTCAAGGTTTCTTCGCGCCAGACCATAATCTACGACAGACTTGACAGCACGGAAAACCGTGTCCCAGCTCGTCTCGAAGATATCGGCAGTCTCCTTCCAGGAGAACCGCCTGGCCCAGCGGGCCAGATAGGTCTGGTATGAAAAGGGCATTCGCTCCTTGCCATGGCTTAAAGAGTAGCGCCTCTACCTTAACACCGTGGGCTGGGCATCGGACACGGCGCGGCGCATAGCGCAAGTAGGATTTAAATGTCCAAATCGGCAGATACTCGAATAATCGTTGCGGTTGCCGGTCATAGCTCGCACCCCGCTTGCCACATTCAGGGCAGATAGGCTGACTATTGAGGCGTGGGTTGATGTCAATGACTAAAGCTTCCACGCCATCAACGCACATGACGCTAACCGAATCATAAATAAATGACTTGAATCGCTCAACCTTGTTTAGTAAAGCCTTTATCAGCATTGCTTTTCCTTGGTGCAAGTTTGATGGTTTTGGGAAAACAATCTTACCCGCCCATGAGAAGCAATGCTTTAATTTTTACCAGATACTACCCACAGATTTTGCTGAAGAGCCACATTGCAGAACTACAATGGCGCATGTCTCGTCCCCGCTTGCCACTATACTGTTGGCTTTAATCGCTGTAACATTTATACGCATCTCAGCGCATCAAGATAAGACGGATCTATCATATATCATCGCCGCTGTGGTTTTTGCTACCTATTATAATTTAAGTGGATTGGCTAAAACATTGGTTGAACAAGGCGTTGTTGGCAGCGTACCGGGGGTCTGGTGGTTGGATCTACTCATGTTAATATTCCTTGTCATCTATGCAATGTTATCAAGGGATCAACAATTCTTACGTCAGAAGTGATTATTTATCGCTATATCATCGACCAGGTAATGATTGGCTTTATTATTGTCAATGCAGCCGCTTTGCGGCTTGCCTGCTTACCCCGAATCCTCAGTCGAGTGTATGAATAACTACACCACTTCTTCGAAAAATCCCTTGTGAAACCCATATCCTGCGCGATCATCGTGCGAATTCATGAAATATCCGGGTTAATAGTTCTTGCGACTTTTTTGATGGGTTCCAAGCGCGAATGAGCCGCCCGAAAATACCATTTCTTCAAAAGTTTTATAAATTCTTCCCCATCTTTTTACGAATGGATTCTCTCTCGGTCATAAAGGCCTGGCACATAGGGGAAGGCTTGAGATAGTGATTCAATTTTGGTGATCGATGATCAGTTCTCTGGTCATACAACTATCAACTATCCTTTGCCACGAGTGCGCGAACGATCGGATGTATGTTTAAGAGATTTAATCTTCTTTTCAATAAATTGGATGATCAGTGAGGCGATATCTTTACTGCTGGCTGCTTCGATTCCCTGCAATCCTGGTGATGAGTTGACTTCCATAACCACCGGGCCATGATTAGAGCGCAGCAAATCAACACCGCAGACATTAAGTCCTATGATTCTCGCAGCCCTGATAGCTGTTGAACGTTCTTCAGGGGTTAAGCGAACCAGGGAAGCTTCTCCACCACGATGCAAATTGGAGCGGAATTCTCCCACCTGTGCTTGACGTTTCATGGAAGCGACGACTTTATCACCGATGACAAAACAACGAATATCACTGCCACCCGCTTCTTTGATAAATTCCTGCACCATAATGTTTGCACTCAAACCCATGAAAGCCTGAATCACACTTTCTGCCGCATTATATGTTTCAGCAAGCACCACACCGATGCCCTGAGTACCTTCCAGCAGTTTAATGACAAGCGGTGCGCCTCCCACTTCTGAAATCAGGTCTTCAATATCATCCGGATTATGTGCAAATCCGGTCACAGGCAGACCGACCCCCTTTCTTGCCAGTAATTGTAAGGAGCGTAACTTGTCACGTGAACGGGTCACGGCAACGGATTCATTGAGCGGAAAAACATCCATCATTTCAAACTGGCGTAAAACAGCTGTTCCGTAAAAGGTAACAGAAGCACCGATTCTGGGAATCACGGCATCAAAGCCTTCCAAGCTTTCTCCACGATAATGGATTTTTGGATGATGCGAGGTTATATTCATGTAGCAGCGCAGTACGTCCAATACCTTCACTTCATGTCCACGCTCCGTGGCAGCCTCAACGAGTCTACGCGTAGAATAAAGCTTGGAGTTACGGGACAATATTGCGATTCTCATACGCTATTCCTTGGTGATTTAGACAGGCTACATGAGTGATTCAGGTGCATTTTGAATCTTAACCCGGATATTTCATGAATTGCACACGCTCTCACTTGACTCTTGATTCCACAAGGAATTTTTGCGAGCAGCCGCTTTGCAGCTTGCCTGCTTACCCCAAATCCTCAGTCGAGTGTATGAATAACTACACTGCTTCTTCGGAAAATCCCTTGTGAAACCAATATCCTGCGTGATCATCGTGCGAATTCATGAAATATCCGGGTTAAAGCCGTCCATGCAAATAAGAGGCGCAAGAATTAACCAGAAATCGCTTATTAATGGCTGTTCGCCCAAGCAGTAAGCGAAACTTCATGTTATCCCGGCTGGTCAACGTGAGTTCTGCTACAAATTGGTAAGCTCCCAGATACATTAATGTTTCAATGACATAGCGTCGCTGTTTATGTCCGCCTGAATCCGTAACGATACGACGATCTTTCACTTGTGCATCGCATTCAATGACGATGTCTGTATTATTCTGCCGGGGGTGAAGCGCAAATCTGACCCATGCTTGATGTTTCTTTTTATAAGCATCAATCCAAAAAGCATGCAATGCTGAGGTTCTTGCTCCCGTATCCACTTTTGCTTTAATTTTGTGAATATCCAGTTCCGGCAAAACCAGCCATTCTCTCCACCCGATGATTGGAAGTTGCTCATTTAATTGCGTTTTCATTTTGTCAGATAGCTTAATCATGAGTAAGAAGAATAAAAATTCACTCCGTCAATAACGAGGTTTATTGCTCGTTTTATTAGCCCGGATATTTCATGAATTGCACACGCTCTCACTTGACTCTTGATTCCACAAGGAATTTTTGCGAGCAGCCGCTTTGCGGCTTGCCTGCTTATCCCGAATCCTCAGTCGAGTGTATGAATAACTACACCGCTTCTTCGAAAAATTCCTTGTGAAACCAATATCCTGCGCGATCATCGTGCGAATTCATGAAATATCCGGGTTAGATAAAAAACAGTAGTGCCAGACCAATGCCGCCGGCTGTTGCAAACATGCCTGAGATGCATTGTTTTGCCAGTAAAGAGTTGCTGATGAAGAATATGAGTCCCAGCTTGAAACCAATATTGGAGAGTATCCCGAGAGAGATAGCCGTTACCGTTTCAGTTGCTTCCAGTTTGCCCAGTTCATATAAGCGCAAGCTCGACAGTGTAATGGCATCGACATCCGTCAGGCCGGAGATCAGGGCAACTGCATACAATCCCCTGCTGCCGGCAATATCAGATAACCATGCTGCAAAAAATAGAACGATTCCATAGATTAATCCGAAAGCCGCTGCTGTGCGAATTTCGGTTGGATTTTTGATCTCGGGTACGGGCAATTCATTTTGTTGATTTAATTGATACCACCAGTAAACAGTGACACCTGATCCCAGTAGAAAACCACTGCCTAAAATGGGTAACAACTGCGGCAATATGGAGGGAGAAGCAACAGCACTGACGATAGCCAGGCGGATCAGTACGGTCAGATTGGCAATCAGAATAACGACTACCGCAAGGGGTATAAAGTTCTGGTTTTCAGCGCTGCGGCGGGCGTACACCAGTGTTGTGGCGGTGCTGGAAACCAGTCCGCCAAATAAGCCCAGCACAGCGCCATGGCGCTGACCGATGAGCTGTAGTGCTACATAACCAGCCAGACTCACGCCAGAAATCAATACCACCATTAACCAGATTTGATAGGGATTGATGGCTTCATAAGGCCCATAATTCTTATCCGGTAGTATGGGAAGAATAATGAAAGTCAGCACGGCAAACTGAAGCACGGAAATTAAATCCCGCCGGCTCAACTTTTGGGTAATGCCGTGCAGTTCCGTCTTGAAGTACAGTAATACCGTGGTAATAATGGCCAGCATGATGGCCAGTGTGTCGTTGCCATACCAGACGGCGGCTCCCAGGCCATAGCACACCAGAATAGCGGCTACCGTGGTCGTACCAGGGTCTACACTGTCATCTTTTGCACGAAAATACGCCGCAATCGTCATCAGGCCGACAATGAGCAGACCACCCAGTAGCAACCAGGGCATGTTTGCTTCTTCTGATAGCATGGCGGCCAGCGTGCCAAATAGTGCGACCAGCGCAAATGTTCTGAGTCCTGCCCGGGAGCCTGGGCTGCGTTCGCGTTCCAGCCCAATTAATAAGCCAATCGCAAGACTGGTCACAAAATGGGGTAATGCAGCGAGTTCTCCATTCAGCATGAATTCAGTGTTCATCGTTGTTCACCTGGCTATCGGGTTGAGACCAATGTTCAAGCAGGAATTGTAAGGTTGTTTTGCCATTATATTCATTGATCTGCAGTCGATAAACCGCATCAATGAGATCGGGTAATGGGTCATGATGGAAAAACAAAATGCCATCGTAAGATTCATCCGATTTCTGAGATGTTTGCAGGGTCTGGTCTTTGATAGTGGAATCCAGCTTTCTTAATTTTAATTTTAAGTGTTTCTCGCCCACGATACGCTGGCTTTCTACATAAAACCGGGCATTGAATGCGGGTTGAGGGAAACCTTGCCCCCACACCTGCTGATTGAGATATTCCGCCAGTTCCATATTGATCTCAGAGAGTTCCAGATCGCCATCCGTTTCAATAATGCGCGTCAAATCGGCAGGCGTCAGCAGGGATTGTGCCACTTGTTCAAAAGCATCGCAGAATTTTTCAAAATGATCCGTGTTGATCGTTAGCCCCGCCGCAGCGGCGTGACCACCAAATTTGAGTATGAGCTCAGGATGACGCTTGGCAACCAGATCCAGTGCATCGCGTAAGTGAAAACCGTTGATGGATCGTCCGGAGCCTTTTAGTTCATTTTCATTACCCGGTGCAAAGATGATAACCGGACGGTGATATTTGTCTTTGATGCGCGAAGCAAGGATACCAATGACGCCCTGATGCCAATCGTGATCAAACAGGCAGATGCTGTAAGCAGACTGTATTTCCGGTTGCCGGGTTTTCAGCAGGTCTTCCAGCTTGAGTAATGCACTTTCCTGCATGGTGGATTCGATTTCACGGCGTTGCCGGTTCAGCTCGTCCAGTTGTTGGGCAATTTGTGTCGCATGGGTTTCATCATCGGTAATCAGGCATTCAATACCCAGTGACATATCGTCCAGACGCCCTGCTGCATTCAATCGGGGGCCTAGCATAAAACCCAGTTCATAAGTGGATATTTGCTGATAATCCCGTCGTGCCACTTGCAAAAGCGCATTGATGCCCGCACAACCCCGTCCTTTGCGGATACGCTGTAAACCTTGCTGCACCAGAATGCGATTGTTGCTATCCAGTTTGACCACATCAGCGACCGTTCCCAATGCGACCAGGTCGAGAAAGCTGGCAAGATTAGGTTCCTGGCCTTTAGTTGTGAAGGCGCCACGCTGACGTAATTCAGCCCGTAGCGCCAGCATCAGGTAGAAAATAACGCCCACGCCCGCAATACTTTTGCTGGGAAAAGGGCAACCCGGTTGATTGGGGTTAATAATGGCGGTTGCGGCGGGTAATGCATCGCCAGGCAAATGATGATCGGTAATCAATACCTGCATGCCCAATCGATTGGCCTCAGATACGCCTTCAACGCTGGCAATGCCATTATCAACGGTAATAAGGATATCAGGCTGTTTGATGGCATGCGCAAGCTGCACGATTTCCGGGGTCAATCCATAGCCGAATTCAAAGCGGTTAGGCACCAGATAATCAACTGTCGCGCCAAATTTCCGCAAAATACGGATGCCGACAGCACATGCTGTAGCGCCATCGGAATCATAATCAGCCACAATCAACAGGCGTTTTTTTGCCGCGATGGCATCGGCCAGCAGGGCTGCCATCGAAGTAATATTCTTGAATTGCCCGAACGGAATCAGGTGCGCTAATTCGGTTTCAAGCTGGGCAGCATTCTCAATGCCTCGTGCGGCATAAATACGCGCCAGTACAGGCGGTAATCCACACTCACTGAGCGTTTTGAAAGTACTTGAATCATAGGAGCGGACGGTAATTTTAGGCATGTACCAGGCAATAGGCAGGTGATTCTGTACAGCGAGCGAATGGCTTACTTTGGAAGAGTTTCTGGTTCTACTGTGATTCTCTCAACCTTGAGCATATGCAATCGGCGGCTATCGGCGCGTTGTACGGTAAATTTAAAGTTATCGATAATGACCGATTCATTACAGATCGGTAAGCGGCCAAACTTGTTGAGGACTAAACCGCCGATGGTGTCGTAGTCATCATTATCAAAGTTTGCACCGAGTACTTCATTGAAGTTATCAATCTCGGTAATGGCCTTAACACGGTAGAGTCCGTCCGCTTCCATGACGATATTGTCTTCTTCTTCATTAAAATCGTATTCATCTTCAATTTCTCCGACGATCTGTTCCAGCACATCTTCAATCGTGACCAGACCGGCGACCCCTCCATATTCATTGACGACAATCGCCATATGATTGCGATTGCTGCGAAAATCCTTGAGCAGCACATTCAATCGCTTGGATTCTGGAATGAATACGGCCGGGCGCAACATGTCGCGGATATTGAATTCTTCCTCGCCGGCGTAATAGCGCAACAAATCCTTTGCCAGCATGATGCCGATAATGTCGTCTTCGCTACCTTCGGTGACTGGAAAACGTGAATGTGCGGCTTCAATGACAAAGGGAATGAACTTGCCGGGCGTTTCACTGATATCCACAACATCCATTTGAGACCGCGGCACCATGATGTCGCGTGCCTGCATTTCAGAGACCTGCATGACCCCTTCGATCATGCTGAGCGCATCAGAGTCCAGTAAATTGCGCTTAAAGGCAGAATGCAGCAGGGTAATGAGTTGTTCGCGATCTTCTGGTTTGCGGATCAGCAAGGTGCCTAATCGCTCCAGCCAACCGCTTTTAGGTAATGGGGCGTCCATGTTGTATCGATAACTTAGATGGTATAAAAGAAAAATGGGGCAAAAGTTTACCTCGCTGGTTAACCAGGCAAAGATAATTTGAATGATTATTGGGATGAAGTTGCGTTGCCATGTTCTTGATAGGGATCATCATAGCCAAGCCGGGCCAGTACTTGTGTTTCCATTTGTTCCATCACAACAGCTTCAGCATCTTCACTATGATCATACCCTTGCAAATGCAAAATACCATGAACAGTGAGATGCGCGTAATGCGCCAGCAAGTTTTTATGCTGTTGGCGGGCTTCTTTCCTGACGATGGCCGTACATAGCACGATGTCGCCTGTTAAGGGTTGAGTATCGTCATAAACAAAAGTTAACACGTTGGTCGCATAATCCTTATTGCGGAATTGATGGTTCAGTTCACGTCCTTCCGCTTCATCAACAAGTCGTAAAACAATTTCAGCATCCTCCATCAGTGCCGCTTTAACCCATCTGCGGAACTGTGATCTTGTGGGTAATTCTGTGCTGTCCGTCGCATATTGCACCACTAGCTTGAATGATTTCTGCATGCAAAAATGATGTCAGGATGCTTGTTTACGTTTGTCATGTTTTTCATAGGCATTGACAATGCGCTGCACTAGAGGATGTCTTACTACGTCTTCCGATTGAAAATGGGTAAAAGCAATACCGCGTATATCTTCAAGCACTTCCTGAGCTTCGATCAATCCGCTTTTCTGATGCTTGGGTAAATCAATCTGCGTGACGTCGCCCGTAATAACTGCTTTAGAACCCAAACCAATGCGCGTTAAGAACATTTTCATTTGCTCCGGTGTGGTGTTTTGTGCTTCATCAAGAATAATAAATGACTGATTGAGTGTGCGTCCACGCATAAAAGCCAGTGGTGCAATCTCAATCGTATTGCGCTCAAATTGCTTGCTGGTTTTGTCAAATCCCATCAGATCATACAGTGCGTCATACAGCGGACGTAAGTAAGGGTCAATCTTCTGTGTCATATCACCCGGCAGAAAACCCAGCCGTTCACCCGCCTCAACAGCCGGCCGCACCAGTATCAGGCGTGATACCAGATCACGTTCCAGTGCATCAACAGCACTGGCCACTGCGAGATAGGTTTTACCTGTGCCGGCAGGGCCAATGGCAAAAGTGATATCGTGCTCCTGGATTTGTTGCAGATACTGTGCCTGGCGTGGGGTACGGCCATATAAATTGCTGCGGCGTGTCAATAGCGATGGCGATGCTGGATGCTTGATTGCTGTGGCAGCATCAGGATCATCGGTTTGATCAGACATATTCTGTGAATTCAGGACTTCGACCAAACCTAATTGAACTTGCTCCAGACTCAGATGATGTTGTGACTGGTTATAAAAATGTCGTAGAACCTGTGCTGCTATTTTTGTCTGACCGGATTTGCCTGATAAACTGAAATATTCACCTCGTCGTGAAATGGTTACATCCAGTGCTGCCTCAACCTGTTTGAGGTTTTCATCCATTGCTCCGCATAGATTGAGCAGTCGCCGATTGTCGGTAGGAGTGAAAGAAATTTCTATGGGTTTGGGCTTCAATGTTGGGTAATGCTGTTACGAAAATAGGATTCTCTCAGCGGTTGAGATACTTTGCAAGTAAAACACTTTATTTTATTCATGCAGTATTTCGCCACGTAACGAATATGATCGTGCTTCAGTGATACGCACGTTCACAAAACAACCGACCCGGTCAGGATTGCTCGATAAATTGACGACACGATTATTATCCGTACGTCCACAAAACTCAGTGGCACTCTTTCTGGATACACCTTCCAGTAGCACCCGCTGTATCGAACCTATCATTTGTTGACTGATTTTTCTGGATTGCCTATTAATTTGTGCCTGCAATCGATGCAGTCTTTCCAGTTTGATTTCCTGCGGCGTGTCATCGGGTAAGTCAGCAGCGGGTGTGCCAGGACGTGCACTATAAATAAAACTGAAAGAGTTATCAAAATTCATCTCTTCAACAAGTTTGAGCGTTGCTTCAAAATCAGCCTCAGTTTCTCCAGGGAAGCCAATGATGAGATCTGAAGTTAATGAAATATCCGGTCGTATCGCGCGTACTTTGCGAATGATGGACTTATATTCCAATACACTATAACCCCGTTTCATTACGGCCAGCACCTTGTCAGAACCTGACTGAACGGGTAAGTGCAAGTGGTTAACCAGCTTGGGTAAGCGGCTATAGGTCTGAATCAAACGTGTGGTGAATTCTTTTGGATGTGAGGTAGTATAACGAATGCGTTCAATGCCCGGTATCTCGTGAATATATTCAAGTAACAAGGCAAAATCAGCGATCTCTCCATCATCCATGACACCCAGGTATGCGTTGACATTCTGCCCTAGTAACGTAATTTCCTTGATTCCCTGATCTGCCAGAATGGCAATTTCTGTCAGCACATCATCCAGTGGGCGGGAGATTTCTTCGCCACGTGTATAGGGAACCACGCAAAAACTGCAATACTTACTGCAACCTTCCATAATGGAAACAAAGGCAGTGACACCTTCGGTACGAGCAAGCGGAAGGTGGTCAAATTTTTCAATTTCAGGAAATGAAATGTCCACTTGTGAACAGCCAGTTGCTTTGCGTCTAGCAATTAATTGTGGCAATCGATGCAATGTCTGTGGTCCAAAAACAACATCCACATACGGTGCGCGGCTGACAATCGCTTTGCCTTCCTGGCTGGCAACGCATCCACCCACACCAATCAATAAATTGGGATTGATTTCTTTCAGGTGCCGGACACGTCCCAAATCATGAAATACTTTTTCTTGTGCTTTTTCACGCACTGAACAGGTATTAAACAGAATGATATCGGCCTCTGCAGGATCATCGGTGGGTTCCATGCCATAGGCAGCGTGCAGTACATCAGCCATTTTTTCCGAGTCATACTCGTTCATCTGGCAGCCAAAGGTTTTGATATAAAGCTTGTTATTCACGAATCAATTCTTAGAATGAAATAAAGATTAAGTGATTTTCAATGGATTATTTGGGTTTATGTAATTCTTCCTGTTCTGCATGATTGGCTTCTTCCGGAGTTAAAAACCAAACACGATGCAGGTTTCCCATGATATCCAACTGATAACGAACAAGGCCGGTATAGTTCGCCACATTCGGCAAAATGATCAGATTATCAACACCCCGGATCTGCCCACCTGCCCCCATTTGCATCTGCTGCTCATTGATAGTGAAGAGAGGAAAAGAAACCGCCGTCAGATTCCCCAGTTTGCTATCAATGGGGAAATTTCTGTGCAGTTGGCTAAAAGCAGGGTTGGATAGAATGGTCAAGAAAATAACCAAAAACAATTGCAACACCTGTGTTTTTTTCATGATTTTACTGAATACAACTGGGTAAAAGACAAACGGATAAATGGTATGAATCAGTGATTTGAATCTTGATCTATACCTGCTGTTTCTAATGGCCTTATGATACGCTAAAGAGAAATTGTGTATCAACGAATTTGTGGTTTTCGCAGTACATAGATTTAATCAAAATATTTGCGGCACGCCACCTCGTCGTTTTTCAGACGCTGTGCGTTATCATGTATCACATGAATATGCGGAACAGGTAAAGGCAGGTGATCTTTTTGTGCTTTAAATATGACTGAAAATCAGAATCCCGAACAAGAAGCCCGCGATACTATCGATGCGTGGCGTACGTGATCTGGCTCGTAAACGTATGCAGCTGGTACAGCAACGCACGACACAGATTTTATCGATAAAAACCTGCTTTGATCAACAAACAGGCGCACATATCAGCATCAATCACACCAAAGATTTAGCTAACAATATACGCTTAACACACCCATTAATCGACTATTTTTGTCGATGATTATTTGACTTTAATAGCAACTTTCATTTACATATAGAGAAAGCTTTGCTAACAACCCTCTAACGGTCTACGTTGTCTACGGAAGTCTTGTGAATTAAAGATAAAGGTCTGCCACGCTGACTAAAACCAACGGTACCGCCCACCCCGGATGCAATCTGCTTTACTGCTCACTATTTCCTTTTTGGAATGCTTGACACGTTGGTAACCCAGGCATATGCTCGTTCATATACCAATGATCTGGAGATTATCATGCACAACGAACGACACGTTAGCCTGTTCAGAAACGGCCGCAGTCAAGCGATACGAATTCCGCGCGATTTTGAACTGGAAGGCACCGAAGCGATAATCCGCAAAGAAGGCGACAAACTGATTATTGAACCGGTCAGAAAAAAAAGCTTGAAGGAATTGCTGGCGATCTTACCAATGCTGGATGAGGATTTTCCAGAAATTGTTGATCCGATTGTCGAACCTGAAGATATTTTCTAAAATGGGCGACTTTCGTTATTTACTGGATACCAACATAGTCTCAGAGCTTGTGAAAAATCCCCAGGGAAGGCTAGCCGAAAAAATGCTGGCTTCAGGATGGGAAAAATACAGCTGCACCAGTATTATTGTCGCTTGCGAATTACGTTACGGCGCTGCTAAAAAGCAATCACTGAAACTAACTTTTAATGTCGAACAAGTTCTCGCAAGCTTGCCGGTATTGCCTTTTCAAGATTCTGCGGATGCAACTTATGCAATAATCCGAGCCAATCTTGAGCGAAGAGGTTTGCCCATCGGTTGCCATGATTTATTGATCGCCGCCCATGCTTCTTCGTTAGATTTAATCGTGGTGACCGCGAATGAGCATGAATTCTCACGAATACCCGATTTAAAAGTGGAAAACTGGTTCAATGAGTTATAGGGACTGTCCCTTTGTATGAAGCAAATTTTCTATGATATCTTTTAAGGTACATCCTTGTTGGTTGCTTGAAGTTTGGCATACATCAACAACTGATCATCGGTATTAACGGTGGTTTTCGGGGATTAACCCTTCAAAAAGTGAAATAACATAAAGTACAGAAATAGGCATATATATGCCTATTGATTATTGTGTCAGCCCCTGATGTATCCCCACAAAATATCAATAAAAAACAATGCATTGTTGAACAGAATTTGGATAGAAACAAGATTAAGCAGGTCTAAGCATAAGAATTCATTCTAAAATAATTAACGTGGACGGATAAATTTATGTCGATTATTGCTCTGCTGCATAACTTATTGAAAGAAAAACTTCCCAGTATTCATGCTACCCGGCTCCAAGCTCTGATGGCTGCTGTCGAGGCAGGATTGAGTGGAGCGTCGGTATCGATTACGGTGCTCGGGCGGGCACTTTCAGGACCTGCCTATATCAAACATAAAATCAATCGGTTGGATCTATTAACCGGGAATTCCCATCTTAAAAGCGAACGCATGGCGTTATACGGCGCCATGGTCCAGTTTTTGTTGAAGTCTCTACCCCTGCCCTTGGTTATTGTTGACTGGTCACCGCTGACTGACGATCAAAGCCAGCATCTTCTACGCGCT
>CXWL01001430.1_pt1 | contig 14374 bp, 24 predicted proteins | sample 590931 | NCBI WGS metagenome assembly CXWL01 (sample SAMEA3498368, study PRJEB10139) | groundwater metagenome | biome: water well; material: biofilm material | place: Germany | collected 2015-04-27 | reverse complement strand
GTATTGAGTCCACCGACACAATAGGTCACACAGACCGCTCCGATGCCGTTGATCCGCGCGTAGGCATCCGCCGCGAATCCCGCGCAATCCTCGCGGGTGGTCCCGACATGTTGAATGGGTGATGCCTCGATCAATTGGTAGAGGCTGAGGACATAGTCGCCGGGGATTCCAAAGATATGACGGACTCCCAACTGGTGGAGCCGATCGATCACGGCGGAACCGATAGTCGGTAGTCGTTTCATCGTTGGGTTTCCCGGTTCATAGTGTGACATACATGAGATGCCTCAGATAGAGGCGCAGGAAACCACAGCGCAGGTCAGCCGTCAAGCGGTAGATCCGTTCGGAAGGACTTGACGTTCTGGTTTGCGCCATTGGATAAGTAGCCTATGACCCTTCATGACGACAGTCCACGCGGGCGCATCCGCCTCTCCCGTACACGTGCGATCGAGGAGCTCGGGCATCTTTGGATCTATGCCGGTTATGTCGAGGAGGTCGGCGGCGAGCCGNNATTACCGAACAGTTTTGGAGGGGGCGGCTTGCGCAGGCTGTCAGGCTACGTCAGAGGGTCGTTGCCGGCACCAATGCGTATCGCCTCATTTATGGAGAAGCGGACCGATTGCCAGGCTTGATCGTGGATCGGTACGACGATGTCTTGGTTATGCAGACCCTATCTTCCGGCATGGATCGGCGGAAAGATCTGCTGGCCGATCTTCTTTGTCAGGAATCAGGGGCCACGCGTGTGTATGCGCGCAACGACGCCAAGAGCCGCACGTTGGAGGGGTTGCCGCTGGAGAGGGGATTTCTTCGTGGAGATGGCGCAACGACAGTCGAGGTTCAGGAAGGGCCGGTCCGATTTCTCGTCGAATTCGAACGAGGGCAGAAAACCGGTTGGTTTTGCGATCAACGAGAGAATCGACTGGCGGCGGCACAGCTCGCGGTCGGCGCTGATGTGCTGGAGGTGTTCGCTCATACTGGTGCGTTTGGGATGCATGCGGCGCTCGCGGGCGCGAAGTCGGTCGAAGGGTTGGACGTGAGTGAGGATGCTCTGGCGCTTGCGCGCAGTCATGCGGTGCTCAACAAGATGGACGATCGGTGTCGCTATCGAGCGGCGGATGCGTTTGAAGAAATGCGAAAACTGGAGCGAGCAGGGCGCCGATACGATCTGGTGTTGCTCGATCCCCCGGCCTTCGCCCGTAGTAAACAGGCTGTGCCCCGTGCCTTGGCTGGATACAAAGATGTGAATCTTCTTGGGATACGGCTTACTAAACCTGAGGGATTTTTGGTCACGAGTTCATGCTCCCACCATGTGACCGAGCAAGAATTTTGGACGGGTATTCGCCTTGCTGCGCGAGATGCGAAGCGGCAGATTCGCCTGCTTGAACAGCGTGGACAGGCCAGAGACCATCCAATTCTCGCCACCATGCCGGAGACGCGTTACTTGAAATGTTTCATACTGCAAGTCCTCTAGCAGGATGCTCAAACTGGTTTGTTTTGTTTATCTGGTTCACCTGGTCTGTCTGGTTGAACTAAACAACAAGACAAACCAAATAACGGTTTTCTTCGGCTGGCGGGCTTTTTCAGCGTCCTGCTAATCGTTCGGTGGTTCGAAGTGGCCCGATGGGCGGTTCTGCCAGGGAACTGTCGCCTGCTTGGCTTGCTTGGCAAGGCTCCGTAAATTCACTTCTGCTGCACGGAGCAGCTTCGGTTCGCCGCTTTGCATAATAGCGGTCAGCAGGACGTAGAGTGAGCGATCCATCCGAGAGCCTGCCAAAATTCGCTCTGTGACAGGGTCGGGACCTGAGGGGATGGAAATATCGACATCTTCAGGATCATCGAACAAGGTACGAAACGATAGGGGGTGGCTAAAGAGCCAGGCCGGAGGAATTTTCAGTGCGGCTGCCAGTGCTTCAAGTATTGAAGTAGGGGGATCAACCTCTTCGGCTTCAATTTCGTCTAATTGGTTTGGGAGAAGACCGGACTTGGCTGCCAAGTCGTCGACTGAGTGCCCCTGCGAGAGACGCCAGGCTTGAATCTGGAGTCCAATAGCCATGTCGCATGGTACTGAAAGAAAGGCCTGCTCTGCAACCTCCCTCTCTTGACCGATGCGCAAGACGCCTTGCAGCGCAAGGGGTTATGCGTCATGTCCCTCAGTGGAAGATGGGCGATGACTTAAGGTATAATGCATCACCAAGCTCATTCTCGATCCAGTGAGGAGGCGTATTATGTTAGGGACAGATATTCGTGGAATTATTGCAGAAGAAGAAGAAGTTCAACGGCGCAAGGATGCCTTGAAATCGCTCTTGAGCATGCGCTCTAAGCAGTTACGCGAGTCATTAGAACAACGGATCAAGCGGGCTCGGACCTGTGGAGATTGGATGCAGCTTTCTCAAGAAGAATGTGCCACCATTCACAAACAGGAAAAGCTCCATCTCAAGTCGCAGTTCGACAAGCTTCAGCACGAGCAGGATAGAACCAGGGGAAAGTTGACCGCGCTCAAACGAGCGAAGGCGCGCGCTCAACGGATCCGGGCTGCTGAAGCGGCATCAGGACGGAAGCGTCGGTGACTCAGTTCCGTCCACTGTGACGCAGTAGCGTGACTCCCTCACTCCCCCTTCTGACGCGTTCGCAAGGGGCGCACATTCGTGGCCTCCTTCTTGATAGACGCCTACGTGCTCAAGATGGCGCCTTCGTGGTGGAAGGCGCCCACGCAGTTCGAGATCTCCTGACTCGCTATCCCGAACAGATTCTTACGATCGTCATCGCCCACGGGTACCTGGCACGAGAAGGGCAGGATGATCGGCTGGCGCGGCTCGCTTCCTCAGCGAAGCAGTACTCCTGCCCAGATATCCAGTTCTCACGACTGTCGGATTTGGATGCGCCTCAGGGTATCCTGGCCGTCGTGCGGCAACCGATATGGGATGAAGGAGAGGTGCTCAAACAGTCGAGCATCTTGGGGATTTTTGGAGAACAACTACAAGATCCCACCAACGTTGGGGCCATTATTCGAACAGCGGCTGCGCTTAATGCAAGCGCCCTGTGGCTCACGCCGCAGTCAGCCGATGTCTATCACCCCAAGGTCGTTCGCGCGACGAGCGGGGTATTGCTCGCGCTGCCGATTTTTTTCGCTAGGGATGTGTCTGGATTAATCCGGCAAGGTTGCCAGGTATTCGCAGCAGAAGTGACGGGAGACGAGGCCGTTTCGATTGGTGAGATTCTGCAGGTGCCACGGAAACTAGTCGTTGCCGTCGGTAATGAAAGTCGCGGTTTGTCTGCTCAGATCCGCAGGCAGGCCACCACGCGATTTACCATCCCCCTCAGTCGTGACATAGAATCTCTCAATGTCGCGGCGGTCGTAGCCATCGCCACGTTTCACTTTTCTCGACTTCCCAGAGTGGAGTGACCCAACCCTTTCGCTCGTGCGAGCGTTCCGAGTCGTTGGGTAATCGACCTACAGTGGAGAATATGGAGTGGTGCCGAGGGACAGAATCCAGATCGGTGGTATTGCCCTGCGTTGGACAGTATCGCATACTCTTGTTTTGTGCGGAGTTGTACAATCTGTAGAGTGAGTACGTTTGACCATTTATGAAGAGTTCGTTAGCGATCGGTTAGCTGTCTGGAATGGGATATTGACGAAAATGCTTTGGTCGACTACAAGCTCGTGAACTGATTGCACACTGCGAGGCCCTAAGCGAGAGCTGATCCCTCTCGTAATGCGCCGGCTCCTGCCCGGCGTGGGCCTCCTCTACAGCAGGATCCCCAGTAGGAGGGGAGCATGCCGGAGAAACGTTGCCGCCGCTGTTTTGGACTCCTCCAAACTGAATACGACGAAAGTTCAGTCGAGGCTCTCCGCTGCCTCAACTGCGGGCACCGGGAATACGCAGTTCCGCAAGCAGCTGAACCCCATCCCAAGCAAACCGTGAAAGCGGCCCAAAAGACAAAGCTTCCAAGCAGGACCAAATTCCCGCTCATTCATTCTGAAGTTAATAAGCGCGGGAAGGTAACGACTACAGCCGATTTTTTTCTTGACGGAGAACAGCACAAAATTGAGCTTTCAGTTCCAAGGAAAAGCCTGCTAGTGCTAGGAGGTTTAGACAGGACACGGCTCGAGAATATGTTGGGCAATGTGTTCGCATATCCATTAGCGCATCAAGTTGTCCGTGAGAAATCTCTGTACGGTCGGCACGCAGATCCGAACAGGCGCGAGTTTATGGCAACGGCACGGGAGATAGATAAGATGCTGTCAGCTTGGATCGATGCGGCTCCTACATCTGACCCAGTTCTTAAGCGAGCGATCAAGGTACTTGGAAATGGGAAGTCTCATCCAGGGAACCAGAAGGACCGGATTATCCTCTCTTTCATTGAACGCAATTGGATAAATATCAAACGAAGCTTTCCCGACAAGACGCCAACGCAGATACCACAGTTTTTGCGGAACCTTCGCGCTCGACCGGTTAGTCAAATGTCGGACAGGTATATATATTCAACCGGTTATCTAGGTTCCGGCATGGACGACGCAGCTTTTCCAACTGGCCGCAACCCTCTCTGTATCGAGCAAAGGGGCCGCCTGTTGGCGTCTGGAGTTCTTGGCGGAGGGTGGTACCTCCGCCAGATCGCAAACATCAACTTTGAATCGTTGCCGGATCTGCCCTTCTAGCTCTTACCGCACCCATAAACGGCTAATTTAAGAACAATCAACAAGCCGTGCTAGTTATGCCTCATCAATCACTGAGGAGATATAACGGCCATGCGCAATACTTCACAATCCATAAGCAAGTTTGAGCAACTTCCGGATTGGCTGACTCCCCAAGAGGCGCGTTCATTTTTGAGGCTTGGTAAGTCGACACTCTACGAAAAGCTTCGGAGCGGTGAAATCCCCGCCAGACGGTTCGGCAGACAATTCAGAATTTCCAAGGAATCTCTGCGGCCGTCGGTTGGCGTATCAGGCAACTAATGCCGACGCCGAAACGTTGGCACCCAGTCTCACGAGATCTAAACGATGACCCTGAAGTGTGGGAACTCACCACTATGTTTGGTGATCGGGCGCTACGAATCCACCTCGAAGTATTCGCCATTCTCGATCGAAGCGAAAACGAGTGGCGACTGACTGGCCAATGGCTGGCCGGACTCTCGCGGAAGGTCCGCCAGCAACCCGCCACGGTCCAGCGAGTGATTGTCTGGATGTTGGAGAAAGGCTGGCTGGTGGCTAAAGAAAGTGCCTCGGACGGTCAGCCAACTATTCTGAGTGCTCACAACTATTGGAAATACCACAAATACAGAGAACCAAGCGGAGCCAAGTTAGGCACCGACAAGGAGCGCAAGCGGAGTCCTGATAGGGTCCCCTCCTATCCTAACCTTCCCTATCCGAACCAAAGAGAAGAAATAAGAGGGCCTGTGGATACTGTGAATTACGGGGAGAACCCGCCCTCAGGAGAAGATCGTCGGACAGTTGGTACGACGGAGCGCCGGGAGGGGGGAGGAATGGTCTCTACCGGAAATCCACTCGACGCATTGCCGCAGAACACGAGGGAAATTTTCGAGCGGAATCTGAGGAAGGCTCCATGAGCCAGCGGCTGCGTCGCGCACCGAACAAAAACCTGCCTGCCAGCCGGCGAGTTTCAGCGCGCGACGGAAAACGCTCGCCGGTGCCTCTTGCTGCAGCTTGGCGCGAGTTAGACAAACTCCGCCTCACCGTGCAAGACATTCGGCGTGAACTATCCGCCCTTCAACTACAACGCCCGATATCGACCGAGAACGATAAGCTCAAAAAACTATGTGAGGCGATTCACGAAATCCATGGAAGCGCCCCCTTCGCGGCTTCGTGGATATTTGAAAGCGCATTTGAAAGCGCAGACGAGCGTGATTCGTCGGCAAGCCGACTCCGGCAAGCCTTACGCGATGCGATCGGGCCTCGTAAAAAATGTCCGTCGCTCTCACGCTTGTTGAAGGCCTCGGTAGGTGTTGTGGGCCCTTGGTTCATCGAAATTATGAGATTAGAGACGCGGGACGGGCGGTTATTTCGTGTGAGCAATGTGAGCAATTTGCTCACCAATCAACAAACACCCAAGGCTATGCTGTAACCCATGCTGAAAACCGAGGCGACAGAGCATGAAGTTTGACCCATACCCCAGCGTGCGAGACGAAGTGAAAAGCCATGCGCTCGCCATCACGGTCGGCCGGTTTCTAAACACGGCCACGCTCATTCAGAATCTCACACTCGAAGACTGGCTTTGTTATCTGGCGATTGTGATCGACACCGAGATCAAAAAAGAGCTTGAGCGTGCCCGCGCGCCGCACCCAGAGATGCCACAGATGCACGATTCCCCAATCCTGGCCCAGCAGCTGATCTTGCGCTGGAAAAATGACCAGACAATCAGAGAGAGGTTTGTATCGCTCGCGGATTATTCGATTGCCATCGATGAGATGCTCAGTGGATCGCTGAAATTTGAACCAACACTGTTCCCCTAATGCACAAATGAAAGGAAAACACATGACCGATACCAATTATAAATCGTACCGACCCGAGAGCTCGCGAGTTGTGGATTTTGATCTCCTTGAGAAAGGAAAATCCGACCCCACTACGGCAATGTGGCTGCGACATAAATTTGGCTTGGACACATCGAAAGACGGCAGCGTGTTTTGCGATGAGGCGGAATGCCGCGAGCGCTTGGCGGCAGGCCTCCTGCCGCCCGTGTTGACCCCGGCGCAATTTGCAAAGCTTTCTAGGGGGTTGCCTTACGGAGATCCTGATTCGGATGTCACGGGCGCACTCGCCGAGGTGACCCAGGCTGGCGGCGAGACGCACCCACGGACAAATCCCTTTGCCACGCATCCGCATTTCGCCGAGTATCAGGCGCTCCCACACCTGGTCAAGGCTGAGCTGGGAGGCGACTTCAGATCGTTTCTCTTTCTGAAACAGCGCGGAAAACTCGGAGTCGTCATCGACTCCATCTACGAACGTCTCGCCCGCGAGGCCTCAGAGACAGCCAGAAGGGATGCGGAGCTGACTCACCAGCACACGCTAAAGGTCGCGGCGGAGACTCCAGAATATAGAGCGCTGGCTGCCCGCTACAAAGGCAACAAGAACTATCCGGGGCTCCAGGACCAGCGTGATCCCGAGCCCAGTAACAGAAACTACTATGGCCGAACCGGAAGGCGGTGAGCGATGCGCATCATTCCATCGCCCCAAACTGTGATTGGTGCAAATGTTCTCGCACTCTGGCGACAGACACCGGAGATCAACAGCCGGTTCGCAGACACGGAGGAAGGGGTTCATCAATTCTTGAGTTACGTTCGCGCAGCGGTGATGCAACGCATCGAACAAGAAAGGGGTCAGTAGTAATGTTTGGGAATATCATGAAACGCAATCAACCACCCGTCCAGGGGAAGCTCGCTGTTGTCGAGATCTTCAACGCCTTGGTTCGAGACCATGCGGAGGCGAGAGCCAAGGAAGGTACATTACTGCGTGGGCTTGAGCAGGCCGAGTCCAGACTCGCCGCGATTCCTGGTGAGGAGCAGGCCGTCCATGACAATCACTATCGGAATATTGTTCAACGGGAAGTGGATCCCGCCAGACCCGACTTAACCGAGCAGCACAATCGTATGCTTGCGGATCTCGTGACGGAACGAGCCCAGATGTCGGGTAAGGTCTCGGCGTATGGACAGGAGCTCCAGGCAATCCAGCGTACGCTGGCAAAGCTGGCGGGCGAGCATGGGCAGATTGAACGGGCACGCCGGGCGATGTGGTCCACGATCGCGGAATCGCTGGCCGCGCAGGTCTCGCCTGACTTTCAGAAGCAGTTCCTCCGGCTGTGGTCAGCCCTGGATCGTGTATCCAATGGCATTCACGCCGTGGGCGTACTGCCCAAGCTGGTTTCGATCGAACTCCCGACCGAATCCAAGATGGCCACGCTTAACGAGTTGTGCCATGAGTTTGGCATTGCGAACGACTGACAGTCTTCTCCGTGCGGTGCCACGGAGAGCACGTCGGGGTTGGGACGTTGGGCAGGTGGCCAGCCAACACGGTTCAGTTGCCGTGTGCCACCACACCTGCTCCTCTATTATCTGAGCACTTAATAACCATGTCTGGGTCCCTCTAGACAATGAAGCAATGCGGGTAAGCGAAGTCGCGGTATTGGGGCAGTGTGAGGGGAAAAAAATCTGGTTTTCTTTCCCGCAGTTTTCAGAATCAGAGGAGGGGCCAATGCCTACACAGAACGAGCCGTCAACACTCCGCGTTGGCATCGATCACGCCACTAACTTGATTGCTGAGGCTATGGCATCCTGGTTGAACCAGCTTCGAGATGCGTGCGCGGCCCATATCCTAAAACGTCCACGAGGTGTCTTCTTTTCAGGGCCGTTGTTCATTCGATGATGGACGGTGAGAGAAGCCTCTTCGGGCGCGAGCGCTGGACAGCAACAGAATTGGGGGAAGCCTTGTGTTTATCTGCCCAACGCATCAATCAACTCGTTAAAGAAGGTGTTGTGCCGTCGGCGATAGATGGGCGCTATTCACCTTTCGAGGCTGTGCCATCGTACATTCGCTTTCTGAAGCAGAAAGCTGCGGGCCGATCACAGGCTGGTGAAGCGGTGACGAAAATGCAACTGGAAAACCAAATGCGCCGGATCAAGCTCCAGCGGATTGCCGGTGAACTAGTGCCTATCGCGCGGGTGAAAAAAGATTTCTTTGAGTGCGCCCGCCGGGTCCGCGATGGGCTGTTGAATATGCCCAGCCGGTTGAGCGGCGTGTTTGCCGCGGAATCGAACCAGGAGAAAATCTTTGAACTGTTCAACAAGGAAGTGCATGTCGTATTGACGGAGCTGGCGAGCGGCCACGCGGTGACGGCCGCGGATGCTCGGCTGCCGCTTGAGGATTCAATCGACCGGAAAAGTTGCGGTGATGATCTAGGTGATGCTGGCATGGTGGAGGGGGCAGACTTATCGAACGAGGAAGTCGAGCCACACGAGGGACGATTTTCTGACGGAGACTGAAGGGCATCATCTAACGCGATGCGGATAGATGGAAGAGTTTATTCGGCCACGCCGCCTAAACAGAAGAAAGGACTCACCCATGAACCATTCGACACCGACACTTTCCTGCTCCGTCACGGTGATTCGTGACCAGTTTAACGCGGACCGCTCCCGCGAGACGGTGGACTGTCATGCGGGGCAATGGCTTGCCGAGGCGGTGCGACCGCTCGCGCTCCCAGACGAGTGGGTTGCGGTCGATAGCGGCAAGGTGCTCGATCGGGCGGCGTGGGATCGGCATTTAATCGTCCATGGATCACATATTCTGATTTATCCACGGATCTCGGATTCCCCTTTGCAAATTGCCACGGGCATCATATTCCCGCCGCTCGGCATCTACTATGGGTTGAATGCGATGGGGGCGCCGTCGTGGGTCTCGCTCCTCTCGATGGGAGCTTTCGGGGGAGCCCTTGGAACGGCGCTTGCTGCCAAAATGGGTATTGATTCTATCCTAACGCCAGGCGCCGGCCAGCCGACCTTTCCTAGCTACTCATCTGCCGGAGATATGGAGGGCTCGGCGACCTATGGCTTTAGCGGAATCGAGGTTGCATGATTTCCTACCGCGTCGTGCGCGCCGCCGAGACGGACCGAGGCCCGATTCATCGCGTAGAGGACCTGCAGGGGCGGCTCTTGAGTCTCGAAGAACTTGACCTCCTCTCGCGGATTCCGCATCGAAGCGGCGCCGGACGGCATATCGATTTTATCCTGACGGATGAAAGCCAGCCACGCCACGGCAAGCCCTTTTTGAGACCACAGTGTCTCAGGTTTAAATACAAACCGCACATGACGTTCCTAGGGACCGGGCTTCCGATCGGGTATGTGGAGAATATTCTGGTGTGCCCACCCGGCAGTGTGCCTGGGACCGAAGGCAGGATTGCCCTCGCCACAGCGACCCTTTCTGAAACCGCGCTTGCGGCTCTGGCGTGGGACGCAGTGCACGCGGGAATCTTGACGGGGGTCTGTCTGCATGGGAACGGTCACCCCGATGCGACCGGAGAGTTCAACACCTATGAGGGCCGGTTTGTCACGCTTGGCAGTCTCGACGGCAGCTGCATACGCAACGCTCGGGTCTTGCGGGTGCGGGAGGAGGTACAGGACTCGGGTTATAGGAGATGATCAGCCCAGTGTTCTTCAGAAATGAGCGCGATGGGATGGCCATGTTCCGCCAGACTCACGGCTTTTTCAATCTTTCGGCCATAGGTCGAATGCAGCCAGTCGGTGCTGCCCATGGATCCGATGACGAGATAGTTGGTCTCTTCTGTCACGTTGGCCTGCGTGATGCCGCCGCGATCCTTGATCTCGAATTCATGATTGGCGCGGGGGCCCATAACGAATTTTCCTGTGAAGCAGAAGTACTGATTCCTGAAGAAGACGGGCGGGGCTGGCATCGTGAGCGGGAGTGTGGTGGAGCGGTTTGTACCATCACCTCCGTTCTTCGCATGGCCCACAATCTCAGCGAGCAGCTTGAACAGATCAACGCGTTCCTCCTGATCGACGATTCTATCTTCAAGGATCTGATTGATTCTGGCGACTAGCACGTTTGCTGGCCAGACATCTAATACATGCTGATTTGCGTTCAGCCAGCTGGCCAGAAAGCCAAATTCGTCTTCGTTGAGGACTTGATCGCTGATGAGGCCCTTGGATATCCCGATCAGTTCATCAATGGATCGTGTCGCGATGCGCGGGGCATTCCAGCTGCTCTGACTGGGTTGGCCGTGCGCACCGAGCTTACCGGGGCGACGAAGAATATAGACTCGCTTGCCCATGGTGCCCTCCTTGGCCAGATATTCGCGTTCAATGTGGCAAAGCTTGTTCACTTCCCTTTCGGTAGCAGGCCCTTCTTCGCTTGGCACTTCTTCAGCAGATCGCGGAGGGCTTCATCAATGCTACCTGGTGAAATAGAGTGCAACCAGGACCACGAGGAGAAGGAGCCCGTAACTCAGAACACCAACAATAATGCTTCGCCATCGCTCGCTCACTCTGGGTTATTTCCCCTTCGGCAAGAGCCCCTTCTTTTCCATTTCCTCGAGGTGGGCGCGTGACAGATCAATGAGCAACTGCTTAACTGACTTCCGTTCGACAGCGGCCGCGACCTTAACTTTGTGCATCAATTCTCGTGGGATATCGCGAAAGACCCAAGAGCCGGCTGTCTCGTCCTGAGATTTACTCTTTGACATGGCCTAACCGTAGCATGAACCGTTAACTCAGATAAATGACAGTTGACATGCTATGCTATCAATTGCTAGCATGCAGTTGCAGAAAGGAGATCCCAAACTAATGGTGAGAATCGTGATTCAGGTACCAACGACCGTGAAAGCCAAGCTCGACGCGCAGCGCAAGCTCGGCACCACAGCCAGCGGTCTGATTCGACACTTGTTGGAGAATCATTTCAATGGCCTCGCGAAGGGGCAGAAAGGACGGTGAGTGATGGCGGCACAATTGGCAATTGCAAAAGACAGCTCGAGGCCAAGCCCTCGTAAACGTGAACGGATTGGCATGCTGGAGCGTAGGCCATCGGAAGAGTGGTTCGTTACAAAGCGAACGGCACGAGGCCGTGCAAAATGGTTCTGCCGATTCTCGATCACGGGCCTCTACCCGCGTCTGTTTGGCCCATTCCCTTCGAAGCGCAAAACGCTTCTCTTTTTGGATGCGGCAATCTGTCAAATAGGCGACTACTGGAACCAGCTTGATGAAGCTCGCGATAAATACGCGATCGAGGGAGAGTTTGAAATGGTGAATTGGGGACCGATCATCGAGCATCCACTCGCCACGAAAGATGGAGGCCGGCAGCCGAGAAAACCGCAGGTTGTGTGATGAGAGGACATCTTGTTAAGCGCTACAAGGGAAGCTGGAGCATTGTGCTCGATCATGGCCGTCGGCGAGATCCCGAGACGGGACTGCTCAAGCGAATCCAAAAATGGTTCAGCTATCGAGGGAGCAAAAAAGAGGCGGAACAATATCTCAATGATCTCCTGTACCGATACCATCGAGGGGGAGTGCTTGAACCATCGAAGCTGCTCTTGAGTGATTGGCTTGATCGCTGGCTGGAGACGGCCGTGAAGCCGGGGCTGGCATTTAGGACCTACGAAACCTACAAGAGCCTCATTGACAAGCATCTCAAACCAGGTCTCGGACACTATCCGATCGGAGAGCTCCGGCCCGATCATCTTGAGGGATATTATCATGGCAGCACGCTTGAGCCGAAAACCCTGGAAAGCCACCATAACGTGTTGTCGGGGGCGCTGGGGGTGGCCGTTCGGCATAAGCTCATCCGTGACAACGTGGCGAGTCTGGTGATGAACAAACCACGAGCGCGGGACAATCCTGAAGACATCCAAGCCCAGTGCTGGGAGCTTGATGAAGCCAAGGCGTTGCTCAAGGCCGCGCATGAGGCAGGGTCTCAGCCGGCCGCATTCTATCGCTTGGCATTGGAGAGCGGAGCGAGGAAAGGGGAGCTGTGCGCGTTCAAGTGGAGTGATTTGGACATCGAGGCAGGGAAGCTCACGGTCATGCGACAATTGATTAAGCGGTGGCCCATCCCGATCTTTGGGGCACCGAAGAATCGGAAGCCCCGGACGATCGATCTTTCATCGGACATGCTGGGCTTGCTCCGCAAGCAAAAGGCGTCTCAGGCTGAGGTGAAGCTTCTGGCGGGGAATACCTATCAGGATCACGGTCTGATCTTCGCCTACGACCAACCGCCGTTTGGGATGCCTCTCTCCTCCAACAATATCGGGCAACGTGAATTTTCAAAGCTGATCAAGGCTGCGAAGGTTCGTCCGATCACCTTCCACGGACTGAGACACACAGCCGCGACATTGATGTTAAAAGAGGGGATCCCGATCAAGGTAGTTGCTGAACGTCTGGGTCATAAGAAAATCACGATCACGCTGGACATCTACGCCCATGTGTTGCCCTCAATGCAGAAAGAGGCGGCAGTAAAGCTTGGCGCACTGTTCAACGGGTGAATTAGTGCAGACGTGTGCACTTCGGACTTGTGAAAAGGTGAGAGGGTGTTAGCTTTCCGTTAGCGGTGCTATTGATAAGACGGATGTAAGTCTGCGGAATTCAAGAGAAGAAATATGAAGTGGTGCCGAGGGACAGAATTGAACTGTCGACACCAGCCTTTTCAGGGCTGTGCTCTACCAACTGAGCTACCTCGGCACGGACCAGGTCAGAAGAGGGATGCACTGTTACAGGATCGTCGGATAAAAATCAAGCTGCTTGGCCTGGCTGGTTGATCTGGTCTATTTAGTTTGTTTTGTTTATTTGGTTAGTTTCGTTCAATCAACAACAAGACAAACCAAATAGACCAAACAAACTAAACAGACAAGATAGGCTGTGGCGGAGAGGGAGGGATTTGAACCCTCGGTAGAAGTTTCCCCCTACGGCAGTTTAGCAAACTGCTGCCTTCGGCCACTCGGCCACCTCTCCATTGGGCTCAGCTCTATGCGGGATTCCCGATCATGAGCGACGTCGGTCGATGACCGTGGGAAGACCAGCAAGTGAGCCGTGATCTTACCCCAGGCCATATGAGAGGTACAAGCGATTCGCTATGGTGGTCAAGAAAAACTATCAGGAGCAATGTGAAGAGTCTATAGACCTACCTGTTTGGTCCATCGAAGGAGGATCGGCTTTTTTATAAGTTGAATGATGGCTGATGAGAGGGCGCACGCGCGATGTTGGGTCTGTTTCACATTCAGTAAGGTGTCCTGGCTCCATGACGGCAACGGCATCGGGTGGGTTTGCGGATCCCCGGTCGAAGTCGGCTGGGTGCGGAAGCCGGTCATGCCGGTGAGGGGTGTCATGTAGCGGAGTTCAACATGGCTTGGTCTGACCACACCGCTGACTGCCAACATGTGCAAAGCGGTTCGCTTTTGCTTCTTGTACGCTATGCGTAACTTTATGGATTCGATCGAGGAAAAGAGGATGTGCATCGGGCTTCCTTGTGTTGAGGTGGTGTGGAAGTGTTTTCACATCCAGAGTATTTGGCCGAGGTCTTCATTGAGTCCACGAGGACGCTGGCACTGAGAACAGCGGGCGAAGAGCCCTTCAGGTTGTGGCTGTATGTTTCCACGAAGCACGAGCTGATATTTATGGCCTCCGCAGAAGGGGCAGGCTTTTCCGTCTAGCTCTCGACGAATGGCTCCGATCTTCCCAATCTGTTTGTGCATCGGTTTGCCCTCCAGGAATTGGTCCTATCGCCTATGCTGGTGATGTCATATTAGGAGATGACAGGATTCTTGAAAATACCGTAGAGGTAGGTGGAGCTGAACTAAAGGGGGGAGATCACATCAAGCAAAACCTTGTCGAGCACAGATGTTTGCAGGCAAGCTATTTCATGTATTTA
>CXWL01022002.1_pt1 | contig 14375 bp, 17 predicted proteins | sample 590931 | NCBI WGS metagenome assembly CXWL01 (sample SAMEA3498368, study PRJEB10139) | groundwater metagenome | biome: water well; material: biofilm material | place: Germany | collected 2015-04-27 | reverse complement strand
CTTCCCGGTAATCCTCGGCATCGAGGCTGGCCGATACCTGATCACGGCGGGGCTCTTCAGTCTCATCATCTGGGCGTTCTGGCGCGGCCATTACGCGGCGCGCAAAATCCAGGCCCGCAAAGCCGAGCCCGAGGATTACCGGCGCGAAGTCATCGCCTCGCTGCGCACCGCGCTCATTTTTTCAGCCACCGGCTTTGGCATGTACGTCGCCTACAAATCCGGCTGGCTCACCATTTACCAGGATTTCACCGTCAAGGGCCCGCTCTATTTCGCGGTCACGCTGGCGGCGATGGTCCTTGCCCAGGACACCTATTTCTATTGGACGCACCGGGCCATGCACCATCCGCGCCTATTCCGGACGTTTCACTGGACTCACCATAAATCCAAAACGCCGACGCCCTGGGCGGCCTACGCATTCGATGTGCCCGAAGCGCTCGTCATCGTCGCGTTCGTGCCGCTCTGGGCCGCGCTCGTGCCAATGCACGATCTCGCCATCTTCACGTTCGTCACTTGGCAGATCGTGCGCAATGTCATTGGCCACGCCGGCGTCGAGATGCATCCCGTGTCGGGCAAACCGTCGGCTCTGTTCGGCTGGTGGAACACGACGACCCACCATGACCTCCACCACCAGCATGGGCGCAGCAATTACGGCCTCTATTTCACCTGGTGGGATCGCTGGATGGGCACCGAACATCCCGACTATCAGGTCGAGGTCGCCGCGTTCGCCCAGTGTGCGGTTCGTCGGAGAAAGCCCGCGCGCGCTGGCGCGAATATCGCCGCTATGGTGGCGCTCACCCTCGCCGCCAGCGGCGCCAGCCTCGGCGAAGCGCGCGCGCAGCCAAGCGCCGCCATTGCCGGCAATTGGGCGACGCGCGGTTTCGGTTCGGTCGTTCAACTCCGTCCCTGCGCGGAAGGGTCGGCAACGATGTGCGGGCGCATCGTGTGGCTTTGGGAGCCAAACGATTCCAACGGGCGCCCGCGGGTGGACAATCACAATCCCGAACGGGGCTTGCGCGCGCGTTCGCTGGTCGGCGTCGAGATCGTGCGAGGTTTACGCGAAACCGCGCCGGGCGTGTGGAGCGAGGGCTCGATCTACAACCCCGATGACGGCCGNNTGGCGCGAAACCAGGGAGGCGCCCGTGCGTAGGCCGCGCTTCATCGCCGAACAAGCGCGCCATGCGAAGGGCGCCCTGGGCCGGATCATCGCTTTCATCATGGCGCGCGAAACCTGGCGTGAAAATCTGCGCGCGATCGACGCGCTGAATGTCCAGCCGAACGACCATGTCCTCGATGTCGGCTGCGGCCATGGGCGCGGCCTTGCGGAGATCGCCAAGCGCGCGCCGCGCGGGCGCGTCGCCGGCGCTGATCCATCGGAGCTGATGGTGGAGATGGCCGTGCATCGCAATCGGGCCCTTGTCCGCGCGCGCCTTGTCGATGTCGCTCAGGCAAACGCCGAACAGCTGCCGTTTGCGGACGCGGCGTTCGACAAGGTCGTCTGCGTGCACGTCGTCTATTTCTGGGCCGATCTTGGCGCCGCCCTTGGTGAAATTGCGCGGGTGATGAGGCCGGGCGCGCGCCTCGCGCTCGTCTTCCGCACCGCCGCGAACGAAGCCGCCGTGCGCGCCTTCCCCAGCGACGTTTATCATTTTCCAAAGTTGAAAGATGTTGGCGCGGCGCTGGTCGCGGCAGGACTGGTTGTCGACGGAGGCGCGATGCTCGGCGCGGAAGCCATAGTACAGCCAATCCTGCTCGCGGCGACCAAGTCAGCCGTCTGAGCCTGCAATCCTGACCTGCCACGCCACCCGCGCGCTTTTCCGTTTGCCATCTCCCGCCGACCCTGCTATACGCCGCTCGTCGAATTCGTTTTTGGTTCGGTTTGTTTTCCTCGCCTGAGCTTGTTCTTTGAGCATCTCGCGGCCCGGACCTACCCTCTGCCATGATCGATCTTTGATCACGTTGCGCATTCGCGCCGCGTGCATTTTGTTATACTAGGTGCACACATGGCAACTGGAACTGTAAAGTGGTTCAACGGCCAAAAAGGCTTTGGCTTCATCCAACCCGACAATGGCGGCCCGGACGTTTTCGTCCACATCTCCGCCGTCGAACGCGCTGGCTGGACTTCGCTCAACGAAGGCCAAAAGATCAGCTTCGAGACCGAGAAGGATGCTCGCAGCGGCAAGATGTCGGCCGGGCAATTGGCCGCCGTCTAATCTTGGCTAAGCAGCTTTAGGGCTGCGCTACGAAAGATGCGCTGGGCGGATCGGCGTATCGCCGATCCGCCCACGTTTGTTGTTCAATCCCGATATAAGGCTCCCCGCCTATGACGCTCCCCGCTTTCGCCGCCGGCCAAACCGTATCGGTGGCGCCCTCGAAACTACATCGCCCGCCGGAGGGCACGTATCGCGTCATCAGCGCCATGCCGCTCAGCGGCGGCGGCTTTCAATACCGGATCAAGGGCGATCTGGAAAAGTACGAGCGCGTCATCGACGAACGCCATCTCGCGGCGGAATAAAGCTCACTCCACCTTCGCCAGAAAATCCAGCAGCGCGTCCCAGGCATCGGGTTCGTCGAGCATCGGTGCATGACCGATGTTCTCGATCGTAACCGCCTCCATATCCGGCTTCAGCGCGCGCATGTGATCCACCACATCGGCGCTAAGCAAATCCGATATCCCCCCGCGTATGGACAGCATCGGCTTCGCCGCCAGCGCCTGAAACAGTGGCGCCATGTCTGGCGGCGGCGCATCAGGATCGAAATCGGTGAAAGCCAGGGCGATATGCGGATCGTAGTCGGTCTCGTATTGGCCGTCCTCGCGTTCGCGGAAGGTGCGCTTGGCGAATGCAAGCCAGAACGCCGCGTCATCCAAACGCTGAGGGTATGCCGAGCCCGCGATCGCGCGCACCGCTTCGGCGGCGGCTTCCCATGTCGGTATCGACTGCGTGCGCCCCACATAGCCGGCGATCCGCGACACACCCTCGACGTTCAGCTTTGGCCCAACATCGTTTAGCACCGAGGCGCCAATGCGGTCGGGCGCGAGCGCCGCCAACACCATGGTGATGAGCCCGCCCATCGATGTGCCGACGAACACCGCGCGCCGCACCTCAAGCTTGTCCATGATCGCAAGAACATCCTGCGCATACACGGCCGGCACATAATGCGCGGGATCTGGATCGTTGGCTGATTTGCCGCGGCCACGCATGTCGGGTGCGATCACCCGTCTCCCGAGCGCGGCGATACGCGGGGCTATGATTTCGAAATCGCGCGCATTGCGGGTGAGCCCGTGCAGGCACATGACCGGCAGGCCCGTCTCCGGCAGCAACGGCGGATAGTCGCGTGCGTAAAGCGCGAGTCCATCCAAGGTCGCAATGATCCGTTCTTCAAAACCGCCAATGAAGGCTGGCACGCCGGAATCCATGTTTAGTGTCTCCTCATCCCGGCGCGCGCTCCTGCGAGACGGCGGCGTTGGCGTCGGCGTACTCGACGGCGGACATGGCGTTGAGCCGCGCGAGCCAACGCGTCTGGAATGCGGCGCGTTCGCCGGGCGCAACCGCGCGGCACGACCGCAGCACGATCTCGGCCGCGCCCACCGTAAACCGATCAAAGCACAGCCCGCCAAAGGCGCTCTGGCGCTCAAGCTGGTCGGCGACTTGGCGCCTGGCCTGCGCTTCGCGCCCGCGCGCGGCCAGCGCTTGCGCGCGCGCAATCGGTCCGGCGCCGCGAAAGCGCACGATGAATCCGACTGGCGTCGGCGCGGCCGGCTCAGCTTGCGCAACTTGATACAAGGATTCGATTGGGGTGAGCGCTTGAGCCGGCGAGGGTTCTGGCCCCAGGGCCGCCACCGCCAACGCCGCGAGCATCAGCGCCGCGCTCACAGCGATACCCCAGTTGCGCAAGGCATTCACGTCCATACGCTCCAGTTTGGCCGCGCCCGCCGCCCACGTAAAGCGCCTGCGCCTCGAAGNNGACCCCGCGCTGAGCGGCGTGGCGTTGGCTGATCGAGCGCACTCGATTTGGCCAAAATCGGACTGGTGCGGCGCAACCGCACGCGTGAACAGAGCGTCTTCCAAAGCCCGGCCGCGCATTCCTGTCTGCGCCGCCAACAACGCCAGCGCCGCCGACACGTGCGGCGCCGCCATCGAGGTGCCCTGCAGGAACGAATAATAGCAGCGCTCGGCGGAGTTTTGGTTCAGTGGATCGTAGCACCCAGCTTGGGTCGTGCGTGTGGATAGCACGCCGTCCGGCAGACCATCGTTGTCGCTATCGGCGAACACATCGCCGCCAGGCGCAAGCACATCCACTTGCGGGCCGAAGTTCGAGTAAAATGCGAGCCCCCCGCGCGCGTCGCCGGCACCGACAACCACGACATTGTTGCAATTGGCCGGCGCGTAGAGGGCCGCCTGGTTAGCCTTGTTGCCGGCCGCCACCACGACCACGACATTGCGCGCGACCGCGGCGTCGATCGCGGCCTGCATCGAAGCCGGGCACGGCGCCTGAATCGACAAGCTCATATTGATGATGTCGGCGGGCGCCGCGTTGGCGATTTGCGCGTCGCCCGCGCCGGTCGCGGATGCGATGCCGGCGGCCCAGCGTACGCCCGAGACGATGTCGGCTAATTCGCCGCCGCAGCGGCCGAGCACGCGCACGGGCACAATTGTGACCGCCCAGGCCCCCCCGGCGACGCCGACGCGGTCGTTGGTGGTCGCCGCCCCAATCGTGCCGGCGACATGGGTGCCGTGATAGGAATGTTCGGTCGCGGTTCCGCAGCGATCGCCGGCATCCTGCGCGTCGGCATCGACACCGTCGCCATCGCCGCCACGTTCGGGATTGGTGATGAGATCAACACCGCTCGTCACATTGGCTGACGCGCGAATATCAGGGTGTGTGAGGTCGAGCCCGGTATCGAGCACGGCCACGCGCACCTGGCGCGAGCCGATCTGGTTGGCTTGCCAAAAAGCGCGAAAACCCGCGCCGCCCGGGGACGCGTCCTCGCCCGCTCCGCGCGCGCGATAATTCCATTGCAGCGAGAGCAGCGGATCGTTCGGAATGCCGCCGATCGGCGCTGCTGGCGGCGGGCTTGGTTGCTGAGGTTGTTGCTGCGGGGGCGCCTTGGTTGGCGGCGTTTGCGGACGCGGTGGCCGCGTGAAGCCGGACTCGGCGATATAATTTGGCTCGACGTAATCAAACTGGCCCGACGCTTCCAGGCGCTGGATGGCGCAGCGTGTCGCGAGCGCCAAATCGCTCTCAAGCTGGCCCTGGGTGACAATACGCGGACAGCGATCCGCCTGGTTCCATTCGATGGCGTCCGGCGCCGGGGTGACAGCATCCACACTTGCTTGCTGACCAAAATGAAACGCCGTGGGGCTCACGCCTTCAGGCGCGAGGTTTATGGTGACGACACCGCCGCCGCGCACTTGAATCTCGCCCGCCACACCTAACCGCCCAAGCACATCGCGAGCTGCCGTGCGTGCGGCTTCCGACGCTTCCACTTCGGCGCGCGCGCGCACCTGGGCGATGAGATTTTCCGGTAGAGCCTCCAACCCTTCCATGCCGTCGGCGCGCAGCGAGCGGACGAACGCGCTGGCGAGGCCCATTTCAGAAGCAGTGTTCGCCAATTCCCGCTCAACGCGCGCGCCCACCAAAATCTGCCCAGGCGCGATCAGGACGGGTTCCGGCGCCAACAGCGCGGCGACCTGATCCTGCGGTCGCACGGATCCCGAGAGCGCGCGGGCATCCAGCGGCACCTGGGCCAATAGCGCGGGTCCGGGCGCTTCAGCGCCGCCCCCGCCCATGCTGTCCAACACTCGCCCGAGCTGATCACATGCCCCAAGCGCCAGGATCGGCGCCAGCGCCAAGGCGGCCAAGCTCGAATTGCGATGCGACATGCTTGGCTCTCCACGCTTTTTCGCCGACAATGAGTGTCTTAGCTTGGCCCCTTCCGATGACAAGGCGATGTCGGCGGTGGTCCGTGGAGAAGGCAGCGCCAGCGCGCATGAGCATATTCCCCCTAGCGGCGAACCTGACGGCGGCGCGCAAGACCGGAGCGCCGCGCGCGCGAACGGAAGACGAGGCGACCAACCTCGCGGGTGGCCCGGTTTTTCTCACCGTCGAGGAATTGCCCGAAGCCTTCGAAAGCCCAACCGCCGCGGAGGCCGCCGTGCCCGAGCTTTACGGCTCTGGACTCTATGAATTGCAGTGGAGAGACGGCGCTTGGCGCGTGAGCATGCGCTATTGGCGCCCCGCTCCTCCAGCGCCTGTAGCGCGCACCGGCGCGGCGGCGGCGCGCAAGCCTATTGGCCGCGCACGCACGCCGGAGGAGGCGCGCGCGCTGCTCGGCGCCCCCGCCGAACTCGCGCAGGAAACGCTGCCCAACCTCTATGTCGATCACAAACAATTGTTGAGGCGCTGGGGCGATCTGGTCAAAAGCGGGCTCGGCGAAATCGTTGAGCGCGAAGGCAAGTTCGCGCTCGCGCTCACGTTCTGGAGGCCGCTGCACGCGCCGGGCATCGCGGCGCCGCTCGCCCCCGCCGAGCGGACCGAACTTGCCGAACGCATGGCCGCCCCTCTGCGCGCAGGCGCCCCGCAATCAGATTTAGACGTCGGCCTCTTCGAACGCCTCGCCCCGGAAAACCCCGACGTCGTGCTCGTCACCGAAGAAGGCGACGGACGGTTCCGGGGGAGTGACTGAGCTGCCGCCGCCCGACTTGCTTGCGCCCACAAGCGGGGCGAGATAGCGCTGAGCTACGATGACTTACGCCACCCACTCCGCCACCTTCGATTGGGAACCCAAGCGCGCGCTGACGCTTCGGGCCGCGCGCCAGCGCTCGCGCTTGATCGCGGGCTTGCGGCGCTTCTTTGTCGCCGGCGCGGGCGCTTCGTTCGCGGCGGTGTTCGTGTTCATGGCGCTCTACGCCATCGAGGGCGGGTTTATCGCCGGCCAGCTCACCGCCGCCGAACCGCTGCGAATGATCAATCCCCGCTTCATCGGCCGCACCCAGAACGGCGGCCCCTACCAGCTTTCCGCCGAAATCGCCGAGCGCAACCCTGGCGATAACCAGCCGATCGAGCTGATTTCGCCGGTTTACCGCACCGAGGCCGGCACCATCATGCTGGCCCCCCGGGGCATCTATGACGAACGGGCCAAGACGGTGGTGTTCGACGGCGAGGTGCTGTTCTCCGACCGGGGCGGCAATCGCTTCACCACCCCCCGGATGCTGGTTGACCTTGCCGCGGGTACGCTGACCGGCCAAGGCGGCGTCACCGGCGCCGGCCCCCTTGGCGTGGTCCAGGCTGACGCCTATGAATTGCGTGAGAGCGACCGCGCTTTGGTGTTGAGCGGTGGCGTGCGCGGTCAAATTCCAGACAGCGCACCACAAAACGGGGAGACGACGCCATGAAGCCAGCTGCCTTCATTTTCGCCGCCGGCGCCTTCCTGGCGGCGCTGATGGCCGCGCCCACCGCCCATGCCCAACTCAGCGAGAATGGCGGGCCTGTCTCCTATTCTGCTGATAATCTTGAATATTTGGACGGTGAGCGGCGCCTGCTGCTGGTCGGCGATGTGGATATCGTCCAGAACGACGCCCGGCTCCGGGCCGACCGCATCACGCTTTTCTTCAGCGGCTCCTCCGGTGGCGCAGGTGGGCAAGGGCTGGGTTCAGGCGATATCGAGCGCATGGTGGCTGAGGGGGAGGTCTATTACGTCCGCCCCGCTCAATCGGCGCGCGGCAACCGCGCGGTCTACGAGGTCGCGCAGGACGCGGTAACCTTCACCGGCAACGTGGTGGTCGCCAGCGACGAAAACGTCATCCGCGGCGAAACCCTGGTGCTGCAGATCGGCAACCGCCGCACCACGATCCGCCCGCAAGCCGGGCAGCGTGTGCAAGGGGTGTTCGTGCCGCGCACGCCGCCGCCCGCCGAGCGTTGACCTCATCGAAAACCCTCACGAAATCCCAAACCTTCACGAAATCTTAGCCGCGGCAGGTCGATCATGAGCCCCGAGGGCGCTGCAAGCCGTTCGACCAAGCATGAGACCGCCCAAAGCGGTCTTGGCGCGGTCAGCTTAGGCAAATCCTATCGCGGCCGCCGCGTGGTGAAGGACGTTTCCTTGTTCCTGAACCGCGGCGAGGTCGTCGGTCTGTTGGGCCCCAACGGAGCAGGCAAGACCACCTGCTTTTATATGATCACGGGGCTCGTGCGCGTGGACCAGGGACAGATCTTGTTGGACGGCCAGGACGTCACAACGCTGCCCATGTATCAGCGCGCCAGGCTTGGCGTCGGGTACCTGCCGCAAGAGCCGTCGATTTTCCGTGGTCTCACCGTCGAACAGAACGTGATGTCGATCGTCGAGCTGTCGGAGCGTAACCACGCGAAGCGGCGCGAGATCGTCGACGGCCTGCTTGCCGAATTGCGCGTCGATCACCTCAAGGATTCGCCGGCGTCGGCCCTTTCGGGCGGCGAACGGCGGCGGGTTGAGATCGCGCGCGCGCTGGCGACCCGGCCTTCGTTCATGCTGCTCGACGAACCTTTCGCCGGCATCGACCCACTCGCCATCAACGACATCCGAGAGCTGATCTTGTTCCTGAAACAGCGCGGCCTCGGCATTTTGATCACCGACCACAATGTGCGTGAAACGCTGCAAATCGTGGACCGGGCATCGATCATGTTTGATGGCGAAGTGTTGTTCGAGGGGACCCCAAACGAGGTGCTCTCCGATCCCGCCGTGCGCGAAAGGTATCTCGGCAAAGATTATCATTAGAGCGGGGCCGCCATGGCGATGATCCCCCGTCTCGAGATGCGCCAGGGCCAAGCCCTGGTGATGACGCCGCAATTGCAGCAGGCGATCAAACTGTTGCAACTCTCCAATATCGAACTCACGGAATTCGTCGAGGCCGAGCTTGAGCGCAATCCCCTGCTCGAGCGCGAGGAAACGCAAACCGACGCGCCCAAGCCCGAAGCAAGCGAATCCCAGACGCTCGATTTCGAAACGGCAGCGACCACCGAGCCCGCGCTCGACGTCCACACCTCAGATCTCAATCCCGATCTCAGCCAATGCGAACTGGCCGAAGCGGGCGCGGCCCCGCTCACCGATTGGTCGAAGGCGTCGTCGGGAAAAAGCTTTGATGATCTGCCTGGAATCGAGGAAACGCTCGCCAACGAAAAGACGTTAGCGGAACACCTGGACGCGCAACTCACCGAAGCGGGCGTCACCCCGATTGAGCGCATCATCGGCGCGACCTTGATCGATCTGGTCGATGATTGGGGTTACATGCGCGGCGACCTGCGCGAGATCGCCCGCCAGCTCGGCGCCGAGGAAACCCAGGTGCGGCGCGTGCTGGAAATCATGCAAGGCTTCGAGCCNNCGCTTCGATCCGGCCATGGAAGCTCTGGTCAAGAACCTCGACCTGCTCGCCAAGGGCCAGCTAGAGCGCTTGCAGCACGTGTGCGGAATCGATCGCGATGACCTGATGGAAATGATCGCCGAGGTGCGCGCGCTGACGCCCAAGCCCGGCGCCGGTTTTGGCGATGCGCCCGTGCAATCCATCGCGCCTGATGTTTACATTCGCCAGGCGCCGGACGGCACATGGCTGGTGGAGCTCAACACCGACACCCTGCCGCGCGTGCTGATGAACCAGCGTTATTACGCAACGGTGTCAAAAACCGCCGTGCGCGCGGCCGACAAGGAATTCCTCTCCGAGTGCGCGGCGAATGCCTCGTGGCTGGTAAAGAGCCTCGACCAGCGCGCGCGTACAATTCTGAAAGTGTCACGCGAGATCGTGCGCCAGCAGGATGGGTTCTTCGACAAGGGTGTCGCGCACCTGCGTCCGCTCAATCTGAAAACCGTCGCCGCCGCCATCGAGATGCATGAGAGCACGGTGAGCCGCGTCACTTCGAACAAATATCTCTCCTGCGCGCGCGGCCTGTTCGAGTTGAAATACTTCTTCACCGCCTCGATCAATTCCGCTGACGGCGGCGAGGCCCACAGCGCCGAAGCCGTGCGCCACCAGATCAAGGGCCTGATTGATGGCGAAACGCCCGCCGAAATTCTCAGCGACGATCGTATCGTCGAAATCCTGATGGAAAAAGGCGTCGATATCGCCCGGAGAACAGTGGCGAAGTATCGCGAGAGCTTGCGGATACCAAGCAGCGTGGAGCGCAAGCGCAAGCTGGCGAACGGGCTTTAGGCTGGGAATTCTACTGGGCTTCATGGCTCTCGAACGGGTGCTTGTCGCAAAGGCGTTGCGCGTTGCGCCCTTGGTGGAGAGGATACCCGTATGAAGCACACCCTCCTCGCCGCCACCCTCCTCCTCGCCGCTTGCGTCACCGCGCCAGCGCTAGCGCAAGCGCAAGCCGCTTGCCCGCCGTCCGGCTGGGATGGGGCACGGCTCGCGGCACTGAAGACGGCCGATTTCGAGATCGCCAATCGGCGTGAACGCGAGGCGTTTGCACAGGCGATCACGGCTTGCCTTGCATCGCCCGATCCGGCGTTGCGCGATGGGATCGCATTCGAGGCGCTCAGCCACATGCTGCGCGCGCGCCAGCTCGGCGTGAGCACGCAAACCGCGCTGATCAACGATCTGCTGCCGCGGCTCGAAAACGCCGATCCGCAAGGGTTCGAGCGTCCGTTCGCGGCTTTGGTGCTGTCGGAACTGGCGCGGGCGGAGCGGCTGAACAGCCACTTCACCGACGACATGCGCGCCGATGTGCTGGATCGCTCGATCGCGTATTTCGTCGGCGTGCGCGATTATCGCGGCTTTGATGACCACGAAGGTTGGCGCCATGGCGTCGCGCATGGATCGGATCTGCTGTTGCAACTGACGCTCAACGAAAGCTATGGCCGCGAGGATCTGCTGCGGATTCGCGATGCATTGGTCACGCAGATCGCGCCAGAAGGGCATTTCTATATTTACGGAGAACATGAGCGGCTGGCGCGGCCGATCCTCGTCATCGCCCAACGCGGCGTGTTCAGCGCCGAGGAGTGGAGCGCATGGTTCGCGCGGATCGTGGCGCCCGCGCCGCTCGCGTCGTGGAATGAAGCGTATTCCTCGCAAGCTGGGCTTGCCAGGAAGCACGACACCGCGGCGTTCGTTCAGACAATCTGGATCAATGCGCGCTTGAGTGAAAATCCCGACATCCAGGCGCTGCTCCCCGGAGCGGAAGCGGCGCTGCGGACGCTGCCCTAACGGCGCGCTAACTCCGCCGCAACCGCAAAAACAGCCACTGCCCCAGCAGCACCAGCGCGACGCCGCCGAATGCCAATATTCCCCAGCTCTTTGCCTCGAACAAACTCGACACCGCCATCGCGACCGGTGGAGTCAGCGCCGAGATGTAGGACGCGACCGTATAGCCACGCCGCCGCGCGAGGCCGTAATATAGGAGGAAAGCGATCACCGAGCCGTTGAGCGAAAGGTGCAGCAACGAAATGACGTAGGGCCAAGTCGGCTCGAACGTCCAGGATCGCCCAGTTACGAGTGCGAATGCTGCCAAAAACACCGTGCCATAGAGCATCGCCCATGCCGTTGAGCCGGCCACGCTCGCGCCAGCCAACTCGCCGCGCCGCGCGAACACATTACCAATGGCCGCCCCCGCCACCGCCGCGACCGTGAGGCCGACGCCGATCAACGCGCGCGTCCCCATGTGAGCGCTGACGATCTCCTCCCACGAGAGCAACGCCACGCCGAGCACGCCCAATCCCGCGGCTGCCCACACCAACAAGGGCGCGCGCTGTCCAAAGGCGATGCGAAACGCAATTAAATTAAAAAACGCCATCGCCGCGAACACGACAGCGACCACCGCCGATGTCACCCGCTCTTCGGCCCAATAGACCAACGCGTAGTCGATCGCGAACGTGAACAGACCGATGCCGAGCGCAGCGCCATGTTGCGCATGCGTGAGCGATATCGCTTCGCCGCGCACCATGCACCAACCAAACAGCAACACCGTCGCCAACGTGAAGCGATAGGCAACCGACACCACAGGATCGACGACACCCAGTTGCAGCGTGATCGCAAACCAAGTCGTGCCCCAAGCCAGCGTGCATACGACGATCGCCGCAAGGTCGAGCCAGTGGGTCGATCGTGGTGCGCTTGCCGGCACGCTTTCGTCGGCGANNTAGAGGCCAAGCGCCTGTGCGTCGCGTGCGACATCGACTCGGTTTTCGTCACCATGGGGAACGCCGCGTCAAGGCGCCTTTTGCGGCGAGCGCGGCGTTGACCCCCTGCCCCCCCGGGCCTACCTTTACGATACATGGCATCGGGAGGCGCTCCAGGGGGCGGGCCCCATGTCCCGAGCCCTCAGCGCCCAACGGCGCACACACTGAGGAGGCTCATTCATGCGCATACAAGTCGCCGGACGGCAGATGGATGTCGGCGAAGCGCTTAGAACCCGAATTGAAAGTGAACTCGCGGACGGTGTGGGCAAGTATTTCGACCGCGCCACCGACGCTGTGGTCACAGTTGGCAAGAATGGCGGCGGAACTGGAATCGAGGTCGATTGCACGGTGCACTTGCCATCGGGCATTTCCCTACAAGTTGAAGGGCACGGCGGCGACGCCCACAGCGCCTTCGGCGACGCGCTGGGCAAGCTCGAAAAGCGTGTGCGCAGATACAAAAGGCGGCTGCGAAATCACCATGCCAACGGCAAATCTCCTCTTCCCGCCGAGGACGCGGCGGCGTATGTGCTCGCCCCGTTACAAGAGGACAGTGAGACCGATGCAGGGGCGTCGGCGGGTGCGGAGGCGGCGCCCCTGGTGATCGCCGAGACTGTCGTTTCGGTGCGTACGATGACGGTGTCCACAGCGGTAATGCAGCTCGAATTTTCCGAAACGCCCGCACTCCTGTTCAGGAACGCGGCCCATGGCGGCCTTAACCTTGTTTATAGACGCGCGGACGGAAACATCGGCTGGGTCGATCCCGAACGGGCTTCCGCCCGCGCGGGTCCTGGCGCCTGACGGCGCCGACGTTGGCGCCGCTCGTGCAGAGCCTTCGCAAACGGGGAGAGCATGAACCAGTTAAGCGATTTGATCGCGCCGGAAACGGTTCTGCCGCGCCTTTCGGCCAGCTCACGCCGGAACGCGCTGCAGGCCCTGGCGGACACGCTGGCGAAAGCCGCCAACATCGACGCGCGCGCCGCCTTCGACGCCGTGCTCATGCGCGAACGACTCTCCGGAACCGGTATGGGCGAAGGCGTGGCCATTCCACATGCGCCCGTCATCGGTGTGACCCGCCCGATCGGCGCCTTCGCGCGCCTAGAGACGCCGCAGGATTTTGACGCGCTCGATGGTCGCGCGGCCGACCTCATTTTCATGTTGCTGTCGCCGCCCGACAAGGGCGCGGATCATTTGAAAGCGCTGGCGCGCGTATCACGCTTGCTGCGCCGCGCCGACATCCGTGAAAAATTACGCGCGGCGCGCGGCGCGGATGAGCTCTACGCGCTGTTCGCGAACGATGTGCACAGCGACGCCGCGTGACGATGACGGCCGCCGACCGCGTTTTCTCTTATTTTCCCCTGNNTGACAGCGGCTTCGTTTGCCGCTTCGGGCGTATTCGCGGCGTGGCCCAACGGCTGGAGCGCATTGCTGCTGGTGTTCGTAATCTACCTGGCGCCGCCGATGGTGCTGCGCATCGTGTTCCGTTGGGCGCCGCTCAAGCCTGGGATCCTCACCATTAGCGATCGCACGTTCTGCCCTTGGCTCGCCAGCCACCACATCCAGGCCTTCTATGACGCGCTTCCCTATCTGGAATCGCTGCTGCGCGTGATTCCGGGCTTCTATTCATTGTGGCTGCGCATGTGGGGATCGCGCATTGGCTACGCGGTTGAGTGGCCCGTGCGCATGGATGTGCTTGATCGCAACCTGATGGACATTGGCAACCGCGTTGTATTCTCGCGCGAAGTCGAACTCGCCGCGCATGTGCGCCAGAAAACCGAAGGCGGCGGCTCGCGCGTGCTGGTGCGCCCCATCCGCATCGGATCGTACGCGTTCATCGGCGCGTGCAGCCGCATCGGCCCCGGCGCAAGCGTGCCCACCAACGCATCGGTGCCCTCGCTCGCTGTCATCCACGTCAACGAAACCTTCGGCGAAGGCGTCCGCCACCCGGAGAAGGAAGAGGCGCGGTTCGCGCTGAGTTAGGCCAGCATCCACCTCTCCCCCGCCGGGGGAGAGGTCAATTCACGTTCCGCGAATTGGGTGAGGGGAAGGAAACGCGGCGCTTGATCCTGCACGCGCGCGCTCATCCAGCGCTCCGAACTAATCTTGCGCCAACCGCGCCAGCACCACGCCTTCGCTGACCTGCGCGCCGGCCTTGGCGTTGAGTTCGGTCAGCTTGCCGTCGAACGGCGCGGTGAGCGTGTGCTCCATCTTCATGGCTTCAAGCACCAAAAGC
>CXWL01030616.1_pt1 | contig 14384 bp, 7 predicted proteins | sample 590931 | NCBI WGS metagenome assembly CXWL01 (sample SAMEA3498368, study PRJEB10139) | groundwater metagenome | biome: water well; material: biofilm material | place: Germany | collected 2015-04-27 | reverse complement strand
AATTAATTGGCAGAATCTACTTCGTAAGTATACCACCTGTATTTTCGCTCTACTCACAAGCTACTTGGGGGTTGAACCCCCAAGTAGCTATTCAAGTAGAAATTTTTCGATATCTTTCAACTCCTCTTTTCTTTGTAAAATCGATTCGAGAGATGAGATTGCAAATTCTTCGTACTCAAAGGTATTTCTGAATTGTCCCAATATTATCTCCTTCTCACAAATCCCTTTTATTTCCTTATTTAAATATTCTTCCCAACTTGATCTACTCTCGACCAACTTAGGGGTTGAACCCCCAAGTTGGTGCACCCGATTGTTTAGGTTTACATAAGGGCTTACATGGAGCAGATATTTGTTCGAATCAACGAATACTGCTTTGAATCTCCCTTGAAATAGAGCCCCGCTTCGTTCGTTTTTATTATTAAAGAACCCGGTATAGCCTCCACTCAATCTCTTCATGAATTCACTGATGCCACCGTCGACTACTTGTTCCAAAATGAGATGAAAATGATTTGGGTTCAGACAGTATGCAATCACATTAACCAACCTATTTTTTGACTTGGGAATTGAAGCTCCATGTCGATGAAAAGAATTCTCATACAGGCTTCCTATAGGATCGACAATATTGAATTCGATCATGCTCTGAAAAAATCTACGCACATCAGAACGATCAATGAAAACAATCCTCTTATCGACACCCCTATTATAAACATGATAGAACTCTCCGTTTGAGAAAGACGTCTTCCTTGTTGCCATGATTTTATTTTAACATCACATCACCTTGGGGGTTGAACCCCCAAGTGACTATCAGTGAGCCACTGTCTGTTTTCGGAATTTTTTTAACCTTATATAGACGGTGTTGAAGAAGCAGTGGGAGATGCTGGTGTAGCGGATACCGTCACCACGCGTGATACGCTGCCAGTATTCCCTGCCGCATCTGTCGCTGAGTAGGTCAATGTGTAGAGACCAGCCGTTGCAGTATCGACGCTACCAGTCTCGATGATTTTCGCAGTGAGATCGCCATCGACAGCATCGAGTGCAGTCGCACCAGTGTCAGTAAAAGTTCCATCGAGTGTCATCTGTATCGCAGCATCCCCTATGAGCGTCACTACCGGTACTGTTGTGTCAGACGAAGCGGGTGGGCTCGTTGTGGTCACTGTACTGTCAGGGTTACCAACAATAACCGAGCGAACCGCGGTCGAAACATTCCCGTTTGCATCGGTCACCTTGTAGGTGATGATGTAGGTCGTCGGGCTCGAGGTATCGATCGTCGACGCGGACACTATCTGCTCTGTACCATTTATAAAGGTGATATAGGGTGAGCTCGCCACAACACCCGGATCAGTGAAGACGCCGTCAACCGCGATATGGAAAGGATTATCGCCAAGAAGTGTTATACCTACAGTCGGAGGAGTCTGGTTCCCGCCGACTGTTGGGGTGCTGGTCGCGATCTGACCTTCAGTCTGCACGAGGAAGTAGTCGAAGGAAGTGCTGGTCGCCTGTGGTGCCGAGAGCACCACGCGGAAGGATCCTACTGTCTTGTCAGAGACCCACCAGCTACCTGTAATCTGTGTGTTGAAAGTAACAAAGACCTTGGTCGAGGGGAGCACAAGCGAATTGTCTACCTGCGCAACCGTATTGCCCGAGAGGACAGTGACGCTACCCGCGCTGCTCGTGCCATCAGCGTCCTTGCTTGCGACGAGCTGACGGAAGACAAGTGTGTTGAACTGGGCGATACCCTTCTGGATCAAGACGCCGAAGCCGTTTAATGCGTTTGCGAGCGAAGTCGTAGCGAAAGAGATTGGTGAATTACTTGCGACCGAAACCGCACCATTTTCGATCATGGCGATGCGATCTTCGAGTGAAGTGAGACGCATACTCTGCGCATCGATNNATGCGAGCGTCTGCACGCCGGCGAGCGTGAAGGTCGCGAGCTTGTAGAGGTCGATACCCTTACCGTCCTGCGAGAGGATCTCCGGAGCAATCGTCTGCGTATCTTCGGCGATGAAGCCGAGACGAAGCGGATCGCTTTGATCCTCGATTTTATAGCGATACGTTGCAATCCTCAAATTCACGAGTTGGTTGTACATGTCGGCGGTCGAGCTCGCCGTTGCGTAGGAGATGTCGGTCTTGGCTTCGCGCGTCGAGGTGTTCACGAAAGCGGTCGCACCGATGTCACCTTCGACCGAGAGCTTTCGGTTCGGTGTCGTCGTCCCGATGCCGACGTTGCCGTTATCAAGGAAGCTGATGGTGGTGGAACCAAATTGATTTTTCAAGTCCAAGGTCTGTATCGGAGCGGTCAAGTCGCCTTCCGTAAAACGGAAATTGTTGGCGAAAACGAGGTCACCGACGTAGGAGACCGTTGCGCGAAGTGTCCCCAACACGTACAGGTTGCCGGAGATGGTCGAGGTCGCCGTCGTGCCATCGAGGAAATTGATGCCAGTACCATTGCCGCCAATCGAGAGAAGTGAGCCGGGGGTGGTGGTGCCGATACCGACGTTGCCCGTACCGGTAATAACGAAGAGTGTCGAAGTGGCGACAGCAGCTGAAGAAGAAGCCACTGCAAAGAGTGTCCCGAGTGTTGATGCATTTGCACTTCCGACCGAGAGCTTTGCCCACGGAGAGGTGGTACCCACACCGACACGGTCGTTAGTTGCATCTACTGAAAAAGTGCTTGTATCAAAGGAGAGTCCATTTACTCCGCCGGAAAGAACGAAGTTTGTATCATTGGCAAAAGTCCATCTATTCGAATTAACACTAACCGTATCACTCGAAGCATCGCCAAGAGCAATGTTCCCATTCAAATTCGTCTGATTGTCGACGATGAATTGAGTAGAAGCGATTTCCAGACCATCCACGCCACCGGAAACTGTACCCAGTACAGTGTACCCGAATTGAGCACTACTGATAGTGAAATAATTGCTACTATTGTAACCAGACCTAAACTGAGTGCTCGCAGAAGTATTCATAATCTCAAGAGGAAACCCCGGATTAGTTAAGCCGATCCCTACATTCCCCCCGTTGGTCACTACGAAGCTTGTCGCGGTCGAGGAGCCGATAGCGAAGGCGGGGCCAGTGATGCCGTTGGGGTTCACTGAGAGCTGTGCCCAGGGGGTGGTGGTGCCCACGCCGACGTTCCCTGTCGTGAGGAATGTCGCGGTAGACCCATAGAGAGTAGAGGTAGCGAGCATGGTCGGTACACCGGTTATCGCAGTCCCGAGAACACCGGCACTTTGTGAACCGAAAGAGGTTACGTTACTCCCTGATGAAGTCACCGCTCCTGAAAGATTGGCGTTTGTGGTTACAGTAGCAGCATTGCCACCTATCGAAAGAGTTGAAGTCGCGACTTCAACAAGTGAAGTACCGGCTGCATTAGTGTAGAGCATTCGATTCCCCGTGTAGGAAGTGAGCCCAGTGCCACCGTTAGCAAGAGGGAGTGCTGTGCCAGAGAGAGTGATAGCGAGTGTGCCAGAAGTGGTGATAGGCGAGCCAGCGACAGAGAGAAATGCGGGGACAGTTTGTGCTACTGAGGTTACGGTGCCAGATCCTCCACTACCTCCGATACAAGTACCATTCACGGCGAAACAGCCAGTGTTCAAGTTGATGCCGTAGCCGAAGGTGCTGGTGGCGGTATTCGAGATGTTGATAGTGTTTGCTCCGGTGTCGCCGAGAGAGAGAATCGTTCCGGGGGTGGTGGTGCCGATGCCGACATTCCCATTTGAAAAAATGCTATTCCCAGAGCCTTTCGGGGTAAAAACGAGACCTATGTTTGTATCAGACCCTACTGCCTCAAATATAGGTTGCACCCCTGTTGCACCATTTTTTATTCCAAAATAGTTCGTCGCGGTGAGTGCGATTGCATTTGTATTGGTGAATTTGAGAAAGTCATTCCCCGTTGTAGAGTCTCCAAATGTACGTGTACTTGGAAATCGAAAACCGCCAGAGTAGGCATAGAGGGCAGTCGCACCACCCGTAACAAGCGATATTGCGTTAGCAGACGACGAGTATATACCCGTATCTGCATCACCGTTAAATGAGAGCGTCGGGAGTGACGCCGTCCCCAGACCAACTAAAACTTGCCCATTAGCCAAAACGGTCATCAGAGTTGAAGTAGAAGTGCCGCCCGTTGTGGAAGCAATCGTGAAGAGAGGGGTGTTGACGGCGGTGGTCGCTGAGTTAGAGATGGAAAGTAACGAGTAGGGCGTGGTGGTGCCGATGCCGACATTTACTGCATCTGCCCCCGTGCCACCGAGAATAATGCTGTTGGAGAGGGCAACACGAGCATTCTTTCCTATTGCTGTGATGTTTGTGAGCGCTGTTGTGGAAGCAATAGATGCATCGCGTGAAGCTGTATAGCCGATAAAGACAGCGTAATTATCGATGACGGATTGCTGGTCTTGTGTTGTAGAATCTCCATATCCTGTGTTATATCCGAACCCTAAATTAAACGTACCTGTAGTGTTTTTGTAGAATGACCTCCTCCCAAAGGCGGTGTTATTGCTTCCACTTGTGTTAGCTTGCAGTGCTTCAATACCGAAAGCTACGTTTACCGACCCTGTAGTGTTTGAATAGAGCGCAAAAGGCCCGAAGGCGGTATTATATGTTCCTGTTGTATTGGCAGACATACCGAACGAACCAATAGCGGTATTATAGACTCCAGTGGTGTTCGACGAGAGGGCGGCATAGCCAACCGCGGTATTATTGTCTCCTGTCGTAGTCAGACGAAGGGCTTGATATCCAAAAGCGGTGTTGGAATCCGACGATGTTGCGACAGTGAGTGTCTGGTATCCAAAAGCGGTGTTGCGGATTCCGTCAGAGAGGAGTGAGCTACCGGCACTCGCACCCCCTAAGGTTGAGAAGTTGGTACTTGATGCCTGAAAAATTAATGTGCCATCTATTTTGTATCCGCCAGTTATTCCCGAAGTATCGAAATATCCCGAGACGTATGCGTCTCCGACAACAGAAAGTTTTTGATATGGACTCGTTGTCCCGATTCCAAAATTTCCAGTTGTTCCTGCAAATCTTCCGACCTCTGTACCGGACGAAATATTAAAAGTGATAGGGGTGGAAGCGCTCACAGAATAGATAAATGTACCTGTTGATAAACCGCTAAGTACCGTACTTCCGGCACGCTTCAAGTTAATTTGATTCGAACCATTGATTGATGCGTTTAGTGCTGTGCCACCAAAATCAAGTGTATATGTCGGATTAGAAATACCCACACCCACATTCCCCCCGTTGGTCACTACGAAGCTTGTCGCGGTCGAGGAGCCGATAGCGAAGGCGGGGCCGGTGATGCCGTCCGGGTTGATTGAAAGCTGTGCCCAGGGGGTGGTGGTGCCGATGCCGACGTTGCCGCTAATCGTTGCAAGATTCACATTCGAAGTAAATGTTGATGAAGCAGTTGAGAGCAGACCGTTTAAGAAACCGATGGTGGTGGAGGTCGAGACACCGTAGGAGGTTGAGGTGAAGGGAAAGGCTGATGCGTTGAAGCGGGTGTAGTCTGTTGCAGAGAGATAGCCGTCGGTCGAGGCATTGGATTGGGTGATAGAGAAGTTGCCAGTGCCGGAGTTGTATGAAAGTGGAGCTGATGCGGAGAGAGAAGTGAGTGATGCAAGACCAAGGGAAGAGGTGGCGGTGAGGGTGTACCCGCTACTTGAGTTCCCCACCAAGATATTGCCGTATGCGGGTGCCGAGGTGAGTCCGGTGCCGCCGTAGAGGACACCGATGGAGGTGGTGGCAGAGACCGTGCCGTTGTTTGCTTGAAGGGGGCCGGAGAGAGAAGCGATAGTGACCGTGCCGGTGGCGGTGAGATTGCCACCGATGTATGCACTTCCTCCGACTGAGAGTCTCATGAAAGGCGACGTGGAGCCAATGCCAAGATTCCCACTGCCGAGAATCGTAATCTTGGCAGAGTCAGTTGGGCCGATCTGGGTTGAAGAAGCGATGTTGTTGGTGATGAAGGAGCCGAAGGCAGAGGAGCCGAGTGCGGAGGCGGTGTTGTTGTATCCGAAGGCGAGAGAGTAGTCGCCTGAGGCGGTGTTGCCATAGCCGAAGGCAGATGCACCACCGACACCGTTTGCGGTGTTCGAGCGACCGAAGGCGAGAGCGGAGTCAGTCGTGGCGTTGTTGCTGTAGCCGAAAGCGAGAGCTGAGTCGGCGAAGCTGGTGCTGTTGGAGCGACCGATAGCAATCGAGTTGTCAGCACCGATAGTGTTGCCGATGCCGAGAGCGATAGAGTTTGCACCTCCTGCGACTTGGAGTACACCTGTTCTGCTTGATTGGATATCAACTGCATTTGTCCCCCGAGTGTTGCCGGAGACGTCCCCGATGATGAGAGCATTTGTGCCGGCTTGCGTGAGAGCGAAGTTCCCGACGACAGAGAGGGTGGCATAGGGGGAGGTAGAGCCGATGCCGACGTTGCCGCCTAGAGTTGCAAGATAGGTCGAACCGGTGGTGGTGAGCTGTGTTGATGACGCGCCAGCATTGAATTGTTGGAGTTGATTAAAAGAGTTTGCGGTGGTGGTGCCGAAGGCGGTACTGATGACGTTGGATGCAATCTGTAACGGGTAGGTGGCAGAGGTGATGCGGTTGGTGTATGCCGTGTTCCAGTTTGCAGAAGATGCGATGCGTGCGTCAGCGAGCGTGCCGTTCCATACCGGCGTATAGGTAAAGGTGCCGCCAGAATTCGTAATATTAAGAAGAATATTTGTGTCTGACGAGGTAGCAAGGGTGAGTGCACCGGTCTGTGCAGAGCCGTAGGTGTGGGCGAGGGAGAGGACGCCGGTGTTGGTCACATTCCCTGCTGAATAGGAGAGGCCGGAGGAGAAGGTGGTGGTGGCAGCACCATAGACAAGACCTGTAGCATCGATGTTCAATCCACCAACGGTCAAAGAAGGAAGGCGGAGTGCAGCATTAAATGTTGATGAAGCAGTTGAGAGCAGACCGTTTAAGAAACCGATGGTGGTGGAGGTCGAGANNGCCACTGGCGTTGCCGAGGAGGAGCTGGCCATATGCAGGGGCGGTGGAGAGGCCGGTGCCACCTCTGTTAATCGCGAGTGTTCCAGTCCACGTTGGAGTGAATGTGTGTGTGTCGCCTGAGGAAGTGATGGTGAGACCGATGTTCGCATCACTTGATGTGGCAAATGTCTGCGTTGAGCCAGTTTGGTACGTAGAGTATTGTGCACCGAGACCGGTGAGACCACCACTTGATCCTGCGTCAACACCACAAGTGAATTGACCGGTCGCCACATTCCATAAAAGTTTATTTGTCGAGCCAGAGCACGAGGTAAGTCCGGCACCTGTAATGGTGCTCCCAATATTAAGATTCGTCGTTGTCGCACCAGTGAGATTTGGAAGCGTGGTGATCTGTGGTGCAGTCGTCGTTGCAAACCAACTTGCTAGAGAAAGTTTTGCATCAAGTGCATTCTGCAGATCCGTTTGATTCGAGAGTGTGCCTGTAATGGCACCCCAGATGCCGCTATTGATACCAAGCGAGCTGGTGGCGGTGAGCGTGTACCCGCCACTGGCGTTGCCGAGGAGGAGCTGGCCATATGCAGGGGCGGTGGAGAGGCCGGTGCCACCGTAGAGGACACCTATTGAGGAGGTCGCTGAGACGACGCCGTTGTTTGCGTGGAGAGGGCCGTCGAGTGAAGCGAGAGTGAGCCCATTAACACCAGAGACAGTGAGAGCTGTTGTCGATGCATACGGGAACGTGCTTGCAGTCGATGTTGTTGCAGTAAAGAATCCTGCGATGCTGTTACCAGTACTGCTACTACCGCCGGTCACCGCGACGCCATTCACGGTGAGCGAGCCGGTAATCGCCGTCGTTCCAAGCGTGGTCGCACCGCCGGTGAGGTTCGTGAAGTTGCCTGTAGTTGCAGAAACCAAAATGCCGTTTGTCAGATTACCACTGTCGAATGTTCCACCCTTGAAGTCGCCGTTCCGCACGATGAGATTGGAAAGATCCTGAATCATATTCACCTGCTGGATGGTGGTCATGTTTGTTACTCCCTGTGCGGCAATGGGCTGCACCATACCCGCGACCGTCGCAAGAATGCCACTCTTGAGTGATACAAGCGATTTATTAAAGGTGTCTTGCGAGACGCCCTGCACAATCGTCGTATAGGTCGGATAGGAATACGAGTACGATGTCGACGGCAGAGGAGGTACTCTAGACTTTTGAGTCGGTGATGTGAAAGTTGGAACGATCGCAACGGGCAGTGTCGACGTCGCGAATGGCAATGTTGCTGCAGGGGGATTTGAAACGACTGCAATCGGAGAAGGCAAAAAGAGCGATGCAAACGAGCGACTCGTCGAATCAAAGAAGCTTTGGATAGTCTCATACGTCATGAGTGCCACCTTTTCACCAGCAGAAAGTCCAGCGGCGACTGCCGCAAGCGAAGCGAGCGCAGTACTCGAAAGTGATTGACTCTGAAGTGCAAGCGCAGTTTTGCCAAGTACACCAAGATACACGTCATCGAGAGCTACGGGTGCATGAGTGAGCATCGAAGCAATAGTCGGTACGCTCTCAAGAGAGCGGAGAGCGAGTATTCGGACGCTCTCGATACCGCTCTCGGAGAAGTTTCCGACATTTTTAACGAGTGCAAGGTAGTGCTTGGAGACAGAGTTAGTCATCGCGACAAAATACTTCGCTCCTGCATATTCTGCACTGAACACCGCCTGTGCAAGTGCTGGTGCGAGATAGACTGGTATTCGAGTCACCTGCAGATATCCTGCAGCAGCCAGTGCAGGCACCTGTGAAGTGGCGTCTGCAAGGATAGCACCTGCGTCGCCGATAAGTGCTACGACCACACGAGCGCTTGCTGGCGCTGCGACAGCGACACTGTATGTAGTTGTCACATCCGCGCGAATGATTGCGTGTGTCACATCAACGACCATCGCACCGATCTCTGCACCAAACTCTGGCGTAGCTGCGAGTGTGTCACGCGCGGTAGTAGCAAGTGCAAGAGCTGCTGCTCCTGACTGCTCAATGAATGTGCGGTAGGTGGAAAATACTACATCAATGGCAGCGTATGCGTCGGTACCTATTGCAAAATAAACACGCGAAATCGTGTCGATACTATTCGTCGGCGATGATACAAGTTGACTGATGTTTGAGATAAGAAATGCTACAAGATCAATTTGAATATCGAGTGGGGGGATAGGTACAACGGAGATAGCCTTGTGATTGATAGTTAGCGGCGTATCACGATCCACTACGAGATGCAGGGATGCGAGATTTGGAGAGATGAGTATCGATGGCGCGATACGTGATGAAGAGAGAATGTTTTGTTCTGCAATATGTGCCGGATACGCACGCATCGTATCTCTCACCGTATTGAATTCAGCAGTGACCTGTGACGGCACATCACCGAATGTATCTTTAAATCCAGAGGAAAAATCTTGTGCAATATCTACTGTCGCGCGCGTGAGCTGCGGTAGCATCTCTGCACGAGCGATTGTCGCACCAATCCAAACAACGACGAGTGCAACTCCTAGAGCAAAGAAGTGTGAGCTCAGGGGAGCACGCGAGAGTTCGACGCCCTGCACATTGGGTTCTATATTAGTCACCACATTAAGTTTCGGTGTCAAATCTTGCAAAATTCGTTCTGAAATCAGATTGTGTTTTTGATACTCTTCAACTCGTGTTGTCGCAAGCTCACGTGCTCGATTAAGCTTGTGTCTTTTTTGTTTTTCTAAAAATAGTTCAAGGGATGCACAATCGATAATCCAATTATGTCCGATTCTTTTACCAACTATTTTTTCTTCTCGTACGAGACGTGCCAGATAGTCAGGAGTGTACCCTGATAACTCACTCGCGTTCTTTGTAGTTATTAAATTTTCGTTCAAGGAGTGAGTCATGTCGGATAGCCGAATTAACTAAATAGTAACTTACTATTTCGGTATCCCCTATACAAAAAGTGTGGATAAATACTAGTAAAAAATAAACTGATAAAAATATTCACTCCATGAGAAAGAAACGTAATTTAAAAGGAAAATTTATATGGTCTTTTGAAGTTAGATCATAAAAAATTACAACAAAATAAGTCTTTAGTAAGATATTTCATTTAAAAAGTCTCAAAAATAAGATCGTTTTTATTATTTTAGTTAAAAAACATTTTTAACTAAAATAAACGTGATTTGATTTAATAAGAGGTACGGATATACGAACTACATAATGTATACATAGTTATATTTGATATATATTCTTCTCATTATGATACTTATTATATAGTTTACGAACACTTTCAGATGATAAAGCTTTGTTTTCGCATGTTAAATTTATTTAAATAACATGGATGAGTATATTAATACTTTCTCGTTTTATTTGTTCGAACTCAAAATATGACATTACGCGGCTCTTTCTTAGAAAATTTTCTCACTATTTATTTTCTAGTTAACTCTTAGCTTGTTTACACGAGACAAGATATTTAACATATAAGCTATTTTATAAACATTCTAATGTCGGAGATTGATTCAACTTGGATGTTCGATACCAAATACGTATCTAGGTAACCGCTACCTATCAATGCAAGTACCAAGACAACTGTTGATAAAAAAATCATGGCCAGTTGTATTGAAAATAAAAACTTATTTCCGATATGCTGCTTCGATCCATCAAGATATCCCGGTTGTTCCTGCTGCACTGCGTCAGATACAAAAGACTCGGCATTAGAAGCATAGTGACTCACAACACGAAGAGGAACCGTTATTTCATCTTCTTCCATCTGTAAGCCAAGTACCTCTTCTCTTTCCTTCTGATCCTCTTCTACTCGATCAGAGTTGATCGTAGGAGCATCCTCAACCGTCGGTTTTTCAGCCGCATGATCAAACCACACTCTCCATGAATCATGGAGATCCTGAGGGGGTTCTGGCGCTGTCTCTATTTCTTGATTGTCTTCACTCGCAATGACAGCTCTTTTATTTTTATCTTCTAAACGATTCAAAGATGGAAGAACTTCAGGGGAGACTGCCTGATACCGTGGGAATTCCCATGTTTTTGTTGTCGATTGTACGACCGTTCCCTCTNNACTTTTGGCTCTGCATCAGGATTTCCAAAGCGATGGTCACGAATCGCTGACTCGAGAGCATACCAGCTGCGACCTACAAGACGTGCTGGGACCCGTCCTTCACGACAAAGTTGCCCGATATAATCTTTTGCATATCCGGTAATTTTAGCAGCTTGCTTTGACGACACATATTTCTTTTCTTCTATAAGAATCTCATCCATACCAGCAGTATAGGCGTATCTCGGCTGGTATGGAAGAGTTGTCCACACCAGTAGAAATTATAGTGGAGTCAGACCTTACCAAAGAGCTCTTAACCGATCTCCGCAACAATAAGCTCCTTGAGCAACGCTGGGTTACCAGCTCCTCGAGTAGCTTTCATACTCTTACCGATGAGATACTGTAGAGCCGCCTCCTTCCCCGATCGATACTCTTCCACTACCTTCCCCTCCTCTTTAAGCACTTCTATAATCGCCTTCTTCAAAATTTCGGTATCATGCACTTGTATAAGCCCATGCTCTTTCGCTATGTTTTCCGGATCACCCCCTTTCGATACCAGGATAGACAAGGTGTCTTTGGCACCACGAGAGGAGAGCTCTCCAGTGTTCACCAAACGAACAAGCTTCGCAAATGCATGCGAATCAAGTGTTGTGTACTCCTCGCTACCGTTCTTCGCATAAATGCCTGCAAGATCAGAAACAACATAATTTGCAGCGAGCGTAACGAGTTCCTTCGAATCATCAAGTGCTGCTGTCACTGCATCAAAGAAGATGGCGCGTTCGGTCGTTGCACCGAGGTATGCTACGTCGCTCTCCTTAAGCGCATAGGCCCGCGTATAGCGTGCACGACGCTCCCAGGGAAGTTCTGGCAATGATGCTCGGAGAGTGGCACTCTGAAATTCAGGAAACTTTGAGATTCTGAGCTCTGGAAGATCCGGTTCGGGAAAGTAACGATAGTCGGCACTTCCCTCTTTAATACGTTGATGGAAGGTCTCTTGCTTCGCCTCGTTCCATCCTCGTGTCGCCTGTACTACCGTCCCACCGCTCTGTATAAGAACAGTCTGTCGTTCTATTTCAAATGCAATAGCACGTTCGACTGAGCGAAATGAATTTATATTTTTTACCTCCACCTTCGTACCAAATGTGTTCGGATCATTCGAAACTGAGATGTTTACCTCAATGCGCATTTCTCCCTTCTCGAGATTTGCTTCGCCGGCGCCAAGCGTGCGAAGAAGAAGCTGTAGTTCACGCGCAAAACGTCCCGCTGTCTCGGCGTCATGAATGACTGGTTCAGTGACCAGTTCCATGAGAGGAATACCTGCTCGATTAAAATCAACAAAACTCTTCCCTGCTTGTGCACCTTCTCCGCCAACATGTTGTGAACGCGCAGTATCTTCTTCGAGGTGCACACGCGTAATCGCAACACCTGCAAGCTCGCCTCCAGTAACAAGCGGGTGTTCATATTGGCTGATCTGATACCCTTTCGGAATATCTGGATAGAAGTAACTCTTGCGATCAAACTCGGTAAAATCAGCGATCGTACCACCGATCGCCGTACCGATGCGAAGCACCTGTGTGACCGCTGCGTGATTGATAACCGGTAACGTACCCGGATGTGCAAGACACACCGGACACACATTTACGTTTGGTCGTGTCTCATCCGGATCATTCTTCGAGGAGCAAAACATCTTAGTCTGCGTTGCGAGCTCAGCATGTATCTCGAGACCTATCGTTGGGCGGTAGTCCATGGGTAATAGCCATAGAATATAGCAAATACCGTAAGCTGAACAGAGCCAGGACGTTTGTGTTATTTCTCGGCAAAGAGCGCAGTAAGTCGATCTGAGAATCGTTTGAGGGCAGCATCATCTGCAATCGAAACTGAAAGTACTTCCCTACCGGTCTCTTTCACAAGCATCTTAATCTTACTTTCGCATTCTTCAGGCGATAACAAATCGGTCTTCGAGAGAACGACAATTTCGTGCTTCTCTGGTAGACCTTGTCCAAAGGACTCTATTTCATTGCGTACTTCCCTATATGCCGCAAGAAGGTCTTCTTGGCCAGCCGAGACGAGATGCAATAGAATACCAGTTCTTTCTACGTGTTTTAGAAATTTTATTCCGAGGCCTCGACCAGTCGAGGCACCCTCTATGAGTCCAGGAATATCGGCAAGGACACGACCGTAGAATTCTCCAAGATTTGGTTCGAGAGTTGTAAACGGATAATCACCTATCTTCGACTTCGCCCGTGTGAGAGCATTTAAAAGCGACGACTTGCCAGCATTAGGAAGCCCAATGAGTCCTGCGTCTGCAATGATTTTTAGGGTGAATTCAATATCCCCACCCTTCCCTATTTTCCCATTTGTTTGTTCAAAAGGGTTTTGGTTTGTCGAGCTCTTGAAGTGGGCATTGCCGAGTCCTCCACGACCGCCCCGGAAAAGGGTAATACGCTCATCCTCTTTTGTAATCTCATATACATTGTCGGTGCCGATTATGTGTGCAACGGTACCCACTGGCACGTACAAGAGAGCGTCATTACCATTTGCGCCATTCTTCATCTCGCCTTGCCCGGCGACACCATTTTCTGCAAGGAATTTCTTTTCGAAACGATAGTTTTTGAGCGCTGAAAGATCGCGTACACCGACAAGAACGACATCGCCACCTCGCCCTCCATTACCACCACACGGGCCGCCACGCGCACTCTCCTTTGTGCGCAACCAACGAATAACGCCATTTCCACCTCTTCCTGAGGCGGCGTATATCGTTATTTGATCAACAAATGCCATATCAATTTTCGTGTACTATCTCCCATCCTTCTTTGAGAAGTGCCTCGGCCTTTTTAAATTTCAGTGTCTGCGTCGCACCGTCTTTTTTCAGCGTAATGAAATCATTACGCCCGTATTCCTCCGATGATCGGATCGGGGTCGAACCACCCCCTTCTTCTTTTTCTTTCCCTGCAGCGATGATGAGTGCACGTGTCTTCTCTTCTTCAGCACGGATACGTGCCTCATCGGCACCCTGCAAGCGCGGCAATGCCTCAACGGTCGCTGCTCTAATGTTTGCTTCAAGCTGGTGAAAACGCGAGAGTCCTTCGCGTCGATATTCAATAAGCGGGTCCCGCTGACCATACGCGCGAAGCGACACAGAGCGGCGCAGGTAATCCATGGTCTCGAGGTGTTCGAGCCAGAACATATCGATGATTTGCAAGAGCAAACGGCGAAGAAGAGGAATAAATGTATCACCGAGTTCACTTCGCTTAACTTCAAATGAGGCGAGAGCAACATCATCAGACACGAAAAGCTCACGAGCGAGTTGCCCAATCTCAGTATCGCTCCCTAAGAGGGCGGCGCGGCGGCGCGCGTAGATCGTGAGACGCTGAGTAT
>CXWL01009149.1_pt1 | contig 14387 bp, 13 predicted proteins | sample 590931 | NCBI WGS metagenome assembly CXWL01 (sample SAMEA3498368, study PRJEB10139) | groundwater metagenome | biome: water well; material: biofilm material | place: Germany | collected 2015-04-27 | reverse complement strand
GTACCGGTATAGCGGGATGATCGGGTTGAATTCAAAGACCGACTCTCTGGGCGAGGTCATGCGACGGACCAGAGCCATCTTTGAGCCTCCAAGGAAATGGAAGTTGGAATGGTCCGCATCCGGATGTTCGTAGGAGGCCAGCCACCACAAGACATTGGCCGATGTGACGATGCCCTGACGGCTCTTGTAATCGACCAGTGGCCACAAGAATGAGAACTCCGCGGTGCCGGTTTCACGCGTGGACTCGTACTTGTACAGGGGAAAGAAACGGTCGGTCGTGCCATCCGATGTCGTCCGGTGTTCGTAGAGTGAGAAGTTGCCAAAGCCCAGCACATTGAACCGACGTTCATTCTGTTCATTGCGGCGCTCGTAGTCCCACAAAGGAATGAAAGTGTCTTTCGAGCTGGAGGGAGACTGCTCGTGTTGGTAAGCCAATAGAATATTCGTTTGTATCACGTCTTGAGTGAGGTCCTGTTGGAAGCTGTAGAGGGGGAAGAGTCGATGGCTGCGGTAAGTCGGTGTCGTTTCTTGACGATAGATCGCCAGGTGTGAGACTCCACCGATCGACAGGACGGACTGGTTCCCTTCATTCCGGTAGTCATAAAGAGGGAAGAAGAGCCCTCTATTGCCCTCAGGTGTCCAGGTATGGTGAACCCAACTCATCGGAATAGCTGGTTCGAGTCCGATCAAAGACCAGCTTGTTTCACCCGTCGCCTCATCCTTCGTCATGCTTCCGATGGGAAAGAGACTGGTCTGACTCATGGTCGGTGATGTTGTGCGCCAGAACATCCAGAGCGCAGAGAATGAGCTGGTGTCGGTTGCGTCGTCTGCACGATAGCTATAAATCGGAAACAGCCGATCATGCAGGGTGGAAGGCGTGGTCTCGTGCACATAGAGTGACAAGGCAGGCATGCCGCCGATCGAGGGGAGACCGATGGCCGTAAGGCGGTGGACTTCACCGGCTTGTTGGTAACTGTAGAGCGGGAAGGCATGGTGAGCGTTCTGTGTGGGGCTGCTCTGAGATCGGAAGAGACTCACCGGTTCGACTCCAAGCAGATTGATCGTGGTCTGCCCTGTTTTTTCATCGTGAGCATATCGATAGAGTGGAAATACACGGTTTGTCACGCTCGTCGGTGTCGTCTCGTAGTGAATGAAGGAGGCGGACCCCATTCCCAGAATGTCGAAGGTTGACTCCTGCTGTAGCATGTTATTTCGGTAACGGTAGAGAGGGAAGAAACGATCGTTCACCTCTGTGGAGGAGTAGTCATGCTCATAGAGAGACCAGGCGGCAAGCTGGCCGAATGGTGGTAGCCCCAGCGCGCTGAATCGAGTTCCCCCATTTTGCTCGCTACGATAGCCGTAAAAAGGGAATAGGTGGTCCAACGTGTGCGCGTCGTTGCTGTCGTGGCGATAGAATGCCATGGACTCAATCCCGAGAAGGCTGAGACGCCAGTCTGTTTCGGTGGTCGCTTCGGCATAGTCCCAGAAGGGGAGCAGTCGATCGGCTGTCTGAGTAGGCGTGGTCTGGTGGCGATACAGAAACAACGCATCGAATTGTGTTTCGTCCTTCGCAAGATCGTGCCGGTATCGATAGAGCGGAAACAGCCGATGTTGGAATAGAGAGGGGCTCGATTCCTGACGGTACAAGGAGATTTCTGATAGGCCGAGAAGCGACAAGGAGCTGTTGTTACCGTCACGGAAGTAGTCGTGCAGAGGCACGAGCCGATCTTCGGTCAGACCGTCCTGGCTCCGGTGGAGATAGAGAGACAAGTGGCGATAGCCAACGGCAGAGAGCTGTGAAGATCCATCCTGGCTGCGATCATAGTTGTAGAGGCCAAAGAGTCGGTGCGTACTATGGTTCGGGTCGTCTTCATAGCGAAACCAAGACGCGTCGCGATAGCCGAGTAAATCAAATTCATGAGACTGGCTGTCGGCGTTGTCCTCGTATCGATACAAGGGGAAGAAACGATCGATGGTGCCGGATGGTGCAGTCTGATGGCGGTACAGCAGGAGCGCGTCGAAGGTGCTGCTGTCATCTGTGCCTGAGACAAAGCTGTAGAGCGGAAAAATCCGATGGCTCGTCTCATCGGCCGTCGTCACGTGCTCGAAGAGCGCCAAGGCAGGTATCGATGAAAATCCTTTAGCGGGAGGCAAGCCCAACACAGAGAATCGTCGGACTTGGGCGGTGACGTTGTCTGCATACCCGTACAAGGGAAAGAGGAAGTTGTAGTGTTGGGACGCGCTGTCCGAAGAGCCGTAGAGCGGCAAGAGATAGCGATAGGCCTCTCTGTTCGATCGGTCTTCGCCTGCCCAATAGAGCGGGAAGAGCCAGCTATTTGACGAATTAAGGTCGTGGCGATAGTGAAAGAAAGGAAAGAGCAGGTCCCATTGAGTCGAGTCGGTGCGGCCGTCGCGTGTCGTAATCAACAGGGGGCCGAGCACAAAGTTTCTGGCGTAGTACTCGCCCACGACATGGCGGCTGAACAGGGGAAGCAGATGGAGCCACGAGCTATCACCACGGATCGATTTTATATACAGCGGGGTGAGAAAGGTCCATTCCCGTCCCGGTTCTTCGGAGTGCCAATAGAGGGGAACGATGTGGGTCCAGGTCTGATCTCCCCTGCGTTCATAGGTTCCCAATGGCCAGAGAATGCTGCGTCTCATTAAGTTGCGTGTCGGATCTTCCTCCATGGAATAGAGCGGCCGCACAGCCAGCCGAGAATAGCTACCTCGTTCCTCAGACGAATAGAGCCACAACAGGCCATCGACAGACGAGCCGCTCCCTGACCGTTCGGTGCACCACAAGAGTCCAATACAATGACGTTGAATGTCACTAGGCGATTCCGACTGATCGGTAATTGTGGCGACAGCTGTTTGTGCTGAAAACAACAGTGAAGCAGCCAATAGCCCGATCCGCATAGTAAGGCCTGTATTCATAAGCCACCTCCTGGCTAGTGATGCTTTGGTGATCAGCAAAGAGAGTGCCGCAGATGCGGACGGGCATGCGACGACGTCAATGTGAAATTATCGAGGAAATATGACAGTCTGGATGCGTGCTATATCTTCGACGCAGATCAGCGGCACATGGAAGGAGGAGGAACTATGAACGTCTGTTCATGGTAGGGCGAACTTGTTCACGGGGTGTTTGACTGAAAGATCGCATAGAGGAGACTTCATGTGAACATTTGTATCTTCAGATATGGAGAGCCGGTACATGCTTGACTGAGGAGTGGGAGATTGTGGCGTCGGCACGGTCTGGAACTTGTCCATGAACGGGTGGGGTATTCCCGGTGATACGCCCCGCTAAAACCGTATGCCCATCAGCACATGGTGGGTGTCTAGGGTGCCCGCAATCGTATGTTCGGTCACCTTCACAGGATTATCGGCAAGACAGCCGATCAACCCGAGGCAAACCTCTTCCTTGTAATCCAAGGTGACATGAGTGAACCGATACTCCACGAACAGGGCGATGTGTGGGGAAGCCAGCCAGGAAGTCCCTGCTCGAACATCCAGGCCAACATCCGAGAAGAAATTGCCATGGGTCACATGACCCAATGGCGGGTCGAAATCCATTGAGGCATGTGAGTAAAAGAGACTCGGCCCAACACCTACGTATGGTTGCAACCGCCCCTTAGGATATTCGTCACTCGTGAGGACGGGATAGCGAAGCATCAGTAAAAAAGAGAGGGGGACTAAGTCGATGCGGGCTCCTTCCGCTTTTCGTTGAAAAAATGACAGGTCCATGGCCCCACCCACCCATGGAAGAGGGTTAACCCAGTAGCCACCTCGGACGCCGAACGTGCCTGATGCGTCGAAGTCCAACTGTTTCGTTAAGTTCACGCTCGGTGGTTGGGGGATCGTAAAAGGAAAGAAATCCTGGGCCACCGCGCTTGTCTTCTCGCTGAGCGACAGTCCACCGTAGAGGTCGAAGAATCCTTCCGCCGAGGCGGAAGGCGTATACCCCGCGTGCCATCCGCAGGCCAAAATGAGGATGAAGAGCGATCGTCCCAATGCTTGGGTGATGACCGCACACTGATGAACCTTGGAGGGTAACGAACTGGCAACGGTCATCTTTTTTCTTTTTGTAAAGCAACTGTTCTAAGGGCATCCAAGATGTTGGGATCACGAGAAAAGGTTCGTATAAACTCGAAAAGAGCTCCATTTAGGGCGCTTTCGAAGGCCCCCTCAAGAGCGATCTGACGACTCTCACGAAAGGTACCGTTGAGTGGCTTGGACACTAACCGGTTTTGATTGATCCCGTTCAAGATCGTAATGTCGGCATCCAACGTCCCTTTCATCTCAATATCGAAGAAGTGGACAGCAAAGTCACTCCAATACCTCTTGAGCCCGATCGTGATCAGTGCATCAGCCTTACGATCTTCTGTCTGAACGATCTTGTGCGCATTGTTCTCAAACTCAGCCTTCAGAGCGTCGTAAAGAATGGTTGTCGGTACCTTGTCCGATAACACTTTTGCTGTCACTGAACCGAAGTTATTTTTCTTATCACCCACTCGGTCCTGCTCGCCTGGGTTCCGCTGATCCTCGACCTGAATTGAGATTGCCAGAGAGCTTATTGTACTTAACGGACTTCTCTTCCCAGGCTCCGGTGTAAACCCAGGCTTCACGTGAGCGTCCGTTAGCGCGCATCCAGACACAGCGATAGACAAGAGAAGTGATAGGACTGCGAGCTTATGCCAGTGTGTATTCATGAGATCCTCCACTGTATTTACGGAAAGGCAATTTCGTTCTCGATTTTTCCCGCTAAGGTCTCGGTTGCTCGCTTAAGGCTCGAACGAAGCAAATCTCGATCACTGCGAAAATCGCTCAAGGGACGACAGGAGCCTTCCATGAACAACTCATCGCGTTCCCAAACCGTCCTATCATCTTGGAGCGAGACAAGCTGCGCATGTATGTCAAGCCCCACTTGTACGTTTTCCTCTCCCGAGCACAGCCGTAACCCCCATTCTTCGATCGTTTCTTTGAGCACGGCATCGAACCCCTGCTCTTTCAGGCCACGGGCATTTTCTATCTGAACGACCTCGACAATAGGGAATACTTTTCCTGCTAGGAACTTTTCGCGAAACGCTGCAGCGCTATCTTTCACCGGGTCGAAGTCGCCAAGGACGCGACCAATCTCTTCTGCATAACCAGAGTCTTTTGAAGACTTATATCCTGCCTCAACAGCAGCGCCAACCAAGCCAAAGAGAATAGCCCCCGTATTTGTCATCTGTTCTCGGGCGATACGAACCGAGAAGGGGTGTTTGGATTCGACGAGGATACCCGCTTTTGTGATCTTCGAAAGGTCAGTGGATGTAAGAGTGGTTTTTGTCCCGGTCGTTGAGGCGCATGATACGAGGATCGCCGCAATTGCGACACAAGCGGCATGCTTCAGGTATCGGGCGGAAAGCGGAGTATGTCTATACATCATTCAAACCTCATGGTTGCAGGTTCTATTCACCAAATTCGCGCGACCTAGAGCGCAATCCAGCCCGATGGCACCTGCACGTGCCCGCTTTGGGTGACACTCACCTCTGGAGAACCAGGAAGGACAATGCAGCCCGCATCAGTCCATTCAACAGGGCTACGAGCACTCCGGCGCAGGCGCGGCTTTGCAGGGGCCACTCCGACCATCGTCCTATCCGGTTTGGTCATGAACGTAAGCAACATAGAACATCTTCCTTGAGACAAGCAGCAGCATAACCCGTGCCATCCATAATTCCAAAAAACTGGGAGCAATTCATGTAAGCCACCGCCCGCCATGTGAGTCGGGCGCAGTAGCTAAAAGTGGAACGACACGCCCCCAAGGAAATGGTTTGCTGAGTAGTCCGCTTTGAGTCCTATCGCATCAGGAAAGTCGAATGCTGCACGGTTGTATTTATACTCAGCGAAAAGCGCGATGTGATCAGTCGCAAAGTATCGCAGCCCAGCTAATGCATTCAGGCCTGGCGCGACATCTTTGTCCGACAGCCCTTGGAACTTCGCTTCCGCAAAGAAGAGTCCCAACCCCACACCTGCATAAGGCTGAAACTGCTTGCCTGGATAGCGAACCATGGCGTTGATTGCCCACGTGAAGACGTTCAGATTGAAACCAGGCGCAGGAACCGTCACCCCCAAAGCAGTAATCGGCTGCTGTTTGACGTGCGGAGTGGTGTTAAACATTTCCGTCTCTACTCCGAGCCAGTTCACACTTGGAAGGTAATAGCCAACTTTCGCTCCATAGACGATAGAATTGTGTAACTTTAGATCGGAGAAGGGCAGGCCTGAGATAGACCCGGTCCCTTGAACATTACTCAAGTCAGTCGGTGACGTGTAACCGATCTGCCCCGCGACATACATCTCTGCTTGGGCTGAACGGCCAGACAGGATCAGACACAAAAGCCCCACTGCGATAGAATATAACCCAAGCGCGTAACCCGAACGTCTCATATGCCACCTCCTTGGTGAATGAGCGATCCACATTGGACGGTGATTCGGTGAGGAAGAGCTGAGAACTGATGTGCGGTGAAGACCATCGCAGTTCCCTTTGTCAAAAACCTAGAACCGGCGACTCGTATTTAACCAGGACTATTCACGAATACCAGCTAGGTCGTCCGATCATCTCGTCCGGCGGGGCTGTTCTCTCCGGCCTTCTCGACGAACCACACCTACGCTTTCGTCCGTCTTACGTGCGAGAAGTTCAGGCAGGCTTCGGTCTCGAGCGCCGCGCAAAGATATTCATGAATACTCCGGGCTCACCGAGTATCCAGCAAGCCGCATGCCCAATCTGAAATGCACTTGTCCTCGGTCTCAGTCTGCGGTTTTTTTCAGAATTGCCCCTGAGCGGAAGCTGCTCCACGAGGATGGAAAGCGGTCCATGTGAATCGAAAACGATTCGGCGCTGAATCACATTTGATTGCCGGATCGAGAAATAAAAAGGTGCCAACAACCATTGGCAGCGTGGGTGTGTCTTGCGGGGGCGACTACGAGGTCGGCCGCTGGGATCCCACCGCACGCGTCGCGCACCGACGGCACGACTTTCGCCGTACAGGCAAACAGGGTCGTGGCCAGAAAGTTGACCGTCGGCCGTCCGCACATGGGGCACCCCCTTGAGAGCGCTCAGTTCAGGTTCACTCAGTTGCATCAGCACAGACCGTGCCGAAGACAGTGCGGCTGGGTTGGCGCGTTGAAGTGCTTGGTGGGCAGGACTTTGCGCGATTGGCCGGATCGAAAGGCAACCATGGTAGCGGGATCATCAAGCCCTGACTATGAACGACGGTTCAGAGCATCTGAACGGTCGTTCTCAAGGGGTGCGACTCAATTCCAAACCATGATCCGACTATGCGATGTGGCAACAGGATCGTTATATTCTTGTGCCAGATAAGTTTTGTCCTGGTCCGTCTTGGACGGCAGTGGTGGGGGTGATTACCGGGGGAGATCATTTTACAGCGAGGCCTCACTTGAACAGGAAACGGTTCCTGGAACTGTTTCCTCTACCGGGCTGATATCTTTGACCACATCGAACGGTGCCGCAATCCTCGACAGCAGCGGAGACTAGACATGCGGCAACAGACAGAACGACTCTTCACTCAACCGTCCGTGAGCTCGTGCTAGAACCCTTCTCATCCACTAAGGTGCTGCACTGCTTTTCGATGCCTTCCCACTGCTCAGAAAATTGGCGGCGAGCTGGGATGCACATTCTCTTGTGGCCGCGCTGACCATTCGCTTCAGTAATTGACCTTGATTAGCGGTGAGTTCCTCGAGCGTGGGCCTAGGTGAAACGTCTTCGTTAACGACGTGGCAGGATGATCTCCACAGGTCGTCGTTACCCTTGAAGTTCCAAAGCACACCTTCTCCTTTGTAAATTAGGCTGTACCTCGTGGGAGTTAGGGGGTAATACAGGAGATCGACTTTGGTGCTCCCGAATGCGAAAACGACGCCGTCACGAAATTTTTGTCTGAGCAGGAGATGGTCTTCCGGGGATACCGGCTTCGGGATATTCTCTATACTCGTGAGTCCCAATTCGGTCGACACAGAGGTGATAAATTGCGCCTTGAGTTCAAGTGTTGGATCTACTAGACCGGATTCCCTCACGATCTGTCCACCCAAGTCATGCGCGCTTCCTGATTTGTGCAAGGTGCCTACAATCGGACCCATGAGCTGACCGAAGAGAGCACCCGTAAAAGTGTGGACTTTTAGCCATGGTGCCTCGTAGTGCACGGCTCCAATCCGTGAGCTTTCCTTGAGCTGAGCCAGTTCCAAGGGGTCCATTTCAACAGCAGTCCGCATACAAGCGCCGACTGAGATAGAGATCAGCCCTAGGGCGAGCATGGTCATAAACCTAGAGGGAGCCCCATTTAGGTGCCGTACAACCAGAAATCGGGGGACGACTGTGCTGCAATTGTCAACCATGGCTGATCACCTCCTCGTTTTACGTACAACGTATGGCAGGACTAGTCACGCTTTCATTCCCTCTCACTCTCTACGATGCGTTTTCGCATCGGTGGTGAGTTCACCTGGATTGCTTTATCCAGTATTTAGCGAATCCGTCTTTCTCTAGTGTCCACCCGTCTGCCCGCATCCATTCGCAGTACAGTATTCGCATCCACAAGTTTGTTTCGGGCGGGTCCCATCGGCATTGGCGATCGTGGTCGCCATGCTTCTCGCGTATACGCGTGAGCATATTGACGGGGCCATTGGGGGTTTCAAGATTACCCGCAGATCCGCTACGAATCTCAACAATGTCACCCACCTCGACTTTGATGTCATTAGGCACATAGAAAAGGGCGGCCGTGGCCTTTTCGTTTCTACCACCGCAGCACTCGACTCTCCCCACAGTGATACTTCCATCGTGAATATCAGACTCACCGATGCCTGAAGCTTGAAGAGACCGTACAACGAACTCCGATGTTAAGATCTCTGCTCGGGGAACAATGTATGCGACTTGAGCGAGGCGTAGCGATCCTGGCGGTACGGACTCCGCATGGAGCCTTGATTGTTGTGAGGAACATCCAGCCAGGAGATGGAGGAGCGTGACACCGACTACGGCAAGGAGTAGCGAGCGTTGTAGGAGTCGGTCAACAAGTACTTTTAATGAACGACATTGGAATTCCATAAGCAACCTCCATTGTGCTACGACATCCACGTTTATAGTTCGGTTTCTAACAGCGCAACTGCCGAACCCATTCTGTCCCGAAAGCGTTTTTGACAGTTGCTACTATCTGGCGTGATCTCGCGCAGCCACTTTCTCCGAGGATGAGAGCGGTCGCGATGGTACAGGAAAATACTCCGAATAGACGACGTGGCATGGCGGTTCTCCTATTTAAGAAGTCCATCCCGGTTCGCATCGATGAGGAATTGGTAGTAAGTCGCTTCAACGGCCTTGGCAGGCCTTGGGTCTACCCAGCGATTGACCCAAGCAATGGGGAGAAATCCAACCCACGCGATTGCCGCATGTTTTATCCGGTACTCATATTTCTTTGGCGTCCGGTCTGGAGGAGACACGGTGTACACGACACCATGTTCCTCTCCAAAGAATCCAGGAAGAGCCAAGAGAGTCCATGCCGCGACAAGGTCATAAAGCGTTTGATTTCTGTCTGACGGATAGCCACCAACCTTGTAGAGCTGCACCTGGCAGTGAGGGGATTTATTGACGGGGGTGGAGCCCTCGCTCGGCTTGATTTCTTCCATGATCGCTCTTAGCGCAGTCTTGGTGCCGGGGAAATCAATAATCGGTACATCCGAATCAATTGTGCATTTAAGCGGAACTGTATTCCTCAACCTAGTGGCCTCTTGGATATTGACGGCTGGATAATCCCACGACGTAACGATGCATGAGCACATGGCGAATGCACAGACGCACAACCCGAGTAGCCGGCAGTTCACGAGGTGGTGCATCACATCCTGAAGCGTTGTTAATTTTCCATCCCTCGCCGAACAAGCGAACAGAGTCTTTGCCAGAAAGTTGATCGTCGAATGTCCGCGCATGGGGCACCTCCTTGGGGCACTCAGTGCAGGCTCGCTGTGTCGCATGAGCAAGGAACGCGCCGAGAACGGTCAAGCCGGGCGGTTTCATCGCAGTGCATGGTAGGAGGGGCTTTGCGCGATTGGCCGGATCGGAAGGTCACCAGGGTGGTGGGATCATCAAGCCCGGACTATGAACGGCGGTTCAGAGCATCTGAACGATCGTTCTCAAGGGGTACGAGTCGAATTGAAAAAAGATAATCGTGCACATCCGATGTGGAAAGCAGATCTTTACTCTCTTGTGCCAGGTAAGGCCTTACGGGGAGATCAACGTTCGATACACGCATGCCGTGGGGGTGCTTCACTTCGTGAGTCGTGGCACAGGGCAGCAGGGGAGGCTTCCGCCGGAGTCTGCTTGGACTGTTCGCGTAATCTCTGCGCCTCGTGTGTCGCTGGACGACTATTCGTGGCAGGAATCGGGACTGAGATGAGAGGAAGGATGAAGCCAGCGCCTTGGCTACCCTCGGCGCTCGTCTCCACCCTTCCGACTCTATCGCTCTAACCGAGTTCGCTTATTGAGGGTGGATACGCACTTCTGTTTCCAGACCACCGCAGATACGATATTGGGTGAATGTAGGATACTCTGCCGGCGCCTCTAGTTTTTGTACCACCGGCTCGGCCGAACTCAGGCTCACTACCGAACCTTCGACACCAATCTGGCCCTTCCACCTGATGCCGGATAACTTATAGGATCCACCATCACCCGTGCAGGTACCCTCTCGCCTGATGCTACCGTTTCTGTTCACCTCATATTTCCCGCTGCAGTCATCCTTGAATGATGACGGGATGCCGCTAATGACGATGCCGTGTTCTTTCACTGTGGCGGTACCGTGGCCATCATAGATAGTGACCCCAGAGAAGGTGATGTGTTGTGGCGGACCGGACCCAATTGATTCAGGAGTATCCCCCGTGGCACAGCTGATGCTTCCGCTGTGCTGATACTTTCCTTTCAGGAACGCGTTGAAATCTCCTCGTTCGTCATCGGCCATGGCCGATCCTGTCAGCAACATGACAAGACACACAGTAAACGCGTACGCGATAAACCGTTGAGTGCGCATGATAATCCCTCCTATGTGAGTGGCCTATGTTCGAACCGAGGGGGCGGCCGTAGTACCCTCCAGGCTTCTGTATCATGGAACGATGTCGCAGCTCTTCTTCAACCATTTGAAAAAGTTTGCGCCAATTCATTGATGCTCAAGTGATTGAGCAAGATGTGGGCCGGGTCGTTGATGGGAAAAAGAGTTTGCCCTCTAAGGCGGTAGGACTATGTCAGTGGGAAGATTAGTTGCTTCTGAAGCTATATGAATGCTGGTGTGAATCAAATCTGACCCAAAGAGACCAGGCAGATAAGGAAACCGGGAGATTGATGTAAGTGCCAGGCAAAAGAAATTGACACGCACACGTTGCTGTCTGCGAACGATCGTTCATAAGATCCTCGTGCACAATGCGCGCATTTGCTTTTTGGAGGCTCAGTGCGGTTACGATTTGTCTGAGGGGTTGTGTCCTGGAGATTGTGGTCCAGTCATCTCGCTTTCCAGCTTTCGGAGCCAGCGGTAGGTGCGCCCGAGGACTTTTGCGGCGCGGCTCTTGTTGCCGCCGTATTCGGCGACGGCGCGGCGCGTGATGGTCCATTCGAGGTAGTTCAAGAACCCGGTGAGCGATCCTCGCGTCTCTAGGGTTTTTAGCAGCGCACTCCAGGCGACATGGTCCACGAGCTCGGCAAGATCGAGCGAGGGTGCCGATTCCGTCGTCGAGCGTAGATTGTTCGGGAGCAGGTCAGGAGCGATCCATTTCTTGCCTTCCGGCGCCAAGGTCACGGCGCGCTCCATGACATTCTCCAGCTCGCGGATGTTGCCCGGCCATTTATAAGACAGACAGAGTTTCAACGCGTCTGGCGTCAAGCCTGCGATGGATTTTCCGGCTTTCTCGGCGATTCGCTGGACGAAATGCTGGGCGAGTTCAGCAATATCTTCCGGACGTTCCCGCAAGGCCGGGACATAGAGCTGAATGACATTCAAACGATAGAACAGGTCTTGTCGAAACTGCTTCTGCTCCATCATTGCCAGGAGATCTCGATTCGTGGCGGCGATCAGCCGGATATTTGCTTTAAGGTCGCTCGTTCCTCCGACGCGCTGAAACTCCCGTTCTTGAAGCACTCGGAGCAACTTCACCTGCACCGAGGGGGAAATGTCCCCAATCTCGTCGAGGAACAGCGTTCCCCCCTCGGCAAGCTCGAATTTCCCTTTCTTTTGGGCTATCGCGCCGGTGAACGACCCTTTCTCGTGCCCGAATAACTCGCTTTCCAAGAGCGTTTCAGGCAGTGCTCCACAATTCACGGCGACAAAGCGACGGTCCTTGCGTCGGCTCAGTTGATGGATCAAGCGGGCGGCGAGCTCCTTTCCCGTCCCTGTTTCTCCGGTCACCAACACGGTTGCGTCAGAAGGAGCGATGGTTCTGATGAGTGAAAGAAGATCTAGAAGGGGAGCGCTCTTGCCGATGATGCCGCCGGTTTCTTGCTGCGCGGACAGTTCCTGCTTCAGTTGGATATTCTCCTGTATCAGTTCCACATTGCGAAGAAACATGGTGAGCATGTGCCGATGCGTCGCCTGCAGGTTCTTCAAATGCGTAAAGAGCTGGAATGCGAAGGCGCGTCGATCCGTCAAGAGGTCCGAGCGGCCGGCGACAGCGGCGGTGTTCGCCTGTGGAGGGCGATTCGTCCAACGCAGGCGATAATGTGTATAGGGCGCGTTGTAGATCGAGCCGGCCTTGATCGTGGTGCTGAGTGATCCAGCCGAGAGGGTACCGCCGCGTTCAATGCAGATCGCGGTGCAGTGATCGTCCGGCTTAGGGAGTTGTGCTTTGGATATTCGGGCCGGTTCTTCAGCCGTCCAGACCGAGAGATGGTCCTTCCCCTCAAGCGTGGCAACAAGTTGTTCGTCGGAACCATGTGGAGCGGGCATACGATCGGCTTTGACGGGGATCAACGTATGAACGAGACAAATCGTTCGTCCCGTGATCACGACTTCGCCCGTCGATCGGCGGGCTACAGTGCACCGATCGTTCTTCGTGGACATGTCGTAGGCGTCGCCGAACTCATTGAGCAAGATTTCTAAGCGGAGCTGTGAGTAGACCTCCTCACAGATGGCGGTTTCGACGGAGGGATCCAGTTTCGCAATGCCTTCGAGATTGCCTTGCACCAGACGCATATTTCCAAATCCAGGATCGACCGGTGCCAGGTTTCTGGACAGAATGTGTAAGGTCTGTGGTTCGTCCGGACAGACGAACGACTGAAGTTGGAGATAGTTCGTGTAGGCTGAAGCCCAGTCGCCGACAGAACGAAAGACTGATTCTACGTCGTTGAGAAGTATCGCAATCGTTTCAATGAGTGTCGGGGTCTGTGTCTTGACGGTTTCGTAGTAGGCCAGAGCGGCCTGATAGGTGAAGTCCTTCTCGCCGGATGCCAGCTCACAGGCCTTGATCAATTCGCGAAAGACCGAAACGGGGACCCAATTGCTTGCATCAGTCAGGAACGCGCGGGCATCCTGAATTTCCTGGAACGAATCGGCTGCCCCCATAACCCGTTGGAGATCGACCTTCGATGCCTGTTCGGGGTAGTGAGCTTCGAGATGGCGGATGAGTATTCCGCTTTGCAGGCAGGTAATCCAAGGCTGGATGTTCATGGCGCTCCTTAAGCCGGCGAATGCGCTCGGATCGTGCGCAGAGTCATAGCACAACAATGGCATCTTAGAAAGTCTACGAAGGATAGGTGGGAAGCCCCGATCACTCAAAACGAAAATAGCTTCAGAGTTGACAGGGACTTGGGAATTGATAGTGTGATCTCACAACTGTCATCCGAAGGACTCACGATGATCAATAGGAGAGCCTTTCTCAAGCTGGCCGGGGTTGCAGCCTTGGTGCCCTGGGGCTGTACCCGGTGGCATACTGAGCCGGCCGGTGTGCTGTTGAACGATGTGCATTCCGGACTGAATCCGACGACCGTTCGCGAGGTGATTCCTGTGCGATCGTCCGTGGACATCCAGCGTGCGGTTGAACGCGCGGCTCAGGACCGGACGGCTGTCTCCGTTGCCGGTGGCCGCCATGCAATGGGAGGCCAGCAGTTCGGCAAGGATACCCTGCATCTGGATATGCGATCGTTCAACCGAGTGTTGAATTTCGATTCGGGCTCCGGTCTGGTCGAAGTTGAAGCGGGCATTCAATGGCCTGAGTTGATCGAGGCGACTCTGAAACATCAGCAGGGCGCGCCGCGGCAATGGGGCATTGTCCAGAAGCAAACGGGCGCGGATCGGCTGAGCATCGGCGGTGGCTTGTCGGCCAACATTCACGGGCGAGGGCTGAGACTCAAGCCCTTCGTCGGAGATATCGAATCG
>CXWL01029010.1_pt1 | contig 14391 bp, 12 predicted proteins | sample 590931 | NCBI WGS metagenome assembly CXWL01 (sample SAMEA3498368, study PRJEB10139) | groundwater metagenome | biome: water well; material: biofilm material | place: Germany | collected 2015-04-27 | reverse complement strand
GGCCAAGGCTGCGTGACCCGCCGGAGGGTTACGCTTTGGGCGCGAAACAGATTCTGATGAACGATTCCTCCGAGCCATGCCCTTCCTCATGTCGGTCGAGCCGAGAGCCACATGAACACGCGCGCCGGTTGGAACAATGATCATGGGCGGGCGCCCTCCAGAAGTTCGATCATGCGCCGCACGGTGTCGGGGTCGACGTCACGTTCAAAACGGACCCTCCGGCCGCCGGTCAGTTCGATCTCATTGCGGCCGTAGGCAAGGCGACGAGAGGGTCGGATTCGAGGGCCGACAGGCCGCCTGGAACGTCGTGTTCCTCACTGATCCGCACCGATGCAAACGTCGTTTTTTCGGCCGGAGCGGCGAGGACCATGAGCTTGCGCCAGCGAAAGACGTATGGCGGAGTACCCCACAGAGCCGCGCGACGCTGGACGCCGTCGCGCCCGCCTGCAGCGTTTCTTCGACAATTTGTCGCTTCAGCTCTTCGGGGAAACAGCGCCGCCGATTTGGCCGCGGGACGCCGAACGGCGGCCGCACCGGCGCCATCGGCATAGGATTAGCACTAGGATTATCACTAGGACGACGCTTGGGAAGATGGCGCCAACGCAGCCGACGTTCGGCGATAGCGTCGTCCTCCTTGAACCGCACGCGCCACCGCACGAACGACCTTCGGGGTAGGCCGTGTGCGGTGCAGTAGGCCCGCCGCGTGAGCTCGCTTTTCTTCCAGCTTTCAACGTGCTGAAGCCAAAAACTCACTCTCTCTTCGTCAATTTCCATGTCCGATGTGCGGTTCGGAAAAGTTCGGCAGTGCCCTCGTATTTCGGCCTGAGAAAACCTCATCCCCAGGTGCGCGCGGCAAGGCGGTCGCACGAGCGGGTGGTGATTTTGTGAAAGAGGCGGCTGTCCTCGAAACTATCGGATCTCAAACGGAGTCGCGAACGCGCTCCAAGCCGAAGAGGAGAACAGCCATGGAGTATTTTGCCGGACTTGACGTGTCGATGAACGAGACTTCGATCTGTGTCGTCGACGGAAAAGGCGAGATTTTGTGGGAGGGAAGTGTGCCAACCGACCCGCAAGCGATTTTCCAGGTGCTGGCGAAATTCTTGAAATCTCTGCGCCGGGTGGGTCACGAAGCCGGCGCGTTGTCACCGTGGTTGCAACCGCAGCTGACGGCTTTGGGGCTTCCGGTGTCGTGCTTGGAAACCCGGCATGTCCGCGCGGCGATGGCGGCCCAGCGCAACAAGACGGACACGACGGATGCGCGTGCGCTGGCCCATATCGTGCGCACGGGCTGGTTCCGCCCGGTGCATATCAAGAGCGAAGCGAGCTACCGCCTGCGGCTTTTACTGACCCAGCGACGCAACCTGAAGCGTAAGTTTTTGGACATCGAGAACTCGATCCGCCATTCGCTGAAGGCGTTCGGGATACGGCTCAACGCCGTCAGCCGGGGCGGTTTTGAAGCCAAAGTCCGGCGCGAGATTGGCGATGATCCCATCCTCATGGCCATGCTCGAGCCGATGCTCAAGGTGCGGTCCGTGATGTGGGAGCAGGTTGGAAAGCTGCACAAGCTTGTCGTTCAAGTCGTCGGAAAGGACGAACTTTGCCGCCGCTTCATGGGGATTCCGGGCGTGGGTCCGATCGCGGCGTTGACCGTCAAGACGGCGCTCGACGATCCGGGCCGGTTTAAATCGTCCAAGCTTGTTGGGGCTTATTTTGGTCTGACGCCCAAGCGATGGCAGTCGGGAACCTCGATCGACGTCCACGGACGCATCTCCAAACAGGGGGACGGCGATGCCAGGCGGGCGCTCTATGAGGCGGCGAGCTCGATGCTCACGCGCTTCCAAGGCTGGTCTGCGCTCAAGGCGTGGGGCATGAAAATCGCCAAAGCGCGGGGCCTGAAGAAGGCGACATCCGCGGTCGCGCGCAAGCTTGCGGTGATCATGCACGCGATGTGGCGCAAGGGTTCTGAGTATCGCTGGGGCACGTCCGAGGGCGCTCGGGGAGCAAAAGCCGGCTCGCGCAAATTGCTTGGCGCGCCCGCCTGATGGGGCGGCGCGCACGCAATTGCGCTTGTCAGTGAGCAAATTCGCCAAGGAGTATTGAGAGATCCGCGTGAGCGGTAACGGTTCTGATGCAGTCCTGAGGGCGGCGGAAAGCACGATATCTTGCCTGTGGCGCGCGCAGCGTAACCACGCTGGAGTGCCTGTGAATGATGCACCGCGAACCCGATGAGAAAATGTGCCGTCTTTATGGATGAGCACAGAGAAGTGCATGGCGTATCAGAGCGCGTTGTGGCGAACGTGGTGGTGTGGTAGTGAGTTTGGATCAACGACATCGCATGTAAATCATGCGACAAATATATGGTGACACTATGAAAAAGCTTGCTCAGAAAGGCCGAATTAGAAGGGCAAGATAAAAGCAATGCCACGGGCATTTGCTTAAGTCGTTGTCTGCACATCTAGATTCGCTCGGAATCATAGCGCCAAGGTCGTTTATGTGACGCTATTTCAGTGCCAGGCACGGGGACGCGCCGTCAAGCCCGCGCGCTCGTTCCTCACGCGCCCTTGCGGCTCGCTTCGCTCGGGGCATTGACGGCGCGTCCCCGGCCCGGCTGTTGGTTTGGACGCGCGTGCCGCGCACGCAAGTCAGCGACGGCTGCTTGCTCAACAAAGGGGGGGAGGGACGCACGATTAGCGCCGGTGCGCGGGCTGGCTTGCGACTCGGCGTCGACTGTTGGTGAGGCGAAGCGCTATCGCTGCCGGTGCAAGCGGACGGCCAAACGAGCCCCTTCCTGGTGGCGGCGATGAACCGGCGAAGCGCTCGACATGCCCCAGCATGGCCGCGCCGATGTTATCCGACACACGCCCGGCAGCAGCCTTGACCGGATCGCTGGCCAGATGCGCGTAGCGGGCGGTGGTCTGCACCTGCGTATGCCCGAGCAGTTTGCCGATCATCGGCAGCCCTTCGCCCAGGGCGAGCGCGCCGCTCGCGAAGGAATGGCGAAGATCGTGAATGCGCACGCCGTCGAGCTTCGCCCGTGTTCGGATACGTTGCCAGGGGTGTTGCAGATCGGTCAGGCGGCCGCCCGGCTTCTTGCCGGGGATGACGTAGGGATTGTCATCCAGTTTCTCGATGCGTTGCAGGTAATCAGCCGCCGTCTTCCCGAAGTGCACCGTCTTCGCTCCGGTCTTGGAGTCCGGCAAGCGCAACTCGCGAGCGTCAAGGTCTACGTGCGCCCATTGCAGCGTCATGATCTCGCCGAGCCGGCAGCCGGTCAGCACAAGGAGCCGGATGGCATCGACCGCAGACTGGGTTTCCGAGCCGTCCTGTTCGACCTCGCGCAGCGTTTCCCCAAGGGCGGCGAATTCGTCGGGGTTGAGGAAGCGTGCGCGCTTGTGCTCAGCATACTTCTTCACGTGCAGGCACGGATTGCTGGAGTCGGTGCGCAAGCCCCAAACCTCGGCAAGGTTGAACATTTTCGACAGCACGCCGAGGGTGCGATTGGCTTGGTAGGGAATGTGGTTAAAGCCGTGGTGGAGTTCGGCGATGTCCTTGCGCTGAATGTCGGTCACCTTGCGCGTGCCGATCTTGGGGTTGATGTACAGCTCGACCGACCGTTTGTATTCCGCTTGGGTACTGGGCTTGCACCGCACGGCCACGTGCTCCTTGAGGAAGCGCTCGCTCAAGCCCTTCATCGTCGGCGCCCTGCGGGCCCGGTCGTGTTCCTGCGCTGGATCGCGGCCGCCCTTCGCCTCCGACAGAATCTCGAATGCGCGGATACGCGCTTGCTCCGCCGTGACGGGACCGTGCGGTCCGATGGTGATGAACCTCTGGCGACCCTTGATACGACACTTGACGATGTAGACTTTGCGCCCGCTCGGCCAGATGCGAAGACCGAAGCCTCTGAGCTCGTCGTCCCACAGGCTCGTCGCATTACAATTTGCCGAGGCTTGATCCACTACGCGTTTGGTAAGTTTTGCCATCACCGCCCTCGATCACCCACCCAACCTGAAGGTCGCGCCAGCTACCAAATAGCTACCACTCGGCGGCAAGTCAGATCGAAAGAGAAGATATCCAGATGTATGATCGCGTCAAGAATATCCGATGGAATTCAAGGTGTTATACAACGAGAGGCGATGTGGACGAATTTCGGCGAGGATCGTCGTAGAGTGGTTTTTCGCTCTCATAACCTGAAGGTCATAGGTTCAAATCCTATCCCTGCACCCATCCTTGGCCCGCAAATCCCAAATCCACCGCTCGAACACGCTCTCGCTCGCTGAGGCGCGACGCCTCGCGATCGCGGCCCAAGGCTTCGGCAACCGTGGCCCGCTTCTGCGCACGATCAAGCAGATCGGCTTGCTGCAGCTGGACAGCGTGAACGTCCTCGTCCGGTCGCATTATCTGCCGCTGTTCTCGCGCCTCGGTCCTTACGATACGGCCAAGCTCGACGCGCTCTCGCAAAAGGCTCCGCGCGCGCTCTTCGAATACTGGGGACATGAGGCGTCCCTAATCCCCATGCACTATCACCCTCTTTTCCGCTGGCGCATGGAGGAGGCGCGCGCCGCCAAGCGCAGCTGGACGAACGCCGCCCGCCTGGCGCGCGAACGGCCGGGATTCATCCAGGCGGTACTGGACGAAATCGCCGCGCGCGGTCCCATCGGCGCCGGCGAGCTGACCGAAGGCGGCAAGTCGACCGGCAACTGGTGGGGTTGGAGTGACGGGAAACGGGCGCTCGAATATCTGTTCCGCACCGGCGAACTCACCGCCGCCGGCCGCCGCGGCTTCGAACGCCTCTACGCGCGCCCCGACCGCGTGATCCCCGAGGCCATCCGCAACACCGCAACGCCTAAGCGCGAGGACGCCGAGCGCGAGTTGCTGCGCATCGCCGCCCGCGCACACGGTGTAGCGACCGAGTTCGACCTGCGCGACTATTTCCGCCAGGGCGTCGCCGAAACGAAAGCGCGCCTGCAGGAATTGCTCGACGCCGGTGAGTTGACCGAAGTCTCGGTCGAAACTTGGAAGCACAAAGCCTACATCCCAAGCGACGCGAAGATCTCGCGCACCGTCGAAGCGAGCGCGCTTCTCTCGCCGTTCGACTCCTTGATCTGGATGCGCCCGCGTACGGAGCGCCTATTCGGCTTCCACTACCGCCTCGCGTTCTACACGCCCAAGCACAAACGCGCGCACGGGTACTACGTCATGCCGTTCCTGTTGGGCGACCGCCTAGTCGCCCGCGTGGACCTGAAAGCCGACCGCAAACAAAGCCGCCTGCTGCTCTTGGGCGGCCACGCCGAACCCGGCATCAACCCGGCCGAGATAGCACCGGCTCTCAACGATCAGTTGAAGACAATGGCGCAGTGGCTAGGCCTCGACCGCGTCACCCTGAAGAGCCGAACCGACCTGGCAAACGCCCTCCGCCGCGTCAATGCGCCAGCAAATCCTGCGTCAGCGCTTTCTCCGTGAACCGGAACACGATCGCGGGGTCCACCTTCAACACCTTCTCGTCTTTGCCCTTGTAGTCGAACTGGCCAAGCAGGTGCCGGATGATGTTTAGCCGCGCGATTTTCTTACGGTTCGCCTTGACCACAAACCACGGCGCCGCATCGTGGCTTGTGTGCATGAACATCGCGTCGCGCGCCTGCGAATAGGCATCCCACTTCTTGATCGCGGCCGCATCGATCGGGCTGATCTTCCATTGCTTCAAGGGATTGCTCCGCCGGTCGGCAAGCCGCTCCTTCTGCTCGTCCTTCGAAATGTCGAGATAGTATTTGATCAGCTTGAGCCCCGCTCGTGCGAGCATCGCTTCGAAATCCGGCGCCTCGTCGAGGAAGGCTTTCGTCTGCTCCGGTGTGCAGAACCCCATCACCGGCTCGACGCCCGCGCGGTTGTACCAAGAGCGGTTGAAGAGCACGATCTCGCCGCCCGCCGGCAGATAAGGCACATAGCGTTGGAAGTACCACGACGCCCGGTCGCGATCGTTCGGTTTGCTGAGCGCCACGACGCGCGTGTCGCGCGGGCTCATGTGCTCGACGATCCGCTTGATGGTGCCGTCCTTGCCGGCCCCGTCACGCCCTTCGATGACGATGGCGATCTTCGTGCTGTTTTCGATCACGTCGCGCTGAAACTTCACCAGCTGCATCTGCAGCTGTTCCAGCAGCTTTTCGTATTCCTTGTCCGAAACCTTATCCTCGGCCTTCGGCTTAACCTTCGCCATCGCGTGATCCACCTTTTGAGAGAACCGCGAATTGAGCGGATTCCGAGGCAAAGAAAAAGGGGCCGCGGGCGGCGGCCCCTTGCTTCTTATGGGGTAGGTTTAAGCGCGAACGAGCAGTGCCTCGGCGATCTTGCCGTGGATGAACCCGATCACGCGCGCCAGGTGCAGCGTGAACAAGATGCCCACCATGCCCGCGACGACGAGCAGGACGAGCCCGTGTGGCGTGTTGAAGAGCGCATCGAGCTCCGGATAACCGTCAAGCCGCACGACGTTCTTGCCCGTGCTGAGTTCGTAGAACGCGCCCGCGATCACCGACCCGGACGTCACGCCGAGCACGACCGCAACCGTGAAATAGATGATGCCGAGCGGCAGCTGCAGGATCATGTAGATCAGCGAACCCCACGTGCGCCCATCGGTGAGCACGCGCTTGATCCGCGTCCAAAGCGTCCCGCCTTCTTCTTGCGTCGGCAACCGGCGCGGCATGCGCACACCGAGTAGTGCCTCGACGACGCGCCCTTCGACCCAACTGATCACGCGGACCGAATAGACAAAGAGCAGCGCAAACGGCACGCCGATAATGAGGATCGCAAGGCCAAGCGACAGGCTGACGCCCGTAACCGCCCAGGTGAAATAGAAAATGCCGGTCGCCAGCGACAGAAGCATATAGATGAGCGCTCCATACGCTTGCGGATCGACAAGCACGCCGAACAAGCCCGGCCCGCTGCGCGCGGGCGCCTCTTCTTCGGTGCGTGATGGGAATGGGCTGATCGCTTGTTCCATGGCGATATACTCCTCGGCCGTTTCTTGTGGCGTTCCATAGGTTTCGATGATGCGCGCGAGCAATGCCGCTTCGCCTTCTTCAGGCGCTTCGGCTTGCTCGCCGCGTAGGTACTCTTCGGCGTCGGCCAGCGCGTCTTGGATCAACCCGGGCGGCTGGCCCCTCAAACAAACTCTGAGCTGATCGAGATAGTCTTTGATGCTTTGGGGCGGCACGATGCCGGCGTTGTTGCCTTCAGCCACGGGCGCCTCCCGGTTCCACGAGAGCATCGACGAAGCCGCGCAGGTCCGCCCACACGACGCGCCACGTGTCCAACGCTTCGCGTCCGAGATCGGAGATCGCATAATAGCGCCGCGGCGGTCCCGACATCGACACTTCGACACGGCTGGAAAGCAGCCCGGCGGCATGCAGCGAACGCAGCACCGGATAGATCGCGCCTTGCTTCAAGAACGATGCGCCGCCCGCTTTGGCGCCGATCTCCTTGGCGATCTGGTAGCCGTACATCTCGTCCCCCGTTCGCTCCAGCAATGCCAGAAGCACCATAGCGGCGATGCCGCTATGCAGTTCCTTGCGGAACTTCTTTACGTGTGCTTCGGCAGACGTCACTGCGCCCTCCCGCTGGGTCGCTTGGGCGCCGCGAACCTCGGCGTTTTGGTATCGGTATCATGGAGACGCATATAGTGGGAAGCTCGTACTAGTCAAGCGATGGGACTAGGTTAATCAACGGAATCCCTACCAGTCACGGAATCGTGGCCCGTTCGCCACCGCGGACGGACATTTGGCTGGGGAAGAAACCCCTCGATTGACGCCTCGTGCGCGACCGCTAGCTTGCATGGCAGTCTGTGCCGGCGATCTGGGGGGATTGAGCGTGCGCCGTCGTTACGTGAGCGCGGTTTTGGCCGGGGCGACCGCTTTGTGCCTGCTCAGCGGCGGTTGGACCGAGGCGTCCGCGCAAGGGATGCCGATCGCCCAGCCGCCCGTTCTTCAGCCGCCACCACCGTCCGCGCCGCAACCGCAGCCGGCAGTCCCCGCACCCACGACGCCCGCGCAGCCGCAAGACGCACCTGTTCTGGCACCGGTCGTCAGCACGTCCGCGTACCGCGTCCAGCGCGATGCGTGGAGCGATGCCGATGAACGCGGCTATTCCGAATTCATCACCGCGCTCGGCAATGCGCCGTGCCGCACGACCGATCAATGTTTGAAGAGTTCGGCAAACCCGTTCGCGCGCACTGATCGCCCCGGCGTCTACTTCGCATCCGACTGCGCCGACCTGCCGTACTTCTTGCGTGCCTACTACGCATGGAAGCGTGGCCTTCCGTTCTCCTACATCTCCGCCGTCAGCCCGCGCGGCCGCACGAGCGATATTCGCTACACCGCCAGCGGCAACGATATCGCAAGCCGTCGCGACATCACGACCGGCTCGATCAACGGTCTCGACCTGCTCGTCAATTTGCGCAACACGATCTCCTCGGCGATGTACCGTTTGCATCCGGATATGGAGGGGACCGACCTCTATCCGATCCGCCTCGACCGCAAGGCGTTGCGGCCCGGCTCCGTACTCTACGATCCGAACGGCCATCTCGCGGTCGTCTATCGCATCGAAGACGACGGCCGCATCCTCTACATGGACGCCCATCCCGACAACTCGCTGACGCGCGGCACATACGGCCGGAAGTTCGTGCGCTCGTCGCCGGGCATGGGCTCGGGCTTCAAGAACTGGCGGCCAGCGCGTTTGGTGAACGCAACGAAGACGGCCGACGGCATCTATCTCGGCGGCATCGTCGCGTTCGCTAAGAACGCCGAATTGCCCGACTACTCGGCGGAGCAATTCTTCGGCAACGTGGCCCGCCCGGAGAGCGACCGGCAATGGGCCAGCGGCGCGTTCGTGCTCGACGGCCAGCAGGTCGACTACTACGACTACCTGCGCGCCAAGATGGGCGGGGGCTCGCTCGCATATGAGCCGGTGCAAGAGCTGCGCAACATGATGCGCGCGAACTGCGAGGACATCAAATACCGGGCCGAAGCCGTGGACCTTGCCGTCATACGCGGCATCCATTTGAAGGGGCAGCCCTCGCGCCTGCCGCAGAACATCTACGGCACCGAAGGCGAATGGGAGGAGTTCTCTTCGCCCTCGCGCGACGCGCGGTTGAAGACGTCGTTCAAGGAATTGCGCGATCAAGTGCAGCGCTTCGTCGAGTGGCATGCCGCGGGCGACAAGCGCATCCACTACCAAGGCTTCGATTTGCTGTCCGAGCTGCTTGGCGCTTACGACCAAGAAGCGGCGGCGTGCGCGATCACCTATGCGCGCTCGAACGGCACTCCGTTCCAGCTCGGCTACGAAGAGGTCCGCCGCCGGATGTTCTTGCTCTCGTTCGACCCCTACCACTGCATCGAGCGCCGCTGGGGCGCGACTGAGCCTACCGAACTCGCCACCTGCCGCGACGATGGCTACAAAGCCGAGTGGTACGCAGCCGAGCAGCCGCTGCGCAATCAAATCGACCGCACGTATGACGCTCGCATGGACTTCGGCCTTGGCGAATTGAAACAAGGACCAGGGCCCGGCAAAGGCGTCGCCGCTCCACCCGATATCGACGCTCGCGGGCTGATCACGACGCTCGTCGCGCAACGCGGCAACGCACCGCTGCCCCAACCAACAGGCTATCCCGGCGCACCAACAGCGGCACCGGCGACGCGCTAGCTTAGCTCTCTACCGCCCCATCTGAGGGGCGGCAGAGGCAAGCGCGTTCAATCTCTACGAAATCAAATCGCCGAGGAACGTGAATTCGATGCCTTTGCCTTTGACGGAAAGCGTCCAGCGTTTGAAGTCGATCGCCGACGAGCACGAGTTGCCGCCGCCATGCAGGATCAGCGTCGCGGTCGCAAACGAACCCGCGCCCGCCGCCACGCCGCTCAGCCTAGCGGGACCGCTCAAGCGCCACTCCTTGTAAAGGCTGGGACCATTCGGCGGCGCTGGCCCTAAGTCGGAACGCGGGTCGACCTCAAAGCGCGAGAGCGCTCGCGGCAGAGCGAATTGGATCCGTCCGGTCTTGCCCGCGGCATCCACGATCTCGAACGAGACGGCGCCGCGAATGGCGGCTCGAACGCGGTAGGGATCGGATGACGGATTCACGACCCCCAAAATGTCGTCCGGAAAACCCGGCCCGCTGAAGAGTGCGGCCGTCGGCGCAAAGCGCATGAGCGCAAGCTCGCCGCGCACATAGGTGTCCATGGGCCCGCTAAGCTCAAACCGTTGCCCGGGCTCGGTGCAACAGGCGCAAGCCTGCGCCGCGTCAGTTTGTAAGAACAGTGCAGCCGCAATCGTCAGCGCGGATACGGTTTCGCGCTTGAAGAAGATCATGCTCGAATCCCTTGAGGTGTGAGGGAAGTCTACCGCGCCGTGGCGCCGTAGGGCATCGGACCTTCGTTCTCGACGATAGGCACGTTATCCAGCGCGATCGGCGCCTTGTACTGATCGAACTCCGGCACCTCGTCGAGCGTCACGAACTGATAGCCCTCAGCCACCAGCTTCGGCAGCAGCGTGCCCAGCATCCAAAGCGAACGCTCGCGGATGTCGTGCATCAGCACGACGCCGCCGCGCTTGCGCTTGATTTCGCGCAAGTAGCCTTGCCCGCATTCGTCCGCCGAAAGGTCGTGCGACCAGCAATCCCAATCCGCCGCCGCGCGCAGGTTTCCTGAATCGTCATAGGAAATGTCGCCGCCGATATCCCAATAGATCGGCCCGACATATTTCTGCAGCTCGGGATCGCGGTTCAGGAATTCTGCGTGCACGCGCCGCCACACACCGTACGGCGCACGGAAATAGAGTCCTTGGTTCGGCCGCAAGTAGGGCGAGATCGCCGCATTCGTATTGCCGATCTGCGTGATCAGAAGTTCGGGATTGTTGGCATAGCGCTTGCCGAGGCGCGCGTGCGTGAACGAGTGGTTCGCGATGACATGCCCTTCGCGCATCATCCGCTCCATCGCGGCCGGATGCTGGCGCACGCGCGCGCCGACGACGAAGAACGTCGCCCGCGCTTGATTGCGCGCAAGCGTATCGAGCACTTGATTCGTGAACTGCGAAGGGCCGTCGTCGAATGTGAGCGCCAGCTTGCGCGTGCCGACCAGGCCCGAACGATAGATGTTCGTGGGCTGGAAGTACGCATTCGCGGGTTCGATCTGCGACGGTGGAAGCGTCACGAAAGCAAGCACGAGCACGACCGTGGCAACGGCCGTTGCGACGAACGACAATGCCTTGACGAGCATTTCGTTTCCTTCCCCAGACCCAGCAAACGCCAGTGTCGCCGTAACCTCACGCCACACTCAAGCGGAAGTTAATATTGCTGCACGTGCACCGGTGGATCGCTTTGAAAACCCGCCCAAAACTGCCAAGGTAATGCTCAATGGCAGTCTGCCGCACAAACCAAAGGGTTGCACGATGAAGACTGAAGGCCGCCGGGAAAGCGAAAACGTCGAGGACCGCCGCGGGCAGGGTGGCGGTATGCCGATGGGCCGCGCCGGCGTCGGTGGCTTGGGTCTGATCGTAATCGTGGTTCTGGCGCTGATCTTCGGGGTCGACCCGCGTCAGTTCTTAGGCCAACTGGAGCAGCAACAACCGGGCGCCGAAACAGCTCCCGCCCAGCCGTACCAGGAGAGCGCCGAGGAAGCCAAACGCAGCGCCTTCATCAAGGTCGTCCTCGCCGACACCGAAGACGTCTGGTCGGAGATATTCAAGAATTCAGGCAAGACCTACGAACAGCCGACGCTCGTGTTGTTCTCCGGCGTCGTGCAGTCGGATTGCGGCGTCGCGCAGAGCGCAGCTGGGCCGTTCTATTGTCCGCGCGATCACAAGGTCTACCTCGACCTCTCGTTCTACGACGAAATGGCGGGCAAGCTCGGTGCCGGCGGTGACTTTGCGTTCGCCTATGTCGTCGCGCACGAAGTGGGCCACCACATCCAGACGTTGCTCGGCACCTCGGCGAAAGTCCAAGCCGCACGCCGACAGGCAAGCGAAGAGGAAAGCAACGCGCTCTCCGTCAAGCTTGAGCTTCAAGCCGACTGCCTCGCCGGCGTGTGGGCCAACCACACCGAAAAGCAAAAGCACGTGCTCGAACAAGGCGACATCGACGAGGCGATGGGCGCGGCCGCAGCTGTGGGCGACGATCGCTTGCAGAAAGCCGCGCAAGGCTATGTCGTCCCCGAAAGCTTCACGCACGGGTCTGCCGCTCAGCGCGCGAAGTGGTTCCGTCAAGGGCTGCAGAACGGCGATCCAAACCAATGCGATACGTTCGGAGCAACGGACCTCTAAGTCACTCCCCGTGTGCAGTCGCCCGGTCGCACAATTGTGAGGAGAATTGCCGTTGTTTTGCGCAGAACTGCGCAAGAAAACTTGATGCGGCCTTAAGCGGCAGCCTTGTAAGGTAGCCGCCTCTGGCACCATCTATGCTGTTCTAATTCCCAACCTCCAAGGGGGCTTGTCTCATGTGGTCTTGGTTCCTGGCGCGTCTCGGCGGCATTTTTAACCGCATCGCCTCGGTCATCATTTTCTTGGTCCTACTCGTCGCCGTCTTCAGCGTGGTCGGGATATTCACCCAACCGAAGCTGCCGGGCGAGATGGTGCTGACGCTCGACATGCGCAACGGACTGCCTGATGCGCGGCCGAACAACCCATTCATTGAGCAAGGCCGCGTTGCCTCCGTGATCGATGCGGTCGCAGCACTCGCCAAGGCTGAGACCGACGATCGCGTGAAGGGCTTGCTCCTCCGCGTCGGCGGCGGCGGCATTTCCAGCGCCCAGGCGCAGGAAATTCGCGATGCTGTGAAAGCGTTCCGCGCCAAAGGCAAGTTCGTAGTCGCCCACGCTCAAGCGTTCTATTCCGGCGGGATGGGTGACTATCTGCTTGCATCCGCTGCCGACGAGATCTGGCTGCAGCCGGTGAGCTCGATGAACACGACCGGCGTGTCGACAACCTCGGCCTTTTTGCGCAGTCTGCTCGACAAGATTTCGGCAAAGCCGGAATTCACGCAGCGTTACGAGTATAAAAACGCCGCGAACATGTTCACCGAGAAGGATTTCACGCCCGCGCACCGCGAAGCGAGCTATCGCCTGATCGAGTCAGTCTTCGAATCGTCGACGGCGGCGATCGCCGGCGACCGTAAAAAGACGCGGGAAGAAATCGTAGCCCTGATCAACGGCGCGCCGTACCTCACGCAAGAAGCGATCGACAAGAAGCTGATCGACAAGCAAGGCTACGACGACGAAGCCGAGGACGCCGCTCTGGCGAAGGCCGGCGGCAAGGCCGAACTAAAGACGCTGACGGAGTACTTCAAGCTCGCGGGCAGCCCGTGGGAAGGCTACGGCCGTCCGACGATCGCGCTGATCCAGGGTGAGGGCCAGATCAACGACGGCGAGTCGGAAGGTGGCTTCGGCGGCGACTCGTCGATGGGTGGCGACACGATGGCGAAGGCCTTCCGCGACGCGACCGAGGACGACAACGTCAAGGCGATCCTTTTCCGCGTCAACTCACCGGGCGGTTCGGCGATCGCTTCCGATCAAATCCTGCAAGCGATCCGCAAGGCCCAGAAGGCCGGCAAGAAGGTCGTGGTCAGCATGGGCGACGTGGCGGCCTCGGGCGGCTACTACGTCTCGCTCTCGGCCGACAAGATCTTTGCGCATGAGACGACGATCACGGGTTCGATCGGCGTGCTCTCGGGCAAGATCGTAACGGGCGGCACGTGGGCACTGCTCGGCATCGATCTGAAATCGCTCGGCATCGGCACGAACGCGTTGATGGATTCGGCGACCCAGCCGTTCACGCCGGAGCAATGGGCGACGTTCAACAAAGGCGTCGATCAAATCTACGAAGACTTCACCGCCAAAGTGGCGCAAGGCCGCAAGATGGACGTGGCCAAAGTGCGTGAGATCGCCAAGGGCCGGGTGTGGACCGGCGCCGACGCGAAACCGCGCGGCTTGGTCGACGAGTTCGGTGGCTTCCGCGCAGCGCTCGAGGCGACGAAGGCGATGGCGGGTATCCCCGCCGATGCGGAGATCAACCTGAAGCGCATGCCGAAGTCGAAGTCGCCGTTCGAGGAAATTGCCGACGCGTTCGGTACCTCGGCCGAGGTTGTTCGCACTGTCGCGATCCTGGGCAAGGTGATGGAGAACGAGTCGGTGGCCGAGTTCTTCGGCATCGTCGCCGATGACAGCAACGTCCAAGGTCCGCAGCTCCGGCTGCCGCAGCAAAGAACCCGCTAGAAAGCAGCGGCCAAAGTTACGAAGGGCGCGGGGACGTTAGGGCCCCGCGCCCTAATCTTTTGCGAGACCCCACGCCAGCCGTTACAAGCCTCTCCATGGACGAAGCAGTTCGCCGCAAGCAAACGATCGAGGCTGGCAAAACCGATATCGC
>CXWL01120164.1_pt1 | contig 14392 bp, 15 predicted proteins | sample 590931 | NCBI WGS metagenome assembly CXWL01 (sample SAMEA3498368, study PRJEB10139) | groundwater metagenome | biome: water well; material: biofilm material | place: Germany | collected 2015-04-27 | reverse complement strand
TGCGGCTTTAACACCAAAAAGTGAAATTGAAGGTGATATGGGTGATAGCAAAATGGGATTACACGCCCGTTTGATGTCACAAGCCTTAAGAAAATTAACCGGAACGATTCATAAAACAAAATGTACCGTATTTTTTATCAATCAGTTGAGAGATAAAATTGGTGTAATGTTCGGAAGTCCAGAAACAACTACTGGAGGAAACGCACTAAAGTTTTACGCTTCAATTAGAATTGATATCAGAAGATCTTCTCAAATTAAAGATGGAGACAATGTTATTGGAAACAGAACAAAAGTAAAAATTGTAAAAAATAAAGTAGCTCCACCTTTCAGAACTTGCGAATTTGACATCATGTATGGAGAAGGCGTTTCTAAGGTTGGAGAAGTTTTAGACTTAGCGGTTGACTTTGAAATCATAAAGAAAAGCGGTTCTTGGTTTAGTTATGGTGAAACCAAATTAGGACAAGGAAGAGATTCTGTAAAACAACTAATTAAAGATAATCCAGAATTAATGGATGAATTAGAAGTTAAAATTAAAGACTTACTAAAAGAGCAAAACGCTTAATAAATTAAAAATCATCCAAATGGATGATTTTTTTTTGAATATGACGCAACCTTTTTGTAATTTAAGCATCTATAAAGTAAAACAAAATATAAAATGAAAAAAATATTAATGCTTATTGGAATTTTTTTGTTGGTAATTTCTTGTACACCAGAAAGTGATGAGCCAGAATTTCACTATGAATTACTACCTGTAGAATCTGTAGATATGCCAACTGAACTTTATGTAAATACAGAAAATCAAATTGTAATACATTACTTAAAACCAACAAGTTGTCATGGTTTTAATGGTTTTTATTACGACAAAGATGAATTTACAAGAATTATAGCAATTCAAAGCTATGTGCTAGAACAAGATAATTGTACTCCTTTAACAAATCAAATAGTAGAAAAAACATTAAAATTTAAACCAACTGAAACTGGAACTTATTTGTTTAAATTTTGGAAAGGAAAAGATACAAACGGTGATGATATTTTTGAAGAAATATCTGTTGATGTACAATAAATATAACTGATGATTGAAAATCTTCTACATGAATGTAAAAACAACAATACTCAGGCTCAAGAACAACTGTACAAGCTTTTAGCTCCAAAGTTGTTTGCGGTAAGTTTAAAGTATTCGAGAAATCATGAAGAAGCACAAGATAATTTACAAGAAAGTTTCTTGTTGATTTTCGAAAAATTAAAACAGTTTAATGGAAATGGTTCTTTTGAAGGTTGGGCGAAAAGATTGGTTGTAAATTATGTTTTACAACAATATCGAAAGCAAGGCGCTTTTTTAGAATTGGTTTCTGATAAAATTCCAAGTGTAGAAGAAGTTGAAATTGACGACGAATCTGTAACCATGGAATTTCTATTAAAAATTATTCAAGAATTACCCGATCGCTATCGATTGGTTTTTAATTTATATGTTGTGGACGGCTATTCTCACAAGGAAATAGCAGGAATGTTAGAAATAACAGACGGAACTTCTAAATCTAACTTAGCAAGAGCTAAAATGATTTTAAAAGAAAAAATACAAAATTATAATACCGCATTTTCAAAAACAAAATGAAATCGCTATTCGTAATATCTCTATGTAAAAGAACACGAATGGTTTATAAAGCGATACCATTTGTTGCCAATGAAAAATATAGTTTAAACAAATGAAAGAAAACAAAAATATAGAACGCCTTTTCCAGGAAAAATTTAAGGATTTTGAGGTTTCCCCACCAGATTTTGTTTGGGAAAACATTCAAGAGAAATTAAAACCGAAAGAGCAAAAAAGAAGAGTGATTCCGTTTTGGTTTAAAGCTGCAGGAATTGCTGCTTCGTTTGTGGCTGTTGTTTCTGTTATTTTTTACAATTCAAATAATGATTTTAATAACAACAGTACCATTAATAATAATGCTGTTGTGAATTCAGATGCGAATAAAGAAAACACCAACAATCAAAATGTTGGAACAAAAGAAAACAATGCTGCTGCTTCCAACAAAAATCAAAACCAATCTAATTCGTCATTTATAAATGAAACGGGAAGCAATTCGAAATCAAACACACTTGTAACTAATCATTCAACTAATGCCATTTCAAATTCGAAAACAGATTTAAGTTCGAATAAAAATGCTACACAAAACGCACATAATTCAAACAATAATTTCGTTTCAAATAATAAAAAACAAAGCAATCCAAACCAGAATAATTTCACAAAGAACAAAACATTTAATACTATTTCTCGTTCTGGAATTGCGGTGAATCAAAAAAACAAATCAAATAATAATACCTTAAAATTAAATTCATCTAATACTGGAATAACAGATTTTAATGATTTTAATACCTCAAAAAATAACATTTCAAATACTGGAATAACAGATGTAAACACCCAAAATAAATTCAATATTTCTAAAAACAAGGGTGTTAATTCTAGTATTACTGATTTAAATACTACAAATAAACTGAACACTTCTAAAAATAACGATACCAATTCAGGATTAACGGATGTAAATAAAATTAATTCTTCAAATTCAACATTGAAAAACAACAATGAAGTTATAGTAGAAAATGGTTCAGAAAACTCAACGATAAATTCAACAGCTATTGTGGCAGTTGAAGAAACAAAAACAGATACAATAACATTGGCAACAACAACAATTGAAGAAAACCCACTGGAAAAATTGCTTCGTGAAAAAGAAACAAAAAAAGTTGTCGATGAAAAAGAGAAATGGAGTAAATGGGCAGTAAACAGTTATGTTTCGCCTATTTTCTTCAATTCTTTTGCAAGCGGTTCACCAATCTCAGATGAATTTGCTTCTAACGAAAAAACATTTAATAATTCTACAAGTTATGGTGTTGGAGTGGCTTACAATTTAAGTAAACGATTTGCGATAAAAACAGGAGTTAGTAATTTAAATTTAGATTATGATACGCAAAACATTGCTTTCTATTCTAGTTTTGAAGACCAATCAAGAATTGCAAATACCAATATTGATAGAAATTCCAATGGTAAATATTTAGTCTTAAAAAATGAAAAAGACATTTCTAAAAATGAAATTGAAACTATGGTTGTTCAGTCAAATCAAAACACGGGAACTTTAAATCAAAGAACACAATATATAGAAGTGCCATTAGAAATGTCCTATGCTTTACTAAACAAAAAGTTTGGTGTAGCCATAAAAGGAGGAATGAGTACATTGTTCTTAACCGAGAATGTAATTTCAATTAAATCAAATGATGGAAATATGCAAATTGGGAAAGCTTCCAACTTAAACGATGTGCATTTTAGTAGTAATTTAGGTTTAGGGTTAAGTTATAATTTTATGAAAAATTTTCAATTGAATTTAGAGCCTACCTTAAAATATCAAATCAATACATTTAATAAAAATTCTGAAGATTTTACACCGTATGTTATTGGTGTAAACACAGGAATTAGTTATAAATTTTAAAGTTAGTTATACATAAATTTAGTTAAGTTGTTTCAACTTTATTTAATAAAGTTTGAAGCTGGAAAAGCGTCACCCAATGGCGCTTTTTTATTTTTGGTCCTTTTCCAAATCGGCTAAAATGATTTTTCTAACTTCTTCTTTTATATGGTGTCTTTCTTCCATTAATTTGCCTTTCGTTTCAATTGGCGGATGAATTATCGCTCGCATTTTACCTGGAGTTCCACTAAAAAAAGTATACGAAAAGCGTTGTTTATTATCGAAAAAAGTCATCGGAACAATTGGTAATTGATGTTCAATCGCAATTCGAAAAGCACCATCTTTAAATTCGTCTAACAAAACACTTTCATCTGGTACGCCACCTTCAGGAAAAATACAAATACTTAAACCTTGCTGAATTCTTTTTTGTGCGCGTTCAAAAACTTCATATCTACTTTTACTGCTTTTTCGATCCACCAAAATACAAACACGTTTATAAATGAATCCGAAAATTGGAATTTTAACCAATTCTTTTTTCCCCACAAACACAAATGGATGATTTTTCACGGCAATTAACATCAACATAATGTCCGTCATCGAAGTATGATTGGCTACAAGCATATAACTTTTTCCGTCTTCAAAAATTTCGTCACCTTCAATAGAATATCTAAAACCCATTCCTATTAAAATAATTTTGGCCCAAAGACGCGCAATTTTAAAAAACAAGGGATACGTTTTTTCGCTTAAAATCGTCACAAAAATAAATGGAAATAATACAATTATTGGCACTAACATTAAAATGTAAAACCAAATTCTATATAGCAACCAAAACGGATATTTAAATACTTTCATTTTTCTTTTTTAGAAACACAAATATAACATTTCAGAACAAAAACACACCCGCTTTCCGTTATATCTGTTACAAATTGCTTTTTAAGCAGCAATTTGTAACAGGATGCCACTGCAATCGGGGTTAAACTAAGAAATTTCTGTTTTCAAAACCTCTTCACCTTTTAAACCCATAAACTATTTTAATCTTTTAAAATAAAACTTACATTTGCAAAAACAAGTAACAAAATGGCAAAAATATTAACAGGAGTTCAAAGTACAGGAACACCACATTTAGGAAATTTATTAGGTGCAATTATTCCCGCTATTGAAATGGCAAATAATCCTGCAAATGAACCGTTTTTATTTATTGCCGATTTACATTCTATTACGCAAATTAAAAACGGTGAAGAATTAAAAGAAAACACCTATAGTACAGCTGCCGCTTGGTTAGCTTGCGGATTAGACACTAATAAAGTGGTGTTTTACAGACAATCAGATGTGCCACAAACTGCCGAATTATCTTGGTATTTAAGTTGTTTTTTCCCTTTTCAACGTTTGACTTTAGCCCATTCTTTTAAAGATAAAGCCGACAGATTAGATGATGTAAACGCCGGTTTGTTTACGTATCCAATGTTAATGGCTGCTGATATTTTATTGTACGATGCAGAAATTGTTCCTGTTGGAAAAGACCAAATGCAACATATCGAAATTACTCGTGATGTCGCTTCACGTTTTAATCACCAAATGGGTGAAACTTTTGTTTTACCAGAAGGAAAAACAAGTGAAGACACGATGTTGATTCCAGGAACGGACGGACAAAAAATGAGTAAATCTCGTAATAACTTTATCAATATTTTCTTAGACGATAAAGCGTTGTTGAAACAAATTAAAAGCATTGAAACCGACAGTACACCTTTAGAAGAACCAAAAAATCCAGATACGTGTAATGTTTTCGGATTGTATAAATTATTAGGTTCGGAAGAACAAGTTGCACAGTTGAAAGCCAAATATTTAGCTGGAAATTATGGTTTCGGACACGCTAAACAAGAATTGTATGATTTAATTGCCGAAAAGTTCAAAACCGAAAGAGAAAAATACAATTACTACATCAACAACTTAGAAGAAGTAGATAAATTACTTTTTGAAGGCGCTGCAAAAGCGGGTAAAGTGGCGGATGGTGTTTTAAAAAGAGTAAGAGAAAAATTAGGGTTTATGTAAATCCAATAATATATTTAAAGCCGACTTTTCAGTCGGCTTATTTGTTTTTAAACGGCTTCAAACAACTTTCCGGGCAAAGGTCTAATTACGCCTTTCAATTCCATGTTCAATAATAAAGAGGAAATTTTAAAAATCGGGAAATCACAATCTAAAGCAATAATGTCCATTAGTTCTTGCTCTTTGTTTTGTAAGTAATCATAAATTTTTTGCTCATCTTCCGTTAAGGAAACAAACAATTGTTTTTGGATGGGTTTACTTACTTTTTTATCGAGTTCCCAATTCAAAATATAAATCAAATCTGCGGCGCTGTTAAGTAAATGAGCACGTTGTGTTTTTATCAAATTATTACAACCTTGGCTAAATTTATCTGTAATTCTTCCCGGAACGGCGAAAACATCTCGGTTATAATCGTTGGCTATATTGGCGGTAATTAACGAACCGCCTTTTTCGGCGCTTTCAATTACAATTGTCGCTTCGCACATGCCAGCTACAATACGATTTCGTTTCACGAAATTTTCTCTATCTGGATTCGAAGTGCTCCAAAATTCAGTCATAAAACCCCCATTTTGTTCCATTTTAGCCATATACTTTTTATGTGTTTTCGGATAAATTTGGTTCAAACCATGTGCTAAAACACCTATCGTTTGCAAGTTATTTTCCATCGCAGCTTGATGTGCCACAATGTCAACACCATAAGCAAATCCGCTCACGATAATTGGATTTAATGGCGCCAAATCTTCAATAAGTTTTTTAGTAAATTCCGTTCCGTAAGGTGTAATTTGGCGCGTTCCAACAATGTTAATTAGCTTTCTGTTTGCTAAATCAATATTTCCTGATTGAAACAAAACAACTGGACCATCGATACAATGTTTCAAGCGTTCTGGATAATTGGCATCTAAATAATACAAACAGGAAATNNCTAAAACACCAATCGTTTGTAAATTATTTTCCATAGCAGTTTGATGCGCTACAATATCCACTCCGTAAGCAAATCCACTCACGATAATTGGATTTAATGGTGCTAAATCGGCTATAAGTTTTTTAGTGAATTCCGTTCCGTAGGGTGTAATTTGGCGGGTTCCAACGATGTTTATCAATCTTCTGTTTTCAAAATTGATATTTCCCGATTGGAACAAAATCACTGGACCATCGATACAATGTTTCAAGCGTTCTGGATACGATTCGTCTTGATAATACAAACAGGAAATGTTCTCTTTTTCGATAAATCGAAGTTCGTTTTCTGCTAACTGAAAAACCTTTTTTTCTTGTAATTTTTTGTAGAGAATTTCGCCTACACCATCAATAGCTAACAGTGCTTTTTTCTTAGATTGAAAAACGGCTTGGGCAGAACCACAATGGTTTATTAATTTTTTGGCAACAACATCACCAATTCCGTCCACTTTTAAAAGTGCGAGTGCGTGTAATAATTCAGTATGTAACATGGCGTATAATATATCTCGCAAATATATTTATTTTTTTTAATTTAGAACTGATACTCAATTTGAAGAAAAATAATTTCCAAATTGTTAATAAAATTTGTTGATAAAATTTTGTTTTCGGGCTTGAATAATTAATTTTGCTGATATGAAAATAGAGAAATACATTTCTGGATTATTGTATCGATACCAATGCGTAAGCGTTCCTGGTTTTGGTGCTTTTTTAAGCGAATGGCAGTCGGCACAAATTGCCGAAGGTCATAATTCGTTTGTTCCACCAAGAAAAGTGATTTCTTTCAATTCAAACATCAAAACCAATGATGGTTTGTTAGCGAATCACATTGCGTTGCAAGAAAAAATTAGCTACGAATCTGCTTTAGCAAAAATTCAAACCCAAGTTACTTTTTGGTTAGAGAAACTTCAAAATAAAGAAGTTTTAACCTTAGAGAATATCGGTGAAGTTTTTTCAAATTCTGAAAACAATTTCGTTTTTAAACCGAATACTTCTGTCAATTATTTAATGGATTCTTTTGGTTTGTCTGGTTTTAATTCTCCAGAAATCATCAGAGAAAATCAAATTCAAAACACAACGGAAACGATTTCAATTGCTCAAGAAGTTATTGAAAATGAAATTTTGGAAGAAGAAGTTGTTGAAGATGAAACTCCAGTTATTCCATTGGTTCAACACAAATCAAACACCAATTGGTTAAAATATGCGGCTGCAGCTGTAGTTGTTCTTTCAACTGGTGGAACGTACGGTTATAAAATGTATTACGATTATACGATTGATCAGAAAACTATTTTAGTTGAAAAATCGGTTCAAGATAAAGTAAATCAGAAATTACAAGAAGCTACATTTGTTTTACCAAATCCGATGGCCGCTGTTGATTTAACTTTGGAAGAAAAACCAAATGCAAAATACCACGTTGTGGCAGGCGCGTATAGAAGTGAACAAAACGCAAACAAAGCATTAAAAGAATTAGTTTCTCAAGGTTTTGAAGCACATATCTTAACAAAAAACAAATACGGATTAATTCCTGTTGCTTTCGGAAGTTATGCCAGTTTAAAAGAAGCAGAGAGCTTAAAACACAAAATAAAAGCAAAAGATAGCATCGATGCTTGGTTGCTAATAGACTAATCCCAATTTTGGGATTTTTTTATGACTAATTTTTAAATCAGAGTTATTATCTTTGTAAAAAAACAATGCAAAACAAATATCCTTCAGACTCAGTTACTGTTCTTACAGATTTAGTTTTACCAGGCGAAACTAATCCTTTAAATAATCTTTTTGGTGGGGAATTATTAGCCCGTATGGATAGAGCCGCGAGTATTACTGCTCGTCGTCATTCACGTAGAATTTGTGTAACCGCATCTGTAAATCACGTAGCCTTTAACAAAGCCATTCCATTAGGAAGTGTGGTGACTGTTGAAGCAAAAGTTTCTAGAACTTTCTCTACATCAATGGAAATTTTTATTGATGTTTGGACAGAAGACAGAGAATCTGGAATAAAAAACAAAGCCAACGAAGCGATTTATACTTTTGTTGCTGTTGACGAAACAGGAAGCCCAGTTCCGGTTCCACCAATTGAACCACAAACGGAATTAGAAATTCAACGTTTTGAAGCCGCACTAAGAAGAAAACAATTAAGCTTAGTATTAGCTGGAAAAATGAAACCTAGTGATGCAACTGAATTAAGAGCATTATTTACATCTTAAAAATATAAAAACCTACTCCAAAAAAGAGTAGGTTTTTTTTTAATTGGCATATTCATATTCTGGATATGTTTCTTTTAAATAATCTTCTGCTTTTGAAGGAATTTCAAACAAAACAATATAATCTAACAAATACATTAATATTATTAATACACTGAAAAACATCGCTTTTAAAGTTCCTATTTCAGAATTAAAATCAAAATGAACTAAAAATTGAATAGGTAAATAACCCATTCCTGCTAAATTACTATATCCAAATATAACTTCCTTGAAAAGCCATTTTTTACCAGAAATTTTCGCTGTTTTATTGTATTTGACTCTTTTAAAAATAGTGGTAAAACAAAAGATCAAGATTGCTCCTATCAAAAATGAATTGATTATTATTCCTGCTTGTTTACTCAAACTTATCAGAATATAAAAACACAAACCAATTGCTAAAAAAGTTGAAACAACTTTAGGAATCGTAAAAAAAGCTTTAAAGTGTTTCCAAACAATTTTATTATACCTTTTGTTTAAGGCCAATTGTCTCTGTTCTACCACATCCATAAACCCGAAAATACCAAACTTTTTAAACTCTATTTGTAAGGCATCCTCAAATGAAATTTTAGGATTTTCTTCCCATTGTTGCTCAATAGCATTGGCTAAATGGTCTACTAATTCAGTTTGTAAATCGTACCATTCTACATAATGTTGGCGTGTAAATTGGTATAGTCTATCTATTTGTTCTAGCGAGAGTTTCATCTTAATAACTCAATTTAGGATTAACAATAGTTTGCATGTTTTTGATGAATTCTTCTAATTCAGCTAAACGATTTACAGTTTCTGAAGTTCCTTTCTGTGTCAATTTATAATACTTTCTTAATCGATTATCTACTTTTTCAACTTCAACATCAAGTAACCCTTCGGCTTCTAATTTATGTAAAGCAGGATATAAGGCGCCTTCAGTAATATTCAATTCACCTTTGGTAATTTCCTTTACTTTTTGCGTAATTTCATAACCATACATTCTGCCTTTCTCTTCCAAAAGCTTCATAATAATAGTATTTAAACTCCCTTTATATAACTGCGAATTTTTCATTGTATTTAAAATTTCAGAAGACAAATATACATAATATTCTTATGCATAATATTCTTAAGTATAAGTTTTTCTCAGACATAACAGATATTTTTATATAATAGTAGTATTTTTGTAAAAAATAATTACAATATGGATTTTTATAAATTAGCAATAAAGGAAATCAAAAGAGAAACCAAAAGTGCGGTTTCAATTGTTTTTAATATTCCTGAAGAATTAAAAGCGGTATATCAATTTATTGCAGGACAATATGTTACTTTAAAACTTACTTTAGACGGAAAAGAAATTCGTAGAGCGTATTCTATTTGTTCTTCTCCGAAAAGCGGCGAAATGAGAATTGCCGTTAAAGAAGTAAAAAGCGGAGTTTTTTCAAAATTCGCCAATCAAAATTTAGCCATTGGTGATTTATTAGAAGTAAGTATTCCCGAAGGAAAATTTGTTTTTGAAGGGAAACACGATCATCAAAAAAGTTATGCAGCTTTTGCAGCTGGAAGTGGAATTACACCTGTTTTATCTATTGCAAAAAGCGTTTTAGAAGAAGAACCAAACAGCACATTTGTTTTGGTTTACGGAAACAAAACGGAAGCAGAAACTATTTTTCACGATGAGTTACATGCTTTACAACTAAAAAACTTAGGAAGGTTTTTTGTACATTTTGTATATAGTCAAGCGAATGTTGCTGGCGAATTATTCGGAAGAATTGACAAATCTGTTGTAAACGCAGTTATTAAAAATAAACATGCAGATAAAACTTTTTCTAAGTTCTATTTATGTGGACCAGAAGAAATGATCAAAGTGGTTTCAGCGACTTTAACTGAAAATAATGTAGCGGAAAAAGATGTTAAATTTGAATTATTTGGAACGTCTCCAGCACCAGTAAGTAATGCTGCAACTGGACAAAATGGTCATACAAATATTTCAATTTTAGTTGATTCTGATGAAGTAACTTTTGAAATGAGTCAGAAACAAACCATTTTAGAAGCGGCTTTAAAACAAGGTTTAGATGTACCTTATTCTTGTCAAGGTGGTATTTGCAGCAGTTGTATTTGCCGCGTTACGGAAGGAAGCGCTGTGATGAATAAAAACCAAATTTTAACAGACAATGAAGTAGCAGAAGGATTGGTTTTAGCTTGTCAGGCAATACCAACAACTGCTGAAATTAAAGTTGATTTCGATAATATCTAAGAATATCAAAAAGTAATAAAAAAACCCTAAATCGAAATTTTGATTTAGGGTTTTCTTTTTTATTTATGTTTTATAAAATCGAATTGATTTTTCTCGCTACCGTTTCAGGTAAAATGCTTCGCATCGCATTTTCATAACCTTCTACTTTTTTATTTCCGTAAACCGAAGTAGGTAAAAACGGAAATTGTTCTCTATCGGAAGTGATACAAAAATCATCCGATTGATGGAACGGTTTAAATCCTGCAAAAGGATGTGTGGCACCCCAAAGTGTAATGACTTTCACGCCCAACATTGCGGCAATATGAGCATTTCCAGAATCCATTGAAAGCATTACATTCAAATTGGAAATGACTGCTAATTCTTCTTTTAAATTCGTTTTCCCAGCTAAAACAAGTACGTTTTCATGTGTGTTTTTCAATTGTTTTAGTTTCTTAATCTCTTCATTTCCGCCACCAAATAAAAAGATTGTATTCGAAGTGTTTTTCGCCAATTCATCAATAACATCTTGCATTAAATCTAATGGATACACTTTACTTTCATATTGTGCGAAAGGTGCGATTCCAATCCAATTTCCTTCTTTTTTTCCAGTGATTGCGATTATTTCTTCTGATAAAACGGCTTTATCTGGAAATTTTGGTTGTTCTAAATTTATAGGAAAACCTAATTTTTCAAAAGTTTCACCATGTCTCGAAAACATCGATTTCGTTGGAGAAATGGTTTTGACAGCTAACTTCGTCAGTTCTTTTTTGTCTTTTCGTCCTTTATCAGTCGCCGCGACTTTTTTACCAATTAAACTAAATAAAGTTCTAACGACTTTCGAACGTAACACATTATGTAAGTCGGCAACAGCATCAATATTCAGTTTTCGTAAATCGGAAAACAAACGTAACAAACCTCGAAATCCTTTATGTCTTTCTTTTAGATCGATTGCAAAGAAATTTACATTTTCAATATCATCGAAAAAAGGTTTGAAAAAAGGGCGAGAAACTACCGTGATTTTCACGTTTGGATATTGCAAAGAAAAAGCTTTCAGTACAGGAACTGTCATAGCGACATCGCCCATTGCTGAAAGCCTGATAACTAAAATGTGTTGCGACATTTATTTTTTATTTTGGTACAAAACTGGATTCAAATCTTCGTCGTTGTACATTTTCATTTGTTTGTAAACCTTCATGAATTTGTCACCGTTTTCAATATCTTCAATCAATTGACTAATTGAAATAAACATATCGTTTTTTTGGTCTAACAATACATTCAATTTTTCCTGACATTTGGCTCTGTGCTCAGCTGTTGCTTCTTCACGAGTAGCCTCTTCATTCATGTGGTAAATTTTTAAAGCTAAAATCGATAATCTATCAATTGCCCAAGCTGGACTTTCCGTATTAATTCTGGCATTTGGTTTCACTTGAACGTGCGCATATTTCTGTAAAAAATACCCATCAATATATTCCACCATATCAGTTCTAACTTGGTTAGAAGCATCAATTTTACGTTTTAAATCTAATGCAGCAACTGGATCAATATTCGGATCACGAACAATGTCTTCATAATGCCATTGTACCGTATCTACCCAGTTTTTAGCATATAATAAGTGTTCCACAGAACCTTTTTCATACGGATTCAAAACAGGTTGGTACACATCGTTAATAACGTGATAATCTTTTATCGATTGTTCAAAGATAGGAAAGGCAAATTCTGCAAACATAGTTTCTAATTTAATTTACAAAAATAAGGATTTTTTGTACTTTTAACCTCAATTTTCAAATTATCTCACATGAACGTACATTATATCTCCGAACAAAATAGTATTTTAAATCATTTTCTTACTCAACTTAGAGATGTAAACATTCAAAAAGACAGCATGCGTTTTAGAAAAAACATAGAACGTATTGGTGAGATTATGGCTTATGAATTAAGTAAAAAATTAGAATATAAAGACATTGCCGTTCAAACGCCGCTAGGTGTAAAACACACCACTACTATTGCAGAAAACATTGTTCTGTGTTCCATTTTACGCGCAGGTTTAGCACTTCACCAAGGTTTTATGAACTTTTTTGATGATGCTGAAAACGGATTTGTTTCCGCGTACAGACATCATTATAATAACGATGATGAATTTGATATTTTGGTAGAATACAAAGCTACGCCAACTTTAACCAATAAAAGTTTAATCTTAATTGATCCGATGTTAGCAACTGGTCAGTCTTTATTGGCAGTTTTAAACAAACTTTTAGTAGATCATCAGCCAACACAAATTCACATTGCTGTGGTAATTGCTGTTCCAGAAGGAATTAAATATTTAGAAGAAAACTTACCAGAAAATTGTCATTTATGGGTAGCTTCTTTAGATGAAAAATTAAACGAGAAAAACTATATTATTCCTGGTTTAGGTGATGCTGGCGATTTAGCGTATGGAAATAAGCTATAATTGAGCAAAGAAGAAAAACAATCCGATAGCAAATAATAAGTACAAGGAAACTTCTTTGTAAATTGAATCTTCAAATTTTTCGAACATATTCGCACCTAAAATAGATAAAGGCGCAAAAGAATAGATTAGTAAATCGTTAGATTTATTTGGCGAAAAAATATAAATTCCTACAGCCAAAATAAACGAAAAGTAAATTTGTTTATACGACGACTGCATGTTCAATGGTTTGTTTTGATAATCGAAAGTTTGCGAAGCAAAAAACAACACTGAAATAGAAACAAACAACGCCAAAGCCATATTTTGATACACATTATCAAAAGCAAAAAAGTTAAAACTTACATCAAAAATATTTTTATTAATTGTGTAATTATCAAACAATACTAAACTTGCAAAAATATACAATATCCACACACACACGAAAGAAACAAAAGGTAACAACCAGTTTTTAAAATCTTTTCCGGAGTGAAAAATGATAGAAATAAACACCAAAACAATATACAGAATACTCCAAAAATGAAATATTGCGGAAAGGAAAATCCAAAATGAAGCATCAAATATTTTTTCTTTTGGAGAATTTAATGTTTTTAAAGAAACTAATCTTCTCAAAGCCAACAATAAAAACACATTTGATAATACTATTTTAGAGTCATCTAATATGGTTGGAAATAAAAGAATGAAAATAAAAAATATAAGAATCGCATAATTGTCATTTTTAGTAAGCGAATTTTTTAAAGAAATAAAGTTTACTAAAAAAAATGAAAATATAATTAAAACCAATACAGCCGCCTTTTCAATTACAACTTTTGTTGTAAAATCGATGTTTTCGAGTTGAAATTGGTATAAAAAGAAGCAAGAAAGTAGCATTAAAAAAATTAATGCGTAATTAATTGGTCGAGTTTTACTAAAAAGGCTTGCAATCATAAAGATATTTTATATTTTTGTAGTGTAAATATAATAATAAAAAAATGAAAGCATTTTTCGAAGCAATACAATTTTTATTTGTTGAAGTAGTTTTTGTACCAATGGACTTATTAAGAAGTTGGGAATTAAC
>CXWL01072990.1_pt1 | contig 14399 bp, 14 predicted proteins | sample 590931 | NCBI WGS metagenome assembly CXWL01 (sample SAMEA3498368, study PRJEB10139) | groundwater metagenome | biome: water well; material: biofilm material | place: Germany | collected 2015-04-27 | reverse complement strand
ACACAGGCCAGGGACAAGGCCAAGGCCTGCAAGCCAAAGCGTGCTCCCGCACCGCTGGCCGTCTTGCCCCCAGAGGTCTTTTTGCCTTGGCTGGTGGCGTTTTCAGAAACCGCCACAAAGGTGCCGGTACGTTCGTTCCAGAGAGATCGGTAAGAGTTGTTCATAAATGCTTTCAATAAGGTTTTTAGAGGTGCAGGAGGCGTTCAACAGCGCGGTCTCAGAAATACTTCACGGCCTGAATCCAGAAGCGGCCATCGGCATCGGGCGCGGCGGTAGCGGCTTCACTGCCCACCTTGAAGGCGTAATAGGCCCGCACCATGAAGTTGTTGCGCTCAGACCAGTTGATGCCAACTCCGGCACCGTTTAGGGTGCGCTGGTTGGACCCGGAACCGGGCCATGGGCTTTTGTTGATCTTGACGCTGCCGCTATCAATAAAGCCAATCAGTTGCACTTGGCCTGGCAGTGTGGCGCTAAGCTTGGGCAATTGCCAGCGCGCTTCCAGGTTCAGCACATAGCCCTGGTCGGCATAGGTTTCTCCCTCAGGATAGGCGCGCACGCCATACATGCCGCCAAGCTCCATCTTTTCTGACGAATCCAGGTTTCTGGAGGCGATTTGACCGTTGATGGCGGCTGACAGTGAAACGCTGTCGTTCACGCGCTGCAGGCGTGACAGGCTGAATGCCAGCTTGTTGAAATGCCCGCTGCTTTGTGCCGTCGCCGCGTCAAGCGCTTGCGCACCAGGTGTTTGCAAGTCGATGTTGCCGGTGGACCAGGCCAGCGAGTGACTGGTCATGCCACCACCCCACAAGTTGTCACGCTGGTTGCCTGACAGGCTGGCCGTGAGCACCTGGGCTTTTTTGTCGCTGACGCTGGGGATGGAGTCAACCTTGTCCTGAAACGTCTTGAGGTCCAGATTCAAGCCAGCGTAAAGATTGTCATTGCGCGAGCGAACCAGCGGATAGCTGCCGTACACGCTGGCCACATCAGCGCTGCCATGGGCTTGCAGAGCCGCCATTTCCTGGCCCAATTCATAGCGCAATGCACTGTAAGCTACGCCGGCAGTGGCCTTGCCAAATTGCATTTGGTAGGCACCGCGCAGGTAGTTCAACCCGGCACCCGAAGTCACCGCGCGCAGCGATGCCACATCGCCCAGGCCCAGCGGCTCGTTGAAATTGACCGTCGCGCCGATGCGGTTCGACCCGGTATAACGGTTGCCAGCGTTGTCTGCGTCGACGCTGCCGCTGATGCGGCGGTCCGGCAAGACGTTGACCAGCAGATCAGATTCACCCAAATTGGCACCGGGCACCAGGGTCGAGTTCACCTTGATGCCAGGCAAGACGGTCAACAGCAGCAAACGGTGTTCCAGTGGCGCTGTGGTGACCGGGTCGCCGCTTTGCAGCCCGCCCATCAAGTTGTCAACCAACGCATTGGAAACATTGCTTTGGTTGTTGACCACCACTTTGCCGTAACGACCTTCGATGACAGCGACGGTGACGACACCTTGATTGATGTCCTGTGCTGGCAGATAAGCCTGGGCCACAAAATAGCCGTTTTGGCGATAAAAGCTGGTGATGTTGGCAACCATGCCTTGCAGGTCGGCCAAGCGCAGTTGACTGCCCGGAACAAAGCCACTGACCAGCAGCAAGCGCTCAGGTGTGTACGCCTGTGCACCCGTGATGTCGAGCCGATTGACCAAAATTTGGGTACTGGCTGGCGCGGCATCTGGCGACTGAGCGCCGGGTGTGATCTCGATGCGCGGTGCGGTCATTTCTGGCCTGGGACTGGGGGGAATTTGCTGCATCTGGCCGCCTGCGCCCAAAGGCGTTGCCGCAAAGGCCAGCGGGCTGAGTATCAGCAAGGCCAGTGGAAGTAGTTTGGGTGTAAACATGATCTCTTTCAGTACAAGCTTGCGGTGCAAACTTTTGTAGAGGCTCATGTTGCGTGTAACGACAGGTCAAGTCGGTGTGCTGGAGCACAGATCTTGTCGAGATCAAAAAAACACCCAACTAAGGGAGACAGAAATTGCTGATGTACGGTTGTCATGCCCGGTATGGCATCCTTGTGCCAATCACAATGGACACAGCAGGCGCGATTCGCGGTTGCCACCGCTCCGAGCAGGCTGGCAATAGGTATGCATGATGCAACTATTTACCAAACAATGAATCCGAAGCCGATCGAGGTAGAAGCTACATTATTGATAGCTTCATACGCTTGCTGTGCAAGCGCTACAGGTCAATTGTTTATATAACCCCAGCGTCTGCCAAACCTGCTCCACCCGCACCGTGACCTCGGCCAGCAAGATGTCACGTATCGGGTCGCCGCGGGTGGTGATGGTGTCGTAAGCATTGGGCTAGGTTGGCGCGTGAGCCATGGTAGCTGGCGAGGAAGCGAATGGGCTATTGCACCCGGTCACCATATTTGATGGAGATAACTTTGCCGCTGTCAATTTGTAGCGTTGTCATGAATTGGCCATGACCTGGGTTGTAGGTCCACTCATCGACATTTCTGCAGGAAGGAACAGCGACAACGACACCGGAGCCGATTGGTGCGCCTTGCATTGGTTCAACGGGTTTACAGAAGGTGTCCTTGATAACTGGTTCACCACAGCGCTGGAGAAGTGAGGATCGGGTGTCACCCACATTGACCGATTCATTCTTACAGCGCAGGTACTCTGACGATGCTGAAAGCGGCTGCAGCAGGAGAAGAACTGCGACGACATGCAGTGGATTGAAATATTTTTTCATGATGATAGTCGCCTTAGATTACTGGTCAATTGCGGCTGCCTCGCGCTTGTACTCTTCGTAGTCAGTTGATATCTGATCCACGCAATAGTCGCGCTGCAATTTATCAAGAATTCGCAGACATTGGTCTCGTTGATAAGCTTGACCCGTTGCAAACATCTGTTGCGCCGAGCACCCCGCTTGAAGCAGGACTATCAATATTGCACAAAGAAGTTTATTGGTGTCTGTGTTCATCAAAATTCTCCGTCGTTTCACTGGATGCGGCTTTTCATATGCATCACCTTTGGAAAATTGAAGGTTTGAAGAATGCAGAATTATGAGTCATTTGGGGCACCTTATCACTGACTGCCACGCACTTCGGCCATAGCAGCGCTAATGGCGTTGACGATGGCCTCTGGCTTTTCAAGGGGAATGGCGTGACCGCTGTCCACCCATACTTGCTTGGCATGGGGATACAGGCGTGCAATGTCTTGCCGCAGCTCATTGGAGAACCGTGCAAGGTCTGATGATTCCTTCATGGGTTGCGCAGCACTGAGAATATACACCGGCATATCCTTGACGGTCGCAAGAGCCAGAACCTGTTGCCCGGTTTGTGTCAATAAGTCAAACTCGTCTTTTGCCGTACCGGTGATCAACGCTTTGGCCATGCCACGCACAAAAAGCGACTGGTTCTCTATGGTGCCTGCACCCTCCAGTTGTCTGGGATGAGTGGAATCGACCAGTATCAACGCCGCCACGTCTTGTGGGTGCTTGCGTGCGAACAACTGCATGTACAGGCCTCCCAGCGAGTGACCCACCAGCAGGTAAGGCGGGCGCATGTCTTGCAGCATCAAGGCCCGGCGCAGCTCATTGACGATGTGTTCCCCATCCCGCGGTGTATCTGTGGCTGCACTTTGGCTGATGCCTGGGCGGTTGTACGCAAAATAAGCCGTACCGTCGGGCAAGGCTGACAGCACCTTTGTCCACCATGCCATATGACCGCCCAGTCCGTTTTCAAACACGACCACCGGCCCGGCTCCTGCGTGCGCCACCAACTCCAGCACTTGGGAATCAACTTGGGTGATTTGCGTACCTGGCACAGCGGCGCAACCGGTCAGCAGGGCAAGTAAAAAAATGGCAATGAATTTGGTCGGATGCATAGTATGAAGTCGTGAATGGGGAGGTATCGGAAGATTCACGGGGAAGTCAAGTCACTGGTTTGCGAGCTACGACGAAGGGCCGCCAGTCCCGGCCACGGGCTGCGCTGGCATGGTGTTCCACGCAGTCAATGGTCAGGCCGCTGCGCTCGATGGCGGCCAGCAACCTGTCTTCTGTCAACACCTGCACGGGCGGGGCACGACCCAGCAAGCGCATCAGAGGCAAGGCAACGCGGGGGATCAGCGGGTTCATGTGGGCAATGCAGGCTGTTTTGCTGATAAACAGCCCGCCTGGTCGCAAATGCCGCACCACCTGTGCCAGAGTGCGGTCTAGGTCGGGCACCAGATGCAGCAGGTTGAAAGCGAGCACAACGTCCCAGCCCGAACGTACCTCGCTCGCAGACAAGCCGATTTCGCTTGCTTCAGGAACTTCAAGACGGGCGGGCAAATCTGCTTCGGCATCGGCCACAACAAGACGCAGCACACGCTGCACCTCGCACGCTGCTTCGGCAAGTTTTTGTTGCGCAATTTGCACCATGGACGATGACAGATCGGCAGCGGTGTAGTGGGCCGTGGCCGTGGCCAGTTGGAGCGCTGTGGTGGCGGTGCCGCAACCGAGCTCCAGCACGCAGTCTGTAGGCAGCAGCCTGTGCCGGACACGCTGCAAGGTGAGCGCATAGCCTGGCCTATCGGCAATAGCGCTGGCCGCGTACTTCAACGCCACTTTGTCCCAAAAATGGGCGCTGGTCGCTAGCAGGTGATCGGCGGGGTTGAGCGTGGCCATGTTGGTCGGGTTGTGGGTAGACAAAGCCGCATCTTATCCATGCAAATTTATTTAGACAATCTCTAAATTTGCAGATTACTTATACTTAAACGTATGGCCAAACCCGACTGGAACCAATTACGCGCTTTTCTTGAAACGGCCGAGACCGGTTCATTGACCGCCGCTGCACGCAAGCTGGGGCTGACGCAGCCCACGCTCAGTCGAAATGTGTCCGCCATTGAACAAGCACTGGGGGTCACGCTGTTCGAACGCACGTCGCAGGCGATGGTGCTGACCGACGCTGGCCTCAGTCTGCTGGAGCATGCCCGTGCCATGGGTACAGCAGCGCAGGAGTTGGTGCTTTCGGCATCAGGGCAATCGCAAGCGGTTGACGGGTTAGTGTCGATTTCAGCCACCGATGCGGTGGCAACCTGGCTGCTGCCACCCGTGCTGCGGCACTTGCGCGAAGTGATGCCAGGCATTAGCTTGGAGGTAGTGACATCCAACGCGCTGAGCGACTTGCGACGGCGCGAAGCCGACATTGCCATCCGCCACGTTCGACCCGATCAGCCCGACCTGATTGGGCGTCTACTGTACGAAAGCAGCGCTGGCTTCTATGCGTCAGATGAATGGGTGGCCCGAAACGGGCACCCGCAAACCGCGCAGCAGGCGCAAGGACTGGATTTCATCGGTGCCGACCGCGGTGACCGCTATCTGGCCTACCTGGTGCAACACGGACTGCCGCTTTCAGCGGCGCAGTTTCGCGTATTGTCAGAGAACACGGTCACCGCATGGATGTTGGTGCAGCAGGGGCTGGGCATTGGAGTGATGATGGACGAGGTGGCCCGACGCACCACTGGCGTGGTGCGGGTATTGGACGAGGTGGCGGCGGTACGATTTCCAGTGTGGCTTGTCACGCACCGCGAGCTTCGCACGGCAAAGCGCATCCGCATGGTGTTTGACGCGCTGGCCCAGGCACTGACGCCGAGCTGAATGGCGACCAACTCACCGGAATAAATTGCTCCTAAATAAATAGCTGCTTGCGCTTATTGAATAAGCGCTACCGGCTGATTTTGCTTATAACCCCAGCGTCTGCCAAACCTGCTCCACCCGCACCGTGACCTCAGGATTCATGGTCAACGGCTTACCCCATTCCCGGCTGGTCTCACCGGGCCACTTGTGGGTGGCGTCGATGCCCATCTTGCTGCCCAGGCCGCTTACCGGCGAGGCAAAGTCGAGGTAGTCAATCGGTGTGTTGTCGGCCAGCAAGGTGTCACGTATCGGGTCGACGCGGGTGGTGATGGCCCAGATCACGTCTTTCCAGTCGCGCGGGTTCACGTCGTCGTCCACCACCACGATGAACTTGGTGTACATGAACTGGCGCAAAAAGCTCCAGATGCCAAACATCACGCGCCGGGCATGACCGGGGTAGGCTTTTTTGATGCTGACCACCGCCATACGGTAACTGCAACCTTCAGGTGGCAGATAGAAGTCAGTGATCTCGGGGTACTGGCGCTGCAGCAGCGGCACAAACAATTCGTTCAAGGCCAGTGCCAGCATGGCGGGCTCATCGGGCGGTTTGCCGGTGTAAGTGGAGTGGTAAATCGGCGCGCGGCGCAGCGTGATGCGCTCGATGGTGAAGACCGGAAACCAGTCCTGCTCGTTGTAGTAGCCAGTGTGGTCACCAAACGGGCCTTCCAAGGCGTGCTCGAATCCGCTTTTGTGGGTGGCATCAGGCTGAATGTGGCCTTCCAATACGATCTCGGCAAAGGCGGGCACGCGCAGCTTACTGCCCAGTGCCTTGACCAGTTCGGTACGGCTGCCGCGCAAGAGCCCGGCAAACTGGTATTCACTCAATGAGTCTGGCACGGGTGTGACCGCGCCCAGAATGGTAGCCGGGTCAGCCCCTAGTGCAACACACACCGGGTAGGGCTGGCCGGGGTTTTGCGCCGCGTGGTCTTTGAAGTCCAACGCACCGCCCCGATGCGCCAGCCAGCGCATGATGACCTGGTTGCGGGCAATCACCTGCTGGCGGTAGATGCCCAGGTTTTGTCGCGCCTTGTGTGGCCCTTGGGTGATGACCAGGCCCCAGGTGATGAGCGGGGCCACGTCGCCGGGCCAACAGTGCTGAATCGGCAGCTTGGCCAAATCAACGTCTACGCCTTCCCACACCACTTCCTGGCACGGCGCGCTGTGCAATTCTTTCGGGGCCATGCTCCACAGGGTTTTAAGCCGGCTGCCCATGCCGATCAATTCTTTGAAACCTTTGGGCGCTTCAGGCTCTTTGAGCGAAGCCAGTACATGGCCAAACTGGCGCAGCTCGCTGGCATCACGCACGCCCATGCCCAGTGCCACACGCTGCGTGGTGCCAAACAGGTTGCCCAGCACCGGCATGGTGTGGCCGGTGGGGCGCTCGAACAGCAAGGCCGGACCCCCAGCGCGCAGGCTGCGGTCGCACAGGGCGGTCATTTCCAGGTGTGGCGAGACTTCGGCTGACACACGCTTGAGTTCGCCTTGTTGCTCAAGCTGGGTGATGAAGTCTCTGAGGTCGCGGTAGGCCATGGGGTTCCTGAACGTCATTGCAGGCTGGATCTGCAATCCATGGATTCCGGATCAGGTCCGGAATGACAGCTAGCGGGTCCGGAATGACAACCACCAGCCTCTGCTTGACGCCCCATCAATCCTTCCCAGCGCGACGCGTCGGGCTGCGGCAAGCCCAGCAAATCAATGACGCGGCTGACGCTGTGGTCAACCATTTCAGCAATGCTTTGTGGGCGCTGGTAGAAGCCCGGCACTGGCGGGAAGATGATGCCACCCATCTCGGTCACGCTGATCATGTTGCGCAGGTGGGCCAGGTTCAAGGGCGTTTCACGTGCCATCAGGATCAGGCGCAAACGTTCTTTCAGCATCACGTCAGCGGCACGAGTGAGCAGGTTGTCGGACAGGCCGTGCGCCACCGCTGCCAGGGTGCGCATCGAGCAGGGTGCGATGACCATGCCTTCGCACTGAAATGAGCCGCTGGCAATGGGCCCGCCCACATCGTGAATCGGGTAAACCACATCAGCCAATGCCTCGACATCAGCGCGGGACAGGTCCAACTCTTGTTGCACATTGAGCCAGCCAGCCTCAGACACCACCAGATGCGTTTGAGCACTTTGAATATCACGCAACTTCTGCAGCAGCCGCACGCCATACACCGCACCGCTGGCGCCTGAAATGGCGACGATGATGCGCTTGGACTGCATGGTTGTCATTGCGGGTCGCCCACATCAGGCCCAATGTTGCACACTGACCATGAAACGTTGGGCGCCATACCGGGCCACGACCCGGCATCCATGAATTCGGGGCATGGATTGCGAGTCAAGCCCGCAGTGACAGCCTTCTTTCATGCTTTGGGGTGGCTTTGCTGGCATGTCAGTTAGACCCTTGGCAACAGACTGCCCAACCGTGCTTTGAAATGCTTGCGTGCCTGCGCCAGCATGTGTGCGGGCTTGAGCTGAGTCGGGTTAAACACCGGCAATTCCATCCCATCAAGGGTGTTTTTGACCAGCAAACCCAGCTCGGTATCGCCTTCCATGGCCAAGCGGCGGTTAAAAAACAGTGTGTCAGGGTCTTCCTGGCGGCGCGCCAATTGCACAAAATCAAACACGCTGGCGCTGATGGTCAGGTCGGCAGAACCTGGGTTGTAGCAAGCTACAAATCGGTCTGCTTTCCAGGCAAAGTCAAATGCCCAATGCGCATCGGTGACGCACAAGCGCAGTTTTTTGCCCGTCAGCATGTGTGTCACATCGGCGCTGAGCAGTTTGGCCAGCGCCAGGTTCAGCCCGGTGACAAACATCAGGGAGCCCGGAAATGCCGGCAAGTGTCCCAGCACGGTCCCAAGCGGGGCCGGAATCATCAAAGGTGTTGTGCTCATGTTGAATTCCTTGGTACCGTCAGAGGAGACGAATAACGTGAATGAACCCTGTGAAAGCGCAAAAGTCCATTCCCAGCGCTTGATCTGAGCTTTGTTTTTTCATTCGGGGCGGGCCTGTGTTCATGGCAGTTATACCAGTTCAAGCCCCGGTTTGGCATACCAATAGCCGTTGCAGGCTTTTTCGGGCATCAGCGTCTGCAGCTCCACGTTGGCCACAGCAGCATCGGTGCGCCCCTGGATGACGTCCTGAAACAGTTCGACGATGCGCTCGGTGTGTCTGAATTGTGGGCTGATGCGTACCACAGCCACGCCCCGATCAAGCATATCCATCAGCTCAGGCAACAGGTTGTAGACGCGCGCCGATTGAGTCTGGATGCCGTTGAGGACCAAAAATTCCTCGCTCTCGCGGGTGCGCATCATCAAACCGTCAGGGTAATCGAGGCACTTGAACTGGCAATCGTCCTTGGGCAAGTTGGCATGGCGCGCCGTAAAACAGCGCGCCGAAAAGGCCAGCGGCATGCGACCAAACGCAAACACCTCGGTTTGCAGTCCTTTGGGGCAGCCCGCCAGCATCAGCGTCAAATCATCACGACCCATTTCAAGTGGCATCACCCAGCGATGAAGGCCCAACGCGGCCATCCACTGCAAGGTGGGCAAGTTGTAAATGTTCAGGTGCGGACCAGCCACAAACGGCACTTTGCCCTCCAGGCAATGCACCGCACCCATGTCATTGGCTTCAACCAGAAAAGTGCCGTTGGCGCAAATTTTGTGCAGCACCGTCACGTCGGCACCCGATTCAATCAGCACCTGGGTGGAGAGCACCACCTCTTTGCCCGCGTCACGCAGCGCTGTGGCAATGTCAAACCAGTCGTTCAGGCGCACTTCATGTCGGCGCGAGCACACCGCCTCACCCAGGTAAACAATGTCGACCGGCGACTGCGCCACGGCTTCATAAAACGCCAGCACCTCATCGCGCGGCCAGTAGTACTGGATCGGTCCTAGAGAGAGCTTCATAGACAGAGCCCAAGCCTTTGAGTTGTCGTTGCAGGCTTGACCCGCAATCCATGACCCCGGGCGCATGGACAGCGGATCGGCTCCGCAATGACATGCCGTTGATTTGGCCGCTGTTGAATCTTCATTTTTCTGCTGGGGATTGTCATTTCCAAGGCCGGTGATAAGCGCCGAGCGTGTGTTGCTGGCCCTCGGCAACNNGCTCCGGGCTGGTGCGACAACTGTCCAGCGCTGCCCGCCACACCTTGGTGACCTGCGCTACATAGGCCGGGCTGCGTTGGCGACCTTCAATTTTGATGGCTCTGACACCCATGGCCATCAGCTCGGGCAACAGTGACAAGGTGTTCAGACTGGTGGGCTCTTCAATGGCGTAGTAGTTTTTTTCGCTCTCCACATCAAAGCGACCTTTGCACAACGTGGGATAACCGGCGTTTTCACCGGGGGCATAGCGGTCAATCAGCACGCCATTCAGACGTGACTCGCGGCCCTGCGGGGTTTCGACCCAGCGCACCGCTTTAGGGGGTGAGCAGACACCATGGGTATTGGGCGCTTCCCCAGTCACGTAGCTTGAGAGCGCACAGCGGCCTTCCACCATCACACACAGGCTGCCAAAGCCAAATACCTCAATTTCAACCTTCGATTTTTGCAGCACCTGCTCGACTTGCAATAACGACAAAACGCGCGGCAGCACGGCCCGCGCAATGCCAAAGTGCTGGTAATAAAAGTCCAGCGCCTCGTAATTGGTGGCGGATCCTTGCACTGACAGGTGCAAGCGCAGTTGCGGCTGATGGCGTACGGCGTAGGCCATCATGCCGGGGTCGGCCAAAATGACCGCATCCACGCCGCTGTGAGCGGCACGGTCCACGGCGCGTTGCCACAGCTCGGCCTTGGCGGCTTGTGGGTAGGTATTGAGCGCCACAAACACCTTGCGACCCCGGTCATGGGCATAACGAATGCCAGCCTCAATGGCGGCCTCGTCAAAGTTCAGTCCGGCAAAATTGCGTGCGTTGGTGGCATCGCGAAACCCCAGGTAAACGCAGTCAGCACCATTGTCTACGGCAGCCTTGAGCGCGGGCAGGCTGCCTGCCGGGCACACCAATTCCATCGGTGGACTTGTTTCTGCAAGGAGTGACGGGTTCAAAGTGGACGGTGCTACAGCGTTCATAAAATTCAAAGACGGGGCGCTTGCACCAGCGCTGGTTCAAGTCGAATCGAGGAGAGTAACCATGTAGCGGTAACCGGTAAATGATGTAAATCAATTGGCGGCGGGAAATTGTTCAACTTTTGGGAGCACGTTAACACGGGTTTCAAAGTACCCAAATTATGGATAGACTTGCGCCATGGGGGGGTAGCTCAGTTGGGAGAGCGCTACGTTCGCAATGTAGAGGTCGTGAGTTCGATCCTCATCCTCTCCACCATCAAATTGAAGTGCTCGGATAATCGTCTACTGGGTTGGGGTAAGTGTTTGCAGGATGATCATCGCCTCACGCCTGTGCGCCGCCGAAGATCGCCAACGTGGCCCCGGTTGATGGCATCCGGGTCGTGGCCAAAGTGATCGTCGGGCAGTTGCTGCAGCCGTGAATGACACCACCATATGAAACACTGCGCGCAGCGGTGGCGGCCACAAAAGGAGCTCTGCAACTGACTGGCAGCCATGTTGCACAGAGCGGCGGTATGTAATTTTGCTGAAGCTGCAAGATCAAGCACAGATTGTTGAACTGGGATTGACTGCCGGGGTCTGGTAATGGCGGCACGCCTTTTTGGACTTGGCCGATTTGCCATCAAACCCCTGAAACTCGCGGCTGTTGGCGAATAACGGCGGTGCTCAGCGAAACTCACTTTTCGAAAAAGCCAACAAAAACGCCACCGCGAAGGGCGGCGAAGTTGGGTTTGGTGCGGCTGGCGGGGATCGAACCCACGACCCTTGGCTTCGGAGGCCAATACTCTATCCANNTCTCTATCCACTGAGCTACAGCCGCAACGCTGATGAAGAACGCCGGATTGTAGGGGGTTTCGACACCCGGACCCTATAATTCGCCGCTTCCAGTCAGACCCGTTTTTGCACACAAAAAAAGGCCCCCATGAGCGACTTGCATTCTTCCGACGATCACGCTGCACATGCACAGCCTGCACACAGCACTGTCAAAAAAGTCTTGACCATCGGCGTGTTGGCTTTGGTCCCGCTGGCGCTGGTTATTGCCTTGATCGGCCAATACACGGCGCATGACGGCAGTGGCATCCCTGCGGCCATGACCGAAGAGGCAGTGGCGCAAAGGATTCAAAAAGTGGGTCAGATATCGTTAGGTGCAGCCACCCACGCGCTCAGAACTGGTGAAGAGGTTTTTAAAGCCCAGTGCACTAATTGCCACACCGCTGGCTTGTTGAATTCTCCCAAATTGGGCGATACCGCTGCCTGGGCCCCGCGCATTGCCACCGGCTATGCCGCGCTGCTCAATTCGGCACTGAAGGGCAAAAACGCCATGACACCGCAGGGGGGTGGCGCTTTTTCTGATTACGAGGTCAGCCGTGCCGTGGTCTACATGGCCAACGCAGGCGGGGCCAAGTTTGAAGAACCGGCTGTCCCCGAAGATGCCACTGCTGCAGCCCCCGAAGCCGNNAGCCGGCGCGTCTGCGCCAAAGTAAATTTAAAACATTTTTGGCTCTGGCGCCCGTTTACCATTCTCGACATACTACATTTTTTGTAGCGTTTCAGGGCTTTTGACGTAGCCAAATTGCGTCGGTAAGTTGTGCCTTGGCGCGTCTTGCGGCTGCCAGCGACCCTGCTCAATGGCATCGGCTGCCAGCTCCATATCCTGGGTGTGAACCAGGCCAAAGCCCAGGTCCGTTTGCAGATACAAGTGGCCCAGCTCATCAAGCACGCTGCCCGTCAAGATGCCAATACGCCCGACATGATCTTTGACAGCAAAATCTGCTTGCACGCGCCAGATCAGCGGCGTGGTTTGCAGCTCAACAAACACGCGCTGCGGGCCATTCTGAAAAAACCAGCGCCCAGACGCATCGGCACTGTAATTGCGGCCAATGAAGTCAATCAGCTTGTCGTGCACCAGCAGCGCACCTTTGGCACCGGGCTTGCCGCTGTTGAATGTGCCCAAGGCTTGCGCACGGTCATCGCGCAGGTACCAGTTGCCACGGCCATCCAGCCCCAGCCAGCCATAGCAGTCGGGTACATTGGGCCACTTGGCCATGGCTTGTTTGACAATGTCATCCATCTCTGTCTGGTTCCAGAAAGGCCATCAAATAGCTACATAAATCATAGCTACAACGGATGACTGAATAAGCGCTGTGGAGCAATTTAATGTAAAACGTGCGGGGTTTCGGTGATGTCCTGGGTTTCTTGCAACGCCCCCGGACTGGCGTGGTGGGCCACCATGCGCCAGCCTTGTGCGGTCTTGTGGTAGACATTGGTGGCAATGGAATAGGCGGTCAAAGGCCCTTCATTGGTGAGGATTTCAATGCGCTCGCGCACGCTGTGCACAGCGCTGGTCATGGATTCAACTTTGTGCAGTGCCTCCATCTGGATGCGAATGCTGCCGTTGCTGAACACCATGTCAAAGGCGGCGCGTATGGCCCCCAGCCCCAACAAGCGTGGGCCACCGGGATGCACACAAATCACGTCATCCTCGTCAGCCCAGCAAGCCATCAGACGCTCAAGGTCACCGGCTTGCAAGGCTTCGTAGAAGTTGGTTTCGGTTTCGTCAGCGGAACCACCCACTTGGGTAGCCGTTTTGGGTGCTTTGGACATGAGGGGGATGTAATCAGGTAGATGTCCGATTTTGCCCTTGTTTGACAGTTGACATCCGGCCAGCCTGCCAGCCCCCCTGTCACCGGCATGTGCTACCGTTACGTTTTTTCGTTTGGAGATGGATGATGAAACGCTGGTTGATGATGCTGGTTGCCACCTTGTTGCTCAGTGGCTGTGGCTATAACGATTTTCAAAGCCTGGATGAGCAAACCAAGTCGGCCTGGAGCGAGGTGCTGAATCAGTACCAGCGTCGTGCTGACCTGGTACCTAACATTGTGGCTACCGTCAAAGGCGAAGCGGCGTTTGAGCAGGAGACGCTGACCAAGGTGATTGAGGCGCGCGCCAAAGCCACATCGATCCAGGTCACGCCGGAGACTTTGAACAATCCGCAAGCGTTCAAGAAGTTTCAGGCAGCGCAAGGCGAGTTGGGCTCGGCCCTGAGCCGCTTGATGATGGTGTCTGAACAGTACCCCAACCTGAAAGCCAACGAAGGTTTCAAAGACCTGCGGGTGCAGTTGGAGGGCACCGAAAACCGGGTCACCGTGGCACGCAACCGCTATATCAAGGCGGTGCAAGACTACAACGTGCTGGCGCGAAGCTTCCCCAGCAACCTGACCGCCATGGTCTTTGGTTACCAGGCCAAAGAAGGTTTCACCGTGGCCAACGAGGCGGCTATCTCGGCGCCTCCGGTGGTTGATTTCAACAAAAAATGAGCGTTTTGTTCGCGCCGGTGCAGCTTGGGCGACGTGCTGTCAGGTGCTTGGTGGCAGTTTTGCTGGTGGGGTTGGCTGGATTCGGCCCGGCCCTGGCACAGCAGGAGGTGCCCGCGCTCACCGGTCATGTGGTGGACACCAGTGGCACCTTGAACCCCGAGCAGCGCGGCGCACTGGAATCCAGGTTGGCGGCTTTCGAGCAGGCCAAGGGCTCACAAATTGTGCTGTTGCTGGTGCCAAGCACCCAGCCGGAAGACATCAGCAGCTATGCCAACCGGGTTGGCAACAGTTGGAAAATTGGCCGCAAAGAGGTGGGTGACGGTGTGCTGCTGATCGTGGCGATTGCGGATCGCAAG
>CXWL01003009.1_pt1 | contig 14399 bp, 13 predicted proteins | sample 590931 | NCBI WGS metagenome assembly CXWL01 (sample SAMEA3498368, study PRJEB10139) | groundwater metagenome | biome: water well; material: biofilm material | place: Germany | collected 2015-04-27 | reverse complement strand
TACGGTAATGCTAGCGCTTTATTGCTACACTTGGCGAACTTATTTCATGCACGTTCCTTAGTCCTCGCGAGTCGATATAGCGAAGTGGATTGTTACCAACATAGGTATAAGTATTAATCCCTCCTGCCAACCCAATCGGATCACTTTGCACATACCGCCCAGTTTGGGGATCGTAATCCCTTAAGTAGTTGTAGTGAAGATTGGTTTCCTTGTCGTACAACTGCCCCGGAAATCTCGGATTATACGTGAAGGCTCCCAAATTACCAGGATTCTCATTCGGTTGAGACATCCCAAATGGATCAGAATCATCCCAGCGCCAGACCATTTTATTGTCGCTTGCTCGTGTGATGACGCGGGGCGTATTAATGTGGTCTGCATAGATGTAGTACGGTAGCGTAGAGGTAACGCCAGCCGTAACTGTTTGCTTAAGAACGGCGACAGGCAGATCGCCTAAATAAATAGTTTCTTCGATTAGTGCGCCATTTGCGTTGTATTCACCAATGAGATGGCCTGCTTCGTCATAGCCGTACATATTGCTGCCCGTTGCAATGATCGCGGTAGGGCCGGCCTTTTTGATACGCTGACCCGTGCCGTTGTACAAATAATTAATAGTGTTAGTGCCTTTCTTTGAACTAGCCATGCGGCCCCGTGCACTGTATACGTAAGTAACCGTCCCGTCGCCAGTCAGATTACCCGCCGCATCATAGGTGTTGGTTTTGGCTGGCAAAGGTCCGGTTGTGGTCATCAGTCGGTTGCTGGTGTCCATCGTATAATCATAAACGGAGGCTCCGAACACTGCCTGTACACGATTACCGTTCGGGTCATAATACAGAAAGTCCTGGTTTGTGTTGTTTCTGAAAAAACTACTCAGTTCGCCTAGGGCATCATAGCCAAAGGTCTGATTCAGGTTAGAACTGTTTACCCCACCACTATGGGTATAGCCAATGATTTGACCTGCTGCGTCATAATCCAGTGTACGAATCACACCATTGACAGCCTCATTACCTAGTGGGTAGCTGCTTAAACGGCCATTGAGATCAACGTTGCGGGCATATGTGTTAATACTGGTGCTGCTGTTGTTTCCCCATGCCCACGAATTAGCCAAACCAAAAGGGGTATAGCCGATACTTGTTAGCAAGATGATCGTCTTGCTCAAATCAGTGCCGACACCATTTGCATTGGTGGGATTCAAGGTCAGGCTTATTGTGCGTCCGGCTGCATCATAAGAAAAATTGACGCGATTACCACTTGGATACGTCATATTGGTCAATTTCCCCAGCGCGTTACCGCTACTGCCGTAGACATACGCCATTGTGAACGTTTTCGCACTCGTTCCCGATCCAACTGTTTGCACTTTCGTAAGAAGACGGCTTAACGCATCGTAGGTATAGGTGGTTTGACCGGATTCATCGGTCATCTTTGTCAAATGCCCTTTGGCATTGGCAGCTCCAGCGCTACCCCCATCATATTCAAATGTCGTTGCAGTGCCGGCAGCATAGGCAACTTTTGTAATCCGGTTAATTGCATCGTAAGTGAATATTGTGGTATTACCTCTTGCATCTTGGCTAGTCTTCAAATTGTCGGCCGTATCGTAGGTGTTCGTTGTTGTGCCGGTATCTGGGCTCTGTTGCGTTTTATGGTTGCCAAATCCATCGAATGTATAGTTGGTGTTTAAGTAAGCTGGATCTTGCACTGTCACCAGTTGGCCAAACGTGTCATAATTTAAAATAGTGCTACCATTCAATGCATTCGACACCACTATCAGCCGGTTCACAGGGTCGTAGCTATAATACGTCATTTGATTCAACGGGTCCGTACTAAAACTCCTATTACCTTGTGCGTCATAAGAAAATGACGTTGTACGAGTATATGCGTCCGTGATGCTGGTAAGCTGGCTCATCTGGTCGTAAGCCATATTGATGACTGATTTCAAAGTGCCCGCGGGGTCATGGGAACTAGTTTGCGTTCTGTTACCCATCGCATCCAATTGATATTGGATTCGGTTGTTTAGATTATCTGCTAACTGGATCAACCGATGGGCGTTGTCGTAACTATATTGGATATAAGAGCCATTTGGCAGCGTAGTCTTAATTAGTTGCCCCGCTGCATCATACTGATACGCTGTTCGCAGACCACTGCGCGTTGTGCTCGTCAGCCGTCCATGCAGATCATACGTAAAAACTGTTGTTAAGCCATTCAAGTCAATCAGTGTGAGAACTTTCCCTTCAGTATCGTAGCTGGTGAAGCGGGTAGAGTGGCCTGACGCATTGGTAGCGCTAGCCAGATTCCATTGGCTGTCATAGGTGAACGTAGTAAAGTCATTAAGGTCTCCACGAGGGCCATCAATCTTTGTCAAGAGCCCATTGGTAAACGTATAAGTCCAAACGTGCGTCGTAGTGCCGTCGGTAATAGTTTTTTTCGTCAGATTTCCTTGTGCGTCATAGGCGTAAGATGTCGTATGACCCGCTTCCACTACCTCAAGGGGAAGCTGGAATGTAGAATGCCAGGTAGTAGTGATTACTCCACCGACAGCATCGGTACGAGATGTTACGCGCCCTTTCTCATCCCGCAGGTAGTATGTCATATTCCCACTAAAATCCATGCTATAGGAAAGAAACCCAAACTCATCGTACCCACTGTAATTGGCAACCGTATCGCAAGCGCATCCCGATCCTTGTACTGATGTATTTACGAGAACGCCTCGGTAACTGGAAAATGCGTAAACGAGTTGATTGCCCAATGCGTTAGTAACGGTGGTGGTTGCATTGGCTTGAAAGTCAAGAGTAGTTTTATCAACACCGCCGGCATGTTCGGATGAAATGGCACGACCTTTTGTGTCGTATTCCCAAGTGGCGTACCGATTGTTATTTTCGTCAATAAGACCCGTTAGCGCATGGGGAAGGTTGGTGGCTTGGGTGTAGGTAGGTTCATTGTAGAGATACTGTCGAACGGTATTATCGGGATATGTTACCGACAGCAAATTGTTGTTTGCATCATAGGCATAGGTATATTGGCCATTGTTAGGCGTGGTCATGGAAGCAACGCGTCCGGCAGCGTCGTAAGTGAGGCTTAGTTGACGACCAGCCGGGTCGCGAACAGAGACAAGCTGGTTGGTTAAATCATAAGTTAGCGTTTGCTTAAATCCTGCGCGGTTAACAATGAATTGCAATTTTCCATCGGCATCGAATGTTTCCGTTGAATCGTCTTCAGCCGTATAAGTCCAGCCCGTTGTTTTTCCCGCAGCATCGGTGAGTTGAACAAGTTGAGCGACGCTATGGGCTTGTGTCGATGGCCCAATCTGATAGTTTTCGCCATAATCGACGCGCAATTTTTTACCGTCTGGCCGAGATATGCTCACATATTTGTAACCGTTACGAGTAATGACCGTTACAGAACGGTCATATTGTCCCTGCCAATTTGATCCAAAACCTTTACTATTTTCCTTTGCACGGCTGTTATAAAACCTTGTCATTGCCAAAGGAAACGGACCTGACCCCAGGTAGTCGGTTTCGACTTCAAATTTGTTACCCGTCGCCTGATTGATCGGATTACCGACCATCGGATAAGAAGGCAATCCAAGATTTAGCTCAGATTCTACAATGTTAGCCGAACCAAGGCCGGGGGTTAAGAGAGCCACAAACAGGCAGACAAGTAAGCGCATGAGCAGATTCCGTAGAGTTTGAGAATGGTTCGTTATATCGGACAATAAGGCGGCGGGCCCAGGTTAGGGTCGCTATCCGGATCAATGGGGGGAACTGTTGGATCAGCAGGAGTATCTAGATTAGAAGGCAAATCGCACTGATCTCCAAGAGCTCCAGCATAGAAGTAACCTGATGGACACTCGCCCACATATTGCCCCACCATAATATCAGGCCCCGAGTTTGTTCCCCCAAACCATGCGTAGGCGAGGGAGTCTGAGCCTGCGCAATAAGACCAAACGCAGCTGCCCTGAGGATTACAAAAATTATTATTTATATCTGGGCGTGTAGAGTTAAAGCACTTTTCCAACGCACCACTTGAAGGAAAGGCAAATGCTACGGACGCAAATAATCCAACGAATGTTGAAAAAACAATTTTGTAGACGATACGGTTAAACATGTGCAAACTTCTTTCGAACAAAAGTTAAAAATCGCCCTGCGGCGTCGGTTTGTACTTTAATACTTGCTTTATCAATTAAGCGCAAAAGGAATTAGGGGTTGTAAACCCTTAACGCACCATACCTTTGAGTCCAGCTACTATGCTTAATATCAAGTAAACCCTAGCGCCCCGAATTCTGAGTATATGGTAGCGGCTTTTTAGCAATTCTCCAGTGCTTATCCTGCGCCAATTGAAACAATGGGCAATATTTTGTGTATTTCGTGACCCAGTCGTTGTTTACCGAAAATTTAGCCGCGACAACCGTTCGGAAATCCTTTGTATGTTTTTTCAGTTTCGAGAGGCGCCCTTTAAAGGCCTTTTCTGTTCCATGCGCTTAACTTCATTTTTCGCTTAATCTGCAACTTTCACCCTGATTTAACAGTTCGAAAAAACGAACGTTTTATCAAACCCAAGTCTACCGGTCCGCTGCCATCTAAGTCATTGATTTTATAGTTTTGTATTGCGGTTTCATAAAACAAAGTTTAAGATACGACGACAAGATGAAATAATCAAACTTTTAGGGAACCCCTTTTCATGAAACTTGGCTATGCACGGGTATCGACCAAAGACCAACATTTAGAACTTCAGATCGATGCCTTAACAAAAGCTGGGTGTGAAAAGATTTACCAGGATATTGCCAGTGGTGCGCGAACAGAGCGTCCGGCTCTCAATGAAATGATCAACAACCTTCGCCCTGGCGATGTGTTAGTAATCTGGAAATTAGACCGCTTAGGTCGATCACTCAATCACCTGATTGGCTTGGTCAATGACTTAATGAAAAAAAATATCGGACTGCAAAGCTTGCATGATCCCATTGACACCACCACGGCACAAGGCCGGTTAAGCTTTAACCTGTTTGCCTCATTAGCCGAGTTTGAGCGCGATCTTATCCGCGAACGAACTCAGGCCGGTCTATCCGCAGCCAGAGCCAGGGGACGGAATGGCGGCAGACCCAAAGGCATCCCCCAAAAAGCCGAAGCCACCGCTTGCGCTGCAGAAACCCTTTATAAAGAAGGACGGCTATCGGTAAACGAAATCTCAGAAAAGCTGGGTATTGCCAAAAGCACCCTATATGCCTATCTACGCCATCGAGGGGTTACTCTTGGGTCTTTTAAAACCAATGCTGAATGTGCCTAGTGAAAGGTAATGAGCGGCAAACGTATTTTTTCAGAAGCGCTGATTAGTTTACGCCACCGTCTCAGCGGTCTTCCCAACCGAAGCAAAGCGCGTCGCTCCATCATGCAGGAAACAGCGGCACTGTATGGTGTATCGGAATCTACTTTATACCGCGCCCTGCGTGATTATAATCGGCCTAAACCGTTACGACGCTCTGACCGTGGAAAACCGAGAATATTACCGGCAGAAGAGATGGAAGCCTACTGTGAAATTATTGCCGCCATAAAAATCAGAACGTCCAACCTAAAAGGCCGACATCTTTCTACCTCGGAAAGTATTCGACTGCTTGAGAAGTTTGGCCTCGATACACCGAAAGGCTTTATCAAGGCGGATCCTGGACAACTTAAAAAAACCACCGTCAACCATTATCTGAAGCAGTGGGGTTACGATCGCAATTACTTGACTCGGCAACCGCCGGCAGTCCGATTTCAGGCTGAACACAGCAATGAATGCTGGCAGTTCGACCTCAGTCCATCAGACCTGAAACATGTCAAAGAACCGCTTTGGCTGGATAAAGACCGGGGAGCGCCCACACTAATGATTTACAGTGCCATCGATGATCGAAGCGGTGCGGCTTATCAGGAATACCACTGTGTCTACGGCGAAGATGTCGAAGCCGCGTTGCGGTTCATGTTCGCGGCGATGTCACCAAAACAAGATGCCCAATTCGTCCTCGAGGGGATTCCGTCCAAGCTTTATTGCGATAATGGCCCTATTGCCAGAAGTCATATTTTTCACCAAGTCATGCAATATCTGGGTATTGAAGTGATAACCCATATGCCCAAAGATAGCGATGGTACCCGGGTGACCGCTCGATCAAAAGGCAAAGTTGAAAGGCCGTTTCGAACTGTCAAAGAAATGCATGAAACCCTCTATCATTTTCATGAACCACAAAATGAAACTGAAGCCAACGAATGGCTGTTTAATTTTCTGATCCGTTACAACAACATGCAACATCGGTCTGAAGCCCATTCCCGTATGGAAGACTGGCAACTCAATTTGCCATCCACCGGCATCCGTGAAATGTGCTCCTGGGATCGATTTTGTACCTTTGCCCGTGAACCAGAGCGTCGTAAGGTCGGGGTAGATGCCCGCGTCGGAATTGACGGTATTTCCTATGAAGTTGATCCAGACCTGGCCGGTGAAGACGTGGTACTTTGGTGGGGGCTTTTTGACAGCGAATTGTATGTTGAATTCGGGGAAAAACGTTATGGACCTTACCATTCCGTTAACGGCCCTATCCCACTGGGGCGTTATCGGTCATTCAAAAAAACCAAGCAACAAAAACGGGCTGAACGGATAGAGATATTAGCGGGTGAAATTCAATTGTCTCGGGCTGCGTTGGATAATAACACTAGCGCTGGAACATTAGCCGCTTTTGCGCTGGTTCAAGAAATGCCTAAAACAACGTTTATTGATCCGGATCCCTTTATTGAATTCACCTTCACAGATCGAGTGGCCGCAAAACAAGCGATTGCGTCTGAACTGGGTAAGCCCTTGGCAAAACTAAACCCGGAACAACTGGACACTATTAATAGCATTGTCGCCGACACCCTCAACAAGCGCCTAATTTTCGAACAAATACACGCTTTTTTTAATTCGCCATTAAAAGGAATACAGCATGTTAAGTGATGTCATGGAATATTACAGCCTCATTCGGAACTTTCAAGGTGCCGGTTATTTTGAAACGGAACACCATCAACAAATTTTTAAAGAACTCAAAGCCGCAATCAAGCAAGGCCAGATGGTGGCATTATCGGGTATTGTCGGTTGCGGAAAAACGACGACATTAAAAGCAATCAGGGATGAATTAACCCGGGAGAAAGAAGTCTTGGTTTCCAAGTCGCTTTCAGTAGAGAAAGGACAAGTGAATCTAGGTACCCTGATATTGGCCTTATTTTATGATCTGGCCACAGAAAAGGATTTTAAAATACCTACGCAATCCGAAAGGCGCGAACGTATGCTGCAAGAGCTGATTAGGAAGCGACAAAAACCGATTGCTTTATTTGTGGATGAAGCCCATGACCTCCACAGCAAAACACTGATTGGACTTAAACGCCTCATAGAGGTGGTGCAAGATGGCGATGGCGTGCTCTCTATCATTTTGGCAGGACACCCCAAATTAAAGAATGATTTGCGCCGTCCGGCGATGGAGGAAATTGGTTCACGAACGACAATTTTCAGTCTTGAAGGGATACAAGGGCAAAAAACAGAATATATCAATTGGCTTTTTGAAAAATGTTTAAAAAAAGGTGTTAAAAGGACGGATGTGATTACTGATGATGCCTTGGCACACTTAGCAGAAAGATTGTCGACACCCCTGCAAATTGAACAGCACCTGAGATTAGCCTTTGAAGAAGGTTATCGCATAGGACAAAAACCGGTGGAAACGGAAATCATTGATGCCATCCTGGCAAAAGACATCAATGCGTTAGAACCACGATTAACCCGGCATGGCTATAACGCCAAAGCGTTGGCAGAATTACTCGATACCAAACCCGCTGAAATACGATCATTCTTGCATGGCAACCTGACTCCAGCCCGGACACAGGAATTACAAAACAACCTTTTGGCGATAGGGATTCCGCTCTGATTTCTTATTTGCACTTAATGTGGGCCCTGAGCGATGTTTGCAGGCTGTTTGCAAATAATTCGGGCCCATTGGCATTTAATTCGGGTCGAAGGGGTCGGATATTTGCAGATAATTCGGGCCGAAAAAGCGGATGTTTGCAGGTCCTGGTGATTATGTTTGCAGGCCGTTACACCTATCCCCAGATTTTTGATGATTTGCGTTGAATTGTTGCTTACCCAAATGCTAGAAATTTCCTTGATAACGGGAGCACCGTTAACATTTAAAACCGTCGTATATATTATTGCTATTGCAGCAATAGCTGCGTACCGAATTTTCGGAATAATTATAGGGCATCGAGCAAATAACTTGCGCCTGCGGTTAATGTCCAGCTCAATCCTCCCAAACTGCACTTAATGTGCCACGCCCACAGGACGTGGCTTCCTAAGTCTTAGTAAAGGTTTCAGTTTGGCCAAATTACTGCTTTCTCCGGTACGGTCGCATCTCCGAGACCGTATTGCGTCAACGAATTTTCTTTAATCTGGATAATAATATAGAGCAATGGCTCGTTTGAGTTATTGCGCCAGATTCTTTCGCCGTTGGGTGCGATACGCACAATAGTGCCTTCCTGCACATCAATGACTTCGCCATCAACCTGCACTTGGCCTTTACCTTGAATGAAGATATACACTTCTTCATTTTGCTGATGCTGATGGTAGATAGGCATACCAGCGCCCGGAGCCATTGAGTTAATGGATATTTCGCAACCGGTAAGTCCAAGTACATCTTTGAGGAAAAGTTTACCTGGAATTTCTCCTAAACCTGGAAGCTCAACCGTATGGGCAGGCCAGTCTTTACGTGGGCCGCTTTCATAAGCGGTGAAGTTAGTTCCTTTTTTGATTTTGCACGTCGTTTCATGATTTTTACAGTCAGACATATCACTATCCTATACCTATTAGTAGGTAGTTATTTGGGCTAAAAAAAGAGGTTAGCCCTTCCCCAATAAATCTGTAATTTATAAAAATTCAGTCTGTTTTAACGTAAAGATAACCTGCGAGTCACGAAGACATGGCGAGTCAGATTGAGCGACGTGTTAGCCTGAAAGCGTGAGATAAGCAATTAGGCTAATACAAAATTAACTAATTGATCGATGCCTTTCCCCATACCATCGAGCTTGAAGTCTAATTTCTCGATAGGCGTCTCTAGTCGGTTCACCCAAACGGTAGGGTAGCCAAACCATTTAGCCCCTGCCGCATCCCATCCGCCAAAAGCTGCAAAGGTTATGTTTTCTTTAGGAAGACTAAATGCCTCAATTCCCATCTGGTAGGCTAGAGGACTTGGCTTGTAGGCTTGAACACTGTCTGTGCTCAGATAAAACTCAAACGCACTCTCAATACCTGAATTTTTTGCATTGGTTCGCAACATTTCCTCGGTTAAGTTGGAAAGAAAGCCAAGCCGTATATTATTTTTCTTAAATTGCTGCAAGGCGAGCTTAATGTCTGGCCAGACTTCCAAGTTTAACCAGATTGACATCAATTGTTTTTGTTTTTCAAGCGGCAGATCAAGCTTTAAACTTTCTGCTGAAAATATGAGTGCGTCCTCTATCACAGCATCAAAACGCTTGTAATGCGCACCGACGGTGCGCAACCACGTGTAGCCGAATATTTTCGTAAACCAGAGCTGGGCGAGCGCATCGCCTTTTTCCGGGAATAGTTTTTTTGCCAATCCAAAAATGGGTCTTGGGTCAAATATGACGAAACCATCAAAAGCAATAGCATTGATTTTAGGCTTTGCCTGTGCCAAGACAGACACCGATAATAAACTTGCTGCAACACTTCCGGAGATAAGCTTGAGAAGTTGTCTACGATTTAATGACATTGTTGTTTTCTCCATAGCGACCGTCTCTCTCGAGCGTTAGGTTAGGCGATATTGAAGTGGTAAGAATATTCATATTGGCAGCATAAACTGTTGATCTTTTTTTATCTTAGCAGTGCAAGTGAATTTAAGAGGAATGGTTTTGCTGGCATTTCTAAACAACAAATGTTTTTTTGTTGCAATGTCCTGATAAGAATCTCCAGCATTGAATGTTTTCAAACGCTCACCTTCATACTGCGATTCTGCTGTGCCTTCAACGATGTAGCATAAACCGCCGACAGGGTGAATATGCGGGACACTGGAAACGTTTGGTGGAAACTCAATCAACATGAGCCTCAGTTCTTCGTTGCTACCGGCTATATCTATTCTTTCAATGACTTTTCGCGAAATGTCACTAGAAGAATTTATCTTGGCGCTGTTAAGTGTTACTGAGTTGCTAACGCAGCCACCCAAAATAAAGGCTGTCAGTGTGAAAATAATTCGTTTCATACTTATTTTCGTTCCGGATTTATGCTCGGTTGATAACATATTGCTACGCCTAATGTGGCAATGGAGAATTCTTGGTATAAGGTCAGTTTTGGTTGATCGCCGTGCCAGCTTACCAAGCCGTGTGCCGAAGCTTAGCCAACCCTAATGCTAAGGTAATTAGCTTGGCCTTCAATTCTTTTAAGCCATTCATTGATATTACCGTATCCCGATAAATTAAAATTCCCTTCTTCTGCAACATGGGTATACGCATACAGAGCAATATCCGCAATACTATACTGATTACCCACAAAATAACGGTTGTTGGCTAGATGTTGCTCCATGACATCCAGTGCCGCATAACCCAACTTCATTTTTACCTTCAGTTGTTCTTGGTACTCATTTTCAGCCTTCAATATTGAAACCCAATAACGTGGGGTCGCGATATTGGGTTCGTGGCTAAATTGTTCAAAGAACATCCACTGCAAAACCAGCGCTTGCTCATAATGACCTTGCGGTAAAAAGGGTGTATTTGCAGCCAAATACCATAAAATCGCATTGGATTCTGCCAGAGTCTGCCCGTCATGATACAAAACAGGTGTACGGCCATTGGGGTTGATTTTTAAGAACGCCGGTGTACGTGATGCTTTGTTTAAAATATCAACATTGATCCGTTCATATTCAATGCCCAATTGATTGAGCAATAGGCGAATTTTGTAACAATTTCCTGAGGGCAGAAAGTCGTATAGTTGGTACATTTTTTTAATTTCCCTAAAAGACTAGCGTGGCGTTAAGGATTTTAAGTCGGCTGATAGTTTGCATCCGGCCAAATCCCATTTACTTCCTGGGCTTGGTGGGATGCCGCGAATTTCTCCCAAACAATACCGTTGCAGTCGGTTTCGCATGAAAACTCTGTAGCCTCTGTATCTTCCCAACCAAGGTGGCGCATGGTCCCGGAAAGGTCATCTGTTTTTCTGATTGATAGGTTCAGTGTCTCAGTTCGCCACAAAGCATACTCGCCTGAAACAACTATGACCGGCAAAACGCCCAAACGGGCAGAATAATCGACTACTGATTGTTCAATATTGGATACAGCAAGAGCCAAGTGTAGTATTCGCATAAAAATCTCTAACGTAATTTTGTAAATATTTTCAACTAGGACACGTAATCAGAAATATTTTGCTGCCTACCATTCAACAAGTCTGTACGCTCGCAGCAGTAGACGAAGATACCCATAATTATTTCTGCGATGTTTTGTCCAAGATGTAATCAAACTTGCCCGGCTGGCTGAGGAACAAAATGCATTCGTTCGCTGAGAGGCATTTGGTGATATGACTTTCACCACCTTTCTGAAAATAATAGGAGCCAACGGGAAGTTGCACCATTTTGCTGCCAGGTGCGCCATTGGCCACAATACCAGAGATAACATTAGCGTGATAATCCTCGCTATGGGCATGGGCTGGGCTGATAAAGCCGGCTGGCAGTTTAATAAATGTACCGTGTTCGCCGTGGAACAGGTCGCCATAAGCAGGAGCAGCTTCCAGCGGGCCGTTACCTGTTTTAAAATATTTAAGTTTCGTAACTGGGAGATTCACATCAGGATTATCTCCCTTATATTCATGTTCCCCATCAGCAAACGCTGACATCGAAACGGTGAATAGTGCTGTCATAACCAACAGCTTTAGTTTAATGATTTTCATAGTGCAACCTCATTACCTATTAGTAGGTAGTTTTTGGGCTAAAAAAAGAGGTTAGCCCTTCCTCGTTAAACCTGTAACCAAAGACGAAGCTGTTTGTTCAAACGCTTCATGATCACCCGTCGCACGGGCAATCAGCAACGCACCTTGTAACGCTGACAGCAGCATACGTGCATGTCCTGCAGCTGAGCCACTCAACATAAAAAGTTGTCGCGTTTCTCCTTCTGCAAGAATTTCAGTCAACCACTCGGTGTTACGGTTAAAGAAACGTTTAAGGCTAGGCAGCATTGCTACGTCAAGGGTCAGCGCCTCGGATGCCAGCATACCGCCCAAACACATGCGATCAGCTTCAAGCGAACAACGGTAAAGATCAATATATGCGTCCAATTTTTCATAGGCCGACAAGGACGAGCCGCTAATATTAAGGAGAGCTCTATTTAATTGCCCCGAGTACACCTCAATCAATGCCAAACCAAGACCCGTTTTAGTAGGAAAATGATGGTGCAAACTGGCCTTGCGAATGCCGACCTCTGCTGCAATATCAGCATAGCTAAAGCCATTAAATCCGCGCTGTTGAACCAGCCGCTGCGCACTTGCAAGTATTTGATCTCTCATTTCCATGATTTAAGCATAGCCTACCAAGTAGTAGGATGTCAAGCATGAAATAGACACTGCCTGTAAAACGGCTAGCCAGAAAGGGTAACCCTTCGCTCCAACCGACCTGCTACGACCTGCGTGAACGTGTTACTTAAGACGTTAGGCTTTATACAGCTGACAAAGGATATCAATCGTGGATGTAATGGACGTCAGAACTTTTGCAAAGTTCATCGTTGCCAAGCCTTGCAAATCGAGCCATTATACAGTTTGACATTGCGCTCAAAGGGACGCGCCTTTTCGTGGCCTGATACACTTCGTGGACACTTGTCATAATAGTCGCTAGATAACATTAGTCACTCACATTAAATCCAAGATAAATTTTGCAATGCCTTCACCCACTAAAGAAAAAGCTTTCTCGCAGGATGCCAAACAAGCACTAAATGAAATTCTGAGACGCATTAGCTTCCGTGCCGAGGTGTTTTACCGCGGTCAGCTATGCGATTCCTGGGCACTCGATACATCGGGTACTGGCAATGTCAACTTTCATATTGTCTGTCATGGAGGCTGTTGGTTGCACCTGCCTGGTTATCAGGCGCCGACTTTTTTGCAGAGCGGCGATATTGTGGTTTTTCCGCATGATGCCGCGCATGTGATTGGATCGTCTGAGGAAAAGCCTGTCGCATTTGGCATTCAAAATGTTACCCGGGAAGTCCCATTGGATCCCACGAATCCGGGCACTGCCTTAATATGCGGCTTTCTGGAAATCGATCATTTAGTTCGACGGCTACTTTTGGGATCATTGCCTGAATTTCTAGTGGTTGCCGCTCAGTCCGGTGCNNGTTTTGGCTATTAACGCAAATCCTGGTTGGCATTGGACTTTAGACAATCTCGCCGAGATAGCGCATCTTTCCCGCTCTGCTTTCATCGAGCGTTTTTTTCAGGCTTGCGGGATGCCGCCGATTGAATTTTTGACGATCTGGCGCATGTATTTTGCCCGCCGTTGGCTTGAGCAGGACAAGGCGAGCGTTATGGATGTTGCCGAACGTTGCGGTTACGAATCAGCGGCGGCATTCAGTAAAGCGTTCAAACGGGTAATGGGCGCCGGACCCGGACAATTTAGAAAAATCGGCAGGGTTCGTAAAGTTAGCTAAAGATAAATCATTTAGCGGACTCGTAGTGGAGAGCCCGCTAAATACTATCTTTATTATCTTCTTTTCATGCCGTTTATCTTGGCATTGGGCAACAAACCGCCCTCCGGACTATAGATGACTGGGCAGTTGACCACAATGTTGGTTTGCGTGATGTCCACCATGCCGTCGGCCTGCGCATCCAGGACATCTTTTTCGGATTTGAGTGTATGCGCTTGCTGAGCATCTTTCCAAGTTACCGTGCTGACTTGCCACAACGGGGTGTAGTCAGTATCTTGGTTATCTGGGCCACTTGGAATAGGTGCAGAAGGAATAATATTCCCCTGTTTGAAATTCGTAACAGCAAAAATGTCATCAACACTTGAAGGCTGTGAGCTGATTGCATTAGCCAGTTGCGGAACATAGTTTACGCCCATATCCTTGGCTGCGTTGGGATCGGACACATCGGTTGTCAAGTAGAGTACCGGCTTGCCGTCATACCAACCTTTCACCAGAGGCAAAGTAACGCTCAGTGTTTTGCCATGATGACGATTGTCATCATCTGCGAAAGCATTGGCGGTAATGGCGCTTCCAATAAGCGCCACCGATGCTAGAAGGCAAGCTTTTGACAGTGTGGCGGTCCGAATGTTGATCTTAAACATACTGAATCTCCAGTTTATTGAAATCATTGATATTTAAATAAGCTTTACTGCAAATGCAGATAATAAAATTTGCGTTGTCAGCATGAGGACTTGA
>CXWL01003102.1_pt1 | contig 14403 bp, 12 predicted proteins | sample 590931 | NCBI WGS metagenome assembly CXWL01 (sample SAMEA3498368, study PRJEB10139) | groundwater metagenome | biome: water well; material: biofilm material | place: Germany | collected 2015-04-27 | reverse complement strand
GGCGACTCGCTGGTGATCGAGCCCGTTCGCCTGTACTTCCAGGTAGAAATGTTCCTTCCCGAATATTTCCTGAAACTCGCCTGCCACTGCCATGGCACCAGCCATGTCTTTCTGGCCGATGAGATAGGGAATCTCGCCGCTTAAGCAGCCGGAGAGGGCAATTAGCCCCTCATGGTGCTCTTTTAGAATTTCCTTATCCATCCGCGGCTTATAGTAGAACCCTTCAAGGTATGCCTTACTGACGAGCTTGATCAGATTCTGATAGCCGGTCAGGTTTCGCGCCAGGAGGATGAGGTGATAGTAGTCGTTATGGGCGAGACCGCTGTCTTTAGCAGCCAAACGACTGCCAGGCGCCATGTAGGCTTCGCAGCCGATGATGGGTTTGATGCCGGCGTCTTTGGCTTTTCGGTAGAACTCGATGGCCCCGAACATGTTGCCATGGTCGGTCATGGCCACGGCCGGCTGATTAAACGATTTGATCTGCTGGACGAGCGGCTCGATTTGATTCGCGCCGTCCAGGAGACTGAACTGGNNCGGATTGTAGGGAAGGGGGAGAGATGAAGTCAAACGGAGTGGGAGGGTGGCCTGTTGATCTCCGTGCTCGCGCAACGCGCGGCCTCGGAAGGCCCTCGTTGGACGCGCGCAGTGAGAGATCGAACAGGCCATCCTCCTGCCAAGCAAGGGGGCAGATAAGAGTAGGATGGAGCCGCCAGGTGCCCTTCTTGCTCGCGGAACGCGCACGATCAGAATGTGCTCGTTCGACGCGCGCAGTGGAAGATCATTCAGCCCCCATCCCTAAAGAGAGAACGAGCAAGTTTGGAGGGAGCATCTGGACGCTCGGGCGTCGCCGGGCGGAAGCCTTCTGGAATTCCCTCGGCCACAGTCTGGCGACTGTGGTGCCTTGGTCAGTTCCAACTTTCTTTCCCAGGATGCCGGCGGGGCCCTGCCACTCTGGCGAAAGTACGCGGAGCGCACTCGGTCACCTGAAGGGGGAAATGAATTCTGACAACCTTCGGTCATGGGCGCGAAGCCGAAGGCATCCCTTTGGGGGCGTGATTTATCGAGGAGGAAAGCGTATCCTTCGGCGGTAAAGTCTTTAGCTGCGGGAGTTTCTTGCATGGCAGAAGTCGACAAAAAGGCCCTTACTGAGCGAGATATCTGCACCAAGTTCATAACACCTGCGCTAGTCGGTTCCGACGGTGCTAAGTGGAATGTGATGACACAGCTTCGGGAGGAGTTCTACTTCACCAAAGGTCGGGTTATTGTTCGCGGAAAAACGGTGAAGCGAGGTGAGGCGAAGAAAGCCGACTATCTCCTCTTCTACAGACCGAATATCCCCATTGCCGTCATCGAAGCCAAGGACAATACCCACTCGGTGGGCGCTGGGATGCAACAAGCACTAGAGTATGCAGAGATCCTCGACGTTCCATTCGTCTACAGTTCCAATGGTGACGGATTCCTTGAACATGACCGTACGGTCTCCTCCGGCGCGGTCGAACGCCAAATCCCCCTCCATGAATTTCCCGCTCCCGAAGAACTCTGGAGACGTTTTTGCCAATCAAAGACTTACACTGACAAACAAGCATCTGTTGCCACGCAGGACTATTTTGACGACGGCTTAGGGAAGTCGCCACGCTATTATCAGGTCAATGCCATCAATCGGGCTGTCGACGCAATTAACCGTGGTGAGAATCGCATTCTGCTCGTCATGGCTACGGGTACGGGGAAGACCTACACAGCATTTCAGATTATTTGGCGCCTTTGGAAATCGGGAGCGAAGAAACGCATCCTCTTCCTCGTAGATCGAAACATCCTCGCCGATCAAACCAAGACCAATGACTTCAAACCCTTTGGTCAGGCGATGACGAAAATCACGAACCGTACTGTCGACAAGGCTTTCGAAATTTACCTGTCGCTGTACCAAGCCGTCACGGGCACCGAGGAAGAGCAGAATATCTACAAACAGTTCTCTCCTGATTTCTTCGATCTCGTTGTCGTGGACGAGTGCCATCGGGGGAGTGCGGCGGATGATGCCTCCTGGCGAAAAGTCCTCGAATACTTTTCCTTCGCGACTCAGATTGGTATGACTGCCACACCGAAGGAGACCAAGGACGTATCTAACATCGATTACTTCGGCGATCCGATCTACACCTACTCGCTCAAGCAGGGCATTGCCGATGGTTTCTTAGCGCCGTATAAGGTTGTTCGCATCGGCATCGATAAGGATCTGGAAGGTTGGCGACCCGAAAAAGGCAAGACGGATAAGTATGGCCAACTCATTGAGGACCGCGAGTACAACGAAACTGACTTCGACAGGAATCTGATCCTCGGAAAGCGTACCGCGCTCGTCGCCGAGAAGATTACCCAGTTTCTCAAAGCAACCGACCGCTTCGCCAAGACGATTGTCTTCTGTGAGAACGTCGACCATGCTGAGCGCATGCGCCAGGCGCTGGTCAATGCAAATCCTGATCTTGCCGCTGCCAACAGCAAGTACGTCATGCGCATCACCGGCGACAACGATGAGGGCAAGGCGCAGCTCGACAACTTCATCGATCCGGAGTCCACCTTCCCGGTGATCGCGACGACCTCGCAACTGATGTCGACAGGGGTCGATGCACAAACCTGCCACTTGATCGTGCTCGACAAACGCATCAACTCCATGACCGAGTTCAAGCAGATCATCGGCCGCGGTACCCGCATCAACGAGGAGTACAACAAGTTCTTCTTCACCATCATGGACTTCAAACGGGCCACCGCGCTCTTCGCGGACCCGCACTTTGATGGTGATCCCGTTCAGATCTATGAGCCTGGTCCAACAGAAACGCCGGTCCCTCCGGATGACGTGCCAGAGAGTGGTACAGAAGGGGCTGGTTACCAGCTTGACTCGCCCGAAGGCTTGGAACCACCTGGCGTCCGTGAGCGGCCTGCCAAATACGATGTCGATGACGTCGAAGTGACAATCGTCTCAGAGCGCGTCCAGTACCTCGATGCCGATGGCAAGCTTATTACCGAATCCCTGAAGGACTATTCGCGAAAGACGCTCCGCAAGGCGTACACGTCTCTTGGTGACTTCCTGAACGCCTGGAAAGACGCTGACCGCAAGCAGGCCATCATTGAAGAGCTCTCAAGTCGTGGCGTGTTTCTGGATGAACTTGCGGAGCAGGTCGGTCGGGACTACGACGCGTTTGACCTCATCTGCCATGTCGCATTCGACCAGCCACCGCTCACGCGCCGCGAGAGAGCCGACAAGGTCAAGAAGCGGCATGTCTTTGCCAAGTACGGCGCAAGCACCAGGGCTGTGCTCGAAGCCCTTCTCGATAAGTATGCCGATGGCGGCATTAAGAGCGTGGAGTCTCTCGAAATCCTTAAAGTCGATCCACTGACTCACTTCGGAACGCCCATCGAAATCATCAATCTGTTCGGGGGAAAGAACAACTATCTGGCCGCTATCCGAGAACTCGAAACGGCCCTCTATCAGAAAGCTGCTTAGTCTATGTCCAACGTTTCAAACATCGTGAAAACCATCCAAGACATCATGCGCAAGGACGCCGGGACCTATGGCGACGCGCAACGCCTCGAACAGCTCGGCTGGATGTTCTTCCTCAAGATATTTGACGATAGCGAGAGGCAGAGGGAGCTTTTCGACGATGCCTACAAATCTCCGCTTCCGAAACATCTCCGCTGGCGTACGTGGGCCACTGACGCTGAAGGGATCACCGGCGAGGCCCTACTGGACTTTGTCGATAATACGTTACTGCCTAAGCTGGAAAATCTGTCCGGAGGCGCTGACAAGATTGCGGGACTGATCCGCATGACGTTCAAAGACGTCAATAACTACATGAAAAACGGCACGTTGATGCGCCAGGTCATCAACAAGATCAACGGCATCGACTTCAATATCTCTGGCGACCGGCACATGTTCGGCGACATCTACGAGAAGCTGCTCAAAGACCTCCAGTCAGCGGGCAATGCCGGCGAGTTCTATACCCCACGCGCCGTCACTCAGTTCATCGTTCAGCAGGTCAATCCACGTTTGGACAAGCGAGAAACTATTCTTGACCCGGCCTGCGGCACGGGAGGATTCCTCGTTTGCGCCATTGAGCATCTTCGTAAGCAGGCTAAGACCGAGGCCGATGAGCGCTTCATCCAAGACTGTTTCGCTGGTATTGAGAAAAAGCATCTGCCACATGTGCTCTGCATGACAAATTTACTGTTGCACGGCATTGATGTGCCCTCTAACGTCCGGCATGACAACACTCTGGCTCGGCCGCTACGCGACTGGTCACCCAAAGAGCGCGTGGATGTCATTGTTACCAATCCGCCGTTCGGTGGCATGGAGGAGGACGGCATCGAATCGAACTTTCCCTCAGAGTTCCGCACCCGCGAGACCGCCGATCTGTTTCTCGTGCTGCTCATGAAGATCTTGAAGCCCGGTGGCCGGGCCGGACTCGTGCTGCCCGACGGCACATTGTTCGGTGAAGGCGTAAAGACGCGTATTAAGGAAGCCCTCCTCACCGAGTGCAACCTGCACACCATCGTCCGCCTGCCCAATGGCGTCTTCAACCCCTACACCGGCATCCGCACGAATCTATTGTTCTTCACCAAGGGCGTGCCCACCACCCACGTCTGGTATTACGAGCACCCTTACCCGCCAGGTGCCAAGAGCTATAACAAGGGCAAACCTATCCGTATTGAGGAATTCGAGGGCGAGCGCGCCTGGTGGGGCGATGAGAAAGACGGCTTCAAGTCCCGCGTCGAAAACGAGCAGGCCTGGCGCGTCTCCATCGACACCATTAAGGCCGGCAACTTCAATCTTGATCTGAAAAACCCGCACAACCCCGACACCGGCCCCGGCGACGTGGATCACCTCTTGCCCGAATACGAAAAGCTCCTCGCGCAAATTGCACAAACCCGCGCCGCGCTGAAACAGGAACTCCACCACGCCCTCACCGCCACTGCCGGGACTGCTAAATGAAGCTGGAAACTTTCTTTGAAAAGTTCGACCGGTTCGCCGACGCGCCCGATGCGGTTGATGAGTTTCGGAAAATCATTTTGCGCTTGGCGGTCCAAGGTTCGCTTGTCGATCAATCCGACGAGGACGAGCCCGCCAGCGACATGCTGCAACGACTGATTGGACGTCAGCCTGTGTTTCTCGACGCCGAAGCTCTGCCTACCATTTGGTGCAGCGTTGCGCTTGGAGACTTGATCACACTGCAAAAAGGAAAAAAGCCAAGCAGTCTTAACACCGAAGGAGTTGGCCTTCCGTATTTGGACATCGCTGCATTGGAACGCGGCGAATTGCGCCAATTCACTGAAGACGATAAATGTCCTCGTGCAGCTCTAGGAGACCTCGTCATCGTCTGCGATGGTTCTCGAAGTGGTTTGGTTCTGGATGGTGTGGCTGGTGTGCTTGGCTCTACTGTGTCGAAGATAGAACACGCTGGGTTTGTTCGCGATTACCTGAGAATTTTTCTGCGCTCGCTTTACGACGATTTAAACGGAGCAAAGAAAGGCGCGGCGATACCGCACCTCAACATACCGCGTTTCCTCCTCCTTTCAGCCCCTATCCCTCCCCTCGCTGAGCAGAAGCGGATCGTCGCGAAGGTGGATGAGTTGATGGCGTTGTGTGATCGGCTGGAGGCGCAGCAGCAGGAACGGGAGACACGGCACGCCGCGCTCGCCCGCGCGTCGCTGGCCCGCTTTGCCGACGCACCCACCCCGGCCAACCTAAACTTTCTTTTCCACCCGTCCTACACCATTCCCCCCTCCGACCTCCGCAAATCCATCCTGACCCTCGCCGTCCAAGGCAAACTCGTCTCCCAAGACCCCAACGACAAACCGGCGGAGGAACGCGAAGCCGTTGCGCCCTTAACGGACAATGCGGAGTCGGAAATCGAACCGCCATTTGCGCTTCCCGATAGCTGGCAAGCGGCACGGGTTAGAGACGTTTTGGTAACTCGGCAGGGAGTTCAGATCGAAAAAGCAGAGCAGCTTTCTGAGCTGCAGCTAGGTTACAAGCGCTACCTTTACATTTCGGATTTTAAGCACGACCAAAAGCTTAAGTTTGTTCGCGACGAGCATCCAACGAAGGAAGTCACCGTAGATGACTTGGTAATGGCAAACACTGCCGGTCCGGGTGAGGTTTTTCGAGGCGTGCCGGGGATTTTGAGTAACAATCTATTCAAGATCAGTTTCGCGCCAGAACAGTTCTGTCAGGCATTTCTTTTCATCTATTTCACAAGCCCGTGCTTTGTTGAGGCAGTCGGAGCGGAGCTAAAAGGAGGGGCACAGCAACATCTCGGACACAAGTTGATGGGGAAGCAGTTCATTGCCATCCCACCTCTCGCCGAACAACGCCGGATCGTGGCAAAAGTGGATCAACTGATGGCCTTGGTGGATGAGTTGGAAACGCGGCTCGCCGTCTCCCGCGCCACCGCCGAAAAACTCATGGAAGCCGTGGTCTCTGAACTGACCACTTAGGACTAACTTATGCCCGAAAACCGTCCACTTACTTTCGACCATGAAGCGACGCTGGAAGAACTTGCAGGCGTTGGTAAAAATCGCCGCTTCGACGAAATCATTGACGACGAGGACAATGAGGAGATTCACGTCATCTGCAAACGTGGTGACGAAGAAATTCCTCTGGCGAAACCAAGCCGCGCTTTCTACTTTGGCGACCGTAACCTCTACGACCAAGAGGCGAAGCGTTTCGACCAAGAAGAAAGGGCTCGTATCCTCAATACCGACCAGTTTCGCGGGAACTTGCAGGTTTTTGACGAGCTCAGGCGCTCTTGCCAGCGTGGCTTTGTGATTCCGTTCGTTGGAGCAGGAATGTCGAAGAGTGCTGGGTTGCCGGAGTGGAAGGAGTATCTGCTTGGCCTGTGCGACGATGCCGGCTTATCTCGCGACGCCATTCGTGAGCGGTTGGAAAATCAAAATGAGTACGAAGGCGCAATGAACGATATCGTCCAGCACTTGACGCTTAACCGGTTCGAGCGTGACTTCGAGAGGAGCTTCCAGATCCCGGAGATCATCACAGGCGCCGTGACATTGCTGCCGAAGTTGTTTGATTGTTCTGCCATCACGACCAACTTCGATCGTGTCCTTGAACAGGTCTATGCGAACGATGCCAAGCCGTTCGCCGAAAAAGTTACTGGCCGTGGCCGGGCGAATGCTTTCTTCCGCGCAATTCCTGCGGGTGAGCGCTATCTCCTGAAGCTGCATGGCAATATCGACAATGCTGCCGAAAGAGTCCTCAACCGATCTGAGTATCACGAGGCCTATGGGCAGGAATCAGACATCAATATGTCTTTCCCTCTACCGAAGGTGCTGAAACGCCTCTTCACAAGCTACACCTTCTTCTTCCTGGGTTGCAGCCTCTCAGCCGATCGTACAATCCAGACCTTCATTCGGGTTGCAGGGGAGTTAGGCGGGGACAGCCTTCCTCACCACTATGCGCTACTTGGGTGTCCATCCGACGCCGAAAAGAAACGCGCATTGGATCAGCGTCTTGCCGATGCCCACATCACGCCGCTTTGGTATCCCGAGGACGAGCATGAACACGTCCAGCAGATTCTTGAGTTACTCCTCGACTGACTAAGAGGAGATACGCTTTAGCGAAAGAATCGGGACGGGGAGACTCCGACAGAATCCGCGTGAACAGAGTGGTGGATTGCGCGATACGGAACAGAGGTCTTGAGCAGGATGAACACGATTCCCCCTTTCACGGCTAGCCATGCGGCGCTCTTGGCGCGCGTTCTGTCGTCGCCGCAGCGCCCGAAGGACACATTGACCTATCCGCAACTGGCGGGGTTTTTGTTCGCGATGGCGAATGGGCCGGAGTTGATCTCCCCTTCAGAATGGATTCCGATGGTCTTCAATGACCAGGACGCCCGGTATGAGACTCACGACGAAGCGGAGCAGGTGCTGCAGGCGTTGCTGGCTCTCTACAATGACTGCGGTCAGGCGCGAACCGAGGGGAGCTCATCGCTTCCGCCAGGCTGCGAGATCAGACCTGCGCCATTGGACAATTTGCTTGCTGATGCATCGCTGAGCCACTGGGCGCAGGGGTTTTCTATGGGTCATGATTACCTTGTGGAGATCTGGAACGACTATACGCCAGAGGAATTGGATGAGGAGCTGGGCGCAATACTGATGGTGCTGACGTGTTTCGCCTCTCCGAAACTTGCCAGGGCCTATCATAAGGAGGGGAAGGGGAAGACGAGCTTCGAGCAGTTTGCCGAGACGGTGGTCTCGATCTTCTCCGCTGCGATGCGAGAGTATGCGCATCTCGGACGGTCGATCTATCAGGCGCGGCGTGAAGCCGGCGATCTTGATCCTACGATATCGGCTCGTCCGAAGACCGGACGAAACGACCCCTGTTCCTGCGGCAGCGGGAAAAAATTCAAGAAGTGCTGCGGTATGACCTGATGTCAGTGACTCTTTCGAAGGCCCCGCGAGTTACGCCTGCCGGGCCGCTGACCGTTCCATTCTCCTCCTCCACACGTGGTTTCGCGCATCTTTTTCCCGGACAGGAGCTGATGGCTGAACGCTTTAGTCGCGAGAGACGAACGACGCTTCACGAGATACGTTTCACATGAGCGCCCTGCGCGTCAGAGTCCCTTGCCGTATTTTCGCTCGTGGAGTTTTTTTGCGCGGGCGATCCATTGATCGCGTGTGATGCGTTCGGGAAGCGTTTCGAGTTGGTCTGCAATCTGCTTCAAGTTCGTGGCGTCCCACTGCGCGATCTGTCGGAAGGTCACGATGCCCATGTTGTTGAGTGCTCGTTCGAACGCCGGTCCGATGCCGCGAATTTCCGAGAGGTCGTCTTTCTCCGGCGAGCCTGAGGGGACTGGCGGGACGATCTGTAGCGTCAGTTGATCGCCGGCCGGCTGGATCGGGCGTGGCGCGACGCCGCCGTCGGTGCGAATCCTGAGCGCGGCCCGGACTTCGACGAGTCGCTTCCGGAGGCGGCTGATTTCTTCTTCCTGTTCGTTCACCATTTTCGCCTGGCCCGTGAGCTCTCGCTGGACGGACTCGACGGAGTCGATGCGTTGCTGCAAGGCCGCGATGTGCTCGTCCTTTTCTTTTAGTCGTTGCTCGTGAGCGAGCCGCTCTGCCTGAAGTTCGTCGACGTCTCTTCCGGTGTGCTGCAATGGCGCCCTGTCGGGTTGATGGAGCTGTTCAAGTTCGCCAATGCGGCGATCCCGCTCTGCCAATTGTCGCTCGATGTCATGAAGCGCGGTTCGGTGCTGCGTCTCCCGTTCACTCAGTTGTACTTCGAGCCAATGGACGCGTCCTTGTGCCGGCTCCAATTCCTGGATTCGTGCCTGGAGTCGATCGGTCTCTGAGGGGCGCTGTTCCAAGGCCGCGATGCGTTCGTGCAAGGGTGATAGTTCTTCTGCTTTACGCGCCAGGGCCTGTTGCGTCAGTTCGAGCGCGGCATGGGATTGTAGAAGTGCTTCTGCTTGCACAACGGTTGCGGCTTCGCTGTCCTTGACCTGCGAACGAAATGCGGCCAATTCTGAGTCCATGTCCGACCGGCGCTCTGCGGCTACGCGGAGTTCTTCTTGCGCGGCATGAAGCTGAGCGGTGCATGAGGCGAGTTCCTGTTGCGCCGATCGCGCGAGTGCGTCCGACGAGGTGAACTTGTTTTCATACAGTTGGACAGTCGAGGCGGTGGCCTCGAACTCAAGCTGAGCCAATTCCAGCGCCTGTTCTTTGACCTGCACAGTGCTGACAAGGTCGGAGAGCTGTTGTTTCAGCTCGCTCACCGAGAGACGCTGTAAGAGCCAGACAGTGACCCCGCCGATGCCCGCGGCGACGAGGAGGCATCCCAGCATTTGACCGAGGAGCATGATCATAGATCGGACTGTCCTTTCACGCGTAACTCGATACGACGGTTGCGTTGGAAGCCGACCCTGGTCTGCGCCACTGACAGCGGTCGTGAGGCGCCATACCCGACAGCCGTGAACTGGTTGGTGAGACCGTGGCTGATAAAGTAGTGCCGCACGGCATCGGCGCGGCGGCGGCTGAGCTGCACGTTATAGTCTGACGCGCCATACTTGTCGGTATGACCTCCGATCTCGATGATGGCACGAGGGGCCGTACGCAAAATACTGATCAATCGGTCCAATGTGGCACGACTCCGTGGAGGCATCACGGTCGTATTGGAATCGAACTCAATGGAGGCGCGCGACAGAATCTCGTTCAATTTCTGTTGCAGTACGGGCGGGGCAGGGGGAAGTGGCGCTGCGAGGATATGATCCTCCAGCGCAAGTCCTGTTTGCGCAAAGGGAGCCATGTCACGCAACACGATGGCTTTAGTCTGCTCACTGTCGACCCGTCCGCTGAGAACAATCGAGCGCCCGTCGATGATGATCGAGCCATGTTCTGTCATCTGTCCTAAGACGGGAAGGATCTGGGAAATAGGGCCGGTCCAAGCGGCTGGCCCCACGTTCGGATCCACCGCCAATTGATCGACCACGCGACCAGATTGCGCGCCATAAAGCTCTTGGGCTCGTTGAAGGATGACGGTTTTACTGGTCTGACTGGGAAGCGAACCACGAAGAGTCAGGATGCCCTGCTCCAACCGCGCATGCAACGTGGCGGGAGAGAGGGGGGCCGTTGCGGCTGGCGGCGTCAGGTGGCGCGGCAGGCAGAGCATAGCAAGGAGCCCGAGTGCAACGGCACCTGCGGCTAGGATCACTGCACGCATCATGAATCAACTCTTGGGCTGTAGGTAGCTGGCGGGACTCGTGAACTTACCATACTGAGTGGGCGCATGCCAGGCAGGATTTGTGTGGCGGCTTCGTCTCACTCTGCTGGGTAGTGCAGGGACGAGCAGCGACGTATTGCTCTTCGATGCCTGGGGCTCCATTCCTCTTGTAAGGCGGGTATTCATTTGTTATTCTTCGCTCCGCCTTCCGATTTACGTCATTTCTATTGATCGTTTTCCAAGGAGAGATCTATGGCCGGCATCAAGCGGGCACTCATCAGCGTATCAGACAAGACCGGTGTGGTGGAGATGGCCAAAGGCCTCGTAGCGTTAGGTGCCGAGATCCTCTCAACCGGAGGAACGGCCAAGGCGTTGCGAGAGGCTGGCGTGAAGGTGACGGATGTGGCGGCCTACACCGGCTCACCGGAGATTCTCGACGGCCGTGTCAAAACATTGCACCCCAAGATTCATGGCGGGTTACTCGGCCGGCGTTCGGTGCCGGCCCATGTCGAGCAGATGGAGCAGCATGGAATCGGCCCCATCGACGTCGTCGTGGTCAACCTCTACCCGTTCGAGGCGACAATTGCGAAGCCGAACTGTCCCTTCGAAGAGGCCATTGAGAATATCGATATCGGCGGGCCGTCGATGCTGCGCTCTGCGGCCAAGAACCATGAAGATGTACTGGTCGTCGTAGACCCGGCCGATTATCAGCGCGTGCTCGAGGCTGCGAAAGCCGGAACGGTATCCCACGAGTTGCGGCGCGAATTGGCGATGAAGGTATTTCAACATACGGCGCGTTACGACAGTCTGATCGCCGGATATCTGGAAAAACAGGTACAGGGCAGCGAGATCAAATTTCCGAAAATATTGTCTTTGCAGTTCGAGCGGGCAGAGATGCTGCGCTACGGGGAGAACCCCCATCAGCAAGGCGCGTTCTACCGAGAGCTCCATTCGGTCGAGCCATCGGTATCCCGTGGAACAATCCTGCATGGCAAGGCGATGTCATATAACAATTTCCTCGACGCCAATTCGGCGCTCGAGCTGGCGAAAGAATATGACGAGATTGCTGTAGCCATTATTAAACATAACAATCCCTGCGGTGTGGCCTTGGGTACGACGCCTGTCGAGGCTTATGTCAAAGCCCGTGAGACCGACCCCATCTCGGCGTTCGGCGGCGTGATTGCATTCAATCGCCCCGTGGATCTGGCCGCCGCAAAGGAAATTACATCCACGTTTGTGGAAGTGGTCATCGCACCGGGATTTGCAGCGGATGCCCTGGCAGAACTCAAGCGCAAGAAGGATCTGCGGTTGCTCGATGTCGGGCCGCTCACGAAAGTGAAGCAAGAGGGCTTCGATCTCAAGAAGTTGGTCGGTGGCTTGATCGTGCAGGATCGGGATCTCGGCGTCTTAACCGATCTCAGAGCACTGAGCGTCCCGACCCAACGCAAACCGACGGATGAGGAATATGCGGCCTGCGCGTTTGCCTGGAAGGTCTGCAAACATGTGAAGTCGAACGCGATCATCTATGCAAAGCCGGGGCAGACGGTGGGGATCGGGGCCGGCCAGATGAGTCGGGTCGATTCGGTGAAGCTGGCCGTGATGAAAGCACAGATGCCGATCAAGGGGTGCGTGATGGCCTCGGACGCGTTCTTCCCGTTCCGGGATGGACTCGATGCCGCCGCGCAAGCGGGGATTACGGCGGTCATTCAGCCGGGCGGCTCGATTCGCGATGCCGAAATTGTCAAAGCCGCGGATGAGCAGGGATTGGCGATGATTATGACGGCTATGCGCCATTTCCGCCATTGACGGATGTTGNNATCGAATCCCTCGCGACCTGTGTGCCGATCAAAGCCGACGATATTGCCGGGCTGAAAACATTCGTGCAATCTGAACAGATCGATCTGACGGTCGTGGGGCCGGAAGCTCCGCTGGCGTTGGGCCTTGTCGACGAATTTCGCAAATCCAAACTCAAAGTATTCGGACCGACCAAGGGCGCTGCACGGATCGAGGCCAGCAAAGTCTTCTCCAAAGAGATCATGGCCAGCGCGAAGATCCTCACGGCCAAGGCGCAAAGTTTTGACCAGGTCGCTCCGGCCTTAGCCTATCTCGATCAACATGAGCTTCCCGTCGTCGTGAAGGCCGATGGCCTGGCGCAGGGGAAGGGCGTGGTGGTGGCGACGACCCGTGAGGAGGCCAAGCAGGCAGTCCGCGACTCACTGGAGCATGCGGTATTCGGTCAGGCCGGTCAGCGCGTGTTGATCGAGCAGTTTCTTGACGGTGAGGAACTGACGATCATGGCCTTCACAGACGGCCGGACGGTGGTCCCGATGCTGCCGGCGCAAGATCATAAACGAGTCGGGGATGGCGATACGGGACCGAATACCGGAGGCATGGGCGCGTACTGTCCTGCGCCGCTCGGCACGATGGCGCTGCGCGAGCAGGTCACGAAGCAGGTTCTCTATCCCGCGATCGAAGCCTTATCTCGGATGGGCTGTCCGTTTCAAGGCGTGTTATATGCCGGGCTCATGGTGGTGAACGGGATCCCATACGTCTTGGAGTTTAATGCCAGGATGGGGGATCCAGAAACGCAGGTCGTGCTTCCGTTGCTCAAGACTGATTTGCTAGAGGTGATTGAGGCCGTGGTGGAACATCGGCTCGATCAGCTCACCGTGGATTGGCATGACGAGACGGCAGTCTGCGTCGTGATGACGTCTGACGGCTATCCCGCTGTCTATCAAACCGGCCGACCGATTCATGGATTGCCCGCCACATTGGATGCGACAACTATGGTGTTTCATGCCGGAACGGCACGAAGGAATGCTGATGTCGTCACGGCTGGAGGACGGGTGCTGGGCATTACTGGATGCGGAAGGACTCTGGCCGACGCGCAAGCGGAGGCCTATCGCGTGACCAGGTCGATTGCATTTGAGGGCGCGCACTATCGGACGGATATTGCGCATCGTGCGTTCGCCCGCCGCGCGTCACGCTGAATGGGACTGATGGTTCCTGCCATGGGAGCGATCGATTACTACGATGCCGCCACCGTTCCGGTGCTGGCAGATCGAATGCGTCGCCTGTTGGGACAGAGCGGATTGCTTGCCTTGCCGACGGAAAGTTTCTACGGGCTTGCGGTCGCCCCCTTCGACGAACAGGCGCTTGCCAAATTATGGCAGGTCAAGGGTCGGTCTGATGGAAAACCGATTTTACTCTTGATCGGAGAGCGGTCTCAGTTAGAACCTTTTGTGCAACGTGTTCCCCCGGCGGCCACCGTCTTGATGAATGCGTTCTGGCCCGGACCTCTCACGATCGTGTTTCCTGCAGCCGTGGGGCTTTCCGATATGGTCACGGCAGGAACCGGCTCCGTCGGCATCCGTCAGAGTGCATGGCAACCGCTGGCCGAGCTCTTGTGTCGAGTCGGGCCTGTGACAGGCACCAGTGCAAATCGTGAAGGATTGGCGCCTTGCTGCACTGCCGAAGACGTCCAACACAACCTAGGAGATGCGGTCGATCTGATCGTCGATGCGGGACCGACCCCGGGCGGGAGACCATCCACCGTGATCGATGTACAAGGCCCGATCCGCATTGTTCGTGAGGGAGCCATTACACGAGAGATTATCGTGCGCCAGTTGGCGTCTCATGGTATGTATCTCGACGGGGAGAGTCGGTGAAGTTCGTCGTAGCAGTTC
>CXWL01125410.1_pt1 | contig 14410 bp, 14 predicted proteins | sample 590931 | NCBI WGS metagenome assembly CXWL01 (sample SAMEA3498368, study PRJEB10139) | groundwater metagenome | biome: water well; material: biofilm material | place: Germany | collected 2015-04-27 | reverse complement strand
AGAGGCGGCCCGCAAACTTGCGGGCCGGCCTGCCTTGTGGCAGGCATGCCTTGCCCATTTCCCCACCGCCAAAAACTCTCCCGCCAAGCCGTCAGTGAAGCAGCCCATGCTCTTTCATGTCGCGGATCAGTACCTCGATTCCCTGCTCGAAATTCGTCGGGACGTAGTCGAAGTCCTGGATGAAGGCCGTGAGGTCGATATCCTTGTTCTCCTGGAAACGCTGCACCTGCTCGCCCGTGATCGGGCTGATGCCCATCATCGACAGCAAGGCCACGCCGCTGCGAACCAGCGCTGCCGGAAACGGTATCAACCTGGCCCGCCGGCCCAGGCTGGCCGCCGCGCAGGCGATCAGTTCGCGATTCGAACAGGCCTTGCCGCCGCCGATGTTGTAGGACTTGTTGTAGTACTTCGGGTTCAGCAAGGCCATGTCGAAGGCCTTGACGAGGTCGTAGATCAGCACCGGCTGGATCAAGCTGCTTCCTGTGCCGATCAGGGGCAGGATCGGATAGCGCGCCACCGTCCTGACCAGCCTGGAGATGTTGCGGTCGTCCTTATGCCCGTAAATCATGGTCGGTCGAATAATGGTCCAGTGACAATCGTAGCGCTCTCGGATGAAGGCCTCGGCCGCCCGCTTGCAGTCGGCGCTGTGCGAAGGCAGGCGCGTGTAGATGCCGGTCGAGCCGGTGAACAGGACATGGCCGATCGACGCGCCGCTTTGCACGATGGCCTGATGAATAGACTCGGCGAACCAGATGTAGCCCGTGTTGACAATGGCGTCGCAGCCGCCGAGCGCGCGCGCCAGGCTGTCGACATCGGCGATGTCGGCCACCTGGCGCACTTCGACGCCGGGATAGGGGCTGAAATCGCGCTTGCCCCGGTTGCGGACGATGGCGACGATGCGGTGCGACGCTTGCAGGGCATGGATCAGCCTGAATCCGACCTCCCCCGTCGCGCCGATGACTGCGATTGTTTTCATGAACTCTCCTGTCAGGGATGGGTGATGCGCGCCGGCGGCCCGGCCAGGCTCAATGGGCGACGCCGTCGCGGCGCACCACCTTGAGGAAGGTGATCAGAATGACCTTGATGTCGAACGCGAGCGACTGGCGGCTCAGGTAGTAGAGGTCGAGCTCGACCTTTTGTGGGATCGGCAACTCGTCGCGGCCGTTCACCTGCGCCCAGCCGGTCAGGCCCGGGCGAATCGCATGGATCCCATTTGCGGTGCGCATGTCGATCAGGTTCTGCTGGTTGAACAGCGCCGGCCGCGGCCCGACGACGCTCATGTCGCCGCGCAGGATGCACCACAGCTGCGGCAATTCATCCAGGCTCGATTTGCGCAGGAAGCCGCCGATCGGCGTCAGGCACCGATCCGGGTCTTGCAGCAGATGGGTCGCCACCACCGGGGTATCGACCCGCATGGTGCGCAGCTTCGGCATCGGGAAGATCACGTTGTTGCGGCCGACCCGATTCGACCAGTACAGCACCGGCCCTTGCGAGGTGAGCTTGACCAGCAATGCGGCGATCAGCAGGGGGACCATGAGCACCAGCGAGGCCGCCAGTGCCAGTACTATGTCGAGAAAACGCTTCATCGCTTGTTCCGCCTTTCGATGCAAGGAAAACGGCCGGTCCCGCCGGCGCGGCGCTTCATCGTCAAGCACAGGCGGCGAGAAAGCGTTGTCCCAGCACCGGATAGTAANNCGGCGGCCGCTTCCGGATCATCCGGCTCGACTGTCAGGCCGCAGCCGGCCTCGTGCACCGGGTCGTTGCCGGCCGCTGCCGCATGCAGCACCGGACGGGCCGCCATCATGTAGTCCATCAGCTTGTTGGGCGCGATGCCGAAGCGATACAGCGGATGGCGGTGCCAGCCGATGTAGGCGATGTCGAAGCATTCGAGCAGGGAAGGAATCCGGCGCTTCTCGACCGGGTCGAGGAAGTGGATGTTGCGCAGCTTGTCGCGCGCGGCGCGCTGCTTCAGCGCCTCCTTGTCCGGGCCGCCACCCACCAGCACGAACGCCACCTTCTCGCCCTGCATCAGGCGGGCCGCGCCGAGCAGGTTCTCCAGCGCGTTCGACACGCCATGGGTTCCCGCGTAGCCGACGATGGCGCTGCCCTGCGCGCGCAGCGTCGCCAGCAGCTTGCCGGCGTCGTCGGGCAAGCCGGGACTGCCGGCCTGCCATTCGCCCGGATCGATCCCGTTCGGCACGAAATGCAGTTTTTGCGGCGCCAGGCCGCGCGACTCCATGTATTCGCGCACCTTCGGCAGCATCGACACGACGGCATCGGCATGGCGGTAGGCATAATCCTCGGCGCGCTGCACCAGCATGATGAACGGATGCCACTTCGACATCCCCCCCAGCTCCATCGGCGACAGCGGCCACAGGTCGTGCACCTCGAACAGCAGCTTGGCCCTGGCCAGCCGGGCGATGCGCCGCGCCGGCCAGATGTCCATCGGATAGGTGCTCGAGGCGATGACCACGTCCGGCCGGTACGCCTGCGCGATCTGCCTGCCGTCGCGGTACAGGGCGGCGACGAAGGCGCCCATGTTCTTGACCCGCCCGACGCCATTGCCGCGATAGGCCGGCGTGCGGTACCAGCGGTAGCCGATGCCGTCGATGGTTTCGTCGAGGCGCGCCCCGCCCGCCAGCTGCGGCTGGCTGGCACGGATGTGCGATTGATCGGCACCGACGATGTTGACCCGATGGCCCGCGCGCACCCATTCGCGCGCCAGGTAGTAGGGCCGGTATGCCATGCCGTGGCGCGGCGAGCCGGCGTAGTGGTTGATCAGCAGTATGTTCATCGGACGCTCTCCAGGTGCACATCGGGCCCTTCGCTGCGGGCCGGTATCGATCTTTTGCTGCGATAGCTGGCATACGCGCCGAGCGCGGCGCCGGCGAACATGTCGTTGTAGCTTTTCGCCGTCAGCAGCAGCAGCAGCGACACGCCGATGAGCGACAAGGCAAGCAGGAAATCGTCCGAGCGCGCCCGCATGAACAGGCTGCGCACGGACAATTCGAACGCGATCGGCACCAGCAACACCAGCATGTAGGCAAAGCCGAGCAGCCCGAGGTCGACCCAGGCCGAGAGGATGTTGTGCGCGTACTCGCCGGGCGGATAGCTGGCGTAAGCCCCCAGCAACGGGTGGGCGGCGATGGTGGCCAGCGCGCCTTGCGCCATGTCGTGGCGTTCCTTGGCCGATACCGACTGCGACAGGTTGAACAGTTCCCAGACCCGGCTGTCGGGCATCGCCTGTTCCACGATGGAGGAGATCACCATCACCGCGGCGGCCATGGCGGCCAGGCACGGCAGTTGCCACGGGCTCCTGGCGCGGTGCAGTTCCACCAGCGGGATCAGGCACAGCAGTGCTATCAGCTCGCTGCGGGAACTGTTCAGGAACAGGGCGGGAACCGCGATGCAGTACAGCGCGATGCGCGCCAGCGCCGTCCTGGTCACGCAGATCACCGGCACGAACGTCAGCAGGTAGGAGCGCGCGAAGCCCTGGTACGAGGCCAGGCTGGCCGGGTTCAGGGGGTCGCCAATCAGTCCCGGGCGGAAATTGCCCCCTTCGGAGTAGTAGAAGATGAGCGCCGACATCAGCAACAGCGACGCCAGGTTCATGCGCATCATCTGCCGGTCGGCGAAGTCGATCGTCTTGAAGATGATGTAGATGTTGACGAGATACAAAATCGACGCCAGGTTGTTCTGGTCGATGGTGCCGTTGGCGCCGAACAGCGCGTTGATGGCAACCACCACCAGAAAATAGACGAGGAAAAAGCCCAGCTGCAAGTCCGTGCGCGCCGCCCGGTAGTGGGCCGCCTTCAGCGCCGTCCAGTACGACACGGCGAGCGGAACAGTCAGGCCGATCGACACCACCGCAAAATAGCCGCCGAGGTAAGCCCTCATCAGGCCCAGGCCGATCGCCGTCTGGTAGAAAAAGAATCCCGGGAACAGCAGCAGGAATGCGAGCTGGGCCGCGCGCGGCTTTCCTGGCGATGCCAGGGACGTGCCGGCGGGGATGGCGAGGGTGCGCATGCGCCGGCCCGCCTAGACGATCAGATCGCTGTACATGGCCTGGTCCGCCGCCACCGAGAATGACGAGTTATGCCAGAGGAAAGTGAAGTCGCCGTCGAAATCGCGGCAAATCCGCTTGTAGTGCTGCATCGTGGCGAACGCCTCGGCGCCGTGGCCCAGCCCCATGTGGCCCTCGTCGATCACCGAGCTTTCCATCAGCACCAGCGTGCGCTGCTTGAGCGCCAGCGGGCGCCGCTGGCAGACGTCGTACATCGTGTATTCGCGGCAGGTGCCGGTGCGAAACCCGGGCGCGATCGCATACGACAGGGTGCTGTCGTAGCTCAGGTCGTTGGCCGCCCACAGGCGCGGCGTCGTGCGCACGTCCCAGCGCAGGTAGTGCTGGCGCCCGCCCAGCTCGTCCTGGCGGATCCCCTCCTCCGCCATCGCGCGCCGCAGCGTGGCGAGCGACTGGGCAAACGCGGCGGGGTGGCGGTAGGTGTTGTAGCCGGGGTGAAAACCGATCAGGTGGCCGCGTGCGTGGATGGCGCACAGCAGCTTGCGCAGGCGCGGATCGTCGACGCTGGGCGCGCCGTCCATCGCGCGGTCGGTGGGCTCGGGAATGAAATTGAAGGTGACCTGGTTGCCGGCCTTCTCGTTGACCTCCATCATCCACGACAAGGCCTGCCAGTACGGGTCGCGCGCCTCGATGCCGCGCTTGACCGCACAGTAATTGCCCACCGTGGCCGACAGCGCGGCGAGCGAGCGGTCGCGCCACGCGCGCCCGAGCAGGCGCTTGCCGAGCCGCCCCAGCGAGCTGCAGGCCGGGTCGAACGGCAGGTCGACGTCGCAGCTGATGAAGGTGCGCGCGCGCGGCGGTTTGCGCTCGAGCCGCGGCCACAGGCGCTGCATCGCCGCCCACAGGATCTCCACGTACTCATCGACGATGGGCCGGTCGAGGAAGTCCATCCGGGCGGCCAGCGAGGCGCCGGCCGGGAAGCGGTCGTGCTCGTCGCGCTCGGCGCTGACCGTTTCCTCGTAGCGGGCAAGCATGAAGAAGGCGGCGCCGAAGATGTCCAGCCCGAGCGTGGCGTCGCCGTGGCCGTCGATGCCGAAGCCGGGCGCGCCGAACAGCACCGGGACGGCGGGCCCGCACAAGCGGGGCGCCAGGCCGCTGTGGGCGACCGCCCAGCGCTGCGCGTCCCCGGCCGGCGCCGGCGCGCCGGCGAAGAAGGCATCGGACAGGGTCAGCGTCTTGCCCGCCGCACTGATGCGCGTGGTGGCGCCGTGGTCGAACCCGAGTTCGAACGGCAGGCCGAGAAACTCGCCCAGCACGACCTCGCTGATCCAGCAGCGCTCGGGACGCCAGCCTTGCGGGCAGGTAAGTCGCAGCATCATCTATTCCCGGCCAGGGACTGCAGCCCCTGGCGCAGCCTCAGCAATCGCGAGGGCGTTTTGCTGAGATGAAAATACGGCACCTGGACACCGCCGAAATTGCGCATGTAGCGCTCGATCGGTTCGATCATCGAGCCCCAGAAATTGTACTGGCGCGTCACACTGGCGGCGAACTCGATCGAGGCCCACACGCACAGGCTGTTGGCGTCGCTGGCGCGCAGCGCCGGGTTGGCCGCCGAGATCAGGCCATACGCACTGTGCTCATCCCAGACGATGTAGTTGCCGCCGTGCTGGACGCCGTCGGGGTCGACGGCGATGAACAGCTTGCGCCCGCCGTGTTTGGCGCAGGCGGCGTCGAGGCGGCGCACGAAGTCGTCCGAATACGGCGGCGTCAAGCCCTGGCGCTCGAACGTCATGCGGTTCAGTGTCAGCAGGTCCTCGAGCGGCAGGTCGTCGCGCACCTGCAGGTGGTAGTTGCTGCGCGCGGTCTTGACCGAGCGCCGCATCCGCGTGTCGAGGCCATCCCACAGCTTGCCGGGGTCCGACAGGTCGGTCAGCACATAGGAATAGAAGGTCGTTTGCCTGAAGCCGTTCCAGTAAAAGGGCTGCCAGTTCTGCACGCTGGGATGCCAGGTTTGCGAGAAGTGATCAAATGGGGGCAGCTGATCGATCAGCCCCTGCATCGCCTCCTTCTCATGCGCGATCTGCGCCGCCGGCCGCACGCCGCGCGGGCGCAGCCAGGGTCCCAGGATCGGCGTCAGTTTCGGTTGCGTGACCACTTGCATGCCGTAGCGGCTGCGCCGCACGTACGGCATCGACGCGACGATCTCGCCCTTGCTCTTGACCAGCGCGACATTCCATCCGTCCGGCCCGGCAGTGGCGTCGAGCCACCAGTCGCGCGAGAACAGCGGGATCGTCGATTCGCTGCGGCAAAATTGCCGATACTCATCCTTGGCCGACCCGCCGCACTGGTGCGCGCCGTCATCCGGCGGCGCCGTGTCCGCTTGCGCTGCGCTAGCTTGCGCCAGCTGATTCGAAAGTTTCGCCATGTCGTTTGCATTCCAAAAAAATGGTAAGCGCCGTCCCGTGCTAGCGGCGCGGAGGGAACACCGATTTCAGTGCCTGGCGCGCGCGCAACAGTCGCGACGGCGTCTTGCTGATGGCAAACACCGGCGTTTGCACGGTGCCGAAGCTGCGCACGTAGGGCTCGATCGATTCATTCATGTTGCCGAGGAAGTCGTAGCTGGACGCGACCGTCGCGCCGAATTTGATCGACTCCCACTGGCAAAGGCTGGGCGCGCCCGTGTGCGCCATCGCCGGGTCGGAGCCCTTGATCAGGGCGTAGGCACAGTTGTCGTCCCACACGGTGTAGGTGCCGGCGCAGTGGCGTCCGGCCTCGTCGACGACGGTGAGGATCTTGCGGCGCTGGCGCTGTTGGCAGACGGCATCGACGCGGCGCAGCAGCTCGTCCGAATACGACGCGCTGACGCCGCGCTGCTCGAGCGTCATGTGCTGCAAGGTGATGAAGGCATCGACCGGCAGGTCGTCGCGCAGCTGCAGCTTGAAGCGCTCGCGGCCCTGCTTGCAGTGCTTGCGGCGGGCGCTCTCGAGGCCATTCCACAGCGCGTCCGGGTTGTCGAGCGGCGCCAGCACATAGGTGTAGCCGGTGGTCTGGCTGAAGCCGTTCCAATAGAACGGCAGCCAGTTCGACGCCCCCTTGCCCCAGGCCATCCTGAAATGGTCGAAGCGGGGAAGCTGCTCGATCAGGGTCGTCATGACCTTCTGTTCATTGGCCAGGCGGCTGGCGGTCTTTTCCCCGTTGGGCGGAATCCACGGCCCCAGTACCGGGGTCAGCGGCGGGNNAGTCGGGGCCGGCCACGGCGTCGAGCCACCAGCCGGTGGCAAAAATGGGAATCGACGTTTCCGTCTCGCACAGCTTGCGGTATTCGTCCTTGTTGGACAGGCTCGCCGCCGGTGTGTCGGCGCCGCCCTCGCTGCCCCGATCGTTCAACATTCGCGTGACCGCGTTCATTGTGGTATCCCTATCAAAAAAAATCCGAATCGATCAGGCCCGGCCGGCGCCGCTGCCCTTCACGTCGCCGTCGCAGGCAAACTTGTAGTTGATGAACAAGTACAGCAGGTCCAGCACGCAGTAGATGATCGTGAAGGCCACGATGAAGGTCTTGGCGTCGAGCCGGATGAAGGTATGCATCCACGCCGCCGCCGCCAGGCAGGCCAGCAGCGCGCCCTGCCATATCAGCTCATACTTGTTTTTCTGCGCGATGATGGCCACCACGCTGAGCGGATTGCTGATGAAGCGCAGGAAGAACATCGGCGACAGCAGCTGCGCGTATTCGCCCGACAGGCGCCACTTCTCGCCGAACAGCAGAGCGAACAAGGCCGGGGCAAAAAACACCAGGATCAGGAACGGCGGCGTCGCGATGACGGTCAGTTTTTGCAGCGCCGACAGGAATTCGCGCCGGCAATGTTCGCCGGCCAGGTAAGACTCGCTGATCTGCTGCCGGAACACGTCCGCGATGGAACCGGACACCAGCGACAGGGGCGAGCCGACCACCCTTTCGGCCAGCATGAAGCAGCCGGCGGCGGCCAGCCCGAACGTCGCGTTGATGAAGATCGACGGCAGCTGCGTGGCGACGGCGCTCAGGGTGTGGGCGGGCACCAGGAATTGCGCGCAGTTCTTGTAGCGTTTGGCCAGCGCCCACATCTTGCGCCGGTCGATGCCGCGCCACAGTTGCGGACTGTGGCCATGCACCATCTTTGCCATCATGCCCACCGACAGCGCCTGGCCGCAGATGCTGCCGGCCACCAGGCCGCCGGCGCCCGCGTGCAGCATGCCGAGGCCGAGCTGCACCGCGGCCGTGCCGCCGCTCTGGATCACGCGCCGGTTGGCCATCAGAAAATACAGCTTCTTGCGGTTGCTCCAGTAATTCAGGTTCAGGTATATTCCGTTCAACAATACCGCCAGCGGCACCACATACAGCCAGCTGGCAATCGACGGGTTGCCCAGGGCTGCGGCGATCGGCTTGTTGGCCAGCCAGGCGATGGCGAACAGCACGATGCTCACGGCGAAATTGATCGCGACCGACAAGGCACCGATATTGGCGGCATCGACGTCTTTGCGCGGCAGCATGATCGCCAGTTCATAGCGCCCGGTGGCGACCACCGACAGGCTCGACGCCACCGCGATGACCAGCGCGAAAATGCCGAACTGCTCCGGCGAATAAATGCGCGACAGGATCGGCGTGACAGCGAGCGGAATCACCTGGGCCAGGCCGGTGCCCGTCATCAAGGTCAACACGTTGCGGTTGAATTCGCTCCTGAAAAACACTCTCTTTACGTCATTCAACATGAAGGCGCTCCGCCATGATTTCCTGCATCTGCCCGTGCGCGGACATTTCCCTTCAGTCGGATCGGCATGATGGACGCGGCCAACACGGTTCCCCATCTCCGGCATGGCCAGCACCGATGCCGGAGTGCAGTCAAATGGTCCCATGGAACCGAAATGAGCAATTTGATATTTATGCTGTTTAACTATCGAAATGGCGCCCACGAGCGTCCACCCCGCTTGCGTTCTCGCTGATGACGGCTGCCGCCGGCGCGCGCCTTGAAGTCGTTGAACAAGATCCCCTGGGGCGCGATGCCGCTCATGTAGAGCCGCTTGAGTGCCTCGCCGATCTCCGCCTCGGTGGTCATGCCGGCGCGCGCAACGAGGAACAACGCATCGGCCTGGCCGCCGATCGTCAGCACGTCGGCCACCTCCAGCAGCGAAGGCAGGTCGATCAGCACGAAATCGTACTGGCCGTGGAGTAAAGCCAGCAGCGCGGCGAGGTCGAGGCGATGGAGGAATTCGCCTGCGTCGGCCGGCAAGGTCCCGGCGGGAATGAAATCGAGGTTCTCGCGCACCGCGCGGCGGACGATGCGGTCGGGGCGCGCCGACGCGGCAACGAAGTCGTACAGCCTTTTGTCGCCGCCGGTGCCGAAATACCGGTGCAGCGAGGGCTTGCCGAAATCGGCATCGATCAGCAACACTTTCTTGTCGCCGGCCGCAAGCAGCGCGGCGCAGTTGGCACTGATGAACGACTTGCCGATGCCGGCGGTCGGCCCGGTAAACATGACGATATTGTCTTTCTTGTGTTTAACGGAAAATTGCAGCGCTGCCCTGAACGCGCGCAAGCTTTCGATCGCGCCGTCCTGCGCCGCCACCGCCGCCAGCAAGGCCATCTCGTCGTCGTGCTTGCTGCTGCGCCGGTCCGACTTGTGCTGCCTGTCGCTATGCGGAATCGTTGCATACAGCACGCGCGAGCCGAGCATTTTCTCGATCGTCTCGGGCTGGTCGATGCCGTTGCCGCCGAACATGGACTTGCGGAAGAATGCGGCCATCATCCCGAGAAACAGCCCGGTCGCCGTGCCCAGCGCAACGACCAGGGGCCGGTTGGGCTTGATCGGGTGCTCGGGCGTGAGCGGCATGTCGACCAGGCGCACGCTGCTCGCCTTGCCTGCCGAGATGATGCGCAGCTGCTGCGCCGCGTTCGACAGCACCGAGTAGATATCGGTATTGATCTTGATCTCGCGCGCCAGCCGCACATCGTCCTGTTCGACCACGGGGATCTTCTTGATCCGGCCGGCCGCCGTGCTGATTTCGGCCTCGGCGGCGCGCAGTTGTTCGTCGATGGCGACCACGAGCGGATGCCGATTGCCGAACCGGGTCAGCAAGTCGCGCTTCTTCTGCAACAGATCGATGCGCAGGGTGTTCGCCGCGGCCGCCTGGCCCAGGCTGATCTTGGCTTCCTCGTCCGGCTGCACGGTGCCGTGGCGTTCGCGGAACTGCTTGTACTCGGTCTCCGACTGTTGCAGCTGCTGCTTCAGTTCGTCGAGCCGCTGGTTCAGCACCAGCAGCGACTTTTGCGCCTCGGCCGTCTTGCGCTCCTGGTTCTGGCGCATGTAGGCGCGCCCGATTTCGCCCAGCACGCTGCTGACCCATTGTGCATCCGATCCCTGCAGCGTGGCCTCGAGGATGCCCGACTGCTTGCCCTGCTCGGTGACCGCCATCGACCGCTGCACCATCTCGATCGCGCCCAGTTGCGACGTGCGGCGCAGCAAGAACTGGGCGCCCGGGTTGGCCGCCAGGCTGTCGAGCCGCAGTGCCAGCGTGCCGGCGTCCGTGTGCGCCGTCAGCGGCGTGCCCACCCTGCCCTCGATGCTGAGCAGGCCGTCGGCGGCGGCCAGCACAAAGCGCCCGCCGTCCTGGGCAGTGATCAGGAACAGCCGGTTTTCCCATGCCGCCGGCACCTCGAATTGCGTCACGACCGCCTGTTCGGCGCCCCATGCGTAGCCGCCGCGGCCGAACAGCCCCGGCCTGGACAGGCGACCGCCGGCGCGTTTCGCGATCCAGGCGCCGACGACTGGAAAGTATTTCGGCCGCACGTCGATGGTCAGGCGCAGCTGCTCGACGGCCTCCGCGATGAGCGTGCGCGAGCGCAGCAGTTCGATTTCCGCGATCGCCGCCTTCTTCGTTTCGAACAGCGACGAGGTGTCGCTGACGATGTTGGTCGAGGCATTCGGGCGTTCTTCCTCGACCTGGATCGTCATGCTCGCCTGGTACACCGGCGCGGCCAGCAGCGCGTAGACCAGCGCGAGCAAGGCCACGCACAGCGTCACGCCGGCGATCAGCCAGCGGCTGTCGTAGAGCACGTGAAACCAGGCCTTCAGCTCGACTTCGTAGCGGTCCTGGGCCGGCCCGGCCGGGTGTGCTTCCAACAGCAGCCGCGGCATGCGCGCGTTCGGCAGGTTCGAGACAGGATGTTGTTGTTCGGGTGGTGGGATCATGGTCGGCGCGCCGGTAGATGCAAGGCCCGGCCGCACCGACCGACATGGCCGCGGCGCCGAAGCAGCATGCAGCGCCAACGCCGCGATGCCTTCTTGCTATGCTCAGAGAGTAAGTGAGCGATCCGGACGCGGCTTTGCTTCACATCAAACGACAGCCTCAACCGCAATGGTTGAGCAACGGGCGCCGCCCGCTGTTTTTTTGCGCCACGGCATAACAAATATCAAGCCCATGCGCGGCTGGCAGCCAGACAATGAGCGTCATGACCGCAGTTGCGTCGCCATCACAGCCGCCTGTGACACGCATATTGCCCGAGATTAAAACAGGCGAGAACCAGCCCCGCATGATGACCCAAATGTGCATCGATCCCACGCTGTCCGCAAGCCGTCCCGCGCCGCTTCGCAGCGATGGGGCGCCGTGCCGGGTCGCGCACCTGACCTCGGCCCACCCGCGCTACGACACCCGCATCTTCGTCAAGCAGTGCCGGACCCTGGCCGCGCATGGCTATCGCGTCGACCTGGTGGTGGCCGACGGCCACGGCGACGAGTGCACCGATGGGGTCGCGGTGCACGACGTGGGCGTGCTGCCGGGCCGGCTCAAGCGGATGTTCCAGAGCACCGCGCGGGTGTTCCAGCACGCGCTCGAGCTCGACGCCAGCGTGTACCACCTGCACGACCCGGAACTGATCCCGATCGGGCTCAAGCTCAAGCGCCTGGGCAAGACCGTCGTTTTCGATGCCCACGAGGACGTGCCCACGCAGTTGCTGGCCAAGCCCTACCTGAATGCGATGTCACGCCGCTTGCTGGCCGCGTCGTTCTCGCGCTACGAACGCTATGCGTGCGCGCGTTTCGACGGGGTCATCGGCGCCACCTCGCTGATTCGCGATAAATTCCTGCAGGTCAACCGCAACACCATCGACATCACCAATTACCCGGTCATCGCCGAATTCGCCGGCGCCGTCGATTGGGACGACAAGGTGGCCGAAGTGTGCTACGTCGGCGGCATCGCCGCCATCCGCGGCATTCGTGAAATGGTGCAGGCGTGCGCGCTGCTGGAATCGCCCGCGCGGCTGGCACTGGCCGGCCCGTTTACGGAGGGGAACTTGCAGCCCGGACTGAGCGCCATGCCCGGTTGGGAACGCGTCACCCCGCACGGGCTGCTCGATCGCGCCGGCGTGCGCCAGGTGATGCATCGCGCGATGGCCGGGCTGGTGACGCTGCATCCGATCCCGAACTATCTCGATGCGCTGCCGGTCAAGATGTTCGAGTACATGGCCGCCGGCATTCCCGTCATCGCGTCGGACTTTCCGCTGTGGCGCGACATTATCGACGGCGCCGGCTGCGGTATCTGTGTCGACCCGCTCGATCCGGTGGCGATCGCCGCGGCAATCGACCGGTACGTCAACAATCCCGACCTGGCGCGTGCGATGGGGGAAAACGGCCGCAAGGCCGTGCTGGCGAAATACAACTGGCCCGCCCAGGCGAGCAAGCTGATCGCATTTTACGCGGCGATTTCCGCGGCAGCGAGCGCTGCCGCGCAGGCCTAGCGCCGGTTCAGTGCAGCGACGAAGTCACCGCGTAGCCTTTTTCGGCGATCTGTTCCGACAACTGATCGATGGCGTAGTCTTCCAGATGGTCCGCGTTGTCGTCCACTTCGACCGCCCTGGCCTCCACCAGCCAATCGGTGTTGGTCGCCTCTTCGGGGATGTTGCGGGTTTCCGGGACGGCAAGGTAGGACACCTTGCCGTCGCTGTCGTCTCTGCGGTAAATATCCAGGCGCATGATCATTCCTATCAGTGGAGGCGGACGCATGCCTTCGGGGTGAAAACAGCGTCCGGGCCTTAGCTTAGGCCGGCGGCGCGGCGCCGTCTGTTATCTGCTGCACACAAGCGTCAACGCCCCGGATTGCCACGCAGCACACGGGCCGGCAACATGACGATCGCGCGCAACAGCTCGAACACGGCGTCGACGCCGACGCCGATGATCCTGAACGGCAACAGCAGCAGCCAGACCAGCGGATACAGCACCAGCGCGAGCAAGGCCAGCGGCCAGCACAGAAACAGCACCACCAGCCACAACAGGAAACTCAACATGCTTCGCTCCATTCGCAAGACGGTTCAGGTGGAGCGACTGTAAGGCGGGCGCGCGCGCGACGCAAATCGGCTGCGATGAACGGCGCGCCGGGATGATCGAGCGGCGAAATACGCCGACGGACGGGGGCCGCTACTGGCCCACGCAGATGATCTTGGTGGCGTACTCATGCGCGTTGGCCTTCTTGTTCGAGGCCCAGTCGATCACTTCCTGCGCCTGGCCGACCGTCATGATGGTCGCCTTTTCCTTGTTCTTGATGAAGGAAACGCCCTCGAACTTGCCTTCCTTGCTGCGCATGACCTTGGCAAAGACGGGCGGCTTGTTGTCGCCATCGCTGAGTTTGTTCTGTTGGACGAGGTAACGCTGGTCGAGGTTTTCCATGGGATGTCGAATGTGGGAATCAATCCCGCATTTTACGGCCTGGCGGCGAAAGGCGGCGGGAAAACGCTAGGCTGCCGTGATCTCCCGGTACAGTGCGGCAAGCTTGTCCGCCTCGCAATCCCACCGGTACCTGGTCTCGACGGCGCGCCGGCCGTTGCGTCCCATTTGGCGCGCCAGTGCGGGGTGGCTGCGCAGAAACTCGATCGCCGCGACGATGGCCGCCGGGTCGGCCGGATCGACGCACAGGCCGCAATTGGCCTCATCGATGATTTCACGCCACAGCGGGAAGTCCGAGGCGATCACCGGCACCCCGGCCGACATGTATTCGAACAGCTTGATCGGCAGCGAGTTCAGGTAGTTCGGTACCGGGTGCAAGGTGACCAGCCCGCAAAAGCTGGCCGCCATGGTCTGCGCGATCCGGGCGTGGTCGACAAAGCCCAGTTCCTTGACATGGCGCCAGCCGGGCATTGCCGCGACTTCCTGGCGCAGCTCGAGCGTGGAGAAGCGTCCCGCCAGCAGCAGCGTGCACTTGGCCAGCTCGGCCGCGCGGACGATTTCGCGGATGCCGCGGATGGCGTCGATCGCCCCCACGTAGCAGATGCTGTCGCGGCCGCTTTCAACGGCGGCCGGCGCTGCGCCCAGTTCGTCGATGGTCGGGTAGTTGTGCACCACCGTGACGCGCCTTGCCCTGCCTTCG
>CXWL01112765.1_pt1 | contig 14410 bp, 14 predicted proteins | sample 590931 | NCBI WGS metagenome assembly CXWL01 (sample SAMEA3498368, study PRJEB10139) | groundwater metagenome | biome: water well; material: biofilm material | place: Germany | collected 2015-04-27 | reverse complement strand
CATCGAGGCGGTTTTCACATTATCAGCGTGGCCGACATCGCACACCCTGTCATCATCGGAAGCGCTCCTACCGCAGGCAAAGCATGGTCGGTGGAAGTGGCAGGCGGCGTTGCCTATGTCGCCGCCGACAATGCTGGGTTGCTGGTGTTCGATGTCAGCGACCCACGGCAGCCCAAGCAAATTGCCGCATTCGACCTGGGCGGCGCGGCGGAGGAAGTCGTGATCCGCGACCACATGGCTTTTGTGGCCAGCTTCGAAAGCGGGCTGCATGTATTCGATATCAGCCGCCCCGCGCAGCCGCGCGAAATCAGCCATCTCGCCACTCCCGGCAATGCGCGCGGCATCGAGTTGGTCGGCCATTACGCTTATATCGCGGATTGGGTTTCGGGCATCCAGGTCGTGGATATAGCCAACCCGGAACAGCCGGTTCTGGCAGGTTCCTATGACACCACTGGCTGGTCATGGGGTGTGCGGGTGCAGGGCCATTATGCTTATGTGCTCGACTGGTGGGGCGGCGTTGCGGTGCTGGATGTGTCCGACCCCGCCGCGCCAATATTGGCCGGTGCTTACCATGCGCGCAGCTTTACCCGGGATGTCACAGTCAAGGACAGCTACGCATATGTTGCGGACGGTGAAAACGGCCTGCAAATTTTTGATGTAAAAACTCCGCAGTATCCAATCTGGTCCGCCGGGGTGAATGTTGCTGGCGATGCACAAAGTGTGTGGCTGGAAAACAAAATTGCCTACCTCGCTACCGGTGCGGGCGGCCTTGTTGCGGTAGATATCAGCAACCCGTTCGAGCCNNACAAGGCAATCTTGTTTATGCCGCCGAATTGCAGCACGGTGTTGCCGTCCTTGATGCAGCCACCGGTGAACAGACGGCCTGGTATGCCGCCAAAATCCATGATATGTGGCCCGCTGCCGCAGGGCGCCTGCTGCTTGCTACATCCACCGGTGTGGAAATTGTAAATGTGAGCAACCCCTTGCATCCGCGCCTGATCAAACGCTTGCCGCAACGCGCCGAACTGGTGCGGTTTAAAGATAATTTGCTGGCGCTTTATGACAGGGCAACGGGCATCACGATTTATGATTACGCCACGTTGAGGGAAAAATGGCGCTTCAACTCTGGTGAAGAAATATCAGACATGCAAATTTCCGGAGGTCGCCTCTACGTCAGCGGCAGCCTGTCTGGGTTGCTGGTGCTGGATATATCAAATGGGCGGCGCCCCACCCTAAAAGCAGCTTACCCCTCATCGAACCGCACCAGCAAATTGAGCGAATTTTCGGGGACGGTTTTCATGGCTGGCAACGAAGCTCTGGTCAGTGTCAGATTGCTGCCCGATGTCACGGCCACTCCCGGCAAACAGGGCAGTGTCATGGTGAACGTGCCACCGCAATTGCCGCTCGGCAGTTACCACTTGCTCGCGCTGAATGCCCAGAGTGGAAAGCGCGCGGCATATTTCGATGTGCTGCGTGCGGCAATGCCTGTGCCAAAAACAACACGATTCAACATGCAGGATTTCGAGCGCGCAATGCGTGATCTGGGCTTGAATCCGGCACCGCATCAGTAACGATAGAATTTGCTAACCCTGAACTTTTCTGTGCCGCATCAACGGGTAGGAATCTTTGGGGGTTTCGGTGTCGTGGCGGTGGTAAAATCCGGGCAGAATCAGTCAACCCGCCGCCATGTCACATCCTTCATTTATTCATCTGCGCCTGCACAGCGAATACTCTATTGCTGATGGCATAGTGCGCATCTCGGAGGCGGTTGCCGCCGCCAAGCAGGATTCCATGCCCTCGCTGGCACTGACCGATCTCAGCAACGTTTTTGGGCTGGTAAAGTTTTATCAGGAGGCACGCAGCAACGGCATCAAGCCCATCATCGGTTGCGATGTATTTGTCAGCAACGAGGCCGAGCGTGAGAAGCCGTTCCGTTTGCTGCTGCTTTGCCAATCCAATACGGGATACCTGCGCCTGTGCGACTTGCTGACGCGCGCCTACCGGGAAAACCAGTATCGCGGCCGCGCGGAAATTCGCAAGCAATGGCTGCGCGAGGATACTGGCGGTTTGATCTCTTTGTCCGGTGCTCATTTCGGCGAGGTTGGGATGACGCTACTGAACGGCAATCATGCCGCTGCGCGGCAGGTTGCGCATGAATGGGCGGCGCTGTTCCCTGGCCGATATTATCTGGAAGTGCAGCGCACCGGTGCTGCGCGCGAAGAAGTTCACCTGCGCGAAACAGTCCACCTTGCGGCGGAACTCGGCTTGCCGGTGGTTGCCACACACCCGGTTCAATTCATCAGTGTGGACGATTACAAGGCGCACGAAACACGCGTGTGTATTGCCGAGGGTTATGTGCTGAACGACAAGCGGCGTGTGCGCCAATTTACCGCGCAGCAGTATTTCAAAACTCAGGCCGAGATGGCTGCACTGTTTGCCGAACTGCCGGAAGCACTGCAAAACAGCGTGGAAATCGCCAAGCGCTGCAACCTTACCTTGAAATTGGGCAAGCCGCATTTGCCGGATTTCCCCACACCCAACGGCGAGAGCCTGGATGATTTTCTGCGCGCGGAAGCCGAGCGCGGCCTGCAAACTCGCATGGTGCAACTATTTCCGGGTGAGACAGAACGCGCGGCGAAGATGCAGGAATACACCGAGCGCCTCGCATTTGAAATCGGAACCATTATCAAGATGGGCTTCCCCGGCTATTTTCTGATCGTGGCCGACTTTATTCGCTGGGCCAAATTGAATGGCGTTCCGGTCGGACCCGGGCGCGGCTCCGGCGCTGGTTCGCTGGTGGCTTACAGCCTCGGCATCACCGACCTCGATCCGTTGCGTTACGCGCTGCTGTTCGAGCGTTTCCTCAACCCGGAGCGCGTCTCCATGCCGGACTTCGACGTGGACTTTTGCCAAGACGGGCGCGAGCGCGTGATCGAATATGTGAAACAAAAATACGGCGCGAAAAGTGTGTCGCAAATTGCCACTTTCGGCACCATGGCGTCCAAGGCGGTGATCCGCGATGTCGGGCGCGTGCTGGATTTTCCGTATGGCCTGTGTGACCGCCTGTCCAAGCTTGTGCCGCTTGAGGGCGTGAAGCCGGTATCACTGAAAAAAGCGCGCGAACTGGAGCCAGAATTCAATGCCATTATCAATAGCGAAGAAGGTGTGGAGGAACTGCTGGAACTGGGCGGGCGGCTGGAGGATTTAACGCGCAACGTCGGCATGCATGCTGGTGGCGTATTGATCGCGCCGGGCAAGCTCACCGACTTCTGCCCGCTGTATTGCGCCGAAGGCAGCGATAGTGTGGTGAGCCAGTTTGACAAGGATGACGTGGAACTTGCCGGGCTGGTGAAGTTTGATTTTCTGGGGCTGCGCACTTTGACCATCCTGGACTGGGCGATGCGCCACATCGCGCGCATGCATGGCGGCGTTGCTCCATTCAAGCTGGAAGAAATTCCGCTTGAAGACAAACCCACCTACGATTTATTGAAGGCTTGCAACACCACGGCGGTGTTTCAACTGGAATCGCGCGGCATGAAGGATCTCATCCGCCGCCTGCAACCGGATACCTTCGAAGACATCGTGGCGCTGGTCGCGTTGTATCGCCCGGGGCCCCTGGAATCGGGNNGTGATTGTTTATCAGGAACAGGTGATGCAGATCGCGCAGGTCATCGGCGGTTATTCCCTGGGCGCCGCAGATTTGCTGCGCCGCGCGATGGGCAAGAAGAAGGCCGAAGAGATGGCCGAGCAACGCGATATTTTTGTGGGCGGCGCGATTAAGCGCGGAATAAGCGAGAAGCTGGCTACGCTGCTGTTTGACCTGATGGAAAAATTCGCCGGCTACGGCTTCAACAAATCGCACTCCGCCGCTTATGCGCTGGTGTCCTACCAGACTCTCTTCCTCAAAACGCACTACCCGGCGGCATTCATGGCGGCCACATTGTCGTCAGATATGGACAACACCGACAAGGTGCATATTTTCTATCTCGACACGCTGGCGCAGGGTGTGGCAATTCTGCCGCCGGATATTAATTCGTCCGAATACCGCTTCACGCCCACGGGCGAGAAGGCCATCGCATACGGTCTCGGTGCAATCAAAGGCACGGGTGAGGCTGCCATCAACAATATCGCCAAGGCGCGCGAGGAAAAGCCTTTCAGCGACTTGTTCGATTTCTGCCGCCGCGTGGACAAGCGCGTGGTGAACCGCCGCGCCGTCGAAGCGCTGATACGCGGCGGGGCGTTTGATTTGATAAATGACCATCGCCATCAGCTGCTGGCTTCGGTTGACGCGGCGCTGGGCAGTGCCGAGCAGCAGGCGCGTGCAGCCAACCAAGACAGTTTGTTCGGCGACGACGAAAGCGTGGCCATGCCGGTACAGCTTCCCGATATGCCGCGCTGGCTGGTGCGCGAGCAATTGCAGAACGAAAAACTCAGTTTGGGCTTTTATCTCAGCGGTCATCCTTATCAGGAATATGCCGGGGAATTAGCGAATTTTATCAAGACGCGTCTGTCCGACATCGGCCCCAACTTGCTGCCACAACAGAATAGCAGCGGTCGTCGCGCCAGCATTGCGGTGGTGTTGGCCGGCATCGTGTCCGGCGTGCGCATCCAGCAGACGCGGCGCGGCCGCATGGGCGTGGTGACGCTCGATGATGGCAGCGCGCAGGTGGAGATGACCGTGTTCAACGAAGTATTCGAGGCCAGCCGCCCCTGGATTCGCGAGGACGAACTGCTGGTGGTGCGGGGCAAGGCCAGCCTGGATGAATATTCCGGCAACATGCGCATCAGCGGGGAAGAATTGTTCGACTTCGCCTCGGCGCGTTCCACTTTTGCCAAACAAATGGAGTTAACTATCTCCGCGGACAAGCACATCAGTGTGGCGCGGCTAAAGGAGCTTCTCACGCCATACCGCGATGGGAAATGCACGGTAATGATGCACTACCACAATGGTTCTGGCAGCGCCCAACTCAAGATGGGCGCTGAGTGGTGCGTCACGCTGCACACCGACTTGATAGATGGGTTACGCAAATTGCTGGGCGAGAGAAACGTGAACATCTGCTATATGGCTAGTTGATTTCCCATCATGGGGGAAAGAATTTCGCCCCCATTCCCCCTCTATTCACCGAGGCAAGTTCAAGCGATACCCTTCGCGTGAAACTATAAACCCGGTACCGGCAGCCCGATATGTTTAAGCGCTTTCTTGATCTCTATCGTGGAGAGCACGAGGCTGCTTGTACCGGATTCGTAGTTATTATGCTCAGCTTCCTCTTCTGCTTGCTCGCGCAGATTTTTTGCGTTGCTTATGTAATTGTTGTACTTGGCATCCGCCTTCGCATGAAGCTGTTCCAATGCGGTATCAAGCAATCCGAAGTGCGCATCGTTGTAACCAAGCTCGTCAGCATATTTCAGCGCCGGGGTCGCGAAAGTATGATCGAAAGTTAATGTCTTGCCGTTGCGGGAATCCTTCATTAATATTTTCGTCAAGTAATACGCATGGTTCACAAGGGCAAGCGCTTTGCCGGTATCTTTAGCCGCTTCGGCCTGCGCAATCAGCGATTTCACGTTTTCGAATTGAGCGACTTGCCCCCCTTCGTTTCCCTTGCCAATTTCTTCCAGTTGCGTTAGCAGGGCCCTTATGCTGGTCGTTCTTGCGGTGAGGCGCCTCTCGTCATTTGCTTTATGATCTTGGGTTTGCGAGGTCTTCACGGCAGCCTGGTATGCTTCCCACGCCTCTATATAAAGCTTTTCTGCGGTGGCCAAGTCGCCTGCCTTTAGCTTGGCTTCAGCATCTTCGACTTGTTGAAGGATGCGTGCGAGTTCTGTTTCGTCAATCTTCCCTCTTTTTGCCTGGGATAGTATTGTTTCAAAATTATGGATTCTCTGGTTGAGTGACATAGGCGTAGGTTTTGCCATCGCGATAATCGGGCAAAATAACATCACAGCGACAGCGCCAAACAGAATTTTTTTTGTCAAACCGGAATCATGCCTTGTCATAACACACCTCTTTCGTTCGGATAAACAACGGATATAAACTGCAGGCGATTGCTTGGATTCAAAATCCGCATGTTTGATAAGCGCGCGTGCTGCCCATGATGTTACCATCATGGGGCGCATCACGCCTGCTGCTCCTGTCACCGCGCATAGAGGGTTTACCTACCCCGTTTCAAAAATCCACAACCTTCCCAGCGCCAATCTTCACCAGATCACCTAACTTGCCAAACAACTCACTTCCATCGCGCCTGCTCGCCCATTGCCCATTCTGCAACGCATAATGGAAACCGCCTGACTTGGCGGCGAGCCAGATTTCCTGATTCGGGCCGTGGCGGTTGATGACAATTTGCGAGCCATCATCGAATTCCAGCTCCAGCACTGGCCCGTTGAGATTGCATTCAATGTCCGCTCCGCTGGCGTCTATGGCTTGCTCGATGCGGCCAAACACTGCGTCGGCCAATTCGTTGAATTCGTTTTCCGTCATATAATCCTGCCTGTTCCTTATTGTGAGAGTTCAGCCATGCGTGTGAGCGGTATTATGTTGCTGTTGGCCATGTTGCTGCAAGGCTGCGGTCACAAGGGGCCGTTATTTATGCCGCCGCCGCCCGCAACGCAACAACCCAACCAGAGCCCATAGACATGACCGATTACTTCAGCTATCAGGATAACCGTCTTTGCGTCGAGCAGGTTCCGCTCGCCGAAATCGCCCAACGCTACGGCACGCCTTGTTATGTATATTCGCACACGGCGCTCGCCGATAACTACCGCCAATTCGAATCCGCCTTCGCGGGACGCGAGCATCTGGTCTGCTATGCGGTAAAAGCCAATTCTAGCCTTGCCATTCTCCATCTGTTCGCCAGATTGGGGGCGGGCTTTGATGTGGTTTCCGGTGGAGAGCTGCAACGCGTGCTGGCGGCGGGCGGTGGCGCCAGCAAGGTAGTGTTCTCTGGCATCGGCAAGACGGCCGCAGAAATGCGTTTGGCTCTTGATGCGGAGATACTGTGTTTCAACGTGGAGTCAGAAGCCGAACTCATACGTCTGAACGCAGTGGCAGCCAGCATGGGCAGGGTTGCGCCGCTAAGCCTGCGCGTGAATCCGGACGTGGACGCTAAGACGCACCCCTACATCTCCACCGGGTTGAAGCAGAACAAGTTCGGCGTCGCCTACACCGAAGCGCTGGCACTGTACCGCAAGGCAAGTGAATTGCCGCATCTGCGCGTGACCGGCATAGATTGCCACATCGGCTCGCAACTGACCGAGGCCGGCCCGTTCATCGCGGCGGCGGAAAAAGTGCTGGCGCTGGTAAATGTGCTCACGGACGAAGGCATGGCTCTGGAACATATTGACTTGGGAGGCGGGCTGGGCATACGTTATAGCGACGAAACCCCTCCCTCTATTGCCGACTATGTAGGGGCTCTGCTGGATGCCTTGCAAGAGCGCGGCGAAAAAATCATCGTCGAGCCTGGACGCACCTTGGTAGGCAATGCGGGGGTGCTGCTGACCCGCGTGGAATACCTCAAGCACGGCGAAGAAAAAAATTTCGCTATCGTGGATGCGGCGATGAACGACCTGATGCGCCCTGCCCTGTATGATGCCTGGCACCGTATTCAGCCAGTGCGCCGCGAGCAAGACACCCCCTCTCCCCAACCCTCTGGTGGAACTACTNNTAGCCATTCGACTAAGCCCGCAAGCGGGCAAGTCGCTGGTTATCCCACAAGCGGTGAGAGCGAAGCGAGGGGGGCGGAGCCAGGCGAACGAAAAAGACAATCTTTAATTTATGAGGTTGTTGGGCCGGTGTGCGAGACCGGCGATTTTCTCGGACACGCCCGTGAATTGGCCGTTGCGCAGGGTGATCTGCTGGCGGTGATGTCGGCAGGCGCGTATGGCATGAGCATGAGTTCCAACTACAACTCGCGTCCGCGCGCAGCCGAAGTGATGGTGTCAGGCGCATCCGTGCAACTCATCCGTAAGCGCGAAACGGTGCAACAACTGTTCGAGGGCGAGAAAACTTTTTTGTTGTAAAACGCACAAATCTATTGCGCTATGATTTTAATCGCGCATAGAATGCGCACACCAAGCATGTTGGTAGAAGTAACAGGAGGAGAAGGAGTGTTTGGGAGTGCAGTGGTTGCACGCAATGTAGTGCCTAGTTCAAGTCAAATAATTTTTACAAGGAATGAAAATGGCTACAACCACCAAGAAATCCGCAGCAACAAAACCAGCAGCCAAAAAAGTAGCCGCCAAAAAACCGGTAGCTAAAAAAGCTGTAGCAAAAACCCCCGCCGCAAAAAAGCCAGCAGCCAAAAAAGTAGCAGCCAAAAAACCGGTAGCTAAAAAAGCTGTAGCCAAGAAGCCAGCAGCCAAAAAAGCTGTAGCTAAACCGGCTGCGACTAAAGGCATCCTCGGCGCCTGACCACCCGTAGATTGGGGCGGGCGTCGAGTTGCGTATCCGCCCTTTCTTGTGGCGTCTTTGTTAGCTCGCACGACGCGATCGTGCTTTGCTTGCTCTTTTAATCCTGTTGAAATTTCACAACAGACGACTGCTCTTTCCCTATCTCTTTTTTCCCCAATTGCATTTCCCAGTTGAGCCATGGTGAGTTAGTGGCATGAAAAACTCGTCAGCCACAAGGAAACGCCCACAAATTTCAGCACCTTCAGGGTGTCAGGCTAACGTGGGTTTCCTTATCAAGTGCAATATGACGGAAAAAAACAAAGACCGAAGTAAAGTGGTGGGTAATACTAAACCTTCAGGCTATTGCTCAACGCTATGAGTTGATCCAGTTTGGTTTTCGCCGCGCCGCTAGCGATTACTTCATCGGCTTTCGCCACACCTTCTTCCAGCGTGTCGGCCAGTCCGGCCACATAAATCGCTGCACCGGCATTCAGTTGCACGATGTCGCGCGGCGCACCGGCTTCATTGTTCAGCACTCCCAATAATTTTTGGCAGGCTTGGTCGGCATCTGACACGCGCAAGCTATTGGAGGGTGCGCTGGTCAGCCCGAACATATTGGGATGCACGGTGTATTCGCCAACTTTGCCATCCTTCAGTTCTGCGATGTAGGTGTCACCAGAGATTGAAATCTCATCCATGCCGTCCGCTCCATGCACCACCAGCACATGACGGCTACCGAGCGAGGCCAGCACGTGCGCGAGCTTGGCGGTAAGCGATTGCTTGAATACGCCGATTACCTGGTTCCGTGCGCCAGCCGGGTTGGTGAGCGGGCCCAGCAGATTGAACAGGGTGCGCACGCCGAGTTCGCGGCGCACAGGCGCAGCGTGCTTCATCGCGCTGTGATGGTTGGGGGCGAACATGAAGCCGACGCCGATGTCGTCCACGCTCTGCGCGACCTGCTCCGGCGTGAGGTTTACGTTAACGCCGAGTTTTTCTAGCACGTCCGCGCTCCCGCAGGTGCTAGAGACCGAACGCCCGCCATGTTTGGCGACGTGCGCCCCGGCAGCGGCTGCGACGAATGCGCTGGCGGTGGAGATGTTAAAAGTCTGTGTGCCATCGCCGCCGGTGCCGCAGGTGTCAATCAGGTGGCTTTCATCCCGCACGTTCACTTTGGTGGATAGCGCGCGCATCACCTGAGCTGCGGCGGCGATTTCGGCCACCGTCTCGCCCTTTATGCGCAATGCAACCAGCACGGCGGCGATCTGCGCCGGGGTCAGTCGGCCTTCCATGATGTGCTGCATGAGTTCGTGCATATCATCATGCGGCAAGTCTTCGCCGCCTATCAGCCGATTGAGCAAAATGGAATAATTCATCGCTGTTCTCCGCGCAAAAAATTCGCCAGCAGATCGTGGCCGTATTCGGTGAGGATGGATTCCGGATGGAACTGCACGCCATGCACCTCCAGCATCTTGTGCCGCACGCCCATGATCTCACCGTCATCTGTCCACGCAGTTATTTCCAGGCAGTCCGGCAGCGAATCACGTTCGATCACCAGCGAGTGGTAGCGCGTAGCGGTGAACGGGCTGGGCAAACCACGGAACACGCTGGTGTTGTTGTGAAAGATGGACGAAGTCTTGCCGTGCATCAACTGCCTGGCGTGAATGATGCGCCCACCGAATGCCTGGCCTATGCTCTGGTGGCCGAGGCAGACGCCGAGGATGGGAATCTTGCCGGCGAACCGTTTGATGGCGGGTACAGAAATGCCCGCCTCGTTCGGCGTGCATGGACCAGGCGATATCACGATATGCTGCGGGCTCATGGTTTCGATCTGTTCGACCGTGATTTCATCGTTGCGGCGCACTGCCACCTCCTCGCCCAGCGTGGCAAAATATTGCACCAGGTTGTAGGTGAAGGAGTCATAGTTGTCGATCATCAGCAGCATATTTAGCTTGTCCTATTGATTATTCAAGGTGTGCGAACTGACACTTTGAATTTTCCAGTTATTTGTCCGATTTTTTCATCACTTGAAAAGTGTACCCACACCCGGCACCGGGAAACCCGCATTATCCCCTGCGCAATCAGGCCGCTCAAGGTTGCGGGTGAAATGTTGTTCCAGTATTTGGCTCAGGTGCGCTCACATTGTTCCGAACAGGCTAAATCGCGGCCATCTGGGGCTTGTTTAGAGGTTCCTAACGCTACAAGAAAGCACCCCCAAACAGAAACGGAGCCTTCCGGCCCCGTTTTCTGCACCACGCAATGACCGGTTACANNCCACGGGTCAGGAACTCGCGATCTTTGTCGAGATAGCCGAGAGCCTCGTCAAGACTGGAGCAGACGGTCGGGATCTTTGCGTCCTCTTCCGGTGGCAGGTCATACAGGTTCTTGTCGGCGGGATCGCCGGGGTGAATTTTGTTCTGTATGCCATCCAGGCCGGCCATCATCATTGCGGTAAAAGCCAGGTAGGGATTGGCGGTCGGATCCGGGAAGCGCACTTCAATGCGGCGCGCCTTGTCGCTCTGCACGAAGGGAATGCGGATTGAGGCGGAGCGGTTACGTGCCGAGTAAGCCAGTTTCACCGGGGCTTCAAAGCCGGGAACCAAGCGCTTGTAGGAGTTGGTGCCGGGGTTGGTGATGGCATTCAATGCGCGCGCGTGCTTGATGATGCCGCCGATATAGTAAAGCGCCAACTCGGACAGCCCGGCATATCCGTTGCCCGCAAACAAGTTTTTGCCGCCCTTCCAGATGGATTGATGCACATGCATGCCGGAACCGTTGTCGCCGACGATGGGCTTGGGCATGAATGTCGCGGTCTTGCCATACTGGTGCGCGACGTTATGCACCACATATTTCAGTTTTTGGGTCTGGTCCGCGCGTTTTACCAGCGTGCTGAACCGGGTGCCGATTTCGCACTGCCCGGCAGTTGCCACTTCGTGGTGATGCACTTCGACCGGCACGCCAATCTCTTCCAGAGCCAGACACATGGCAGAGCGGATATCTTGCAGTGAATCAACCGGGGGAACCGGGAAGTAGCCGCCCTTGACGGTGGGACGGTGGCCGGTGTTGCCGCCATCGTATTTTTCGGCGGAAGACCATGCGGCTTCTTCCGAATTCACCTTGCAGAAGCAACCGGACATATCCACTTGCCAGTTTACCGAATCAAAAATGAAGAATTCGGGTTCCGGGCCAAAATAGGCGGTGTCGCCGATGCCGGTGCTTTTCAAGTAGGCTTCGGCGCGCTTGGCGATAGAGCGCGGGTCGCGGTCATACCCCTTGCCATCGGCAGGTTCCACTACGTCGCAGCTCATCACCAGCGTGGTTTCGTCCATGAACGGGTCTACAAAAGAGGAGTCCGGGTCAGCCATCAGCAACATATCGGATGCCTGTATGCCTTTCCATCCGGCAATGGACGAACCGTCGAAGGCGTGGCCGTTATCGAACCAGTCATCGCTATCCGACACAACGTGCGCGGGAATGGAAACGTGCTGCTCCTTGCCGCGCGTATCGGTAAAGCGCAGGTCAACAAATTTAACTTCATTATCTTTGATTAACTTCAGAACATCCGCTGCTGACTTCGACATAACTTTCTCCCTAATAAACGTGATGACAAATTCAAAAAACAATCCGGTACGTTAGCAAACTGAAACACGGTGCAAGTCGTTCGCAAGAGGCGTGCCAAGGCCACCAAATCTTAAACGCTGCATTTTGCCATATCCATCCGTTTATTTGAACGAATATATGCGCACCGTAATAGAGCGAAAGGTTTCTTGGCGCACTATTTTTGTGCGAAGCTGCAATGCAAGTGGATAGTGCGAAAATAAGGGTCAGCCACAGTGATTTCGACACATTTGCGCTGCAACACTTTAATCTTGTCGGAATCGCAGTAAATCGCCGGATCAAGAAACAAGTCGGCGTCAACTTTACCATCCAGATAATGCAATGTAATGCGGTCATTGAGCGGAATGCCATCGCCCAGGCGTTCGGCGAGGTAAATGAGCAAATCTTCCCGGCACGGCAGGTGCGCATTGGGCGCGACCTGCATATCGTCCTCCGGATCAATATGCACCATCACATTCATCACATGATGCTGGCGCAACACCGCCTGGCGCGCCGACTCGGCGATGTAATGGCCTTCGGATACGCTGATTTTCGGGTCAACGAGAATATGTGCATCCACCAGCGCGCTGTCGGCCATCTTGCGCGTGCGCAAGTCATGCAATCCGCGTACACCGGACGTTGCCAGCAGCGTGGCGCGGATGGCTTCCACATCTTCGGCGGAAAGGCCGGTGTCTATCAGCTCGGACAGCGCTTCCAGGGCAAACTTGCCGCCCATATGCGCAATCATTACACCCACCACTGCGGCGGCAACCAGATCAAGAAANNGCATCGGAGCGCGCATGCCAGGCGTTGGCGATGAGCATTTGCGAGCGCACTTTTTTGGCCACCGCCAGCATGTAACGGAACATACCCTCTTTGGCGGCCAGTGCGATGAGCGCAATCCAGAACGTGAACGCCTCTACGGGTTGCACCTGCTCGGGATGCTGCAGGCGCATTCCGGCCGCGATCAGCAACGCCACACCCAGCGCCGCCAATGCCGCGCCGAGGATGAGCGTGGCGGCCGTTTCTATGCGCGCATGTCCGTAGGGATGATCAGCATCGGCATGACGGTTGCCGTGGCGATTGGCGAACAGCACCATGAGATCGGCAAGCAGGTCGGACAGCGAATGCATGCCGTCCGCCATCAGCGACTGCGATCTTCCGAAATAACCTGCAACCACTTGCAGCACGGTCAGCAGCAAATTGATGAAAATGCTGATCCATGTGCTTTTCCGTGCGGCGGCAAAACGCTCCGGGTTGGCAGGCTCGAAGGCGGGCGATTTGCTGTGGGCGTGCGCTGGGGTGTGATTTTTCATTGCAGTTAGGTATAGAATGCAACGTGTTGTGCAGAATAACACTTGCGGGTCACATATTAAACATTAAGCNNTGCTGCCGTTTGAGGGCGCGCTATTGCCGGTAGAGGCTTACGAAATCATGCAGTCCGCGCCTGGCGCCACGCTGGTGGATGTGCGCACGCGCGCCGAGCTGGACTGGGTGGGCCGCATCAAAGGTGCCGTGGAAATCGAATGGGCCATTTATCCCGGGATGAAACCCAACCCGCATTTCATCGCACAACTCGAGCAGATGGTGGACAAGGAATCGCTGGTCATGTTCATCTGCCGCAGCGGCGTCCGCTCGCGCAGCGCCGCTATAGTCGCCACCCAGGCGGGTTACGCCGATTGCTACAACGTGCTGGAAGGCTTCGAGGGCGACAAGAATACAGACGGGCAACGCAACAGTCTGAACGGCTGGCGAGTGTGCGAGTTGCCTTGGGAGCAAGGTTAATTCACCTGCATAAACCAGGTACAGGGGACATCATGAACCTACGCCAAACCATCACCTTGCTCGTCGCCGCGCTCAACCTCGCCCTGATGCTGCTGTTCCCGCCATTTGATTCCTATTCAATCGCCAATTCCATCATCCCGATATTTGCCGGGTTCCATTACATTTTCAACGAGGNNGTAGCGTGGTTGTTGCTGCAAAGCAAAAACACCGTAACGTTCAGCAAGATCAATTACCAGGACGCGACGCTGGCGGTAATGGCGGTTAATCTGGTGGTCATCCTGCTGTTCCCGCCGTTCGAAAGCCACAGTGCGGTAACCTATTCCATCCTGCCGACTTTTCAGGGATTTTTCTTCATATTTGCCGCCCCCCAGGAACACGTTATCGTCACCGCTCTGCTTTACATCGAAGTGATTTTCATGCTGGTCAACGGCGGATTGCTTTGGCTCTTGTTCAAGGAAAGAAAACTGAACGAACTGATGCCGGAAGAAGCGCTGGATATCATGCACGAATCAGACAAACAATCCTAAACCGGACGAGCCGGAACCAAAAAGGTGCTCATCAACAGCGCCTTTCTCCCAAGCACTCCTCTACACGCGGCGAAACACCATATCCCACACGCCATGCCCCAGGCGAATACCGCGCTGCTCG
>CXWL01009728.1_pt1 | contig 14410 bp, 12 predicted proteins | sample 590931 | NCBI WGS metagenome assembly CXWL01 (sample SAMEA3498368, study PRJEB10139) | groundwater metagenome | biome: water well; material: biofilm material | place: Germany | collected 2015-04-27 | reverse complement strand
GGAATTAAACAGCCTCATCACGACTATCCTCGCGAATCGGGCCGGCCAGGAGGCCGAGATTACTCTCACGCCGGGAGGGCGCTGTCTCCATATCGAAACCTCGGTGGCGGGCTGCGAACGCGAAAACGAAGCCTGCGCCGTGCTGGTCTTTCACGACATTACCGAACTGCGCCGCCTGGAAAAGATTCGTAAAGACTTCGTGGCCAATGTCTCCCATGAACTGCGCACGCCCCTGACTTCGATTAAAGGCTACGTCGAAGCGTTATTGGATGGAGGGAAAGACGATCCGGACACGGCCGTCAGTTTTCTCACGATCATCCTGAAACAGAGCGACCGGCTCAACCTGATCCTGGAAGATCTGCTGGAGTTGTCCAAAATCGAGTCGGGGCGAGTCTCATTTAAAGAAGATCCGCTGGATCTCCGCAGCTTGATCGAACGGACGCTCTCGATGATCAAACCCCTGGCCGATAAAAAAGGGCACCAGCTTATCTCCCGCATCGACGACCGACTCCCGCCGATCGCCGGTGACGAAAGTCGACTGGCGCAAGTCCTGACCAACCTCCTCGACAACGCCGTGAAGTACACGCCCGAGCAAGGAACGATAACCGTCACAGCCAGAAGCTTGCCGGACCAGGCTGTAGAACTCGCCGTGAGCGATACAGGCCTCGGGATACCTGAGCAGGATCGCCCGCGCGTCTTCGAGCGCTTCTATCGGGTCGACAAAGCCCGCTCACGCGAACTGGGAGGCACCGGACTCGGCCTCGCCATCGTGAAACATATCGTGGAAGGACATGGGGGGCAGGTCTGGGTGGAGGCTCATACACCGCAGGGAAGCCGCTTCGTGGTCCGTCTGCCGATCACTCGCCAGACGCGAAGCTCTGTTCATACAAAGGACGACAAAATCATATAGACGAGAGCACCCAGGACTCCCGCCCCCGGCATGGTAAAGATCCAGGCGGAGAGAATCTTGGTCGTCACGCCCCACCGCACCGCCGAGAGACGCTTGGTCGCCCCGACTCCGAGAATCGACGACGTAATCGTGTGGGTCGTACTCACGGGCAGACCGAAGTGTGCCGTGAACAAGAGGACGCTCGCCGCACCGGTTTCGGCGGCGAAGCCATGCACCGGTTCCAGCTTGACGATCCGCATCCCGAGCGTGCGCATGATACGCCAACCACCGACCATCGTTCCCGACCCCATGGCGAGCGCACAGGCCACAATCACCCAGGTCGGCACTTCGGACGATGTCAGCTGGCCGGACGACACCAGCGCCAGGGTGATAATCCCCATCGCCTTTTGCGCGTCATTGGACCCGTGGCTGAACGCCATGAAACTCGCCGACAGCAATTGCAACCGGCTGAAGACTTTCTGCGCCACGCCCCGCGGCACCTTGAAGAAGGACCAGCTGACCGCCACCATGATCAGCAGCCCGACCAAGAATCCGAAAAGCGGAGACAGGATCATCGCCTCAAGAATGGCTCTCAGCCCCTTGAACTGCACCACCGCCCATCCCCCGTGAGCCACGGCGGAGCCGACTAAGGCGCCGATCAAGGCATGCGAGGAACTCGTCGGCAGTCCCAGCACCAGCGTCACCAGATTCCACAGAATCGCACCGGCCAGCGCGGCGCCCACCACGACACTCGTGATGGCCTCGGGAAAGACGATCCCGCCTCCGATCATCTTCGCCACAGACGTGGAGAAAAAGGCCCCGGCAACGTTCAGGACACCGGCCCACATCACCGCAGCCAACGGACTCAGAACCCGCGTCGACACCACCGTCGCCACCGCATTCGCACAATCGTGCCAGCCGTTCGAAAAATCGAACAGCAGCGCCAGCACGACCGTCACTAATAAAAATCCCGTCAAATCAGGCATGATTGTCCAATACCATAAGGCGCGTATCCGTCAGTTATGCTTCAAGACGATCCGCTCAAGAATATTTGCCACGTCTTCGCACCGATCGGTCCCCGCTTCGAACGTTTCGTAAATCTCTTTCCACTTGATGACGGCGATCGGATCGGTTTCTTTCTCAAACAGGCCGGAGATGGCATCGCGCGACACACGGTCGGCTTCATTCTCCAGGCTGTTCACCTTCACGCTGCATTCGTTGATCTGCGCATGCGACATCCCCACACGATCGACGGCTTCGCCGACCGCAACGGACGCTTGATAGAGAATATCGGCCAAGCGAATCGCCGACTCGGTCGGCTGGGTAATTTTATAGATGACAAACCGGTCGGCCACGGCTTCAACGGCGTCGAGAATATCGTCCAGCGCGCTCGCCAGATCGTGAATGTCTTCGCGATCAATGGGTGTAATGAAGGTCTGATTGAGCTTGGTCGCGATGTCGTGCGTAATGCCGTCGCCGATATGCTCAACATCTTTAATGTGCTTCGCCTGCGCCGCAGAGTCGCCAAACCGGTCCATCATGTTTTTCAGCAGGCGACTGCCTTCGATCATATTGTGGGCCGCCTTCTTAAACATGTCGAAAAATGCGTCTTCTTTAGGTATGAGACTAAACATCGCAGTCCGCGCTCCTGAATGGTGAATTGCCGTCCGCTGTTGTGTCCGCGAGCCATGTGACGCACGCATGACCTGCCGGCACCGTTTGCCGGACTACCACCGCATTAAGCCTGTCGCCCAGGTCAAGCCTCCCCCGAAGCTTCCTAACAGCACCACATCATCGGTTCGAATCGTTCCCGTCCGAACTGCTGCATCAAGCGCAATGGGCACTGACGCCGACGAGGTATTCCCGTACCGATCGATCACCGATGTCAGCCGATCCGCCGGAATACCCAGCCGACCTGCCACATTCGAGAGAATCCGGCCGTTGGCCTGGTGGAGCACGACCTGGCCGAGTTCCTCGACCCGCATACCGAATTCTTTCAAAACATCCTGCACCGCCTGCTCCACCCGCCTGACGGCAATGCGAAATAACGACGCGCCCTGCATCCGTAACACATGATCACGATGCGCCACGGTCTCCGCCGACGCCGGTACCCGTGATCCACCGGCGGGCACCCGGATCAGATCATGCTTCGATCCATCAGCATGGAGCCGAACCCCGAGTACCCCCCGCGGCTTTGAACCCCGGTCATCCTCACCCCGCACCACAACGGCCCCGGCCCCATCGCCGAATAGGACTGCCGTCGCTGCATCGGTGGGGTCTAAAAATCTCGATTTCACTTCAGCCGCCACCACCAGGCAGGTCTTCGCCTGCCCGCTCAGAATCATGGCATTGGCCATCGACAACCCATAGAGAAACCCCGAGCATGAAGCGGATACATCGAATGCGGCCACGCCGCGACAGCCTAACCCTCGCTGAACAAAGCAGGCGGTCGAGGGAAACGCCATATCCGGCGAGGTGGTGGACAGGATAATCGCATCTACCTCACCCGCTGAACATCCGGCGGCCTGAAGAGCGTGACGACTCGCCTCCATCGCCAGGTCGGAAGAGGCCTGGCCCTCTGCCGCCCACCGCCGTTCACGGATGCCCGTCAGTCGCTCGATCGTAGCCGGGGATACTCCAAGTAGCCCCCCGACTTCATGATTCGCGACGATTCGCTCAGGGAGATAACTGCCGGTTCCTATGACACGCGTTCGTTTCATGGCAATTGACAACTCTCAGCGCTGCGAGGCCATCCGTATAGGCTTCAATTGACGCGCGGCGGGATTATAGGGGGCAGCGGAGAGCCGGTCAACCAATCAGGCTCGGCATTGCTTTTAGGCCCGGTTCTTGTTATCAATTAAAAGATCTATGAAGGGAATCGACCAGTTGCCACGCCTTTTGAAGAACCTCCATGCTCAAGCCTGCATTCTGACAAGCGGTTTCCTGCTCATCTCCTTGTTGGCCGTCGGATGTTCCAGTACGCCCAAAGAGCCGGCCGTTGCGGGGGGCAAAGCTGTCGGAGGCACCGATGAGCAGATCTTCCTCGGCGACACGATCGAAAAGAACTACGACCCGAACGTCATTATGAAGCGCGGCGAAGCCTTCTTCGACAAGGAGGAATATTCCGAAGCGCTGGTCGAATATAACCACTTCCTCGACCTGCATAAAACTCACGTGCTGGCTCCCTACGCCGCCTTTAAGATCGGCGAATCCCATTTCAAAATGGCGAAATCCATCGATCGGGATCCCGAGCCGTTGACTAAAGCCATCACCGCACTCGAGCGCATGCGCAAAGATTTTCCCGGCAGCCGTTACGATGCTCAGGCGCAACAAAAGATCCAGGAATGCCATGAGTGGCTCGCGCAGATGCACCTCTTCGTCGGCCAGTTTTATTACCGCCGCGAGTCGTACCTGGCGGCCGCTCATCGATTCGAACAGATCATCAAGATCTATCCGGATAAACCCGTGGCCCCTGATGCCCTCTACTTCCTGGCTTTGAGTTATCATGAACTGGGGGCAGACGATTGGGCGGCCGATAACCTGACCTTGCTGGCTGAAAAATATCCGACCAGCAAAGTGGCCGCTGACGGAAGAACCCTGATGGCCAAGCTCGGCGGGAAAAAGTCAGATACGCTGATCGCCAAAGACTCAAGCGCTACTCCTTTTTCGGACGCTCGTCCGTATACCCTTTCAAGTAACAGCCCCGATCTTCCCAATATCCCGAATGCGGCCTCCGCATTCAGTGCGCTCAAACTACCCTCCGCCAATGCCCTGGGCCAATCCTTCACCGCCTGCCGCCTCGGCGCCTGGTGCTAACCGTCAGCAGACAGCCGTCAGCTTTTAGCTAAAGTCCTTCTGAAAGATTTGGCTCGTGGTGAGTTCGCTGAATGCTGAGAGCTGTTTGCTGATGGCGAGACTATTGGCTGAGGTACCAGCCGATACCATACCGCTCAAGAAAGCTGGTGATCATCGTGAGTGAATTGGCGTAGATCATGACGCCCACGACGATGAGCAGCACGCCGCTCACCGTTGAGACGCCCCAGAGATAGGCCCGCACCTCTTTAAAGTAGGCCAGGAACCGATCGACTCCCAGCGCCGTGAGAAACAACGGCAATCCCAATCCCAAGGAATAGCACGCCAGCAAAACCACCCCGTTCCACAGCGAATCTGTCGTGCTGGCGTAAAGCAGAATCGTTCCCAATACCGGGCCAACGCAGGGCGTCCATCCGGCAGCAAACGCCACTCCGATGAAGAACGACCCTAAATAACCGGCCGGACGATTGCGGAACTGATACCGGTGCTCCACCTTCAAGAAGTTGAGATTCAAAATACCGAGCAAGTAGAGACCGAACACGATGATCATCACGCCGCCGATGCGGCGGATGTGATCCTGATAGGTGATCAGGATTTGTCCGAGGAAGCTGGCAGAGGCGCCGAAGGCAATAAACACCGTCGAAAACCCGCCGATGAACAGGAGCGCATTGAGAATGATGGCCGATTTAAACTTATTCCGTTCGCTCGCATCCGTCAGCTGTTCGACTGAGAGCCCGGTGATGTAGGAAATGTACGATGGGACGAGCGGCAACACGCAGGGTGACACGAACGACAGCAGACCGGCTGAAAATGCGGCGAGCAGAGAGATCTGTGGAATGGATTGCATCATCGTCAGGATTTCATGAGGGCCTGAATCAATGCACGCGCATCAGGGCCTCCCCAGTCACGGGCGCCCGGCACTTTCTGCCTGACAATGCCGTTGCGATCGACCATAAACGTCATGGGCAGGCTCCGGGCACCGTACATCAACCCGATGCGATACTCTGCATCGTGCAGGATCGGGAAGGTAAATCCCATTTCCTGTTGAAAGGGCCGGGTCACCGCCGCGCCTTGCGGATCGGTGGAAACCGCCAAAATCTCAAAGTCTTTTCGAGAGTAACTCCGGTACAGCTGCTCCATCGCCGGCATCTCGATGCGGCAGGGGCCGCACCAGGTCGCCCAGAAATTCACGAGCACCACTTTCCCGCGTAGCTGAGCAAGCGACACGACGTTCCCATCCAGATCACGCAGCTGAAAATTGGGGGCTTCATCGCCCACCTTGACGACCCCGCGATCGGCAACCGGCAGGGCCAGCGGCAGGGAATGCGGGCCGGCCTCGCCACGAGTCCAGGCCGATACTCCGGTAGAGGTATTCAGCAGACCGAGACCGCTGAGCAACAACGCGACCAACAACCGTTTCATAATGCCCCTTCAGAACTTCCAGGCTTCATCGTACCACGGTCCTGAGGGAAAGCGGATCGGGGGGTCACATTCAGTAAGGTGGTCAGCGTCTTGAGATTGTCGATCCTCGTCCAGTCCTTCGGCCCAATAATGATCTCTCGCACGATGCCCTGCTGATCGATGATGAAGGTCTCAGGTACTCCCAGCCGTTTATAGGGCTTGTCCGTGATGCCCCATGAATCGATGAGGACCGGGAAGGTCAGATTCAGGCTTTTGACGAACGGGGGAATATCTTTCGTGGTTGTCACTCGATCGATGCTCACAGCCAGGACCACCAACCCGTCTTTCTCAAAATTCTTATTGAGCACTTCCATTGAGGGCATTTCTTCCCGGCATGGCGCACACCAGGTCGCCCAGAAATTCAAAAAGACCACTTTCCCGCGAAAGTCGGAGAGCCGATGGGTCTTGTCGTTCAGATCGGTCAGAGAGAAATCCGGCGCGGGCTTACCGACGACCAGCGGCTCATACTTCGAACTCTGCAACCAGACAATGGCAAACGTCACCACGAGCACGACCACGCCGGCGGCCAGAATGAACAGCCGCGAACCACCCTTCGGCCGCTCTTCAATGGTGGGTTGAGAAGAAGTTCCCTGATCAGCCAAACCTAATCCCCCCTAACCTCTTGCGTCTTGCTCAAAATGGTCTTCCGGCAAGGCCGCAAGGAATGTGAAGGCCGAGGCGTACTTCCAGTACGTTGAGGCATTCACATGACTGAGAACGCAGCGGGAAGCCATTTTCAGCATGACGCTAGGCGTAGGCGTGCAAGCCAGAGAGTAAGAAATTCACGCCCCAGAAACAGAAAATGACCATCAAGAACCCGAATACCGCGTAGATCGCCGCTTTATGCCCTTCCCAACCGCGGGTCATCCGGGCATGAATATAGGCACCGTAAATCAACCAGACGATCAGCGACCAGGTTTCCTTGGGATCCCAGCTCCAATAGCCGCCCCAGGCATAGTTGGCCCACATGGCTCCGAGAATAATCCCGAAGGCCAGCATCGGGAACCCGACGGTGATGGCTTTGTACCCTAACTCATCGATGGTTTCGAGATCAGGAAACGCGGCATAGAAGCCGGTTGTTTTCCCGAGGCGCTCTGCCCGCTCTTTGAAGAGATACATCACGCCAAGCCCCCCCGCTGTCGCAAATGCGGCATAGCTTGTCAGGGTCACGGACACATGAATGTAAATCCAATAGCTGTTGAGCGCCGGCACCAACGGCTCCGCCGTCTGATAGCGATAGGGCAATAACGAGGCGGCCCCCATGGCAATGAAGCCGATTCCAACGACAAAAGCCCCGATCGCCTTGATCTTGTAGCGCATCTCCAACAGCACGTAGCCGAGAATAATCGCCCAGGAAACATAGGCCATCGCCTCGAATTGGTTTGACCAGGGCGCGAAGGTGCCGGAATGTTCCATCCGCTCGAACGCCCGGGTAAAGAGCGCGCCGGTGTTCAACATCCATCCGAAAATAGTGACCAATGTCGCGACCTGACCGAGCTGCGTCGCCCAAACGCCGTCACGCTCATCGAAACTATCCGGGAGATGTCCTGCCGGGACGAGCGCCATCGATGGACGACGGGCGAACAGATATCCGATATACAGTACCAAGGCGGCCAGATACAGCCAGAAGGTCATATCGAACAGGAACAATGATTTCATCATCACATCCTCCGTCTATCGACTGCGCAGAGACTTGCGCTGCTGCATCATACCCAAGGAAGAGGCCGGTCGCTACCGGCTCAGGCCTTAAATGTCTGGATCTTTTCCGTCAGCTTCCGGAACTCTTTCTGAAAATCGATCTGGCTCTTGTGGGTCGTCCCGCCGATATGGACCGTCACCCCCGTCTGACCAGGGACAATCTTGGCCCACAGACGACGATGGAAGATAAACGATGAGAGGGTAATACCCACGACGATCATCGTACATCCGGTCCACACGATGTTGATCCCCGGATTCTTCGCAATCTGGAGCCCCGTGAACTTCCGCGGCTTGTACCCCACCAGCTCGAATTGATACTTGGAATCTTTGATGTTGAAGAGATCGGGAAATTGCTGAAAGATCCACGGGGTGGCTTGCACGGAATCCCGCTCGTTGATGACGAGCTTCACGGCCGGATTGGCATGCTCGATGGTCTTGGAATAAACCTTCTTCTCGGTGGAGTTGAAGGCGAAATCCGCGACAAAATCCGTGATCGATAGTTTCACGTTGAGATCGGGCAGCGACTGTTCCTTCTGCCATTCGAGATCGACGGTCTTCAACACCTTGTCCGTCTCTTTATCCTTGATATTGACCCGCGCGACTTCGACCTGGTCCCACGCGTCGCCATAGCTGGATTGATAAAACCAGATTCCCTTGTAGACCAGCGGATCGTTCACTGAAATCGTCTTGGTCACCACCGACTGTCCGCCCTCCACCACCGTCAAGGTGCTGTTGTATGACTTGACCGACCCGTTCTCGTGATAGTCGATCCAGAATTTGTCCACCTTCAAGTCGAAGTTGCCGCGAGGGATATGATAGGTCTGGCCTTCGAGACACACCCCGAACTCCTGGAACCCATAATAGGTTCCGAGCAACCCGCCGAAGATAATGACGGTCGCACTCAGGTGGGCCATGTGGGCTCCGACACGCCCCATCACCCCTTTGGTGGCGTAGACCGTGACTTCCCCGGGCTCATTCTTGGCGAGTACGCGGTACCCCTTCGTCACAAAATGATGCACCATCTGCTGAGCCACCGCCTCTTTTGTGTTATCGAGGGGAATTTCCGCCTGCTGCTTCATGTTCTTGATGAACGCCATCGTGACGCCCACCTTGTCCTGCTTCATGGAGCGCCAGACGGAAGGGAACCGCTTGTAGAAGCAGGTCAATGAGTTGACGCAGAGCAGGCCGAGCAGACTCGTGAACCACCAGGTGTGATAAACATCCGTAAACCCCAGACGAAGGAACCACCGATAGGCGTTCTCCCCGTACTCCTGAACATAGACCTCCGCCCGTTCACCCTGCTGGATCACCGTCCCGATCGTTGCGGTGATCGCAATAAACAAGAACAGGAAGATCGCAAGCTTGACGGACGCAAAAAATTCGACGAGTTCGCGAGAAAACTCATCCCAGCCGAGACCGGGAGTCGACGGACGGATTGAGGGCTCTTTTGGGAGAACGTCAGGTTGGCTATTCATGCGGCTCTATATTCGTCTTCGGCCCGGACAATACCCACTCGTACGGAGAATTTTGGATGATCTCCAAAACAATCTACAGCCGATTCTCTCGGCATCTCCGCCTGGTCTACGTCGCGGCCGAATGATTGGATTGCCAGAAGCGCTTCTAAGTGCGCGAAAATTTGGTCATCTTACAAGTGGATTTTGTCGAGTGTCAAGCAACGCCGACCCGCCTGGGAAGGTATGCCCCTGCTATCGAATAAATAGACAAAAGAGCCCTAGTCCGTTAAGATTCAGCCGATTCTACAGAAACGAACCCGTCGCAGGCACAGTACTCACCTGGCCAGATACCACACAGACGGTTTTCGGCAACCAGAAACTAGAGGGGGTTCATGAGAAACAATTACCTATTCACTTCTGAATCAGTCACCGAAGGGCATCCCGATAAGATTGCAGACCAGATTTCCGACGGCATTCTGGACGCAATCCTTGCCCAGGACAAATATTCCCGTGTCGCCTGCGAGACGATTCTGACAACCGGCATCGCCTTTGTCGCCGGCGAAATTTCGACCAAGGCCTATGTGGAAATCCCCGATATCATTCGCGACGTGATCAAAGATGTCGGCTACAACGATGCCTCGTGGGGATTCGACTCTCACACCTGCTCGGTCCTGACCGCGATCCACCAGCAGTCCGGCGATATCGCGATGGGCGTGGATTCCGGCGGCGCCGGTGACCAGGGCTTGATGTTCGGCTACGCCACCAACGAAACGACCGAACTGATGCCGATGCCGATCGTCCTGGCCCACCGCCTGACGAAACGTCTGGCAGAAGTCCGCAAGAAGAAGATCCTCAACTGGGTGCGTCCGGACGGCAAATCCCAGGTGACCGTCGAATACAAGAACGGGAAGCCCGTGCGGATCGATACGATCGTGGTGTCCACACAACACAGCCCTGATGTCACCAACAAGCAGATCGAGCGCGACATCATGGAAAAGGTCATCAAGCCCGTCATGCCGAAGGGGCTTTACAACCCGACCAGCGTGAAACACCACATCAACCCGACCGGCCGTTTCGTCGTCGGTGGACCGATGGGTGACACCGGTCTCACCGGCCGCAAGATCATCGTCGACACCTACGGCGGCCACGGCAGCCACGGGGGCGGCGCCTTCTCCGGCAAGGACCCGACAAAGGTAGATCGTTCAGCCTCTTACATGGCCCGCTACATCGCCAAGAACATTGTTGCAGCCGGACTCGCCGACAAGTGCGAAGTCCAGCTTGCCTATGCGATCGGCGTGGCCGATCCGGTTTCGGTGCTGGTCGATACCAAGGGCACTGAGAAAATGGCCGTTGAGAGTCTCGATAAGCTCGTACGGAAGCATTTCCCGCTCACCCCGCGCGGCATTATCGATCACCTCAAGCTCCGCCGGCCGATCTTCCGCAAGACAGCGGCCTATGGGCACTTCGGCCGTAATGAACCGGAGTTCACCTGGGAAAAGGCCGACAAAGCCAAGGCCTTGCGCCGGGACGCAGGTCTTTAGTTGAGATAGTCCCTGACCGATACGACAAGAGGGGGCAGGCACCGAACACCTGCCCCCTCTTTTTCTGACGCTACTTCACCAATCACGCATCTCACTCATCACGCAGGAGGGTTCTGTGGATTACGACGTGAAAGACATTAAGCTGGCAGACGCGGGCAAGTTAAAAATCGAATGGGCCGAAGCCACCATGCCGGTGCTACGACTCATCCGGAAGCGATTCAAACGGCAACAGCCGCTCAAGGGCGTACGGGTCACCGCCTGCCTCCACGTCACCACGGAAACGGCCAATCTGGCGATCACGCTGAAAGCCGGCGGAGCCGATGTGCGCCTCTGCGCCTCCAACCCCCTCAGCACGCAGGACGACGTCGCCGCCGCCCTGGTGCAGCATGAAGGGATTCCGACCTTCGCCATCAAAGGCGAGGACAATGCCACCTACTATCGCCATATCGAATCAGCCATCGCTCATCGCCCCCATCTCTCGATGGACGACGGCGCCGATGTGGTCTCGCATCTGCACTCCAAGCGAAAAGATCTCCTGCGTAACGTGATCGGTGGAACGGAAGAAACCACGACAGGCGTCATTCGCCTGCGCAGCATGGCCGAGAAAAAAGTTCTCAAGTTTCCGGTCATCTCCGTCAACGATGCCGACACCAAGCACATGTTCGACAATCGCTACGGCACCGGCCAGTCCACGATGGACGGCATCATTCGCGCGACCAACCGGTTGGTCTGCGGCTCCGTCTTCGTCGTCGCCGGATACGGCTGGTGCGGACGCGGCATCGCCATGCGAGCCAAGGGTATGGGCGCCGATGTCGTCGTGACCGAAATCGATCCATTGAAGGCCCTGGAAGCCGTCATGGATGGCTATCGTGTGATGCCGATGGAAGAAGCCGCCCCGATCGGCGATTTCTTCGTCACCGTGACCGGCAACCTGAAAGTCATTCGCGGCGAGCATTTCGCCAAGATGAAAGACGGCGCCATCGTCTGTAACAGTGGACACTTCAACGTTGAACTCGATATTCCCGCCTTGGAGAAACTCGCCAAGAAGCGGAAAGTCGTCCGCGACGGCGTCGAGCAATTCACCTACAAGAACGGCAATCGCGTGAGCCTCCTCGGCGAAGGCCGCTTGGTCAATCTTGCGACTGCCGAAGGCCATCCCTCCAGCGTCATGGATATGAGCTTTGCCAACCAGGCACTCGGCGCCGAGTACATCGTGAAGAACTACAAGATGCTCGAGAAGAAGGTGTATCCGGTACCAGCCGTCATCGATAAAGAAATCTCGCGACTCAAACTCGCCGGCATGGGCGTAGATATCGACAAGCTGACGAAGGAACAGGAAAAATACTTGGCCAGCTGGGAAATGGGAACATAGGAAGCAAGTGCGGAGCGGGCACTCTCAGTGCTCGCTCACCGCGCATGCAGACTGATCAAGTTCATACATAGCAGGCGATGCTCGGTGAATGCGCGCAATTGAGAACGCCCGCCCCGCACCTGCTAAGGGGAAAGAAGAATCGCCCTTTCTATGAGGCAGAGAGAAGGGTTGGCATCCCCGAGATCCTATCGTTTTGTCCGCGCCTGTGCCACAAGGGCCTTGAGTCTCGTCAGATCCAGCGCGCCTGGATACACTTCGCCGTCTATCACAAACCCCGGCGTTCCGGTTATACCGAGGAGCGTGGCCAGCGCACGATTCCGATCGAGCGCGGTTTGCCGCTCAGGCGCTTGTAGGTCCGTCTCGAGCTTCTTGACATCCAATCCCACTCGTTGCGCGATGGCGAAGACCTCTTGCTTGGTCAGCTCATTGTCGGATGCCAACAGCGCCTCGTGGAACGCTTGGTGTTTGCCTTGCTCCCGCGCCGCTAAGGCGGCGCGCGCGCCAAAGACCGACGCCTCGCCCAAAATGGGAAAATCTTTGTACACNNCGCAGCAACTCCTCTTGGTGTGTCACAACCGCCTGCACGACCCGTAATCGCTCCTCCTCCTGGCGCTTAACCTCAAGCGACTGCAAGGCCTGCTCAATCACCTCCGGATGCGACCGAATATACCGCTCAATGGCCTGGTCGAGTGCAGGCTGCCCGGGAGTTGCCGACGACTCAGCCCATGCCGGTAAGATCGGGCCAATAGCAAACAATGTCATGCTGAAGACGAGGGCCGCACGAAATTTCATGTGTATCTTTCTAGTTAGCATGAGCCCCACCTTGCCATGCATGTGCATGGGATCTCACTCACCCTAAATTCTCCATCGCAGATGAGTCGAACGTTACTCCCCGCAACCCTCTTGGGTCCTGGGCCTTGATTACTCACTCATGCTTCACTTTGAACGAGCCCTTGCCCGTGCGGCTGCTATCTTCTCGTCACAGGCTTGAAGAAACGCTGCGCGTCCCGCAATGGTTTGCAATTTGAAATCACCCCATTCCACCATCTTCTCACCCAGCTGGTACAGAGTCTCTTCTCTGTTGTCCCAGTCATGATTGAAATCGTTGATATGTGCATTTGTCGTTTGAGCGTCGCAACAGGTAAATAGCGGCTTGTCAGCTGTTCTAAGCCGGCCATTAACCGAATCCGACTCGTCCGCTCTCATGCGGCCAGAATCAGGTTGCGTTGGTGGGACAGCAGCGGCCTTGATCCGGTTAGCCTCATGGCGGGCAACACAAGCGAGCAGCAGTATCTCCGCATGCCATCTTTCGTGGCCTCTGCCCCTGAACCCCTTAGCTTTATTAGTATAAGCGTCAGCCATACCCATAAGCGCGTCAGCATAGGTTTGCGAATTTTCAGAAAATGGATGCTTCCCATTTTTATTCTCCCGAAAAGCTTCGCAGATTGGGTACTCGCCGTGCACCTTCAGAGGATCACAGGGGAGATAGCTGACATAATTGGAATAGTCAGACATTTGGGAAGGTATGTCCCTCCTCAGCGCCACGTTGAGATCTTGATAGGCATTACCTGGAGAGTACGTTAAGAACCGCTGCTGCTCAGCCTTACAAGCCTGAGCAAGGCTGCCGGACGCCGCTGGAGTCGCGGCACTACTCTGAGCCGCTGGTTGCGTTGGTGGCACAGCGGCCGATTGCTGAGGGGACTTCACCACCGCACCATTGGCGAACTCGACACGGGTTCCGTTGGGGCCGATCTCGGTGCCGCTGAATTGTTTGCCGTCCCGCCACTCCCCCTCAAAACGGGTGCCGTCGGCCCACTTATAGGTGCCCTGGCCCTGTTGTTTGTCGCCGTAAAAGTTGCCAGTATATTGATCACCACTTGCATACTTATTGGTGCCTTGGCCCTGTCTTTTTCCGTCGAACCAATTGCCGGTATATTCATTACCATTTACCCACTTAAAGGTCCCCTGGCCGTGCCGTTTGTTGCCGTAAAAGTTGCCGGTATATTCATCACCGTTTGGGAACTTATAGGTGCCCTGGCCATGAATTTGATCGTCTTCCCAGTTGCCGGTATATTCATTACCGTTTGGGAACTTATTGGTGCCCTGCCCGTTTCGACGGCCCCGTCTGAAGCTGCCCTCAAACCGTCCGCCGGCCGCTTCGCGCCCCACTCCGAAACCATCT
>CXWL01109009.1_pt1 | contig 14412 bp, 13 predicted proteins | sample 590931 | NCBI WGS metagenome assembly CXWL01 (sample SAMEA3498368, study PRJEB10139) | groundwater metagenome | biome: water well; material: biofilm material | place: Germany | collected 2015-04-27 | reverse complement strand
AGCGGGATAGTGGCCGAGATGGGTGGGCTCCCACAGGCCGACCACCAGGCCAAAGCCCGCCTGCACGATAAACGCGCCCACAAAGATCAACAGATTCAGGCAGGTTGCGGCGCGACCGGTCAGTGACTTCGGCATGCCCTGGGCGACGATCGCATATTCAATACCGGTGATGGTGCCGATCAGCGTGAACAGCACCGACAGCAGCTGGAAACCGGGCTTCCAGTTGCATACGATTGCGACCTGCACCGCGATGAACAGCGCGATGCCGATGCCGGCGACGTCGAGCGGCTCGATGCCGCGCTTGCCCGCCCACTCTGTGATCATGCCGACGGCGATCGCGCCGAAAATGACCGCCGCCATCGACAGGTACAGCAGGTAGACCACGGCATGGTCGGGAAACCGCGCCACGTCGGCCAGCCAGCGCCCGATCCACAAACCCTGGATGCCGAAGAAAACCGCATGCGGGATGAGGATCAGCGAGATGGTCTTGCGGAAGGCGGGATCGCGGTACACGGCGGCGATCGACGCGAAGACCGGCACCCTGGTCTTCGGCCTCGCCGCCTGCGTCACCCTCGGCGCGACGGACCAGATCAGGAAGGCGGTACAGGCCAGCAGCAGCGCAAGTATGACAAACAGGCCGCGCCAGTCTGTGTAGTCCAGCGCCCGGCGGACCGGCGCGGTGGCCGAAGCGGCGCCGAGCCCGCCGACGGCGATCAGGTATCCCTGCACCGACGGCAGCCGCGCCGGATCGATCCACGTCGAGATAGCCTTGACCGCCGCCATGAAGCAGCCGCCAAGCCCGACACCGATCACGGTACGGGCCAGCACCAGTTCGAGAAAGCTGTCTCCAGTGGCAAACATCAGCGTGCCGCCAGCCGCCACCGCCAGCAGCACCAGCTGCACGCTGCGCGGGCCGTAGCGGTCCAGCGCGATCCCGACCGGCAGTTGCACCAGCGCGAACGACACGAAGAATGCGCTGGTGAGCAGCCCGAGCTGGGCCGGGCTGAGGGCGAGCGAGGCGACCAGGTCGGGCGCCAGCACCGCGTTCACGGTGCGCAGCAGCGCCGACATGTAGTGTCCTAGGGCGAACGGCAGGAACACATAAAAGAAGACTGCCCTGCCCGATAAGCGCAATGCTGGTTGGTCGGCGTCCATTGTCGTCCCGCCATCAGGCCGCGGTGTGGGCGTTCTCGCAGCTCTTGCCCTGGACGCGCTGGGCCACCGAGATCGGGATGACCTTGGCTTGCCGCGCGCGATGGCCGTCGTCATCCTCGTCGGCTTCGAAGAAGAACTTCTGCTTGCCGAAGGCTGGCACCAGGTGATCGAGCCACGTCGCTCGCGGGTCGAACCTGGCGAAGAACGGCTTGCGTACCCAGTCCGGATTGCGGGCCTGCAGGAACTGCAGCGCGAACAGCTTTTCGCCATTGATGTTGACGACGCCGTCGATGACGACCTTCCCAGGGAAGGCGCTCATCGACGGGCCACGCACGGTGCGCGACAGGCCCGAGACCATCTGGTACGCAGCCTGGAAGATTTCGTGCGCGCGCGCCAGCGGCAGCGAGAAGTATTCGCTCGGCCCGGTGTCGCGCTCGACGAACATGTAGTACGGGATGGCGCCCAGGCGCACACCGGTGCTCCACAGCTCGGCCCAGCTTTTGGGATCTTCATTGATGTGGCGGATCAACGGGCCCTGCATGCGCAAGGTGGCGCCGGTCGAGACGATGCGCTTGACCGCGCGCTGGGCGATCTCGCTGCGCAGCTCCACCGCGTGGCTGTAGTGGCCCATGATCGCCAGGTTCTTGCCGGCCTTGACGACGCGCTCGAACAGGCGCAGCAAGTCGTCCGAATCCTTGTCGCTGACGAAGCGCTGCGGCCAGTAGGCGACCGACTTGGTCCCCAGCCGGATGTTCTGGATGTGCGCAAGTCCGGGCGCCAGCAGCGGCTCGATGAACTCGGTCAACAAGCGGGTATTCATGATCAAAGGGTCGCCGCCGGTGATCAGGACATCGGTGACGCAGGGATGGGTCTTCAGGTAGGACACCAGCTCGGTGGTCTCGCGCGCATCGAACTTCATGTCGTCCATGCCGACGAACTGCGGCCAGCGGAAGCAGAAGGTGCAGTAGGCGTGGCAGGTCTGGCCCGAGCTGGGGAAGAACAGCACGGTCTCCTTGTATTTGTGCTGCAGGCCCTTGAGCGGCGTGTCGTTCACGCGCGGGACGTTGTGGGTCATCTGGCCGGCCGGGTGCGGGTTCATGCGCATGCGGATCGCGTGTACCTGCCTGGCGATGGCGGCGTCGTCCTTTTTAAACAGCACCAGATCGCGCAGGGCTTCGTACTCGTCGGCGTGCAGCATGTCGCGGTGCGGGAACACCAGGCGGTAGATCGGATCATCCGGAATGTTCGACCAGTCGATCAACTGCTCCATCACGTATTCGTTGGCGCGGAAAGGCAGCACGTGCGACACGACCTGCACCGCTTCCTGCAAGTCGGCCGGCATCCACTGCCACTGGCGCGCCTGGCTGATGCTCTGGCGGGTGTAGGGCTTGAATCTCGCTGGCACGTTATCGGTAGTCACGGCAGTCTCCTGTTTTGACGAATCGGATCGGGGCATTCCTACAAGGCTAAGGAATTACCGGCAGAGAGGTCATCTTAGGCTTGCCAAACGGAATGCAATTGCCGTGCATCAATTCAATTTCGGGAAGATTTCCGAGTAGCACAAATGCCGTCAGGGAATTGATATATCTGCTTGCGCTGCGTGCGGCGCGGCGCTTGCGTTAGCGCAAATCGGTACGTGGTCGGGCGCGTAGATTACTCAATGCACCTAAGCAATATTTAACCAACTCATCAACCGAAAGGAAATCGTCATGAAACGACTAGTCACCGCCACCGCCCTGTCCTTCGCCCTCGCCGCCGGCAGCGCTGTCGCTTCCGAGCCCACTGAAAAGGACGCGATCGCCATGGTTGAACGCGGCGTTGCCCTGATCAAGTCCAGGGGCAAGGACGAAATGATCAAGCGTATCAACGCCAGGGACCCTGACTACGTCCAGGGCTCGCTGTATATCGACATGCGCGACGCCCGGACCGGCATCGTGCTGGCCCACCCGATCAACCAGTCGATCGTCGGCAAGGACCTGACCGACGTGCCCGATGCGACCGGCAAGAAGTACCGCCGCGAGATCATCGAACTGGCCGCCAAGTCGCACAAGGGCTGGGTCGACTACCACTACAAGAATCCAAGCAGCGGCAAGATCGAGCCGAAGACCACCTACATCCAGCTAGTCGATGGCGTGGTGCTGGAAGCTGGCATCTACAAGAAGTAAACGATAAGCGCGGGCGGCGCCGGCCGCCCGCATAACGATCTGCCGGGGGTGTGTGCATGCTGAACAAACTGCGAATTGGCCCGAAGCTGCTGCTTGCCCCTGGCCTGGTCCTGGCCCTGCTGATGCTGCTGTCGGCGGCCGCCTACTACGGGATGGTGCGGCAAAACGCATCGCTTGAAAACATGGTGCAGGTGCGCGCGGCGCGACTGAAGGCGGCAGCCGATGTTGCGGGCGACACCAGGCATGCACACGCCAACATCTACCAGCTGCTCGCATGGATCAACGGCAGCTTCGCCAAGAACCGCCTCGATGCGCTGACCGCCGACATCGGCAAGAAGCAGGCCGCGATCAAGGCGCAATTGCGTGCACTGGCGGCGGTATCCGATCCGGCAGAACGCAAGCTGGTCGACGCTTCGGCCAAGGCGCTCGAGGCGTACCGCAAGAGCGTCGCCGAAACCATCGAGCTGGCGCAGGTCGACCAGTCGATCGCCACCAACGCGATGCAGAAGGCGGAAAGCGAATTCGGGGTACTGAACGGCCACCTGGCGCAACTTGCCGCGCTGGAAAAGAGCTTGAGCGAAGCGGCTTACGCGGCGGCGAAAAGCGAGTTCCGCGCCTTTGGCGCGACCCTCGCGGTGCTGGTGCTGCTGTCGATCGGCCTGTCGCTGCTGGTGACGATGCTGGTGCGGCGCGCGATGCTGACCGATATCCGCGCCATCTCGGACGTGGTGGCGGAACTGGCCGAAGGGCGCCTGAGCGCGGGCGTGAACAGCAAGGGCCGCGACGAAATCGCCGAGACTTCGCGCGCGCTCGACCACACGGTCGCCAATCTTCACCAGACCTTGCGCACCGTGCTGATGTCGGTGCGCTCGATCGACACGGCGTCGCAGGAAATCGCCACCGGTAACCTCGACCTGTCCAGCCGCACCGAGATGCAGGCCGGCTCGCTGGAGGAAACCGCCAGCGCCATGGAAACCCTGACCCTGGCGGTCAAGGAAAACGCCGACAATGCGCGCATGGCCAACGCGCTGGCCGCCGACGCCGCCAATCTCGCTGCAGAAGGCGGCAAGGCGGTCGAGCGCGCAGTGACGACGATGGAGCGGATCAAGGACAGCTCGCGCAAGATCGTCGAGATCATCGGCGTCATCGACGGTATCTCGTTCCAGACCAATATCCTGGCGCTGAACGCCGCGGTGGAAGCGGCGCGCGCCGGCGAACAGGGACGCGGCTTTGCGGTGGTGGCTGCCGAAGTGCGCATCCTGGCCCAGCGTTCAGCCGCGGCGGCGAAGGAGATCAAGGTGCTGATCGCCGACTCGGTCGCCATCATCGACGGCGGCAGCGCCTCGGTCAATGAAGCCGGCAGCAGCATGGGCCACATCGTCGCTTCGGTGCGGCAGGTCAACGAGATCATCGAACGCATCAGCGTCGCCAGCTCGCAGCAGGCCGACGGCATCGCCGAGGTCAATAACGCGGTCGGGCAGATGGACGACATGACGCAGCAGAACGCGGCGCTGGTTGAACAAGCGGCGGCGGCGGCAGCCAGCCTGCACGAGCAGGCCGTGACCCTGGCCGAAGCGGTGGCGGTATTCAAGGTCGACGATGGCGACGCCGCGCCGGCGGCCGCCCACGGGGCCGATGACGCCGGCTTCCAGCATCGCGGCGAACGGCGCGCGTCCTCCAGCCCGATGCGCGGCGGCCCTCCCCCGGGCGGATCGCCGCCCGGCCTGGGCGTCAACCGGTCAATGGCGGAACGGGCGGCGCGCCGGGCGACCTAGTCCAGCCGGAACGGCTTGCTGACGAAACGGGACCCGGCAAGCCCGAAGCGCCACGGCACCTCCATCGCTTTCGAAATGCCGATGCGCGGCCCCGCCACCAGTTCGACCGCATCCTCCGGCGCCAGCAGCTTGAACGGCGGCGCCGCCAGCGAAGCGCCATTGAGCGCGCGCGTCACGCCAAGGGCCTGGCATAGCTTGCCGGGCCCTGAGCACAACAGGCGCGCATCATCCACGCCGCGCCGTGCGCGCATCACGTCCAGCCCTGCCAGCGGTTCCAGCGCGCGCAGCAGCACTCCGGCGCCGTGTCCATGTGCGCGGCAGACGAAATTAAGACACCAGTGGATGCCATACGAGCGGTATACATAAGCGTGGCCCGGCTCGCCGAACATCGCACCGTTGCGCTCGGTCGGACCGGAGAACGCGTGCGAGGCAGGATCTTCGCGGTCGTACGCCTCGGTCTCGACGATGCGCCCGCCGACACCGTCGACCAGCACCACCGTACCGATGAGTTGTTGCGCCACCTCGTGCGCCGGCGCGTGAAAGTCGATTCCAGCAAGGATGGTCTTCATGCAAGAATTTTATATTGATATCGACGAACCGCTGTGTACAGTCCAAAATTGCCACACATTGCGATTGCCGTAGTGCAACAAAGAGTGCATTCGTTTATCATAAAGCTTTGAAGCACGCACCAGCGGCACCTTGCCGCGCACCCAAATGAGCAACCTAGCCGATATGGCAACACTCGCCGCAGACCCGGTAGATGCCCTGATCAAGTCGATCCGGATTCCGCCCCGTCCCAGCCTGCTGGCCGACATGCAGCGCGAACTGGCTGGTGACGATCCGTCGCCGGAGGCGATCGGCCGCATCGTCGCGCGCGACGTCGGCATGTCCGGCGCCCTGCTCAAGCTGGCCAATTCCTCGTTCTACGGCGGCAAGCGCAAGGCCAAGTCGATCGAGCAGGCCATCCTTTTCCTCGGCATTAACCAGGTTGCTTCACTCATGACCGGCCTGCTGGCGCGCCGGGCCATCCCCACCGACAACGCCGCGCTGGCCAATTTCTGGGATATCTCGGGGCGCCGCGCCCATGCGATGGTGTACCTGTCGCGCCGCCTGCGCATCGGCGAGCCGGACGTCGCGCACACCTTTGGCCTGTTCTGCGACACCGGCGTGCCGCTGCTAATGGAGCGCTTCCCCGGCTACGCCGACACCTTCGCGGCAGCCGGGCAGGATATGGAACGCCCGTTCACCGTGCTGGAAGACGAACGCCACAGCACCAGCCACGCCGCCATCGGCTGCCTGCTGGCGCGTAACTGGGGCCTGTCGAGCGACGTCTCGTGGGCGATTTTGCATCACCATGACTACAGCGTGTTCGACGACGGCGCCACCCCCGACGGCGTGCGTTCGCTGGTTGCGCTGTCGCTGCTGGCCGAGTGCGCAATCCAGAAATACCAGGGCAACGTCGACTCCATCGAATGGAACAAGGGCGGCGAACGCGCATGTGCATATCTCGGCATGGCGCTTGATGAAACCGACGAGCTGCTCGAAGAACTGCACGAGTCTTTCCACAACGACCACTAAGGCCTGCCGGTCTTTACAAGCGCCGCGGCTGGGACGATACTTCAGTCATCGATCCGGCGTCATCATGCCGCCGTATCCCGACGGAGACGCGACATGACGACCCTGGCAAGACTCACCACCAGGCTGGCGGCAGTGCTGCTGGCACCCCTCCTGCTGAGCGCCTGCGCGGCGGTGAGCGTGCCGGCCCCTCCGCCGGCGACCAAGCTCTTTTCCGACGCGGCGTTCAAGCCGCCGTCCGAGCCGGTCGGCGCGGACGACCTGTTCACCCTCAGCCCCGCGATGCGCGCTTATTTGAACAGCCCCGGCTTTGCGTCGCAGATAAGGCAAAAGGGCGCGCAGCACGGGCTGGTATCGGCGCTTTACCAGAAGGGCGAATTGAAACTCGAATACGAGTCGAGCAAAACCCGCACCGCTGCCGAAACCTACGACGCCCGCGCCGGCAACTGCCTGTCGCTGGTGGTGATGACCGCGGCTTTCGCGCGCGAGCTGGGGCAGCCGATCACGTACCAGAACGTCATGGTCGAGCACACCTGGAGCCGCGCCGGCAACCTCTACTTCGGCAGCAGCCACGTCAACCTTGTCCTCACCGAGAATGTGCCCGAATTCCAGCGCACCTACTCGAACGTGCGCGCAACGCTGACCATCGACTTCCTGCGCCCGAAGGACTCGGACGATTTCATCACGCATCCGCTCGAAGAGCGCGACATCGTCGCCATGTACCTGAACAACCGCGCGGCCGAGGCGCTGGCCCAGGACCGCATCGACGACGCCTACTGGTGGGCGCGCGAAGCAGTCAAGCAGAACCCGGGCTTCATCACCGCCTACAACACGCTGGCCGTGATCTACCAGCGGCGCGGCGAGAACACGCTGGCTGAAAACGTATTCCGCGCCGCCCTCCAGCGCGAGCCCGAGAACATGGTCGTCATGCATAACATGGTGCCGGTGCTCGCCGCGCTGGGCAAGACCGCCGAATCGAACCAGATCAAGGCGCGCCTGGCGGTCATCGAACCGTACCCGCCGTTCCACTACTTCAACCGCGGCATGACGGCGATGGAGAAAGGCGATTTCGAGGCTGCGCGTAGCCTGTTTGCGAAAGAGGTCAAGCGCGCGCCGTACAACCACGAGTTCCACTTCTGGCTGGGGATCGCGCACTGGCGCCTCGGCGACGGCCGCAGCGCGCATGCCGAATTGAAGCTGGCGCTCGACACCAGTACGACCAACGCATCGTCCCAGCGTTATTCGGCCAAGCTTAGCCAGCTAAAGGGAGGGCCGCCGCGCAAGCGCCTGTACTAAAGGCGCCAGCCGCACCATGCCCGCATTGATCGCATCGAGGCTGGTGGCGCCGTAGCCGAAGGCCAGCCCGGCCCTGCCTTGGGGCGCGGCGTAATAAGGCGCCAGCGAATAGATCCCCACGCCCGCGATCCTTGCGTACGCGGCCAGCATCGCGACATCGAGCGATGCTGCCGAAAAGGCCGCCAGGTGCAAGCCCGCGCTGCTGGCCACCGGCGCAAGCAGGCCATTGAAATGCTCGTCCATCAGCGCCAGCAGGTGCTGCCTGCGCTGGCCGTATACGTCGCGCATCTTGCGCACGTGGCGCACCAGGTGGCCTTCGTGGATAAACGCAGCCAGCGCGTCCTGCGTCGGCTGCGGGCACTGTCCGTCTGCACACTGCTTTGCCGCAGCCAGCGCCGGCAGCGCCCACCCCGGAGCTGCCACAAAACCGAGCCGCAGGGCCGGGAACAGGCTCTTGGAAAATGTCCCGAGGTAGAACACCGACTGGCTGCGGTCCATCGTCTGCAGCGCGTCGAGCGGCCGGTCGCCGAAACGGAACTCGCCGTCGTAGTCATCTTCGAGGATGACGGCGCCATTTACCTGGGCAAACGCCAGCAGCGCAGCGCGGCGCGCCATCGACATCACGCAACCCAGCGGGTACTGGTGCGACGGCGTCACGTACACCACCTTTGCATCGCCGGGAATACGTTCGACCACGATACCCTGGTCATCGACCGGTACCGGAACGACACGCGCCCCTGCGGCGGCAAACACGGCGCGCGCAGCCGGATAGCCAGGGTCCTCGACCGCCACGACGGTTTTCCCCGGCGTGACGAGGATGCGCGCGAGCAGGTCGAGCGCCTGCTGGGTGCCGGCGGTGACGACCAGGTCGTCCGGCCCGCAGCCAACGGCGCGGGTGTAGGACACATGCTTGGCGATCGCCTCGCGCAGGGCGGCGCGCCCGCGCGGATCCGCATACACGCCGCTCTCACGGGCCATCGACCGCATTGCGCGCGCCGCCAGCCGCTGCCAGATGTCGAAGCGCAGCGCTGACTCGTCGGGCGCGCCGAGGCGGAAGTCGACCTGCGGCGGCGCTGCCAGCGATGGGTGGCCATCAATGGCGGGCGGATTGCGCCAGAACGCGTTCAGGCGCCGCTCTTCGCGCGCTGCGGGTGTCGCCGGCGGTGTCTGCAATGCCCGGGGCACGGCGCGCGCCACGAAGGTTCCGCCGCGCGGACGCGTCTCGAGGTAGCCCTCGGCCAGCAGCAGGTCGTAAGCGGCCAGCGCCGTATTGCGCGACACGCCGTACATGCTGGCCAACGCGCGCGTCGATGGCATGCGGGTGCCTGGCCGCAGGCGGCCATCGAGGATGGCGGCATGGAGCTGGCTGTGAAAGCTGCGCAGCAAGCCCGAGCCGGGCGGTGGCAGCGCAAGGGGCAATTCGAAATCTGGCTCCATCTTTTTCCTTAATTCTGGCGCTTTCAGCATACCAGATCGAACGGTACGATTGCCGCTTTGATATGACGGAGCCGCACCATGATCGACGCCGATGCTTATACCCGGCCGGGCAAACCGGTGGCGCAGGTGCAGCAATGAACCTGTCCGATATCGGTACGATGCTGTCGCTGGCCGCCGTGTGGGGCGCGTCCTACCTGTTCATGCGCATGGGCGCGGGCGAATTCGGCGCGCTGCCGCTGGCCGGCATGAGGGCGATTGGCGCGATGGTCATTCTGGTACCCATGCTCGCGCTGACCAGCGGACTTGGCGACCTGCGCAAACACTGGCGCGGCATCACGGTGGTCGGGCTGACCAACTCGGCGCTGCCCTTCGTGCTATTCAGCTGGGCCGCACAGTTGATCCCGGCCGGCTCGTCGGCGCTGTTCACGGGAGCGACGCCGCTGTTCGCCGCGGCCATCGGCTGGTTCTGGCTCAGCGACAAGCTGAGTGCGCCGCGCATCGCGGGTTTGGGGATCGGGTTTGCCGGCGTTGTCTGGCTGGTGTGGGACACGCTGGACATGAGCCGTGGCGCTGGCGGTGCCGCGGGCGCACTCGCGGCGGCGGCCTGCCTGGTGTCGACGGTGCTGTACGGGATCTGCGCGAACTATACGAAACGCTATCTTGGCGGCGTGCCGCCGATGGCGATTGCCGCTGGCAGCCAGGTCGCCGCTTCGATGATGCTGGTGGTTCCGACAGTTTGGGCATGGCCCGCGGTGATGCCAGGGGCGAAGTCGTGGTTCGCGCTGGGCATGCTTGCGCTGGCCTGCTCCGCGGTGGCGTACGTGCTGTTTTTTCGACTGATCGCCCGCATCGGCGCGCCACGCTCGATGACGATCTCGTTCATGATTCCGGCCTTCGGGGTCCTGTGGGGATCGGTGTTCCTCGGCGAGGCGTTCACATCTGCCAAGGCAGTTGGCTGCGCGATCATTCTCGTTGGAACCGCGCTGTCGACCGGTGTACTGGACCGGTTCCTCATGTCGCCGGTCCGCGAAGTACTGGCCAAGCGCTTATAAAAACGCAGCGCATGCGTGAATCCATGGCACGGCAGCTCATGGGCGTTATGGATTTTCCCGCCTCCGCGGGAATGACGTTTTCCAGGTTTGTCTTTATGGCTAATGCCTTCCCTCGTCGTCGATCGCACTTGACCTGCGCCAGCGGCCCCACTCCGTCCGTTCTAAGAAGTGCCCCGTCGGCCATAGTATGTTGACGCGCTGGCCGTGGTACTGCACCTCTCCAGCAGACATGCCGCCCGCTTGCGCCCATCTCCGCCAAAAGGGCACGGAGATCGACCACCAGAGCCATGCCGCGACGAAGCCGCCACCCAGCATCAGGAACTGGGGAATCGGCGGTTCCACGGAAAACCAGGTCTGCATGACGAATAGCGGCCCGACCATCAAGGGCAGCACCGGCCCATTCACAAGCACCACGCCAGCAAGGGTAGTGAAGGCCACTGGCCGGGAACCAGGCGTCGGCAAGGCGTACCGGAATTGTTCGGACGTGGCTGCCAGCGCCCGCCGATCAGCCTCCGGCAATTGCATGAGTTGACGTCGCAATCGGCGCCGGTGTACCGCGAGCGCCAGCGAGAGCAGCAGCGAGACGGCGACAACGACAGCCAGGTAGGTCAGCCGGAAGTCGCTGCCGAGCAAGCCCGCAAGCCATTTTGCGATGATACCCAAGGCCAGGAGCAACACGAGAACGAGACAAACGTACAGCTTGGTCATGCTTCCCCCTTGAGACGATGCCTGCGCCGCAGGCTTCCACTCGGCCGCCGCGTCACGTCCAGTTGAAAAAAAGCAATATACCTCTTTTCCCAACTGGAATTACATGCGCCCAGTCGAAAATAGCCCGGGCTCTAACGCAGCTTTTCCCAATACGCCAGTTTCTGCGTCAGTGAGAGCGAAGCATGCGCAGGCGATGTCGATGGCAACACCACCGTCCGATAGCCCGCCGCGCTAAACTGCGGGGCGAACTTGCCGGAGGTCTGGCCGTTGAAGCCGACTGTTTCCAGCAGCGGGCACAACTCGCGCAAGCGCGCGAAGTCGTTGGCGGCGGGTTTGCGGATGGCCGAGTCGAGGCTGCCGTCCCGTTCGCAAGCGCAGAGTACGTCCCACAAGCCGAAGCCATGCGCCAGCAGGCGCGGCAGGCGTTCGGCATACGGCATCGCGGCCAGGCTCTCACCGGTCAGCACCGACAAGATGGGCCACAGCTGATTGCGCGGATGTGCGTAGTACTGGCCGGCGGCAAGCGAGGCCGCACCAGGAAAGCTCCCGAGCACGAGAACGCGGGTGTTCGCGTCGATGACGGGCGCGAGTCCGGACAGGGTTGAAGAAATGGATGGCATCAGGCCGCATCATAATCGATTCGGCGCGCTGGGACCGGTGTAGAATTCCTGGACAATCACACATGAAAACGGAGACAGACCGATGCAGAACACCGGCCAGCGGCAAGACATTCATACCTTGCTGTCGCTTTACAGCGAGAGCCACCGCAATCCGACCAACGAGCTGATCCACATCGTGTGCGTGCCGCTGATCGTATTTTCGCTGCTCGGCATTATCTGGGCTATGCATCCGGTCGCAGCCGTCGCCGTGGCTGCTGCCGCGCTGTGGTACTACTTCCAGCTGTCGAAGCCATTCGCCATCGGCATGCTGGCGATGTCGACCGTGATGCTGGTGCTGCTGGCCTTGCTGCCGCCTGCGACCGTGCTCGCGCTGTCGATCGCGATCTTCGTGCTTGCATGGGTCGGCCAGTTCATTGGCCACCAAATCGAAGGAAAAAAACCTTCCTTCCTCGACGACCTGCGCTTCCTGCTGATTGGCCCGCTGTTCGTGCTCAGCTTCCTGTACCGCCGCCTCAACGTCGCTTACTAAAACTCCTGACCCGGTCAGCGATGATCGGGATGCAACAGCGATATTGCCGCGCTCGAATGTTCTCCCTCTGACTGGGCAGCTTCCAGGACGATGGCGGTGCACAGCGCGACATGCTCAAAGGCTTTGGCCTGCCTGGCGGTTCCAAGTCATATCCAGCAGGAAATGATGTTTGGCCGTATACTTTCGCGATGTCCTCCCCTCTCCTCTTTGTCATCGCGTCCCTGATCTGGGGCTCGACGTTCTGGGCCATCACCTTGCAGCTGGGTGAAGTCGCGCCGGCGGTGTCGGTCGCCTATCGATTCGCACTGGCGTCGGCCGCGCTGTTTGCCTGGTGCCTGGTGCGCGGCGACCGCCTGCGCCTGCCGTGGAAAGTCCAGCGCTGGAGCCTGCTGCAGGGCTTCTTCACCTTCGGCCTGTCCTACGTCTGCACCTACAACGCGGAGCAGTACGTGATTTCGGCGCTGGTGGCGGTGCTGTTCGCGCTGATGGTGTTCTGGAACCCGATCTGCAGCCGCCTCGCGTTCGGCACGCCGATTTCGTGGCGCACCTGGGCCGCCGGAGCGGTGGCGATCGGCGGCGTGACGATGCTGTTCTATCCGTCGATTTCGTCGTCCTGGAAAGACATCACCGAGGGCGGCAGCGGCCACTTCCTGCTCGGCCTCGTGCTGGCGCTGATGGCGACCATCGCCAGCTCGGTCGGCAACATCATGGTCGTGAAGGTACGCGAGCAGTCGCAGAACCTGTTCCTGACGATGGCCTGGTCGATGTTCTGGGGCAGCGCGATGGTGACACTATGGGCACTGGCCAACGGCGAGTCGTTCACCTTGCCTGCCGCGCCGCGCTACTGGTTCGGGCTGCTGTACCTGTCGATGTTCGGATCGGTGATCGCGTTCGCGGCCTACTTCACGCTGATCAACCGCATCGGCTCCTCGAAAGCTGTCTACATCGGCGTGATTACGCCGGTGATTTCCGTGCTGCTGTCGATGCAGCTCGAGCACTACCGCCCGGGCCCGCTCGAGTGGTTCGGCATGATATTGTGCCTGTCCAGCGTAGCCTGGGTGATGGCGTCGCCAGCGCCCAGGCCCGCCAAATCCATCAACTTGAACACCGTACCCGAGGTCCCATGACTGTTTCGAACGCCTTCACCATCCGCCCTGCCCAGCCATCCGACGTTGCCCATATCCACGGCATGATCGTCGAGCTGGCGGTCTTTGAAAAACTGGAACACCTGATGGTCGCCACCGAGGCCATGTTGCACGAAGGCCTGTTCGGCGCGCATCCGGCGTGCGAGGCGATCATAGGCGAAGAAAACGGCGAGGTGGTCACATTCGCGCTGTTCTTCCACAACTTCTCGACCTTCCTGGCCAAGAAAGGCCTGTACCTGGAAGACCTGTACGTCAAGCAAGCGCATCGCGGAAAGGGTTTCGGCAAGCAGATGCTGGTAAAGCTTGCCCAGATCGCTGTCGAGCGCAATTGCGGTCGTTTCGAATGGTCGGTGCTGGACTGGAACGAGCCTGCGATCAACTTCTACAAGGCAATGGGTGCCGACATCCTGCCCGACTGGCGCGTCTGCCGCGTGACCGGCCCTGCGCTGACCCAGCTGGCTGCACCAAGCGCCTGATCGGCGACACGGCCGCCGTCAAACGTTCCCAATGGCACCCGGTGCCACTTCGAATGCCCCCATCGGGGTCCGTCCCCGGGGACGGACCCCGATGGGCACGAAGTGCAGCGGGGCACCGGGACGGCGCGTTACGGTGCCCCTTAAGAAAAAACCCACGGGCTTTGACGCACCGTGGGCTAACCCAACTGTTAGGATGGGAGGGGAGACTTTGAATCAGACAATTTCACTATAGATGCGGACACGTCTCGATTCCTGATTCCTTACAATTGCTTACCACTGTATCAACTCGGCAGGCGACCGTTATTCAATATTTACCCGCCTACACCTTTTCGTGTTGAGCGCAGTCAGACATTGCTCTCCGCCTCAGTTCCCCTCCCCTTACCACCGCAATGCACGGGTTGAACCCGATGCCGTATGACAGGTCCGCGGGGCGCGCGATCTGCCACAGCGCGAAGTCGGCGCGCTTGCCGACTTCCAGT
>CXWL01033916.1_pt1 | contig 14413 bp, 11 predicted proteins | sample 590931 | NCBI WGS metagenome assembly CXWL01 (sample SAMEA3498368, study PRJEB10139) | groundwater metagenome | biome: water well; material: biofilm material | place: Germany | collected 2015-04-27 | reverse complement strand
CCATTCGAAAACCCCTACAACATGATCATCGAGCTGATCGTGAGCCACATGCTCAGAAAGAAACTTGATGAAGTAATTGAGAAAATTAAAGGTTCTGCTTTCCCTGAAGATGAAAAGCGTTTTCTTTTCAGTTACAGTGATTGGATATTTCACGCAAAGCTAAATCACGGAAGAAGAGAAGATTTGGATGTGAGACTAGAAAAAAACAGTGAAGCTACATTTAATAATGCCTTTAATTCTCATGGGAAGAGCTCTGGCAATATTTTAATGAAACGATGGTCCGAGCTAACAGCTTTTGAAGGTGTTCAGAATGAATTTGGCACGGATTTGATCGATGAGATTGAAGAAAAATTAGCACAGATAACACAAGAACGGCTCATTTTAGCTCCTGAGCCTCCAGAGGAGTACTATGATGGTTTTCTTATTGATAACGAAAGTGTCAGCTCATTAAATCTTGTCAGCCGACTTATTCAATTGGCAGAGAAAAACACGAAGCTCAATCTCAGTTTGACTCCCTTCATTATCCTCAATGCCTACCATGCCAATCGGTCAGGTCTTAAGCCTCTCCTCATTCAAGCTGATGGCCGTGAAGATGGCACGGATTCCATATTCTACAAATTTTTGAATGCCCTCTCATCTGACCGGATCGAAGCGTTGAAAAAGGAACATATTCCAGCAGTGGGAAACATCATCGCCACCATCTTGAATCATCCCGAAACGTGTGTGTATAAACCGAAGATCAGTGAGCCTATTGATGATAAGATCGAAGATCACTTACGGGATATTTGCATTGATGTACTGTCAAAAGAGTCATCAAAAGAGCAGGTTTTTGTCATTAGAGTATTAAAACAATTGGGAAATGGAACTAAATATCTGCAGGATGCTCTATTGAATTCTCAAGCACATCCTGAAATTNNAAAAATCTGTAAGGGCATTTATCAAGGCCTCGAATTTAGGGTTCCTAAAACGGGAATTGCGAATCCCGAAGTGCCTCAAGAAAAAAAGCTCACTGAATTCCAAAGTGCGTTTGTTGACTATCTGAAAAATCTTCAAGATTCCACATCACCCATCAATCCATTTCAAGAGGTGTTTGCAACATGGGAAGCCTTTCATATGATTGCTCGTCATCCAGGATTAGCAAAAGAAGTGATGACTCTTCCAATAAAAACTCCGAAGTTTTTTGAGTTGATTGCTGAGGGGGGTCCACTCTACAACAACCGCACAAAAGTTATTAAGGAATTATTTGCGAATAATAAACCGTCTGCATTTGCACAGAGACTCATCACGATTTTTACCAAAAAGATACCAGCCTGGAAACAAAGATTTTTATATACCGATTTGAGCCTCCGTGACCGACTGGAAGAAGCGGCTAGCAAATATCCAATTACCACCATAGGGCCGCTCTCCTTAGAGAAACTTGTTCAGCAGCATAAGCAAGTCAAATCAGTGAACAAGGGCCAGCAGAGTCGTTTGGAAAGCTGTGTGTCTGATCAGGAATCCAGGAATGCCTTAATCGATGGAAAAATAACTTCAATCCCCTTTATAGCTTTATCGGCCGGCATGAAAAGAATGGTGTTTCGTGACACGCTGAGACAGAGTATGGAGAGATCTCGTGACCCCGAAAAAAAAAGGCAATCAGATGAGAGGAATCGTCAGCTGAGCCAAAACCAATTCAGCATCCCTCCTGGAACTTACATGCATGGATCGGCCGTTGACTTCATCGATGAAGTTTTTTTAAACGGAAATCTGCCTGGAGAGGCTCTTGGCGATAGTCCAATTGAAGACTTGTTCCCATTTCACACTGATTTTGCTTATTTTTCAAAAGAATTTCTCGATTTACATAAAGAATTACCTGAAAAAATTGAGAAAAGTATCTCTGTAGGCTATGGAACCGCTGGAAAGAATGGAGGAAACGGACAAATTTTTTATTTTTATGATCGAAATAAGGAGAGCTATGAAGCCGAGAAGATATTCTTCGCTGCGAATCGCAAAAACCATACACTTATCTTAGGCGGGATGCCGGCGACTGAAATTTCGGCCATCGTTCTGCGTGATCAAAACACAACTCTTGCTGAAGTTAAACAGAGAATACTCGAAAACGGTTTTTATATCCCCGTCTATGATTATCAAGGTACGCTAATTTTTTCAGCGAATGAGTATGATCAGGCACGGGATGAATTGAATCTTCGTGTCAAAGTAGAAGTATGGGATTCGTCATTACAGACGGCAGATAAATTGGGGAGTAATCCGGGTGGTGTTTTTGCCGTTCCGACTGAAATAGGATCAAGTAAACATTATGTAAAATTTGAAGGACAGGAAAAAAATGATCACATCTGGGTAGAGCATCTCGCTGACATGATTTATAAAAAACTCGACATTGCTGTTCCAGAGACAAAAATCGTAAAAATAGAGGGTAAGTATGGACACGCAAGCAAATGGTTGGATGGGAAACATGCTGATAAGACACCATACTGCAGAAAGAGAGTTGGAAGGTTGGGTTTATAGCTGATGCTTTACTCGCCAATTGGGATATCCCGTTTGCCCCCGATCGAAATACTTTTTTGGGAGCAGATGATCGGGTCTACCGGATAGACAACGGTGGAGCGTTACTTTTTCATGCTACTGGCAGGAGAAAGGATGCTGAATCTTTCAGTCAAACTGTGCGAGAGCTAGCATCCGGCTCTGATCATAAGTGTCTCGGCAATGGGATGCGACAAGAATATCCTGGACTAACGGATGAGGACATTTATAAGCAAGTTACTCGGCTCGAAGAGCGATTATCAGATCCTACTATTGATGAATTAGTTGATGGCATTCGCTTGGCTCGGAAAGACCGAGATCACTTAAAAGCTGTGCTCAGGCAGAGGAGGGACTACATTGTTGAATTTTACCGACTTCGAGAACAAACGGATTTGAAATCATAAGCGTTATCTGAGCTTCTTCTTCAGTTCTTCTATTTCATCTCTGAGTTCCGCCGCCTTTTCGAAGTTCAGGTTCTCCACTTCCAAGGACATCTGCTGTTCCAGGGTATTCACCAAGTGTGGAATTTCTTCCTTCGGCACCTTACTGAAGTAGGCTTCTTTTTCTTTGCGCGACACTTCGGCGGCGTGTTTCTCTTGGTCAACGATACTCTTCACGGCCTTGATGATGCTCTGCGGAGTTATGCCGTGCTTGATGTTGTGCGCTTCCTGGATGCTGCGACGGCGATTGGTTTCATCGATGGCGCCCTTCATGGCTTTGGTCAGATGGAGACCGTCTTTGGTGGTTTGATGTCCCAGCTCCTTGTCCTTCGCCGTACTCTTGCGGGTATAGAGGATGGCCGTTCCTTCGACATTTCGCGCCGTTCGGCCAATCGTTTGGATCAAGGCATCTCGGGAGCGCAGGAAGCCTTCCTTGTCGGCATCGAGGATGGCAACGAGTGATACTTCGGGCAGATCGAGACCTTCACGGAGCAGGTTAATTCCGACGATGATGTCGATGTCCCCAGTCCTTAATTTTTGCAAAATCTGAATGCGTTCCAAGGTCTCCACATCCGAATGCAGATACTGTACTTTCAAGTTTGCTTCCTTCAAGAATTCGGTCAGATCCTCGGCCTGTTTCTTGGTTAGCGTTGTAATGAGGATACGTTCGTTTCGTTTTAACCGCACTTGGATCTCATTCATCAGATCATCGATCTGGCGTTCTTTGAGACGGACATCAACCACCGGATCCAAGAGTCCTGTTGGTCTAATTATTTGTTCAACAATCTGATTTTTCGGCGTGTGCTGGTACTCATAGGGCCCTGGAGTAGCCGAGACATAGACAGCTTGGTTCACGTGCTCCTCGAATTCCTGGAAGCTGAGAGGACGGTTATCATAGGCTGAGGGGAGGCGGAAACCGTGGGTGACCAGGTTATCCTTTCTAGATTTATTTCCCCCGAACATACCGCCAATCTGAGGAATGGAAATGTGCGATTCATCGATGATGTACAACGAATCGTCGGGAAAATAATCGAGCAGGGTGGTGGGTTGTTCTCCGGATTCGCGTTGGCCGAAGTAACGGACATAATTCTCAATTCCAGAGACATAGCCGGTTTCCAGAAGCATTTCTAGATCGAATTCAGTTCTGGTTTTGATCCGCTCGGCTTCCACGATTTTACCAATGTCTTTGAAATATTTGATCTGCACTTCGAGTTCCTTCTTGATACCATCAATGGCCTTCTTGATCTTCTCTTCGGTGGTCACATTGTGCTTGGCCGGGAAGATCATCACTTGAGTGTGTTCTTTGATGATCTCGCCGGTGAAAGGGTCACACTCGTGGATGGATTCGATCTCGTCCCCCCAGAAGTCTAACTTATATATAGTGTCCTGTGAGGATGGGAAGATCTCGATGCTGTCGCCGAGGACGTGAAACATACCCTGTTTGAATTCCAGGTGAGAGCGTTTGTACTGGATATCCGTGAGTTGACGCAAAAGTTTGTCGCGTTGAAATGACTGACCTTTGTTCAGGGTCATGGCCAGACTCTGATAGTCCTCCACCGGCCCGAGTCCGTAGATACAGGAGACGGAGGCGACGATGATCACATCCTTGCGGGTGAGCAGACTTTGGGTGGCCTGGTGACGGTATTTGTCGATTTCTTCATTGATGGAGGCATCTTTTTCGATATAGGTATCGGAATGGGCGATGTAGGCCTCCGGTTGATAGTAGTCGTAGTAGGACACGAAGTAGCACACCGAATTATTCGGGAAAAATTCCCGAAACTCACTGCAGAGTTGCGCTGCCAGGGTCTTATTATGCGCTAAAACGAGGGTTGGTCGTTGCACCGCTTGAATGACATTGGCCATGGTGAAAGTCTTCCCAGAACCGGTTACCCCGAGTAGAGTTTGGTGTTTTTCCTTCTTTTTCAGCCCCTGCACGAGTTTTTCGATGGCGACCGGTTGATCGCCGGTCGGTTGGAAGGGGGAGTGGAGCTCGAATTTCATGAGAGAGATATGGTGATTTGGTCTTAGAGAGTTTATAGTAATTTCCGGTTTATTCAAGCGACAATCGCTCTCGATCAGTTATTTCACCACTAACATGGCTCTCACTGCTCTGCATCGTTTCGGCCCTGAGGATTTGAATCCGGAAGAATTCATCATTTATCGAGCTCGACTGAGTTTTGTTGCCTTTTTACTCTCCCTGAAGCTTTGGGTGCTGATGATGCTTTTGGCATTTTTTGTGCTGGTTTCGGCGTATTGGTATCGAACTTCGGTGGGATTTTTCATTGATCCGACTATTACTCTTGGCATCTCACTCGTTTTCCTCCTGCTATTTCTGCCAGGAGCCTACCGTTTTTCCGTTCGGCTGATTGATTGGCTCTACGACGAAGACGTCATCACCAACCAGCGAGTGATTGATTACAATCAGAAGTTTCTCTTCTCCAAGGATCTCACCACCGCCAATATGCGCTCGGTAGAGGATATCATCCTGACGCAGAATGGCTTTATCCAAACGTTTTTTAATTACGGAGATTTGTCCGTTCAAACGAGTGGTCTTCGCAACGCTCCCGAGGAGTTTTCTCGTTACTTAATTCTGAGTCATATTTCTCGGCCGAAACAAGTACAACGCTTAATTGATGAAGTCGCTCATCGTGTGAAGAAGGAGGTGGTGATTGATAAGGACGAGGTGCTGAAGCTGTGTGGGTTAGGCTAACTTTTAGCGAATGCTTATGGGTGTTTCGAACTTTCTTTCGCCATTTTCTTCAAGGGCTATTGATCTTATTTCCCTCTTATCCATAATCATCCCGTGTTGGTCCTGAAAAGTTATTGATTCGAGATCAAAGGTGGTGAGATGATTTGGAATAATTTTTTTGCCTAATTGACTGCCATCATTAGTTAACAGCACCTCAGTTTGTAACTCCATTGTTCCGAAAACCGCGTGAAAATCAACCGATTGTTTGCTTTTTTGCCGGATAAAGGGGAAAATGCCTTAATAAGGAGGATTTACTTTGGTGTTGTGGGTTTCAGTGAGTTTTGATTTTTTTCACTCATATTTNNTCACTCATATTTTATGAAGGAAAAGCAACCTTATTTTGCGATTGGTGTTGATGGGCATGCGAGCCCTGGTTTTTTTGCGAGTACTGATCCGCAAAGATTTGCTGGGACGCATCCTTTCGAGAGTTGTTCAAGAAATAGTAATGATGAGGCGAACAGATTTATTGCTGAAACCCTCTGTGAAAGGCTCGATATTCATGTTGTTTTTTCTCCGCGATTTGATCAGATTCGAGGCTTCATGCAGAGTAGTATGTTGAAAATTTTCCTCTATCATCCTGTTCAGGGTGAGCTTTCTGAAAGCTCCGAAGTTATTTTGCAGCAGAAAGGAATGTTGACGGTGTTTTTATATGGCCTGAGTGACTCCAATCATCTTCCACCAATACCTGGTTATGTGGGTTTGTTTGGGTTTCCAGCTTTTGAAAACTGCATTATTATGATTAAAAGTAATGTTTTATCGCTTGTGAAGTATGTGAGGGATAAGAATCTTTTGTCGTCAGCGGTTCAATGAAGTATTCGGCGCATTTGGTTTACGATTTGAGCTAAGAGGCTTTCCCGGTCTTGAAATCATACTCGATGACTTTCCCAGGATTTTGTTCGTTTTCGTTGAAGAATTTGAATCGAAGGACATTCTTCTCGGTATCGTAATGGCAGGAATTTGCCAAAAATTCCCGCGTGTCGGAATTGCTGGTGTAAGCGTCATAGACATTTGTAAACTCCGGGAGTTTGTAGATGTTGGCATAAGCCCATCCAGCGATGGGGTAATTTTCCCATCTTGTGCTTCAGTCACCACCTGAAAGCGTTGTTTAGTCTGATTGTGATCTTGGTAATTAATCATAAACCGATATTGCTTGGCATGGAGCTTCTCGAAATTTGTGGGAGAAATTGCCTGAACATTCTGATACCATTTTTTGAAGGTATTGAAACTTATTTTTTTGGGATCGCTATACATTTTGTAGGCTGAGCTGAATTCTCCAGTATCGATGAGATGATAAAACTTCCTCAAAGTGGTGATATTGACATCTTCTCCAGCTTGTTCTGCAAATGTTTGCTTGTTCGCCAGTGGAGGCACAAAGCCCTTGAGGCTCTTCATGATTCGCAAAAGTTTTTCTTGTCGTTTTTCCAGCAATGGTTTTTCTGGCAGTTTTACTAAAAATCCTTCGATGGTGAATTCCGATACACTGGTTTGATTGATGTGCCCGATACGATCGAGAATCAGGAGGTTATCATATTGGTCCCGCCTTGAGTTCGTTGCTTGGAGATGGGTTTTCGCTCATGAGATAGATATTGCAAAATAAGCATCCATTATAGGGTTATTCTCTTAAAATTCAACCCATTGTTGATTGTTGAAGGCATGTGGTTATCCAGCGAAAGCAGAACAAGATGTTGTATATTACCTTTTAGTAGGGTAAAGTAGAATAAAGAATTTTATGTTCTACTCTCATGGAGATCGAAAAATTCAATCCAGGAGCCTGGCAAAAGGGTTATGAATACAAGTTTTTCTTACCTGCAAAGATAGATCACACCTTCACTTTTTCTGATTCAGCCATACAGAAAAAGCTGGAAAAAGCCTATTTAAAGCTTGGTGAGCTCAATTCATATGCCAAATTAGTGCCAGACATCAATACGTTTATTCGCTCTTACATAAGGAAAGAAGCAGTTACCTCTAGTAGAATTGAAGGAACTAAGACGAATATTGAAGAGGCTTTTACCGATAAGGTAAATATCGATCCAGAATATAGAGACGATTGGGTTGAGGTCAATCAATATGTTTTAGCTATGGATTTTGCTTTGAAACAACTGAGCAAAATTCCACTTTCTAACAGACTTTTAAAAGTAGCTCACAAGGTCTTATTGTCTCATGGCAGAGGTAAAAACAAGCAACCAGGAGAGTTTAGGCGAAGTCAGAACTGGATTGGTGGCTTAACACCAAAAGATGCAGTATTTGTGCCGCCAAGCGCGGAGCATGTTGATGATTTGATGTCTGATTTGGAGAAGTTTTTGCATAACGAAGAGATTCAGGTTCCTTATTTGATTAAAATAGCCATAGCTCACTACCAGTTTGAAACGATTCATCCTTTTTTGGATGGAAATGGAAGAGTTGGTCGATTGCTCATTGTTCTTTATTTTATTAGCCAAGGTGTGCTTGAAAAACCACTTTTGTACATATCTGACTTTTTTGAGAAAAATAAAGGGCTGTATTACGATAAATTGTCTCTCGTAAGAGAAAAAAAAGATCTTCTTGGGTGGATTAAATTTTTCCTAGATGGCGTTACTGCGACAGCGGAAGCAGCGGCGAGCACTCTTCAGCGAATCATTGATCTTAAAGAAGAATTACATACTTCTTTGGTGGAAAATTTTGGGAAAAGAGCAAAATCTGGACAGGCATTGCTTAAATATCTCTTTTTTAGGCCCGTTGTCACCATGCAACAGGTCAAAGGGGAACTAGGTGTTGCAAATAAAACAACTTATGAGTTGGTTGATATGTTTGTTAAATACGGAATACTAAAGGAGATAACTGGGTACAAACGAAACCGACTTTTTGCCTTTGAGAAGTACTTAAACTTACTGAAGAAATAGTAGTATCACCTTAGTTTTCATTTGCCTATGGAACTCGAAGCAATTATCGGTCTCGAAGTGCACGCTGATGAATCTACTCGGCGAATGGTACTCCAAGATCTTGCTCAGGGCGATTTTTAGAAAGTATGAGAGAGGAGATTATTCCTACTACGAACTCATAAAAGACAAAATCGTTGAGGAGAGGCTTCTATTTCCATAGCAAAAACGCCTCCCACTTTGACGGGGCGCCATTCGATACCCCAACACGGAAGGTCTTACTTCTTGCTTAAAGATAATATATAGATTTTGTCAAATAATCAAACCTTAACGCACTAGTGTCCCGTAAACATTTTGACTGAGGGATTGTTTTGATGTGGCACATAAGGAAAAAGGGTTGCAAGATTTGGTTGTCAACACCCAATCCGATAACCCCTTTTCACTATGTCCGATACTACCACGGTGCTGAACCAATTACAGCACCTGCTGCCACTGCAGCAGTTTCAAGGCTTTGTGGGACAGCATAACGCTGACCGGTATACGAAGAAGCTCACGTGCCGAAATCAGCTCTCGATCCTGCTCTACGCTCAAGCCACGGGGAAAGACAGTCTCCGGGATATCGAAACAGGGCTGCTTGTTGAGCACAACCGTTGGTATCACCTCGGACTGAAGACGACCGCTCGATCCACGCTGGCAAAAGCGAATGAAAAACGGCCGTATCACATCTACGAGTCCTTGTTCTACAAACTCGTGGAACAATGCCGTGGTTTCAGTTCCGGGACAGCATCCTTTTCGTTCAAGAACGACCCGAAAGCGGTTGATGCGAGCACGATTGATCTCTGTCTTTCTCTTTTCCCCTGGGCACATTTCCGGACGGAGAAAGGAGCCTTGAAGCTCCATACGGTTCTTGATGTTCGTGGACAGATCCCTGAGGTGCTCATCATGACCGATGGCAAGTGTGCTGATATCACGGCTGCTCGGAAGATCGATTTCTCAGCGTTTACAAAGGGCACCATCTTCGTGTTTGACCGGGGATACAATGACTATGAATTCCTTCGCAAGATCACCCAAGCAGGTCATCATTTCGTGATTCGCCGGAAGAAAAATGCCCAAACAGTTGTTTTGGGACAGCATCGTGCTCCTCATGGTTTGGGTGTTCTCAAGGACGAACGAGTGGGATTGGTGCTCGAGAAGGCCATGAAGGCCTATCCCGACGATCTCCGGCTCGTGACCTTTCATGATGAAAAATACGATGTGACCTATGAATTCCTCACCGATGATTTTCGTCTTTCAGCTCTCAATATCGCTGCCATCTACAAGCGTCGGTGGGACATCGAACTCTTTTTCAAATGGATCAAGCAGCACCTCAAGATCAAGACCTTCCTGGGTACCTCCAAGAACGCGGTGATGACACAAATCTGGATTGCCATGATCTATTATCTCCTCCTGGCCTGGGTGAAGTCCCAGACGAAGTTCAAGGGCTCGCTCCTCGATCTGACCAGGATCCTTGAAGCAGCTCTCTTAAGACCCATTTCATTACTCAACCTCCTCAATCTCACCCCAAAAACCGTCTCCAAGGCTCTTGAACGTTCATCTTCACCTCAAGCCGCTCTCTTCTAGCGTCCTCCATTTCTCAAATGTTTACGGGACACTAGTGACCTTAACGCTTTAAATCGGTTCATGATGAAGTTTCCAATGCAGATAACATCGGTTTTCAAGTTGACATATCTTATGATTTGGCTATAATGCATCCTTCGATTTTTAATTACCATATTTTATGGAAGCTTCCTCATTATCATCAGATTTATCACGAGATCGTAAAAAGACCATTATTGACCTTATCGAACGCGGTTTGCTTCCTTCAGACGCAAAGGAAGTATTAGAAAAGCTCTCAACAATCATGGGAGATGTGAGGCCAGCAATTCATGATCGATTGCAAACAACACATGAACCGTTGGTAGCATCAGCAGCGGTTGCATCTTCACTTCAGGAAACGGCAAAGCCCGAAGTGAGAGTGCTCTCTCCTGAGCAACAGAAAGCACTCCTGAGCGCCCTTAAAACTCGCTTTGAAGCCAAAGAAAATATGAAACGCCATAATGGATTAGAGTGGTCCAAAGTACAGGAAAAGTTACAAGCCAATTCTGAAAAGATGTGGTCGCTCAATGAAATGGAACGAACCGGAGGGGAGCCGGATGTCGTAGGGTTTGATGAAAAAACTAATGAATTTATGTTCTTTGATTGTCCGAAAGAAAGCCCTGAAGGACGAAGAAACATCGTTTATGATAAAGCTGCTGAAGAGTTGTTAAAGATGGAATTTCCTAACGAAAAGTGCAATGGCAATGCCGTTGATATGGCAGCAGCAATGGGTATTGAAATCCTTGACACTGCTCAGTACAAAGAAATTTTACAAAAATTAGGAAAATTTGATCTCAATTCTTGGAGCTGGCTTAAAACACCTCAGGATGTAAGAAAGGCCGGTGGTGCGCTCGTCGGGTTTCGCGATGAGGATGATGTCGGCGTGTATCGGGACCGTGCGAGCAACCTCGATGGTGATGGCGCGTATCGCGGCGCGCTAAGGGTCTAAGAAGATTGAAATTTGAGTTTTGATTTTTGATTTTCTTTTCCCCTTTGTCTTTGTTTTTCTTTTCTTTTTGCGTGGCAAGTTTTACTATGGGGTCCTGCGGTGAATAGCAACTCGAGGTGAATGTTGGCCTGCGAGCTACCGTACAATGTTCTTTCATCACAAGGCTTTGCATGAAAAAAGAAGTCTGAAAGACCATTCAAGAAGTTTAAGACCCTTAGGTTCGAGTGGAGTTTATCCCGAGTCCTCGGGATGAAAAAGCAAACCAATGCCTATGCCGTGGTTGCGACTGCGGTTATAGAACTGACAAACTCCATCACAAGGCCGGTGATGCGCTCAACGGGAATCGCAATGAAGATGATGTCAACGTGAATCAGAACAATGCGAACAACCACAATGGTAATGGCGCGTTTCGCGGCGCGCTAAGGGTCTACGAACTTTGGACAGATTTCAGCCATCAGCCCAGCATCCTGCCTATTTCAGCCAGCTTCGCCTGGAGTTGGAAAATTTTGGTTTCATTGACCAGTGCCAACTCAAAAATCATGCGGAGTTTTAACGTTGCTATTTCCAACTGGCTGCTCGCCCTGATCAAATATCCTGCCTTCAAAGACTTCGGAGCATTTTTGGCCATGATGAGGTAATCAAGGCATTCGAGGATGGAGTCTTCCAAGCTGGAGCCTATGCCGTATCTGCGGCGTTTTTGAATATGGTCACTTATGTCTATAATGGATTTATACGACTCATAAGTTTTATTGATTATGGGTAGTTCCATAGATCTGAGTTTAGAAAATGTTTGGAAAGGCTGGTTTGTGTTTCGAAAAGGGAAGCGACCAACAGCGGAGCTCCATGATTTTCAGTATGGCTTGGAGCGAAACATTTTTGCTTTGTTTACCGATTTGAATCATGTGACTTACCATCATGGTGGCTATAAAAAGTTCATCGTGTGCGATAACAAACGGAGGGAGATTTCGGTGGCTTCGGTGCGGGACAGGGTGGTGCATCGGTTGCTCTATGATTATTTGAATGAACACTACGACAAGATTTTTATCTACGACGCATGGTCATGCCGCTTGGGGAAAGGCCTCCTTGGCGCCATTCAGCGAATTCAGGGTTTTCTGAGAAGCTATCCTCATTTCTTTGTGTGGAAAGCGGATATCAAGAAATTTTTTGACAGTGTTGATCAACGAACCCTCCTCAAAATTCTGTCCCTTAGAATAAAGGATGCAAACACATTCGNNGGGGGGGGGGGCAGTGTGGTATGCCTATTGGAAATCTGACGAGCCAGATATTTGCCAATATTTACCTGAACGAGTTTGATCGTTTCGTGAAGCATAATCTGAAGCCAAAAGCTTATGTCCGTTACGGAGATGATTTTATCATGATTGAGGAGAATTTTCGGAAACTCAATTTTTTCAGGGGACAATCAATTGGTTTCTTGCAGAACGTTTTGAAGCTCGATATCAATCCGAAAAGCGATAAAATTTTTAAAGCAAAACGAGGCCTCAAATTTCTTGGGGTCGCCCTCTGGCCTTGGGGCAGGAAACTCAGCAAGAGGAATCAGGGTCGTGTTATTTCGAAAGTGAATACGAGAAATGTGGCAAGTTATCTTGGGATTGTAAAACATCATGAAAAAACCAAAGAGCTCAGGAAGTTTCATTGGATGATTGCTGAAAGACTCACTTAAGGTGAGTGGAGTCGAAAACAACTTAAATCTTTGCTACTATTCACTCGACTTTTCTAACACATGGAACTCGAAACGATCATCGGACTAGCTGAGGAAAGAAAACTACCCCAGCGAGATACGACTCGCACCAAAATTTCCGAAAAATTTTGAATTCGGCTCTAGAGTATCTAAACAGACCTGATGAAGGCTCTTAGCGTAGTTCAGTGTAAGGACTTCGCCGTTCTTAAAAACGTAATTTGGATAATAGGTTACATTCTGGCTATCAGGCATTAGTGCATCAATGTCATTATTTCCTTGGTAGAAAGCATCATGCAAGACACGATTGGTAAATCCTGCTGTCGTCAGTTCGTCAAATTTCTCGGGGTTTTTAGCCGTTTTACGAAGCCCAACATCCATTTGTGTTCGGAAACGGATGAAATCGGCATTGGGATCTAGAAATTTCACATCGCCCTTTGCCAAATCTCGCATGTCACCAGTGGCGAAATTATAACTGCGATCCACTTCCGTTTTATCAGGGGTAAAGATGATCCGTGGGCCAGTAGCCTTGAGTTCTCCAGCCCTTTCATAGGCAACTTGAAACGCAGCTAGTACATCGGGCGGCTTTACGCCTGGCTTTGGAACACCACCAAGAGATTGCAAATTTGGTATATCTCGAGGTTCAATTCTTCGAAGCTCATTCAAGTTCCCGATGGCATCACCTTCTCTCGAATACGGAACAACAGACCGCAAAAAAAGAACGTCAAATAATTTTTCCGGTAACATCTGACCAGCATCAAAAATAGGGAGAAATTTTTCGCCTCGATCAAGACCTTCACCAATTCTACGAAGATCTGATTCGCTCACGGTGACTGATTCGAAAAGAGTTTTATACTCATCAGGACTTTGAATTGCCTTAGCTCGGATGAGAGCATCCACAAGCCCCCACCTTTTGTGAGAGCTTACTGTATCTTCTAGTGCTTTTTTGAGATCAAGCTTGCCTTCAAGTATTTTGACCGCCTCAGCAAAAGATACGCGTTTTTCTGGCGGAGCCTCAACCGAAGCCATGACCGCTTGAACATCATCATGAGTGTTGTTCGAAACCTCGGTTAACTTGGGGAGCGATTTTGCTTTTTCAAGAGCTGCATCGATGTTCTCAGGACCTTTTTTGCTGCCTGGTAGTCTTGGTGGCAGTGGGATACCGTATTTGTTTTCTTTATCCATGATAAACGAGAATAAATAAATGAGAATAAATGGATAAGTCCATCACCTTATAATACCATATGGGCGGCTTATAACCTAAGTTTTTATTTTACCTATGGAACTCGAAGCGATCATTGGATTAGAGGTTCACGCCCAAATTGCTACTCAGAGTAAGCTCTGGTGCCGTTGCAGCAACGATGATTTTGATGTCGAGCCGAATACCTTGGTTTGCCCGGTCTGTGCCGGATATCCCGGGGCTTTGCCGGTACTGAATGAGAAGGCTCTGGAACTCGCCTTGAAAACTGCTCTGGCGTTGAATTGCTCTATCCCTGAAAATTCCAAATTCGATCGCAAAAATTATTTCTACCCTGACCTGCCCGTGGGATATCAAATATCCCAGTATGA
>CXWL01053026.1_pt1 | contig 14414 bp, 13 predicted proteins | sample 590931 | NCBI WGS metagenome assembly CXWL01 (sample SAMEA3498368, study PRJEB10139) | groundwater metagenome | biome: water well; material: biofilm material | place: Germany | collected 2015-04-27 | reverse complement strand
TCTTCATCTCGCACAATGTGCATCATGCCTATGTGGTGGGCGACCGTTTTACGCTGCTGAAGCGCGGCAAGAGTGCCGGCACCTACCAGAAGAACGAGATCAGCCGCGACCAGCTTCTCAATCTTATGGCGGGCGGCAAGGAGCTGGTCGATCTCGAACAGGAAATCATCAAACTCAACAACGGGAAGCGCTAGAGATGGATCGCATTGGCGTTGGCCTGGTGGGCACCGGCTTCATGGGCAAATGCCATGCCATGGCCTTCGGCGCGGTGAAGGCGGTTTTCGGCGACGTTCCACACATTGACAGGGTGGCGCTCTGCGACGTGGATTCCTCGCATGCCAAATTGAAGGCCTCCGAATTTGGATTCGCCCGCGCCACGACAAACTGGCGCGATCTGCTTGCCGATCCCGCCATTCATCTCATCTCGATCACATCACCCAACGGCATGCATCGCGAAATGGCTGTGGCCGCGCTCGAGGCGGGCAGGCATGTATGGTGCGAAAAGCCCATGGCGCTGACCCTTGCCGACGCAGAGGCGATGACGGCAGCGGCGGTGAAAGCCAAGGGACGGGTTACGGCTTTGGGCTATGCCTATTTGCGAAACCCTGCCCTGCAATATGCAAAACAACTCATCGGCGAAGGCGCAATTGGCGAGGTATTTGATTTTCGCGGCAGCGTTGATGAAGACTATATGGCCGATCCTTCCCTGCCGTGGTCATGGCGGCTGACACGCCGGGATGCGGGCCTCGGCACGCTCGGTGATTTGACCTGCCATCTGGTTTCACTGGCCCATGAACTCATGGGCGAAATAGGCAGCCTATGCGCCATGGCCGATGTGGTTCACGGCAAACGGCCTGTGGCGGNNGAACCTGTATGTGGCGGAAGGGCCAGCTGCCGCCCGCGGCTTTCGCCGCATCCTCTCGTCGCCCGCCCATCCGGCCTATGGCAAGCTTTGCCCGGCGCCGGGGCACGGCCTGGGGTTCAATGAGTTGAAGGTCATTGAGCTGGCAGAAATTCTGCATGGCATCCAGGGCTTGCCTTCAAGTCAAATTGATTTTGCGAAGGGGCTCCGCATTGAAAGAGTCATCCACGCCTTTGCGCAGTCGTCAACGACACGGGCCTGGGTGGATATTGCATGACCCTGGCCACAAGTGATGGCTTGGAGAAAGATCAAGATAGAGAGTTGATCTCGTCAATCATTTGCCTGGTAGTGCGGGTGCGGCAGTAGTGCCCGCGCATGGCCTCGAGCGATGTTGCATGGCGCTTGGGATCTTCGGCGGTACAGGCATCTTCGACCTGGGTCACAAGGAATCCACGGTCGGCGGCGTCCCTGATGGCGCATTCGACGCACTGGTCCGTCATGATGCCGTAGATCACCAGATACTCGATGCCAAGATTGCGCAGAACATATTCAATGTTGGTAGAATTGAAAATGCCGGATGAGGTTTTCGGGATGTGGATTTCATCGCCCACGGGGCCAACCGCCGGAATGATCTTTGCTTCATGGGAGCCTTTGGGAAAATGCAGCCGTGAAATCTTGTGGTCCAGGCTGCGGTCGCGGCCATCCTTCGTCAGGCTTTCAATTGTTGTGTAGATCACCTCAATGCCGGCTTTTCGGGCGGCGGCCTGCAATTTCTGCTGGTTGGGAATGAGCTGGTTCTCGATTGTTTCATAGAGATGCTGCAGGTGGGCTGTTGCAGAGCCCGGTTTTCGCGCCGCCGCCAGAAGTTCCGGGGAATATTCCGCATTCTGCATGTCGATTGACAGAAGTGCCGTACGTTTGGGCTCGATGGCGCGTTCGCGGTAAGCGCCTTTTGGAGCGTCGATGGAAACAAGCGTCATAGATTCACCTTTTCACACGTTTGAATTTCAATAAATTTTTGCCAAGGACCGGGCGAGGTCGGCGGCATCGGCATTTGCGCCCGTCCGCACATCATCCCTGCGTACGCTCAGCAAGGCAGCCATGAGAAGCGGCGGAAACCGGGAAATCAGCTCCTTGTCGCTTTCGGCAGCCTTGATTGCTGTTTCAAGGTTTTTAGGGAGCACTCTTATGTTCATCCGCTTGCGGTCACCGGCGTTGAGCGTATCGGGATCGGCTGGGACATCAGGAGGTGCTGCAAGATTCTTGCGTATGCCATCCAAGCCTGCCCAGATAAGGGCTGCCACGCCGAGGTATATATTGGCGGTTGCGTCAAACACGCGAAACTCAAGCGAGGCGTTTGGCAAGGCCCCTTGCTGGGCATCACTGCGCGGGCAGAAACGAACCATGGCCTCGCGGTTTCTTGTGCCGATGCAGGTATAGGCGCCCACCCAGGAATGTGGTCTGATGCGAAGAAACGAGTTGGTTGAGCCAACGGTGAAGAGCATGAGCGCTTCGGCATGATGCAGTATGCCGGCAGCAAACGCGCCGCCCAGCCGGGTCAACCAGCCATCGGCGGCTATCACCGGGTCATTGCCCTGCCACAGGCTGAAGTGGCCATGAATGCCGTTGCCCGGCACAAGCGGTGAAGGCTTGGGCACAAAGCTGGCGTGGGTGCCGGCTCGGCGCGCCGCGTCTCTTATGATCTCACGCGAAATGACCGCCTCATCACAGGCGCGCAATGGATTTTTTGGCGTTGCGGCAATTTCATATTGTGCGTCACCATACTCTGGAACAATCTGCTCCAATGGCATGCCTGCAGCATGGAGGGCTTCATCAATTTCCGCTGCGAGCGAACCGATGCGCCTGATCGAGGAAAGCGAAAATGACGGCTCGCCTTTGAAATCGCCGCCGATAAGCGTGAACTCGTGCTCAAATGCCATTTTCATGGTCAGGCGGGTTTCGGCCTTCAGGGCGGCAATGGCATTTTTGAGCGCGGCGCGCGGGCAAGCCGCCCAGGGCTGATCGGCAATGTCGTAGATATCCGCAAGAAACACATCCATTTCCGGCGTCGAAGGACCTTTGGGAAGGCGGAAGTGACTCTCCTCAACAGCCCGCAGCCTGATTTCACCCATGGGGCCAAACGGGCTATCCGGCGGATGCGAACCCAGCGGCGAAATCATGATGTTGGCCGGTGGCCAAACCAAACCTTCCTTCATGGCAATTGCACGGCGGTGGTGGCCAAAGCTCTTGCCGCGGAAAATCCCCGAAAGATCCGGCAATGCAAGCATTGCCAGGGGTGATGAACTCATGGCACCTCCTCCTTGATTTTGGCGCGGCCACTCGCGGCACTACGCAACTGCTCTAGCATCACCATGCGCTTGCCGGCGGTTTCGCCGAGTTGCCCGACAAGCCGCGCCAGAAGGGCGTCGGTTGCGGCAATGGCGGGAACCAAAGTATCGAGCGGCGAAGTGGTGGCTACGGCAACCGGGATGATCACATCCGCCACATTGCAAACGGGTGAAAGGCCCGGATCGGTAAACAGCACAATGCGTGCGCCGCGCTTGGCCGAGGCTGCGGCGAAGCCATGTGTGTCCGCCTGGTAGCGGCGAAAATCGTAGACCACCAGCACGTCCTTCTTGCCAAAATCGGCAATGCGGTCGGCCGCCACGCCGGAGGCCTGTGGAGAAATGACGTGAACTTCACCGCGCAAGCTATTGAGCTGGAAAGCAAAATACTGAGCCGCAACAGAACTCCAACGCCCGCCGAGAAGTGAAACGCGCCGGCGTTTGTCGGCCAGCAGTGTTGCCGCCTTGTCGAGGGCGCTACGCAAGGCGGGCGCGTTCAATTGGTCGAGAGAATTCGCCATGTCAGCGAACAGGGCGGCATCACGCGAGAGCTTGCTGGCAGGCAACGCCCGGTGGCGCTTCAACAGGGCGAGCGGTGAGGTTTCTGTGTCCTGAACCTCGAGGCGGATGGCTCTTTGAAAATCGACGAAGCGTTCAAAGCCCAGCCGCCGCACGAAACGCGTGATGGTGGGCGGGCTCACCGAGGCCAGCTTTGCGATATCCTTGATATCGCCCAAGGCGCTCATGGGATATTTTTCAATGACAAGGCGGGCGATCTGCCGCTCGGCGTTGCTGAGCTTGGCAAGGTGCTGCTCAATGCGGCTGCGGACAGTCATAGGCCCCCTAACACGCCATCAACGGAGCGGCGCAGGAATGGCGCAAGCAATGCCGCCCATTTCTTCTGGTCTTCAGCCATTGCGATCAGATCTTGCCGAATTTCGATTTCCACGACGGGAACGCCGCGCTGCTCGCCATGCACTGGCACCGCATAATCACTTTCATCGTCAACCTTGTAGGGCTCGTTTACACCGACGTTCAGCCCTGCCTCATCGCGCAAACTGCGAATGAGGAGGTCAGCAATGCGCGTGTCGCGGTTGAACAGGACGGCAACGGGCCAGGGCCGCGCCGCGTTCAGCACCCTGTGATGCGGGGTGAAGGAATGCATGGCAATTAGGGCTGCGGGGCGTTTTGCGCTCTCGCGCCGGTCAAGCTCGCGGGCGATGGCGGCGTGGTAGGGCATGAAAATTTCGGTAATGCGCCGGGCCGCATCGGCAACGGTCAGGCCTTCATTGCCGGGGACCGGTGTTTGATCGCTCACGGAAGCAAAGGCGCTTTCGAACTGCGGATGGCGGTTGCAATCGATCACCAGCCGCGAATAACGCTGGTGAATGAGCGTGGCGCCAAGAATTCCGGAAAGCTCGCGGCAAACTCCCAGAATGCCAATATCAACGCCAATGTGCCGGTCCAGCTCCGGGTGGGGCAAGCCAAGCTGCCGCAATGCGCGCGGCACCAGGTTGCCGGCGTGATCGGCAATCAGCAGCATTGGACTTGCGCCATTTGCCTGTTCAATAGCTGTAGGAGCGGGTTCGTCGGGCGCAATAAGGCGATCGGCAAACAGGGTTGCATCCTGCGTGTGGATATGCCCCATTTCATTCATAGCCGAAAAGCCGCCATGCGTTTTCCCATGTTCAACGCTCATAAATGCATGAAAATGTATTTTCAACAAGTCGCGTTTTTGGGCACGCCTGAAAATTATTTGACAATGCTTCTTAACCAGTCAATTCTCGTTTCCGGTCCCGGGAGATGGGCAAAGCGAATGTCTGAAGCGGCTAGCAGGCGGATATGGAGTCAGGAGCAAATCGTTTTGGCCTTGGCCGTGCTGCTGTTTGTATCGGCGGCAATCCTGCTTCCCGGCTTTCTGGCAGCCAATAATCTTATTTCCATAGTACGCAGCGTTTCGGTACTGGGCATTCTCGCGGTCGGCATGGCCATTGTCATCATCGGGCGCGGCATTGACCTTGCCGCCGTTTCCATCATGGCCATGTCCGCTGCCTGGTATTTGCAGATGCTGAATGACGGAACAGCGGCGTGGACAGCGCTTGCCCTGGTGTTTTGCGGGGTGATGTTCATCGGCCTGGTGAATGGCTACCTCATTGCCTATGCGGATGTGCCGCCGATTTTTGCGACACTGGCCAGCGGGCTTTTCGTGTTTGGCTATGTGCGCTCGCAACTGATCACCCAGGATGCCGTGCCAGTGCCAAGCGGCCACTGGCTGGAAGCCGTGGGCCGGGCACGCTTGCTTGGCATTCCCTCAGAGGTGTTTATTTTCGGAGGCCTGGCTTTCGTGGCTTACCTGTTCTTGCGCTACACCAAATGGGGCCGCTACGTTTATTTCATGGGCGACAATTACATGGCCGCCCGCAACATGGGCATTCCGGTGCGCCCCATGGTGATGCTGCGCTATGCGATTTCAGCTTTGCTGGCCCTTGCCGCCGGCCTGCTCACGGCAGCGAGCCTGCTCAGCATCAACACCCGCATCGTCAATCAGCCCATCCTCTATGATATCATCCTGGTGGTGGTCATTGGCGGCATTGGCCTGAATGGCGGCCGGGGCGGCATGCGCAATGTTGTTGTGGGCGCCATGCTCATTGGCATCATGCTCAATGCCATGACCATCCTCGACATTTCCAACATCTACCAGAACCTGATTAAGTCAACGATCCTGCTCATTGCCATCATCGTTGATAGCCTGCTGAACCCCCGCGATGAACAAACGGCCCAACAGGGCGACATCTGAAAAACAACTAACAGGAGAAGCGAAAATGAACTGGAAGAATATCTGTGCAAGTCTGATCGGCGTTTCAATGCTGACACTGGCCGTACCCGCATTCGCCGATGATGATCCGGGTCCAGGGGCCTATTCCAAGGCCATGACCGGCAAGCGCGTGGTTCTGGTGCCAATGGCCATGGGCTTTGACCTGGCGCAGGGCTGGGCTGCCTATCTCAAGCGTGAAGTCGAAGGCTGGGGCGGCGTATTTGAAACCCGCGATCCGAACTGGAGCGTTGAGGCCGGGGCGCAAGCCATCACCGACGTGATCGCTTCCGATCCCAAGCCGGATGTTCTGGTGGTCCATGCACCCGACCTCAACTCATATGTGAAGCTGTTCAAAAAGGCGCAGGAATCGGGAATATATGTCGTGTTGATCGATAACCCGGCAAATTTTGCCGCCGATGCCTTCATCGGCAGCGACTGGAACCGGTTGGGCCAGCTTGAAGCGGAAGCCGCGGTCACGGCGTGCGGCGCGAATTCATCCAAGCAGATTGGCCTCGTGCAGGGCGATCAGGTCAACGCCTCCAGCCTTTATCAGTATGCAGGCATCATGAAAGTCCTGGAGAAATATCCGGACTTCAATGTGGTGGCCAAGCCCGATTCAAACTGGGATGCCACAACGGCCCGCAACGTGACCACCACGATGCTGCAGCAGAACCCTGACATTTGCGCCATCATCGATTTCTGGGATGGCGATGCTTCCGGCACGGCAGCGGCAATCCGTGATGCCGGCAAGGAGGGCAAAATCGCCCTTGTCACCACGGGCGGCGGCGAAAAAGTTGATTGCGACAAGCTGGCCTCGGGCGAGTTCACGGCCGTGGTCATGACCGAACTCTACAAGCAGTCCGTCGACATGAACGCCATCATCAAGTTCCTGCTGCAAAGCGGCCAGCCCGCCGGAACGTCCAAGACCTATCTTTATACGCTGGAAAAGGCCTACACGAAAGCTGATGTGAAAGCTGACACCTGCTGGGACGTCAAAGCCCTGCAAGCTGCAAAGTGAAGCAGACTCGACACTGGAGCGGCCGGACCAACCGGCCGCTTCTTTCAATTGGAAGAGCTGAATGACGTTTCGCGAGCAGTTCCAGCGATGGCGCTATAATCTTGTCCCTGACCATTTGATTGGCGAAATCCTCACCAAGCGGTGGACGGATAATGCCATTCCGTTTCTGGCGCTGGTGTTGACTGTCGTTGGTTTCGGAACCGCCATTCAAGGTTTCTTCAAGCCAACGGCACTGGTTGAATCCACACGACAGCTTGGCGAATTTTCAATCGTCGTCACGGGGCTTACGATTGTGATGCTGGCGGGCGGCATTGATTTGTCAGTTGGTTCCATTTTTGCCCTTGCGACTTTTGCGGCGGTATCCAGCGTATTCATTTTTGAATTGCCCGTGTGGGTGGGGTTTCTTGCCGCCGTGGCGACGGGTGCCGCGTTTGGCGCCGTCAACGGCTATCTCATTGGCTACATGCGGCTGCGGGCCTTTCTGACGACACTAGTTACATTTATCATCGGCCGGGCTCTCTATGATATTCTGGTGGTGAATTTTGCGGCGCAAATCCAAACCTCGTCGGTCACTTCAGAAACATGGGATTTTATTGGCGATGGCCGCATTCTCGGCCTCTCGATCAGCGTGATTGCCGCCATTGTTATTGCCGTCCTGGCCCATATCGCGCTTACCCGTTCGCGGCCCGGGCTTCACATGCTGGCGGTTGGCGGGTCACGCCGTTCGGCTCACAACTCGGGCATCAGGGTTCGTGAAACAGTTTTCATGTCCTATGTCATTTCGGGCATCTGCTCCGGCATTGCAGGCTTTCTGATTGCCTGCCGCCTCAGCGGCGCCGGGCCCGGCACCGGCCTCAATCTTGAAATTCTTGCCCTCACGGCAGCCGTGGTTGGCGGCAATAGTTTGGGTGGCGGGCGCGGCTCCATTGCCAAGGGCGCCATGGGCGCCATCATCGTGCTCGTCATGAACAATGGCCTTATCCGCCTGGGCTATGGCACCGGAACAAACCAGATGGTGCTGGGCCTCATGCTGGCCGCTGCCGTTGTGCTGGATATCCGCTGGCTCAAAAACCGCCACAAGGTTCTGGATGAAGTTTATGTGGCGCCCATCTATCACCGCATGGGCGAAACCCAATCGGCCCTGCCCGACTCAGGCACGCCCTATGCCCTCAACAACAGGATTTCCAAAACCCAATACATCGGCCTTGGCGAACTCGAAGGCCCGGAAGACGTGATCCTGGACCGCAATGACCATCTCTACTGCGGCACAAGACATGGCGAGATCGTCCGCTTCTTTGCACCTGACTACAAGAAGTCCGAGGTCTTCGCCCATACGGGCGGTTTTCCGCTGGGGCTGGCTTTTGACAAGGAGGGCACCCTGCTCTCCTGCGTGGGTGCCATGGGCCTTTATGCCATTTCAAAATCCGGCGAGGCGAAACAGCTTTCGGCGGAAACCACACGCTCCTTCACTTCAATTGTGGATGATGCGCGGCTGCGCGATCCCAATGATCTTGATGTGGCGCCCGATGGCCGGATCTATTTCACCGATTCCACCACGCGCTATGACGCCCATGACTGGGCGCTGGATTCCATCGAAGGCAGGCCGACCGGGCGTTTGCTGGTTTACGATCCCAAGACAGGTGAAACCAAAACGCTGCTAGAAAACTACCGCTATGCCAACGGCGTGTGCATGGCCCACGATGGCAAATCGCTTTTTTTCGCCGAAAGCTGGGCCTGCCGAGTGCACCGCTACTGGCTGGAAGGGCCAAAGGCGGGCAGCGCCGAATGCGTGATCAAGGACATGCCCGGCTATCCCGACAACATCAACCGCGCCTCCGATGGCAGCTATTGGATGGCCTGGCTCGGGATGCGCACACCGAGCTTTGATCTTGCCTTGCGCAACCCCGGTTTCCGCAAGCGCATGACGCGGCGGTTGCCTTCCGATGAATGGCTGTTCCCCAACATCAATACGGGCGGCGTGGTGAAGTTCGATGAAACGGGCCGCATCGTTGAAACCCTGGGCGACATGACCGGAACCAGTCATCCCATGGTCACCTCCATGCGCGAACACAAGGGCTATCTCTATGTGGGCGGCATTTTGAACAACCGTATCGGCCGCTACAAAATTCCAGGCGCTGACTCCACCTGGACTGGTGCCGGTTCCTATTGGGGGGCGATGTCATGATCATTGATCCCCTGCTCGATTTTTTCCGGGGACAGGCCGTCACCATTCCTCCCATGGATGGCGCATTGCGGCCCAATACGGCGCTGGACGAAGCAGACATAGTGAAATCCTGCGAAGAGCCAGACAATATTGTGTCCGTCGCCGGCAAGCTCATTTACTCAAGCGGTAGCGAAATCTTTGGAATGAGCGGGGACAAACCCATTGCTTCATTTGATTCCGGCATCACCGCACTCGCGGTAAATCCCTCGGGCGTTATCGCCGTTGGACTGAACGCAGGCGGCATTTTGTTTCACAAAAGCAAAGCCTCTCCTCTCGACGGATTCAATTGCCCCACCGCGCTGGCCTTCGATGGCACGAATGATCTCTATATCTGCAACGGCTCGGACACGCATAACGCAAGCGATTGGGCTGCTGATCTCTTGCAGAAAAACGCCAGCGGCTCCCTCTGGTATGTCTCCCTCGACTCCGGCGAGCGCCGCTGCCTCGCCAAAAATCTGGCCTTTCCCTATGGCCTGGTGGTTGATGCCCCGAATAGCCGGGTGATTGTTTCGGAAGCCTGGCGGCACCGGCTGGTCTCGATAGCTATTCAAGGCGGAACACCAAAACCTGTGCTTGCAAAGCTTGCGGGATATCCGGCGCGCATCACCCGGAAAAGTTCCGGCGGGTTTATTCTCTGCCTGTTTGCGCCGCGGAACCGGCTGATTGAATTTGTCTTGCAGGAAGATGATTACCGCAATGCCATGCTTGACGAAGTCGACAGCCGCTACTGGATCGCGCCATCGCTTTCAGCGAGCCGCAGCTTTCTTGAACCCCTGCAAAATGGCGGCGTTAAAACCATGGGCATTCACAAGCCGTGGTCGCCGTCACGCTCCTACGGCCTGATCGTCGAGCTCGACAACAATTTAATGCCCGTCACCAGCTACCACAGCCGCGCCAATGGCACACGGCACGGGATTACAAGCGCTATTGAGCATGATGGAGATATCATCGCCACGTCACGCGGCGGAAATCTCATCCTGCGGGTCACGCCGGAAATGGGGCAAGCCTGAGATGACGAACCTCATTGAGATGCAAAAAGTAACCAAGCATTACCGGGGCGTTCCAGCCTTACGTGATGTGGATTTCTCCCTTGAAAAAGGTGAAATCCACGCCGTACTCGGCGAGAATGGCGCAGGCAAGTCCACCCTTACAAAGATCATGGCGGGCGTCATCGAGGCCACTTCGGGCAAGATGCTCTATCGTGGCGAGGAAAAGAACTATGCTACGCCATTCCAGGCGCTGAGTGATGGAATTGCCATGGTGTTCCAGGAGACCAGCCTTGTTCCGTCCATGACGGTTGCGCATAACATCTATCTCGGCAAGGAGAACTTCCTCAACCGCCTGCGTGGCATTTACATTTCCGCCCAGCAATTTCTTCAATCCCTCAACTTTACGGTTGACCCCACTGCAACGGTCGCAAGCCTGGGAGCTGCCAAGCGGCAGATGGTGGAAATTGCCCGGGCGGTTCACCACAAGGCGGAAGTGATTATTTTTGACGAACCGACCGCCACGCTCACGCCGGAAGAAAAACGCCATTTCTTTGCGCTGATGAAGCGCCTGAAAAAATCCGGTGTTTCCATCATCTTCATCACCCACGCGCTGGAGGAGGCCCTGGCCCAGGCCGACCGGATCACCATCCTGCGTGATGGTGAACTGGTGGCCACAGGCCCTGCTGCCAAATTTGACCGCGATACGGTGGTGCGCGCCATGGTGGGCCGTGCGCTCTCCAATGAGATTTACAACACCACTCGCAATGCCTCGCAAATCCGCAAGCTGGGCAAGAAAATCCTGTCGGTGCAGGATATTTCCATGGGCAACAGCGTGCGCAACAATTCGTTCTCGATTTTCGAAAAGCAGATCACTGGTGTTTTCGGCCTGATCGGCTCGGGCCGCACGGAAACCTTCAAGATCGTGGCGGGCATCTACAAGCGCGATTTCCTGCGCGGCGGCGATATTGAGCTGGACGGCAAACCCGTGCGCTATCTGGTGCCGAGCGAAGCGGTGCGTGACGGCATCATTTATGTCACCGAAGACCGCAAGCTTGAAGGTTTCTTTGAAACCATGTCGATTGCCGAAAATTTCTATTCCGGCCTTTTGGCATCGGGACTGGAGAAATCATCCATCATCAATTTTCAGGAAATGCGGGAACTTTCGGCGGAATGGTCGGAGCGGCTGAATGTCAAAGCCATCAACGACAATGCGCGGGTCATTGAGCTCTCGGGCGGCAACCAGCAGAAAGTGGTGATCGGCAAGGCCCTTATCCAGAAGCCGCGCCTGGTTATTTTTGACGAACCAACGCGTGGCGTTGATGTGGGAGCCATTGCCGAAATCCATCAATTCATCAACAAGCTGGCCGATGAAGGCCTGGCGGTGGTGGTGATCTCATCCTACCTGCCGGAAATCATGAACCTGTCAGACCGCATTCTGGTGTGCCGCCAAGGCCGCATCGTCGAGGAAATCACGCCGCTGGAAGCCACCGAAGAAGAGATCATGTACGCGGCGGTGCATTAAACCAGGAATTCCTTGTCCAACGGAATTTGCAGCGCGGTGACAATTCCATTGGTCTGCATGGCCATGCCAATCACCGCAAGCAGTTCCTCGTGCTGGGCAGCGCTCATGCCCTTGGCGCGGGCCGCGGCCGTGTGCGAATGAACGCAATAGCCGCAACCGTTCACTGCAGACACGGCCATGTAGATCATTTCCTTGGTGAGAGGATCGAGGGCGCCTTCCTTGGCCATGACTTCCTTCAGGTTCGCCCAGGTCCGCTCCAGCAAATCAGGCTGGTTGCACAGTCCCCGCCAAAAATTGTTCACAAAATCAGATTTGCGCACTAGCCTGATATCATCAAACACCGCCTTTACGCGGGCATCCTTGCCTACGTCATCGTCCGTCCAAAGCTTCACAGTCGCCATTTTTCCATCCTGCCTGTTCAATCATTTGAATTGTATCATACTCAGGGGTCAACACGGAGTCAGGCCCAAACCTTGCTTGAGCTTGATTTCCTTGGTAAGCGAAATTCATGAAAAGCTTGCGCTGGGGACTTATCGGGGCATCCACAATCGGCCGCGAATGGGTGATAGATGCGATCCGTCAGACCGGCGGGGAAATTGCCAGCGTCTTCAGCACGGATGTGCAGCGCGGTGCGGCTTATGCCAAGGAATTTGGAATTCCGAAGTCCACGACGGACCTTGGCGACCTTCTGAATTCCCCGGTTGACGCTGTCTACATCGCCACAACCAACGATCTGCACCACGGCCAGTGCATTGCTGCGGCCAAGGCAGGCAAGCATATTCTTTGCGAGAAGCCGCTTTCAACAAATCTGACGGATGCAGCAGATATGGTGAAGGCCTGCAAGGCGGCCAAGGTTGTGCTCGCCACCAATCACCATTTGCGGGGAGCCGCAACCCATCGCGCGATGCGGGAGGCTATTAAATCCGGAAAGATCGGCAGGCCGCTCGCCATAAAGGTGGTCCATGCGGGCTATCTTCCGGTTCATCTGCAGGGCTGGCGCTTGACCAGTCCGACGGCGGGTGCGGGAGCGATACTCGACCTCACGGTTCATGACGCCGATCTCATGCGTTTCATTATCGACGACGATGCGGCAAGCGTTTCGGCAATGGTGCAAAACAGCGGCATGGCAATCGCCGGCGTGGAAGATGCGGCCATGGGCGTGATCACCTTCCGCTCAGGGATACTCGGCCAGTTCCACGACGGGTTCACAACAAAGTATGTTCAAACCTCTGTTGAAGTTCACGGAGACGCCGGTTCGCTGATTGCAACCAATTGCATGACGCAAGCTCCCATCGGAGAGGTTTTGCTGCGGACAGCAGGCGGAGAGACCAAGCTCCAGCTTCAGCATGAAAATCTTTATGTCCGGACGGTCAATGCGTTCAATTCCGCCATCGCCGGCGATGGCAAACCGCTTTCGACCGGCGAAGATGGCGTGGCATCACTCGCCATTGCCCTTGCCGCGCTTGAATCGGCGCGCACGCATTCCGTCGTGAATATCCCTGCCTGAACAGCCGGCGTTCCTCACGTTGAGGTTTTGGGCGAACCGGCCGGGTCTTTGGCTGCAAGGCGCGATTGCAAAATAACGACAACCAGCGGGAACAGGCCGCAGACGACGGATTGCCAGTAAGCTACTGAACTGTCGGCACTATTCCGGAGCATGCAAAAACTACTGGTTCGAGCCAAAAAGACTGGCTGGGGCGGGAGGGATCGAACCTCCGAATGGCGGAATCAAAATCCGCTGCCTTACCGCTTGGCGACGCCCCAAACGCTGCCCCCTATAGCCGAGCCATCCTGCCCCCGCAACAACTTGCGCTGGGAATTCCCGGTGACTATAAGCTTGGCACAAATGTCGGAGTGTAGCGCAGTCTGGTAGCGCACCTGCTTCGGGAACAGGTCAGTCAAACAACCCAGCATTCCCTGCATCAAAGAGCTGGTTCAAGCGTCCAACACTATCAAAGTGCATTGGAATGCATGCAAAGTGCGGTGCCTTGCTGCACATGTTGTGCACACGGCGCTTTTTAAGCTATTGATTTCATTATGTTGTCGTTCCTATCCATCAAGGGCGCACAGCAAAACCTATGCGCAGAAAACGGTGTTTTCGCGTTCATCCAACCTACTTTCCTCGGTTCACTGCACACATAGCGCACACGAAACGGGTCACTGCACACGCTCCTTATAGCCCGGGCCCTCCTCACTTCTCAATTGGAAAAGCCGTGAATATGCGGGCACTGCTATCTGGCTGCCAATGTACATCCATAACGACAGAACGGATTCCCAGCTCACCAGTGCAGCGCAATAGGATCCTTACCAAATGTGAGATTTCGAAACATCGACTAGAGATCAAATGGGAACCCACCCACAGGTCGGAATTACCCCCGTAATTGCTGGTCCAGTTCCGGTCTGAATCGTTTGAGTTCATCACTCGCGAATCGGCGGCGGAATTCTCGTGGCGATAATCCAAAATGTTCCTTGAAGGTACGCGAAAAAACTTCGGGCGAGGCAAAACCGCATGAAATTGCAATTTCCTGGATCGGCAAATCACTATAGAACAAGGCATTGCGGGCAGCCTGAAGGCGGATCTTTCGATAGTAGCGCATTGGCGGCTCACCCATGCGTTCACGCAATACGCGGCTCAGGGC
>CXWL01001347.1_pt1 | contig 14415 bp, 13 predicted proteins | sample 590931 | NCBI WGS metagenome assembly CXWL01 (sample SAMEA3498368, study PRJEB10139) | groundwater metagenome | biome: water well; material: biofilm material | place: Germany | collected 2015-04-27 | reverse complement strand
CATCAGCCACCTCTTGTGAGATTATTGAGCAAACGTGAAAGGATTATGTAAAGCATCGTTAGCTGCCTGAGGTTTGGATTAAGGACAAAAAGCAGTTTTTACGTGGAGTGGTGAGCGATCCCCGATATCCTCTTCGTATCAGGTGTTAGGGTAGACGTCCTACTTATTCAGCTCCTATTTTCATAACATTCATTGGAGGAAGACGTGATGAGCGGCAACCAAGCCGATTCTGTGCTGCGACTAATGAGCCTCATGTTCAGAGCCCATCCCTGGCATGGAGTCTCTATCGGAGAGAAGGCCCCTGAGGTGGTGACGGCCTATATTGAAATCGTACCGACCGACACGGTGAAGTACGAAGTCGATAAGGTCAGCGGATTCCTCAAGGTCGATCGCCCACAGCGATTTTCGAATTATTGTCCCGTGTATTACGGACTGGTTCCGCAAACCTATTGCGGAGACGGCGTGGCGGCGTTGTTTTCTGCACGGGCTAAGCGTCCAGGGATGGTGGGTGACCACGATCCCCTCGATATCTGTGTCCTCACGGAAAAAACGATTCCACACAGTGACATTCTTCTCACGGCCTTGCCCATCGGTGGGCTGAGCATGGCAGACGATGGCGAAGCGGACGATAAGATCATCGCCGTGATGAAGGATGATGCGACCTATGGAGGATATACGGATATCAGCCAAGTTCCCATGGCGCTGATCGACCGTCTGCAACATTACTTCCTGACCTATAAAAGTGCGCCAGGCAGTACGCAGCATAAGGTTGAAATTACGAGTATCTATGGTCGAGAGGAAGCCATGAAGGTTATCCGGACCAGTCATCAGGATTACAAGGCGAAGTTTCCTGAGCTGGAAATGCGGTGGGGGTAGGGGATGGGATGGAGGCCTGATGATCTTCTGTGCTCGCGCAACGCGCGGCCTCAGAAGGCCCTCGTTGGACGCGCGCAGTGGAAGATCAATCAGGCCCCTATCCTTGTAGAGATAACGAGTGAGCTTGGGAGTGGATAGCAAAGGTGCTCGGTCGATGCACGCAGTAAAGGGCAGCCTGGCCACACCCTCTTCTAGAGTGTGTGGCCAGGATCCGTCTAGTGGAGATCAATTAGCTCTCAGGCATCGAGAGATCACGAGCGAGTGTGGAAGGACCCTGAATTGCTGCACGCGACGGCGGAGGCGGGGGTCGATGGCGGTCACTGAGAGCTGTCTCTGCGCGAGATAGGGAGGAGATATAATGTCGCGAATGACCCTGCCGTTGGCCGTCGTTGGCTTTATGTGGTGTCTTCTTGTTCCCTTGACGAGTCAAGCGGAAGAGATTCGATTAAATAGCATCGGGGTCCGGGGCGGTGTCACAGGGGGTTCTCCCATCGGAGATCTTGAAACGCAATATTTTAAGACGTACGACTTGATGGCGAACTGGTCAATGCCCTGGGGCTGGTATTCCGAGTCGGGATGGGGTGTTGGGACAAGACTCATGGGCACGGTCGGTGCCATCACGGCATCGGGGGATACGGCGTTCGTGACCACGCTGACGCCGGGCTTTGTGCTCGGGAAGAAGGATGGCTGGCTCTCTCTAGAAGTCGGAGGGGGAGGTGCCTTCCTCAGCCAGCACAACTTTGCAAACCAGAATATGGGGGGCCACTTCCAGCTTGTGGCGGATATGGCCGTCAGAGCAAAGGTCTATCGAGGGATAGGCGTGGGCTATTGGTTCCATCACATATCCGACGCCGGTCTCTATGGGCGCGATAACCGTGGAGCCGATTTTCATATGATCGAATTCAGCTATCGGTTTTGACGGTGTCCACGCTCTCTGTGTCCCGTCTTCTTCATCCACAACATGTGCTGCTAGTCGACAAGGCCGTCAAGCAGTCTTTTTCATCTGCTCCACTACCAGTGCATGGGGATGGGGAACGATGTCGACCCCGTTTCTGCCGTGGCTTTTGACACGATAGAGCGCGTAGTCGGCCATCTTTCTCAAGAGCTCAGAACTCAATGGATATTCGGGGGAGCAGACCGTCGCCCCAATGCTCACGGTAATGGTGAGCGGGCCACTTGGCGTGTCAAAAGGCATGTCGCTGATGGCAGTCCTAAAACGTTCGGCACATTCTCTCAACGCCTCTAGATCGCAATTCGGCACCACGATCAAGAATTCTTCTCCTCCGGCGCGACCGACGTGATCGTAGCTCCGTGCGGTTTCACGGAGTCGTAGTGCGGCTTCTCGAAGCACGGTATCTCCCACCTGGTGCCCATAGGTATCGTTGACCCGCTTGAAATGGTCGAGGTCGGCGATCAATACCCCCACAGGCTGGCGGTTTCGCTCAGCCCGTGAGAGTTCCTGGGTCAATGCGTTCAGGATTGCTGAATGATTCAGTAACTCCGTCAATGAATCGTGCTTGGCTTGCTCCTTGGAATCGTGGAGCAACTGTAGATTTTGAATGGCGGTGCCGGCTTGGGCTGCCAGGGTGAGTACAATCTGTTCGTCCAGTTCGCTGAAGTCGGCCGCAAGACCGTTCGGCGTCAGCTTGTTGGCGAGTGAAAGCCGGCCGAAAAAATCGCCATGGCATCGAATCGATACTCCAAGGTATGACGTCATGGGCCTATGGTCTACTGGGAGTCCTCGCGCTGCCCAGTGTTTCGCAAGATGATTCAGGGACAGAGTCCCGTTTTCCTGTCCAAGGGATTTTCGCGCTTCCGTTTCGAGCGGGAGTATCCGGATGGCGTCAGCCGCCGCATCATCCGCTCCGGTGCTGAAGAACTGTCCTGCTGTTCGCTGGTCGTTGCTGGAGATTGCTAACGCCGCGTAGCGCGCGCTGGTGATCCCCCTGGCGATATTGAGGAGCTGCTCAAGTAGCCCGTCCAGGTCTTGCTGTGCAGACAACGTCTGTGTGGCCACGACCAAGGCATGAAGAGCCTCCGTCCGTTTCGTGAGGGCCGATTCCGCGTCGATCGCTCGCTGAGATTCCCGCTTCGCGCTGCTCCATTCTTCGTGACGGGCCTTGATCATCCAGAGCACAAGACCGACTAAGGGAAGGAGGAGCAGCAGTGATAGGTATGACAGTTTCCAGAGAAACGATCGAATGGGGGCAAGAATACTGTCCCGGTCTACACGAATTAAGATGCCCCACCGTAGGATGGGGTCGGCATGGGGGATGGTGAGCTGCGCATAGGCGGTAATGACGGAGGCGCCTCGACGGAGATGTGTTTCCTCAACGAATCCTCGAGCGTTGCTGGCCACCAATGTGGCGGAAGGGACGCCAAGCTGTTTGAGGTTGAGGTGGCCGTCTTGTTGTCGCGCCGAATCCGCGAGCAGATCGCCGTTTTCGTTGAGGAGCTGATATTCAAGATGCGACTCTTCTGTCCATTCGATATCCTTGAGCACCTGCATCGTGTCGTCAAGGATTGTGACCAGTGAGGGAATGCCTACGACGGCCTTGATGGCGCCGAGAAATCGGCCGTCGGGACTGTGCAGGGGTGCGATGATCGTGATCGCCGAGGTCACGTCTGATTCCGTACTCATCTGTGCATCCAGAATTCTGACGCCAGTGAGGCTGCGCGCCAGCTGAAACCAGGGACGCTGGCTCTGGTCGAGGGACGTGTTCGACGGGGTTGTGGCTGCGACGATCCTCCCCTGTGAATCAGTGACGCCGATCCATCGGTAGGCCGGGTAGGCGCGCAGCAGTTGGCGGAGATACGGTGTCAATGTCTCCGGGTTCTGACCTTGAGCGATCGGAGCCGCGGAGAGCAGCTGAATATCGCCGGATCGCTCCAAGATCATCATGTCCAATTTACTGGCGGCATCCGTGGCTGCCTGCACCAGGCTATGGCCACTGGATTGAATCAACCGTTGCTGGATGGTGTACAGGGCCCAACCCAGACAGAAGAGCGTCACCATCGTCATGATGGCGAACAGGAACAGGAGCCGAAAGTGATGGCGGTCCATCCATTCGGGGAAGCGGTCTGCCGTAAATGGTGAGCGACGTTGTGTCTTCAAGCGAGCAGTTGAAACCAAGCCAGAGTCGCGGCTGTCGGCGATGTGTGGCTGATTTTCCATCGGGTGTCGATCATGCTGAGTGCGTGGCTGCCTGTCACTGCTCCATCCTAAAGCAAGGGTGGCGTAAGGCAAGAAAGCGCTCACTTTTTGATGAGAGCAGAAGACACAGATTGTCACTGATTACAATAGGATGTGATGAAACAGACGAAACGCTTGGGCGAGACGTTCGGAGGGGTCGACCAGGCCCTCCCGATTATGAGACAACATCAGTCTATGACGAGTAGTTGTGTGGAGCATGAACCCGAGTCCCCACGTTGTCGTACCCATGACCAGACCCAATGACCAGTAGAAAGAGACTGTCGTGACCCTGTCTCCTTGGACGGCCAAATTGCGCGAGTGGCAGGCTCGCGCCGTATCCAGCGTCCTGACTCATACGCGCCCTGATTTTCTTGCGACGGCTACGCCCGCAGCGGGTAAAACCCGTTTTGCCTTGCGCATTGCCCATCAATACCTGGCGGATCGGGTGGCGACCCGTGTCTTGGTGATCTGTCCGACAAATCACTTGCGAACGCAATGGGCGTCCGCCGCAGGCTTGGTGGGGATTCAACTGGATCCGGCGTTAACGAACGAGCAAGGCATCGAAGCGCGTGATTACCATGGCGCCGTCGTGACCTACCAGCAAGTCTGTCTCGCGCCTGGCGTGTTCCAGCGTGCCTGTCGGAATCGGCCCACGCTGCTCATCTTCGACGAGTTGCACCATGCAGGAGAGGGCAAAGATTGGGGCAACGCGCTGCGGGAATCGTTCGACGACGCGGTCTTTCGCCTGGCCTTATCCGGCACCCCGTTTCGTTCCGATAACAATCCGATTCCCTATGTGCGGTACGAGCAGGGTGAGAGTCAGGCCGACTTCACCTATGGATATGCCGAAGCGATTCGCGAAAGCGTCTGCCGCCCGATTCTCTTTCCGAGTTACGAGGGGGAACTGACGTGGCTTTCAGAGGGGCGCGAACATCGAGCGACATTTGAAGATGGACTCACGTTCGAGCTGCAGCGGGAGCGGCTCAAGACCGCGCTGTTGCAAGACAGTTGGCTGGGCCCGGTGATTACGGATGCTCATGCCGAGTTACGCCGGCTTCGCAAACAAGAACAGCCCGATGCCGGCGGCCTCATTGTCACGATGAATCAGGACCATGCCAGGCAGGTCGCGGAACTGGTAGGTCACATTACAGGCAGCCGCGCCCATGTGGCCATCTCGGACGATCCATCGGCCTCGAAGACGATCGAGGCCTTCTCACAACATAAGACCCAGCAATGGCTCGTGGCGGTGAACATGGTGAGCGAAGGCGTCGATATTCCGAGGCTTCGAGTCGGGGTCTATGCCACAAACGTGCTGACCGAAATGTATTTCCGCCAGGTCGTCGGCCGATTTGTCCGGATGCAAGAGGGGCTGCCGAAGCCGCAGCGGGCCTGGCTCTACCTGCCGAAGGATGCCACGCTGGTCCATTATGCCAAACGGATCAAGGCTGAACGCGACCATGTGCTGGAAGAGATCATGCCCTCCGTGCAGCGTACACTCTTTGGGACGGCGGCCACATCGCTCAAAGAATACATCCCCCTCCATGGGATCGCTCGAATGGATACGTTGATCGGAGGGGATGAGGGAGAGCCCGCCCTTGACGGCAAAGGGTTCGTCGAACCGCCGGTCGCGCTGCATGACAAGAAGAACGAACTGCGAGACCAGCACCGTTCCCTTGTCGGGTCGGTGTCTCGAAAGACCGGTGTCGATCATCGGAAACTAAATGCGGAACTCATCAAGCGGACAGGCGGGCGAGTCGAGCAAGCGACCGTCGCGCAACTGGCGCGCCGAATCGCCCTGCTGGAAAAGTGGCGGGACTCTGGCTTCGACGGCGGCCGCGCTTAGCAGGCTGCTCCTAAAAGTCCGCCAGCGGGAAACGCTGAGCGGTGAGCGATGAACGATGAATCAGAAAACGATTGTCACCTCAGCGCTCCACGTTCATCGTTCAAAGTTTAGTTGTTCACTCGTCTGCGGCCTTGTTGGAAATTTTTTGAGCAGCCTGCCTGAACTCATGAACTCTTAGCTGGATGCTTTTCCTACTTCCTCGTTCAGCAGAAACGTTGCGGACATTTGTTCAGGCCATGGGTGCGCAGCCCTTTCAGCCGAGGGACTGAATGGCGCAACTGCCCGTTACTGCTGTACCTCCGCCTGTTCCACCGACATTTCATCACACATACATCTGGATTATTTCACCGCACTGATATGTAGGCCGCTTGGCGTCGGCGGAGCTACCGGATGTGTTGATGGAGGCGTGACTGGTGGTGGCGCAGCTGCTGTAACGGTGAGCGTCACCGGCACGGTCACAGAGGAGGCTCCAACGGCACTGAGCGTAATACTGCCACTATAGGTTCCAACGGTTGAGTTTCCCATGGCAGTCACGGTCACCACGCTGTTGCCTGTGCCGGAAACTCGGTTCAGCGTCAACCAAGGGGCATTATCACTGGCGGACCAGGTCAATGTGCCACCCCCTGTGTTACTGATGCTCAAGGTTTGAGTCTCGGGGCTAACGCCTGGTGTCGCGGTAAAGGAGAGGCTCGTGGGACTCATTCCGATAGCCGGTGGCACGGGGGCTGTCGCGACAGTGAGCGTCACCGGGACGGTGACGGAGGAGGCGCCTGAGGCTTGTATGGTGACAGTGCTGTTGTACGTACCGGCCGCCAAGCTTCCGCTAGTCACCGTCAACGTGACGGCTCCGTTTCCAGTCCCTGAGGACGGACTCACGGCCAACCAGGCTGCATTTTCTGTGGTCGACCACGTTAATGTGCCGCCCCCCTGGTTACTGATGGTCAAGGTCTGGGTCGCAGGATTGGCACTACCTTGTGTCGCAGCGAAGGTGAGATTCGTCGGGCTCATCCCGATGATCGGCAGCGCGACAGGTGGAGGAGAAGCGGCTGGCGTATAGGTCGCCACGCTGCTCGGTCCAGACTCATTGTTGGAAAAATCGAAAGCAGTGATGAGGTAGTATTGAGTCACCGCCGGTGTTCCGATATTAAAGCTTGTCACCGTTCCCAATGTAGCCAGAGTAGAGGCATTGCCCGACTGAGGTGTGCAGGGTAGCCGGCTGCATTGATACACTCGATAACCAGCCAGGTCCGGTTCAGTATTAGCCGTCCAACTCAAGGTGGCCCCCCAGGCAGGAGTAGAGGAAAGGACAAGAACACCGATGATAGTTTGTGCCCAGTTCATACGGATACTCCTCTTGCATTCTTCCAGGCAGTAGGCAAAGCCTCCCCGGAGAAGGTTTCTTCTCTCGTTTTCAGACGATGTCGGTTTGCTCAACGGACTCGGCCACCCGAGGAGAAATCGATGAGGGGACTGTTCTCCCCTTCACTGTGGTAACTACGCAAGGTATGTGCCGCTGTGAGAGAAAAGATGGTTGGAAGAAAAATGCCAGCAATATCATGTGATACGAGAATGGGCACGCCGATGCATTGCCGATAGACTGCAGGGCGTTGCAGAGGATCGCCGCGCCAATCCTAGTGATTCTGGGAGGATAGAGGATGAAGTTGTTTGCCTACAGGAAGAACAGTGAAGAAAGAAGCAGAGAGCGGTAACTCAGTCAGTGACTCATTCGCAATGCAGACGTCGCGTCCTGTGCCATGGTGAAAGGTCACCACTCAGGACAACGTCATGGGCGTGATGCTTACTTTTTAAGAGCGTGAAGGAATCCTCCCAGGACTCTCCGGAAACCCTCGGGGTCCTCGGCCATCATGAAGTGGCCTGTTTCGAATATCGCCAGACGAGACCCGGCAATCTGCGCCTGAATACCTGCTGCGATAGCCGGCGTGGCTACGTTGTCCTTGGCTCCGACCATGATGAGTGTGGGCGCGGTGATCGAAGAGAGCTGCCCATGTTTGTCGAAGACGGACATGGAGGTGAGGGCTTCACGAAGGACTGAGGCATTCCAGGTGGGAATGCGGTCGAGCAGCGGCTGATAGAGCTGTGGATTCGTCCCGGCGGGAAAACTTTCCAATAAAATTTTCTTGGACACCTCGGCGTTCGTGCGCGGGTTGCCGATCGACGGCAGCTCCTGATCGAGAATCATGGCTCCATCGGTGGTCGAGACCAGCACGAGGGCCTTCACGCGATCGGGATGTTCGAGGGCCAGTTGCTGGAGAATCATGCCTCCCATCGACACCCCGACCCAGATGGGCTTCTCGATCTTCAAGCGATCTGCCAGTGCGATCAGATCCTTCACGAATTGCGAAATGTTGGAGCCGGTGAGAGTCTTCTCCGAATCGCCATAGCCCCGCAGATCCACCGCGATCCCGCGATAAGCAGGGGAATAGGCGGCCAGATATTTCGGGAAGATGTTGCTGGTGGTCACGACGCCATGGACGTAGATCACCGGGGCGCCGGTTCCTGCTTCGAGAATGCTCAGCGTCACGCCATCCAGTGAGAGAGAGCGGCGGATCGGTTGTGCTGTCATCTGGCTGGCTGAAGAAAGGCCGTTCACTGCTTGGCCGGATGAGGGAGCGGTCGAGGTTTCAGCGCAGCCGACAACCAGGAGGAGCAGTCCCAGGACGAAGAGACTCTGTCGGGTCATGGTTTCGCCATAGGGTTCTCAGGTTTCAGGGTTCTTAGGCTTCTGTTTTTCCGACTTCTTCCCGCAGTTGAAACTTGAGAGAGGCATATTCTTTCATGCAGTAGGCGAGCAGCCGTTCCGAACCGAAGAGCATGACCATCCGGCCATCCTTGTCCACGAGCCGTCTCGTGTCCTGTGGCCAATAGATGCGCGCGATCACCTCCGGGTCGCCTGTCACCCAGCGGGCCAGGACGAAGGGCATCCGTTCGACGGTCGTCTTGACCCCATATTCGCTGTCGAGGCGTGAGGCCACCACATCGAACTGGAGTTCGCCGACTGCGGCTAGGACCGGCTCACGCCGCACATGGTCCGGCGAATAGAACACCTGCATGACCCCTTCCTCTTCGAGCTGCTGGAGTCCCTTCTGGAACTGCTTCTGTTTCGTGAGGTCCTGGCTGCGGAGCACGCCGAAACATTCCGGGGGAAAGAGGGGAATGGCATCGAAANNGAAGACGAAGCCGGAGAACTTCTCGTCTGTCGGCTGCACCAGTCCCTCCGAACTCATGCGGGGGCCCGGCGGAGGTGCGAGCTGGAGGAAGCCGTTCAGAAAGGGTTCGACGCCGAAGTTCGTCAGGGCGCTTCCGAAGAAAACCGGTGTGAGTTGGCCGGCAAGAAAACGGTCGCGATCGAACTTGGTACCGGCGCCGGTCAGCAGGGCGATCTCTTCCTGGAGCGGGCCATAGGCCTCTCCGAGCGTCTCGGCCAGGCTCGGGTGGGGGAAGGTCTCCACTCGCATCGGCGCCCGTTTCTGGTTATGGAGCGTCCGTTGAAAGAAGAGTACTTGGGGATCTTGAAGGTCGTAGAGCCCCAGAAACCCGGAGCCTTCCCCGATGGGCCAATTGAAGGGGACGGCCGTCATGTTCAAGGTCTGCTCGATCTCTTCGAGCAGTTCGTAGGGATGGCGCCCCGGCAGATCCATCTTATTGATAAAGGTCATGATCGGGATGTTGCGTTTGCGGCAGACGGCAAAGAGTTTTTTGGTCTGGGGCTCGATGCCCTTGGCACAGTCCAGTACCATGACGGCGCTGTCCACGGCCATGAGGGTGCGGTAGGTGTCTTCGCTGAAGTCCTGGTGGCCCGGTGTGTCGAGCAGGTTAACCCGCACCCCTTGATAGTCGAACTGGAGCGCGGTGGAGGTGATGGAAATGCCGCGCGCCTGCTCCAGTTCCATCCAGTCCGACTTCGATGCACGTTGATTGGACCGCGCATGCACGGCTCCGGCCAGGTGGACGGCGCCGGCATAGAGGAGGAGCTTCTCGGTCAGGGTGGTTTTTCCTGCGTCTGGGTGCGAAATAATGGCAAAGGTGCGCCGCCTGGCGACTTCCCGCGCCAATTCATCGGACGACGACTTTTCGATCGGCAAAGACATGAGACGGTCCTTCTCCTAGGCTAGGCACCAGATGGAGCGATGTTTATATCACTGCTCAGGTAGATAGGCTGAAGGCTTGTAGACTGAAGGTTTTGATGCGAGATAATTGAGTGCCAGTAGCCGTCAGCCTGAACACCTGAGTCGCTACTGTTTTAACACCTGGGAGGGCAGAAAACTACAGGAAGGGAGCGGCCAGACCATCCTTCTTGCTCGCAGAACGCGCACGGGCTGGTCTGTCTGGTTGGCTGGTCTTTTTGGTCTGTCTAGTTCTTTCGGATGAATATCCTGTCCGACCAACTAGATAAACCAGATAGACGAGATAGACCAGATGAACCTGCTTTCGTCCGATGCGCGCAGTGAAGGACAGTTCGGCCACTCCCTGTTGAGGGAGAGATACAAGCGGGGAAGGGCACGAACAGGCGACCCATTGAGGGTGGTCTCTGTGCTCGCGCAACGCGCGGCCTCAGAAGGCCCTCGTTGGACGCGCGCAGTGGATGATCACTCAGCCCCCATCCCTGAAGAGGTAGCGAGCAAGCATGGAAGGATCATTGATAGGGGAAAGCCTTCGCTCAATGCGCTCAGCGTGAAGAGGTAGCCAGAAATGGGTCCTGCACCGTTATCTGCCTCCCTTCTCTGAGCGTGGATAACTCTCAGCCGTGCCTGTTCTGCCAGAACCCGGCACCAGACCGACATTGACGTTGGTGTGAAATTATCGTTGCTTAATTACTCCGGGATGAGTTCCCCCACATTCAACTGCTGCGCAGCTTGGCCACAGATGCTCAACGAAGCATGGTGCGCATCTACCGCCTCGATGAGAGACACAGGTTCTTCACCGTATCGCACATTTGCCGTGCATTGAACCGCTTTCAAGAGTCTCCTATTAGTCGGTGGAAGCCCTGCACGTTCGGCTGCGAGAGCCAATGGCTCCAACGCATGTCCGTTCTTGAATTCGCCAGTTTTCTCTTTGAGAAATGCTTTGAGCATCTTCTCCGCAGCTTGCAATGATGCCCACTTTGACAACCCGTGGTGGCGATTCCTTACGGTGAGGTGAAAGACAGCCGCGTTGAGATCAGCAAAGGCGTCTGTAACTAAATCAATGTGGTGGATCGCCTCTAGCTCCAGCAAGGATTTGTTTCCTAACTCAAACACTTGTTCGATATAGCCAAGTTCCGGCTTGAGGAGTGCGTTGCGCAGCCCTGGTGCTAAGTCCTCTATTGCATCAAGAATGTTATAGCGGACTGGACCCCTTCCACTTGGAGGGCGGAGCGTGGATTCAGTTTGAGAACAAAAAACCTGCGCACGACCATAGAATCGAGGGAAATGAAAGGTCCATATATCGCCCCTTAGCAGGAGGATCGTTCTCCCTGGCCTGAAGTCGTAAAGCATCCTCTCCCCATAGAGCTGTTCGTACCAATTCACAACTCGGAGGGTTAAGTCCTCGCCTTCGTAACTTCCAGGTATTGGGCTGCGCTTGCTAGTGGTGATTGGAATATTAACCTTGAGAAATTCGCGAATGAGGCCGAGAGCGGGTATCACGCGACAAGAGATAGGCGTTTTTTTCGCAATCAGCTCGGCGTCAATCTTTTCGATCAGCCCGAGAAACTCTGACTCGGAACTTGGCCACGGATTATTTGTCCCTGCGGTCATAGCGTATCTATCCTCTCTTGTCTCTTGATCTCTTGCGATAGACCCACGGAGGCACCGGCAGGGGAACAACCCACAAGCCTTTCTTGGCCTCTCTCGCTTCGTTCTCTAGCCCTTCCAGCACCTATCACACAATACTGCCAGCAAAGGCCATTCTCAGAAAGCGCAGTCGCGTGGTCGCCTAACAACTCGAAATGGCTTTCTCAGTAAAGCCGAAGTTCTGCACAATACCTTGTTCGCCATAGCACACCCAAAAGTTTTTGGATGTAGCGCCAGAAAAGACCACGGCTTCGGCATAGAAATATTGGGCGATCGTCCGCTGTCCCGCCGCCGGCCTGACCTTCATCGTTCCAAGGGTGATCTTCTTGCCACCCTCTATCACTTCCTCGGAAGTGCTCTCATATTCCGTCGAGAACATTGTCGAGGTTGATGCGACTTCTGGGAAATTGGGAGGTCCCAGCCGTTTCAAGACCTCGTCCCGCGTTGTTTCGCCATTCTTGATCCAAGTAATCTGCTCAGGCGTGATAAGTTTCCCATGGGAGGCACAGGCCACGAGAAAAATGAGAGTCGAAAAACACACGATGCGTTTCATGGGCATACGTTCTCCTGGTTAATAGCTCAACTGTCGAATTGGAAACATACCACGCACGCATTGCCTAGGCCATTTATGTTGCATTGACTTGGCGGGCTTTATAGCCACGACGGCAGAAACAAAAGGGTCGGGAGTCTTTGTCTTTACGATTCTCAACGCGATGCTCAAGCGTGGCTCGTCGCGGGCCAGCACACTTGGTAGTACAGACAGTTGCCGTTTCTTAGTCGGCTGATTGCCTAATATGCCAGAGCCGACCATGGTCTATTTCAAGAAGCCCCATATGTCCTTGCGGGTCACAAAATGAGATAAGTTTGCGTTTCGTTTCAACATGACTGAGAAAGCTTTGGTAATATGCCTGCAGCATCACTGTGCTTTCTGATGCGCTATAGGGATCAGGATCAGCAAGAGATTCATTCCTTGTAGACATTAGTCGGGACGAAATAGCCAAGTTATTTGCGCGATAAGGGTCAGCCTGAGTTCTTAAGCCATCTGCATCAAGATGCTTCCAGATTTTTTTACCATGCGAGTCAAAAAATAGACGAAGGTCTCCGGCCAATATCCCTGCCAATCTAGCAGCACCGTATAATTCAACTGTAGTTTGCCCTGCGAACCGAATAGCTTTCTCTGCCCCTGCTAAGCGCGGATCGGCCTTGCATTTTTCAATATGTTTTTCAACCAGGCCTTTGATCAATTCAATGTCGTTGCGTCGATCCCAGTAAAGGTCTGCGGTGTAACTATTAACTAAGGCATGACAAGCGATGGACCCCATGGCAAAACCTAAGAACATATCCAACAATCTTTCGGTTGAGGGACGGTCTTTCTCCAACTTAACTCTTCCGTAAAGAGTTGCAGCCTCATTGAAACGAGCAATTTGCTCGGCTACGCCAGACTTTGAAGAGTAAAAGCCAAAGACTTTCAATCCGTCCGCCTGAAGTATCTGGATGAATTTTGCTCTTGCTCGAGAATCTCCCTGCACATGCTTGTACTTGAAATCTTCTTTGCCAACTAAGGTGCCGATTTCCTTAGCAGCCTTAACGAGCAGACTGGTCTTGTCATCCGGGAAGAAGATGGCCCCAACACCGAATCCCTCGGTGCTATTCTCTTGAGGTCGAAAAGCTCCGGTTTCGTCAATTACCACGATCAATTTCTTCATCGACATAATGGACCTCGTCTTTCAGCTTCGACACACCCTGCGGTTAGGAATTATCAATGGTCAAGTGTACGATCCATAGTCCGCCACGGCAATGCTTGATGCGAGACCATGAGATGGAAACAACGCATCGTGACGGCAATCGATGTTTGGAGGAAACAGAATGGAACGGTCAGCTTCCCGGTAGGTTCAACTCGTGGAAATTTCAGAACCGGTTAGGGGATAGGCTTGTAGTCATTTCCATCCCTCCCTCTAGGGTGGCCTGGTTTATTCCCTGACTGCGCGCGTCCAACGAGGGGAGTCCGCGACCGCGCGTTGCGCGAGCAAGGGGAGTAATCAGGCCGCCCCACCATCCGAAAGGGCCGTTCCGGAGGCGTTGAAGCGAAGGGCTCTGCCACCCCGCGCCTGCTAGCCGTAAGTCTGTTCGTCTCGCTTGGCGAGTTGGAGGAGCACGACTTTCTTGCGCTGCTCGTCCATATCGTAAGCTTCTCCGGTAAGGAGAATTTTGGGCGTACAAAGGCTCGCCGTTGACGGGCGAGGTCAAGAGGAATAGACTTGGGCCATGAACGCGCCGTCCCATCCCTTCCGGTCTGTGCTCGCCATTTCACTTGTCGTGCTCTTTTTCGCGTTGAGCTTTAATGCCTATGCCTGCCTCTTGCCGGTGAACGGCATCACGGAAGCTGCCATGAGCAAGGGCTGTTCGACTCCAGAGGAACCACAGGTCTATCAGTTCTGCGATGTGTTTAAGACGCTCGGGGTGCAGTCTGCCGATAAGCTTCACCTCGACAGTGACTCTCAGGTTCTCTGTCCGGAAGACACCGCCTCATTAGCCCTTCGTGCCGCCATCATCTCGCACAGCAGCCGTGCATACGATCATCCCCCGGATGGTCCTCCCCGGGATCTCCTGCTCAAGATTTCCGTCCTTCGCATCTGATCTTCTCCGTTCATTTCTCGCAATCGCTCCATCGCTAGCGCTGTGTTGCGTGATGCCAGGTTTCGGCGTTCGGC
>CXWL01016691.1_pt2 | contig 14416 bp, 18 predicted proteins | sample 590931 | NCBI WGS metagenome assembly CXWL01 (sample SAMEA3498368, study PRJEB10139) | groundwater metagenome | biome: water well; material: biofilm material | place: Germany | collected 2015-04-27 | reverse complement strand
TTCAAATTTCCGGGGCCACTTCTGTCTTCCTGCTTCTCTCTATGGCGGGCCGCTTTCTTGGCGGATAAATCTGGCACGAGAGAGGCGGTTTTTGAGCATTCCAGATCGTTTCTGGAGCGAATGCTGGCTGATAACGCGATTACGTACGTTCAAGATCGAAATTCGCGAGAGTGGACATTCAACTACTTTGCGAGTAACGCATTGGAAGCGCTATTGCGTTTGGGGGAGCGGTGGAAAAGCGTCAGCGAAATTATCGACAAGGGACGCAGTAAGAACCGACGGCTGCGATTGAATGGAGAAGCGCCTCTTCGCACTCCGCCACAGCGGCGGTGGGACATGTATCAAGATGCTTTTGATGTGGCGGTCAGGGAATTCGCAGTGGAACTAAAGAGGAAGTCGAACTGATCATGCTGCGGCTGACGTTCAATGTAAGTAGTTAGTTCACTCTAAATTTGGGCGATCGAAGGGGCGCATATGGTCAACCCGTTTTCCATAGACCAAGTAGCTTGGTATGGCGCGGTCTTGGCTACGTTCACGCTCCTGTTCAATCTGTGGCGGTTCACGCGCGAACGCCCTCGTTTACAGATTCAGATTTCAACTGCCACCTACGACGATGGTGGTGCGTCGAAAATCGAAAAGACGGAGAGCGGTGAATCAATCATCTCAATTGAGTACTTCCACGTAGAAGTAGCAAATATCGGGGAGCGCTCAACGACGCTTATGGGGGTAGCAGCCACCAGTGGAACGCGAGGGATTTCGGGTATTGGGTTTACTTCCCACTACGGTCACACGTTTCCGCATGTGCTCAAGCCTGGGGAGGTTTGGAGTTGCCGGGTCAAAAAAGAACAAGTCTTAAAGCTCCAACAGAAAAATATGCCTCGGCTTGAGCTGCACGCTGTCCATTGGCAAGAGCCGTTGCTGATACCGTTTCCGACGAGTCGCGAAAGAGTGGTTAAAACTAAATAGTTGTTATCGACGTCGATGAGGGGTTCGCGAAATAAAGGGGAAAGGAATGTTTGAGGAACGAGCCGATACGTTGGCAATGTTTGTGGAGAAGGTGGATCAATTCTGGACAAAGGAGGCCACTTATCGGCCGGACTGGATCTGGTATCGAGGGGTTTCAAAACATCCCGAATTCAAATTGATACCATCGTTCTATAGAAACATTGTCCGCGTCGAGAATGCTGCCGTTGTTGACGATCGCGAGAAAATACTGACGCGCGAATTCTTATACAAATATGAGCTTTACGATACAAATCACGTTGGTCATACGAGTAGATCGGAAGCGGCCGTCATTTTTGGAAAAATGCAACACTATGGTTTGTCATCTCGGCTTTTAGATTTTTCTTACAGTGCGCTGGTTGCTCTTTACATGGCGGTGGGGACGTGGGAGGGATGGCAGAGTGGCAAACACATCGCGCATCCCGCAGAGGATGGCGCGGTTTGGCTACTTGATGCCGCGCTGGCAAATAATGTCCTCGGTCATGGGGATTCGATACCGAATTTTTATCAAAAGTCGGAGTATTTGCCGCCTCAGTTCAGAAAAGACGGGGTCTCGCTTCCGCGGCCGCCAATAGCGTTGGAAGCGCCACTTTCAAATCGCCGAATAATTGCGCAGCAAGGATGTTTTGTTTGCTTCGGTGTGAACCCCGCACCACTCGATGTTCAGCTTGGACCGGCCTTTCCTGGCATAGGCCTAATTCGCATTCCGTCAATCCGTAAATCTGATATTTATGAGCAACTCGAGCGGGTTGGAATTTCCGATGACGTCTTGTTTCAAGATTTGCAGACACTGGGGAATAGATTGCATCGTCACTATGGCGCGGACAGTCCGTAAATTGGGTTCCGATTTCAGGCTGAGCTCTTGCAATACGCTGGTCTACAAGAAGCTGAGCTTCGATCCGATCAAGGACCTGGCGCCGGTGTCGATCGTGGCGGAGAGCCAGACGGTGCTGGTGGTACATGAGTAAGAGCGAACATTAGTGAAGGTACTTTTCGTATATCTCGTCGATGACAATCGATGCAAGTGAAGTAGTAGAAAGACAAAAATCACCGACTTCTCGATTGTTGTATTCAAATCTGAATTGCGTAACTGCTTTTCCGGGATTGCCCCCAGCCAAGGTGATCGTAGTTCCTTTGGGGATACCAGTTGTTTCGAAGACGATGGACATCTCCGGAGTTTCCGCCAGTAGCTCCATTCCATCTACGGGGAGGATGGCCAAAAGACGGTCATGCTTCTTAGCGTTGACCATATCCTTTTGACGGACGATATCTCCCATTCTTAGCCTTGTATTCGGAGAAAGCACATCGGACTTGATTCTTTGCGTGAGGTCTTGAAGGTGTTTAAAGAGTTTGTGGTTTGTCGAGCGAAGTTCCAAAAGGAGAGAATTCTTATTCTTAAGCTGACCTTCGTGAAACGGGAAGTACGCCTTTAGCTTCCCGGAGGAGTAGGCTGTTTTCAGCGCTTCTTTCTTGGTCTTTCCAATGATTTGGGTTTCGACGATATCGATTCCGCAATAGTCATAACATTCTCTAGAGCCACTGAGAATTTCGGCTGAAGTGTGGGTGATGAATTTTGGATCTCGGGCTGCTTTCTTTGCTTCGAACATTTCGTCCATCAACTTTTGAAACTGATGGCGTACGTATTCCAACTTCGAATCGATATCTTTTTTGCGGGTCATTTGCTACGCCCATTCGTGAGTGACGCAAAAAGGAAACTCGGTAAGAACCGTAGCTATTTCCTTCGCCCTAAGATGCTGCATAGAAAACCTTCACAGCATACCAAGCTGTGCTAGGCAGGAACTCTAGCCCACGATTCGCTACAGGGACTAGAATTCCCCGGGGGAGTCGCCAATGAAAATCATTCGAATTCTTACATGTGCTTTCTTGGTCGCTGTGTCGCTGGGCGTTGCTGCCGCCTGGCCAGAAAAGCCCATCAAGCTCATCGTCCCGTACCCGCCCGGGGGTCTCACGGACGCGGTAGCGCGGCAAGTGGGTTCGGCGCTGGCGGAGCGGCTGAAGCAGCCGGTGGTGATCGAGAACATCGCGGGCGGCGGGGGCAATATCGGGGCGGATAGGGCGGCGAAGTCGCAGGCGGACGGGTACACGCTGTACCTGGGCAACAACGCCACGGTCGGCCTGAACACGCTGGTCTACAAGAAGCTCAGCTTCGATCCGCTCAAGGACCTGGCGCCGGTGTCGATCGTGGCGGAGAGCCAGACGGTGCTGGTGGTGCATCCCTCGGTGCCCGCGAAGAGCGTGGCGGAGCTGGTGGCGCTGGCGAAGGCGAAGCCGGGCGCGCTGAATTTCGGCTCGACGGGCGCGGGCGGGCTGTCGCACCTGGTGGGCGAGCTGCTGAAGTCCTCCACGGGCACGCAGATGACGCACATCGCGTACAAGGGTACGGGCCCGGCGACGAACGACCTGCTCTGGAAATAGGGAGAAATAGGGGACTGTCCCCTATTTCCTTACTTGGGGAGCTTCAGCCAGCGGAGCACGCCAAGCGCCGGAAACATTCGATCCAGGCGCCCGAGAGCCGGTTTCACGCGCGAACGCCAGCCTTTTCCCCTCAAGACGAGGTCTTTCCAGGCGCGATCGACGTCGGACTTCGTCGTCTCCTTGAGTCGCGCCAGAAGTGCGCCGGCCTGGCGCAGGTCCTTGGCGGATTTGGTGGCGTAGGCGCCGGTCCGTTCGCCGAGGATGATCAGCTTGTGCAGGGCGTAGCGCGCGGGGCTGGGCAGGTTGACGAGCACGACGGTGTCGCCGGCGAAGACGACGGCCTGCTGCAGGTCCTCGAGGACGTACTCCATGAACGGCAGCGGCTGCATGGTCACGCCGATTCGGGGATGGTTGAACGGTTTATCGCCGCCCCTGTGCAGGGTGGTCAGGAAGTCGAGCCGGAATTCCGGCTCTCTGGGGTTGAGGTAGGTGGCGCCGCTCGCGGCGCGCAGGTTGCGCGCCGGCAGGAAACCCATGCCGAGCGACTTGATCGCTTCGTCGGCGCTCAGCTCGACGTTGGTCGGCAGGGCGATGGAAACGCTCTTGCCCGCATGCGCGAAATCCACGTCGTCGGTGCGTTCGCTGTCCACCCAGCGCACGCCCAGCATGTTGCCGAAGGCGAGGAAGGCGTGGGTGCCGATGAGGACGCCGCCCGCGCGGAAGAAGCCGTATTCGGCCAGCCGCTCGAGCACGCGCGCGTGCCGGGGAAGGATCTCGCGGCAGCCGAGCGCCGCCGCCGAGCGCGCGAGCGGCCCCAGGCGCGCGGCCGCGCCGGGCAGCGCCTTCTGCTCGCGCAGCCGGGCGACGGCCTCGCTGTCGGGCCCGACGTAGAGCTGGGTCAGCTTGCCCGAGGGCTCGGTGTACTGGTAGTACCAGTAGGTCGCGCCCTTGACGGTCTTCCTGGCGAAGGAGCCGCTCAGGTCGGCCACCGTGCGCTGGTGGGCGGCGGCAAGCGCGGCCTCGAGCAGCTGCGCGTAGGCGGTCTGCGCGCCCAGGGGCAGCTCGGTCGCGGCGGTTATACTAGTATTCATAAAAACTAGTATACCTCGCCGTTATACTAGGAACAATGAAACCGGGGGCAGTCCACGTTTTCCTCAGGAGACCGCAATGAACGAGCCGGACGTTCCCGCGAAGAAGAAGGCGAGCCTCGGCCAGGTGGCGGCGACGATCTTCTTCGGCCTCTTCATGATCGGCCGCAAGGACACGTGGCACCGCGACGGCGCGACCGTGTCCTTTGCCCAGGTCGTGGTGGGGGCGTTTATCGGCCTTGCGATCGTGGTCGGCCTGCTGGTCTTGCTGGTACTGCTCGCGACGCGTTGAGTCGGAGCGAAATAGGGGACTGTCCCCTATTTCCCTATTTCCTATTCTGGAAGCTGGCTAGCCGTTGGCTTTCCGGACGATTTGCGGCCAGTGCGTGTCGTGGAACTCCTTCGGCAGCCGCTGATCCTCGCGGATCGCCGCAGGCACGGCATCGAGGCAGTCGAGGCGGAATTTCCGGCGCACGTCGAGCGCGGGCGCGGAGGCCGCGAAACGGCCGACCGCCTCGATGGCGCGCAGGATGTCGCGCCTGGCATGCGCCGGCGCTTTCAGGTATGCGGCGACGATCTCGATGGCAAGGCGTGCCTGCTCGGCGCCCTCGGGCGTGCGTTTTCCCGCCAGGTGGTGCAGGTTCCAGATTTTCGAGCGCAGCAGTTCGATCGGATGGATGACCTTGAGCTGGTGGCCGGTGAAGGTGATCGTGACCGCGGACCTCGCGACAGCCGCAGTCCCCGTGCCGATGACGCCGGTCAGGTAGTCGATGCGGATGGGCTCCGGGTAGCCCTGCATCTCCACCAGCAGGATTGCCGTGTTGGGCGGCGGATCGTCGAAACCGGCGATCCGCAGCTCGTGGCGGTAGGGGAGGTCGCGGGCGGCCCTGGCGGCTTCCGCCTTGGTGCCGATGAAATCGATGTCGCGCGTCAGCGCGTCGATGCGGGGCCGCACCTGGAAGTAGCCGCTCCAGAAGGCGACGGCCTGCCCGCCGACGAGGATGGTCTTGCCGGTATGCGTCAAGCCGATGAGGTCCGAGGCGTCCTTCGGCTGCAGGATCACCGGGGGACCTTGCCCCAGTGGAGGACCTTGATCTTCGAGCCGTCCAGGAACGCCGCCTTGCGGAAATCCTCGGGCGGCAGTGCTTCCGCGATCCCGGCGGCGGCGGGCTGGCCCGCTGCGGCCTTCGGCCGGCCCTTCGGCACGGCAGAGAGTTCAAGCCCGAGCGCATCGAGCAGGCGGCACAGGTCGTCCAGGCCGATGTCCTCGCCGCGGCTCTCGATGCGGTTCACTTTCTCGCGGCGCAGCCCGGCCAGGTCGGCGAGCTTCTGCTGCGACAGGCCGCGCTGGCGGCGGCGCACAACTGCGGCGGCGTATATATGCTGTTTCACGCACATATTGTGCTGTAAATAGCACTAAAATGCAATCGCCGCAGGCACGCCCCCACTTCCTTGCAGGTTCGTCAGCGAGTGCCCGGAAACTGCCAAATTTCTGCAAACGCCTAGGCGCCGGAGGGCGCATCGTCCAGAATCCCGACCCATGTCACTCGTCTATACGCTGACCGCCAGTGGAGTCGAAGCCCTGAAGTCGGAAGTCGGGGAGGGCGATTTCCCGCTCGAGGTCAACTTCCCGACGGACTACAAGCGGATCCTCGCGTTCATCGAGGTCGGCGGGCACGAGGACGTGATCCGCGGGCGGCTGCGCCGCTACCCGGACCAGCTGATCGAGGAATGGCTCAAGGAGCTCGAGGACCTGAAGATGGTCACGACGCACGAGGCGGGCGACCTCGACGCCATCACCTTCACCGGCGCGCGCCTGCCGTTCCTGCCGCCGCTGAACGAAGAGGACCGCAAGCGCCTCATCAAGACGACGGTTCTCGGCAGCACGACGCTGCTGCGCGAGGGTTCCTTTCTTTCGGCGGACCGCGTCGCCAACCTGAAGCCGCTCGGCAAGGCGGCGGCCGACACGGTGGTCCTGCTGGTGGAGGACGACCCCGACCAGCTGGCGATCGGCGAGTTGCGGCTGACCATGGCGGGCTACCAGGTGCACAGCGTCGACCATGCCAAGGCGCTGTCGCGCTACCTGCGCCAGCAGGCGCGGCCGGACCTGCTGCTGCTGGATGTGATGCTGCCGGACGGCAACGGCTTCGACATCCTCGCGCAGCTGCGCGGCCGGCCGGAGTTCTCGACGCTGCCGATCGTGCTGCTCACGGCGAAGACCGAGCTGGTCGACATCCGCAACGGGCTCGCGCTCGGCGCCGACGGCTACATCACCAAGCCCTACAGCAAGAACCAGCTCGCCGAGGTCATCGGCAAGGTCCTCAAGCACTAGAGACGCGGGCAGTAGAGACCAGGCGGTCAGCGCAACGCCAGGCGTTTTCCGTCCATCCGGCCGTGGAAGCCGCGACCGCCGGCGCGGAAGCGGATGTCCTCGCCGCGCACCCGGCCCTCGAGGCGCAGGGTCTTGCCGCCGGCGCGCAGGGTGCCGGTGAGCATCTGGTATTTCTGCCGGAGGACGACCTCGCCCTGCGGCACCACGTAGGTCCCGGCGACGCGCGCGGGGACGATCCAGAAGAGGGCGGTGCAATACGAGACACAGCCGGTCTCCGCGGTCAGCACCACGGTTTCGTCGGCCCTCCAGTCGCCCATGCTGAAGGTGTTCGAGACGACGCGCGTGCCGGGCTTGAGCGCGAGGATCTTCGGCCGCAGCTTGATGTTCATGTCGCGCAGCAGGAACGTGGTGATGACGCTCGCGCTCGAGAAGTCCGTCTCGAACAGGTCGGCCTTGACGAAGGCCGCCCGGCCGGCAACGCCTTCCTTCTCGGCGTTGCGCTTCGACAATTCGACCAGGTCGGGGTTGTACTCGACGCCCAGGGCGCGCGCGCCGCGCCTGGCGGCGGCGATGACGAGGCGGCCGTCGCCGGAGCCGAGATCCATGACGAAGTCGTCCTTCGTGACCTGCGCCATGTCGAGCATCTTGTCGACCACCACCTGCGGCGTCGGCACCCAGACCACGTCCTTGCCGGCCTGGGCCACCTCGGGGACGTAGGTGGAAGGAGACTGCGTGGAAGGAGACTGCGTGGAAGGAGGCTGCGCGAGGGCCGGCGCGCCGAATGCGGCAAGGAGGAGGGCAAGGCCGTGCAGTCGGATCATGGAGCTCCAATTTTCGAAAGCAGTCGGCGCCATGTCTATCTGGCAATCCTGAGCAATACTTCTCTTGCTTCCGGATAGGCGTCATGGAGCAGCTTGCTTGCAGCCAGGCTTCCACGCCTGGCTGCGGGCTTGCCGGATGCCGGCAACTCGCGGAACGCATCGGCAGTTCGTCCCGGCGTCTCTTCCTCGACAGCTGCCGACAATACTGCCGCCTGCTCCAGGTCTTTGCGGATTTTGTCTCGATCGCTTCGCCTCCTTGATTGGGACGAGAACAGTTTGTGAACCAGGAAGCGCTCTGGAGATGGAATATTGACCGGGATGACCTGATTCGGGCTGAGAACGATGGCTGCCATGGCTTCTGCAACAAGAAAATCAAGCAATGGAATTGCCTGTGCATGAGCAGACAATTCCTTCACGGCAAGGATTTCGCCCGTTTTGCCGCCTGGCACCAGCAGGTCCACGGCAAGTGTTTCTGCGCCTGGCAGCTTGAATGAAGCGGATGGGCGGTGCGCAGGCATTCCGGGTACGGAAACGAAGTCAAGCCCCGTTTCCTTCAATAATGTTTCCAGGCCCTCTCCTTCGGGAAGGGCGATTGCAAGGGGCCGGACCCGGGCCAGGTCGATGTCTTCGGTCCGGTATCCAGAGGCAATGACGCCCAGCTCATTCAGCAGGCAGCCGTATGCATGTGATCCGACCAGCGTCAGGCCGGCCTTGAATAGCCCCTTGTTGCAGAGCGTCTCGATGACAGCGGCCGGCTTTCGATCGATGCGCTGGAAGCCGAACAGCCGGAGATTTCCGGAACTCCTGGCCAGCTTCCTGGCCAGCTCTACTTCTTCCGCCAGCTGCGCGGCGGCTTTTCCGCTTACCGTAGTTACTGCTCCTATGTATTCGTCTGTCTTCCGGCCGTCTACGCGTATATGCTCCCGGACCCAGTACTGCTTCCCGGATTGAGTTCTCTTTTTCAGGGTTCCCGGGGTGCCGGCAAGTATGCGGCGCTGGGAATGGGCCAGCCTCTTGGTGTCCTGGTACTTCGCTTGGCTTGCCGAGTCGTGCTTCCTGTACAGGGTGCCGGCAGGCATCTTTACCTCCAATTCGCAGATTAGAGGTTAGGTTGCCAGTTTTACCTCCAATTGGCAAATTAGAGGTAAAAAGACAGGCATGCGGTGCAAGGCCAAATCGCGGTGGCGACGCTGGCGGCCTGCGGCAGCACCCGCGATATCCGGACTTCGTACTCGGAGCCTGTGGTTCAAGAAACGCCCGCTCTTCGGGCGTGAACCGCCTCCTACTCGACATGCAACACCTCCCTGATTCAATTGAACCAAAAGGTGTTGCATCGACGGGTTTACATCACCCAGAGCCCGATTTATTCACTCACTTCAGTTCGAGGGTCCTGCCGTTCATGCGGCCGCGGAATTCGCGGCCGTCGCCGAGGATGGTGACGGCCTCGCCGCGCACCTTGCCCGAGAAGGGAAAGGACCTGCCGCCGGTGGTCATCTTCCCGGCGATCAGCTGGTATTCCTGGGTGACCGTGATCTCGCCATCCGGGAGCTTGTGCGTGCCCTCGACGCGCGCGGGCACGACCCAGAAAAGCCCGGTGCAGTAGGCGGAGCTGCAGCCATCGGCGGACGTCAGCTTGACCGTTTCGTCCGGCAGCCAGTCGCCCATGGTGAAGGTGTTGGAGACGATGCGCGTGCCGGGCCGGAGAGCGAGGATCTTCGGCCGCAGCCTCATGTTCAACTCGGGCAGCAGGAACATGGTGATGACGGTGGCGCGCGAGAAGTCGGTCTCGAACAGGTCCGCCTTGACGAACACGGCGCGCTCGCCGACGCCTTCCTTCTCCGCGGCGCGCCTCGCGTGTTCCACCAGGTCGGGGTTGTACTCGACGCCCACGGCGCGCGCGCCGAGCCTGGCGGCGGTGATGACGAGGCGGCCGTCGCCCGAGCCCAGGTCCATGACGAAATCTTCCTTGGTCACCTTGGCCAGGCCGAGCAGCTTGTCGACCAGGGTTTGCGGCGTCGGCACCCAGACGACGTCCTTGCCTTCCTGGAAGGGTGTGGGCGTGTAGGCCTGCTGAAACTGCGCGCAGGCCGAGGTGCTGAGCGCGATGAACAGCGCGGCGAGGACGGGAGCGGCGCGCATGCTCAGCGCAGCTCCAGTATTCGTCCCTGGAGCCTGCCGCGGTATTGCCTGCCGGCGGCGGAGAGGATGACCTCCTCGCCGAGCACCTTGCCTTCGACGGGCACGGCGACGCCGCCGGTGGTGAGGGTACCGCTGAGCTTCTGGAAGGTCTGTTTCAGGACGAGGTCGCCCTGCGGCAGCTTGTAGCTGCCGGCAACCTTCGCGGGGACGACCCAGTAGTAGGCGGTGCAGAAGGAGGTGCAGTCGAAGGCGGCGCCGAGCACCGCGGTCTCGTCCGGGTCCCAGGTGTCCATGTTGAAGCTGTTGGAGACGATGCGCGTGCCGGGCTTGAGGCCGAGGATCTTCGGCCGCAGCTTCAAGTTGAGCGTCGGCAGCAGGAACATGGTGATGACGGTCGCCTGCGAGAAGTCGGACTCGAAGATGTCGGCCTTGACGAAATTCGCCCTGGCGCTGACGCCTTCCTGGGCGGCGTTGCGCTTGGAGAGCTCGACCATGTCGGGGTTGTACTCGATGCCGAGGGCGCGCGCGCCTCGCTTGGCCGCGGTGATGACGAGGCGGCCGTCGCCCGAACCCAGGTCGATGACGTAGTCCTTCGGCGTGACTTTCGCCAGGTCGAGCATCTTGTCGGCCAGCGCCTGCGGCGTCGGCACCCAGATGACATCCTTGCCGGCCTGGCCGGACTGCGGCGTGTACGTCTGCGCGAAGGCCGGGGCGCAGAACGCGGCAAGGAGAACCAGCGCGACGGCACGCATGGTCAGCGCAGCTCGAGGGTCTTGCCGTTCATGCGAGCGCGGTAGTCCTTGCCGCCGGCCTTGAAGCTCACCTCTTCGCCGCGCACGCGGCCTTCCAGCGCGTAGGTGCGGCCTTCGGTGGTCAGCGTGCCGGTGAGCATCTGGAACTCCTGCTTCAGGACGAGCTCGCCCTTGGGCAGCTTGTGCGTGCCGGCGGCTTTCGCGGGCACGATCCAGAAGAGCGCGGTGCACCAGGAGGTGTTGCAGCCCTGGTCGCTGGTCAGCGTGGCGGTTTCGTCCGCCTTCCAGTCGGCCATGGTGAAACTGTTGGAGACGATACGCGTGCCCGGCTTGAGATCGAGGATCTTCGGCCGCAGCTTCAGGTTGATGTCCGGCAGCAGGAACATGGTGATGACGGTGGCCTTCGAGAAATCGGTCTCGAACAGGTCGGCCTTGACGAAGGTGGCGCGGGCGCTGACGCCTTCCTTCGCGGCGTTGCGCTTGGAGAGTTCGACCATGTCCGGGTTGTACTCGACGCCCATGGCGCGCGCGCCGCGCTTGGCGGCGGTGATGACGGTGCGCCCGTCGCCGGAACCGAGGTCCATGACGAAATCGTCCTTCGTCACCCTGGCCATGTCGAGCATCCTGTCCACCACCACCTGCGGGGTCGGCACCCAGACCACGTCCTTGCCCTCCTGGCCGGACGTCGGCTCGTAGTTGGGAGGCGTTTTCTGCGCCTGGGCGAAGGCAACCGCGCTGGAGGCGGCGATGAGCAGGGCTAGGAATGCACGGAAAACCGCGTTCATTTCGAAGGCTCCGGGGAAAGAAGGTCGTACATTATCGCAATGAAAACCAAAGTCACCGAACTGCTGGGCATACAGTACCCGATCATCCAGGGCGGGATGCAATGGGTCGGCTATGCGGAACTCGCTTCCGCGGTGTCGAACGCCGGGGGCCTGGGCATCCTCACCGCCCTGACGCAGCCGACGCCGGACGACCTGCGCCGGGAGATCGAGCGCTGCCGCCGGATGACGGACAAGCCCTTCGGCGTCAACCTGACGATCTTGCCCTCGATCAAGCCGCCGCCCTATGCTGAATACATCCAGGCGATCATCGAATCGGGCATCAAGATCGTCGAGACGGCCGGCAACAACCCGCGCGACGTGACGCCGAAATTCAAGGAGCACGGCATCACGGTGGTGCACAAGTGCACCTCGGTGCGCCACGCGTTGTCGGCCGAGAGGAGCGGCGTGGATTGCATCTCCATCGACGGTTTCGAATGCGCCGGCCACCCCGGCGAGGACGACGTGACCAACCTGATCCTGATCCCGGCCGCGGTGCGCGCCTGCAAAATCCCGGTGCTCGCCTCCGGCGGCATCGCCGACGGCTACCAGATGGCCGCGTGCCTGGCGCTGGGAGCGGAAGGCATCAACATGGGCACGCGCTTCATGTGCACGCAGGAAGCGCCGATCCACGACAACATCAAGCAGGCGCTGGTGAAGGGCGGCGAGCGCGACACCAACCTCATCCTGCGCACCATGCGCAATACGTCGCGCGTGCTGAAGAACAAGGTCTCGGACGAAGTGGTGGCGCTGGAGAAAAAGGGCGCGTCGTTCGAGGACGTCAGGCACCTGGTCGCGGGCGTGAAGGGGCGCCACGCCATGACCAATGGCGAGGTGGACACCGGCATCGTCAGCGCCGGCATGGTGATCGGCCTGATCCAGGACATCCCGAGCTGCAAGGAGCTCATCGAGCGCATCGTGCGCGAGTGCCGCGAGGCGCTCGCCAGCGCAGCCAGGATGGCCGCCTGAGCGCCCGAACAAAATCAGGGACAGTCCACGATTTCCTGCTCGAAATGGTGGACTGTCCCTGATTTCTAGGGATTCGCGGCGGTGAATTCCTGCATCAGCTGGTCGTGCGTGGCCCAGAACGGGCGCGGCTTCACGCCGTTGAGGCGGTCGGCGAGGATGCCGGTGTGCACGGTCCAGCCGCCGCCGACGCCGGCGATCATGCCGCCGTCTTCGGGCAACCGGTGCACGATGGTCAACAGCACGTCCTTGCCCTTGGGCAGGAGTTCGTAGAGCACTTCCGAGTCCTTGCCGTCCCAGGCCCAGGTATGGCCCAGCGCGCGCAAGGGTTCGAGGCGCGTGATCCGGCCCTCGAACCGGCGCGTCCCGCCGCCCCTCGGCGTGTCATCTGAGAGCTTGTCGTTCTCGAAGATGAGTTCGATCCTGCCGCCCACGCGCAGCTCGAACTTGCCCGCGGCAAGCCAGGTGGCGCGCTTGTTCGATTCGGTCAGGTAGGCCCAGACGCGCTCGACGGGCCCGGGCAGCAGGCGCTCGAAGCGGATGGTGGAAGGCTTGATGAGGGTCGAGCGTGCGTCGTCGTTCATGGTGTTCTCCGCGATTTTGATTTTGCTTTTCCGATGGCGTCTTCCGCGCGCAGCGCGGCCTCCAGCTTGTCCAGGCGCGTGGTCCAGGCGGCGCGCTCGCGCTGCATCCAGGCGGCGGCCGCATCCAGCGGCGCGGCGTCCAGCGAGAGGAAGTGGTCGCGGCCCTCGATGCGGCGGCGCACCAGCCCCGCGCGCTCGAGGATGCGGATGTGCTTCGACACCGAATTGAGCGAGATGTCGAAGGGCGCCGCGATCTCGGTGACGCGCGCGTCGCCGCCCGCGAGGCGCTTCAGGATGCTGCGCCGCGTTTCATCCGCGAGGGCGACCAGGGTGTCGTCGAGTTCCATCGGACTTATATTAACCCATAAGGGTGAACGTAGCAAGGCCTTGTAGCATCAGGGAATGAAAATCCTCCGCCTGCCCGTACTGATCAGCCTGCTCGCCATCGCCACCAGCGCCTTCGCGCAAGCCTGGCCCGCGAGGCCCGTCACCTTCGTCGTGCCGTTCCCGCCGGGCGGCGGGACGGACATCTCGGCGCGCACGCTGGCGGCGCGGCTGGCGGCGAAGTGGGGCCAGTCGGTGCTGATCGAGAACCGCGGCGGCGCGGGCGGCATCGTCGGCGCGGACGCGGCGGCGCGCTCGAAGCCGGACGGCTATACCTTCCTCATCGCCAACGTCGGCGTCACCTCGATCAATCCGGCGCTCTACGCCAAGCTGCCGTACCACCATGAAACCGCGTTCACGCCGGTGTCGCTGGTATGCGAGCTGCCGTTCGTGCTGATGGCGAGTCCTTCGTTCGCGCCCAACTCGATCAAGGAGCTGGTGGCGTTCTCCAAGGGCAAGCCCGGCGCGGTGACCTTCGCCAGCTCCGGCAGCGGCGGCTCGCCGCACCTCACCGCCGAGATTTTCCAGGCCGCCACCGGCACCAAGTGGACGCACATCCCGTACAAGGGCGGCGGCCCGGCGATGATCGACCTGATGTCGGGCCAGGTGAACCTGCTGTTCGCCTCGGTGCTGGAAGGCTCGGGCCACATCAAGGCGGGCAAGCTGAAGGGCCTTGCCGTGTCGCACGCGAAGCGCAACCCCGCGATCCCCGACGTGCCGACGCTCGCCGAAGCGGGCGTGAAGGACGCGGAATCCGGTTCCTGGATCGCGCTCCTGGCGCCGGCCGGGGTTTCCTTGCCTGTCATAGACAAGATCAATGCAGACATCAGGGAAGCGGTAGCGGTGCCCGAGGTGCGCGACAAGCTGATCGCGCAGGGCGCGGTGCCGCAGGCAAGCACTCCGAAGGAGCTGCAGGCGCTGATCGACGCCGACCTGAAGCGCTACGGCCGCATCATTCGCGAGCAGGGCCTCAAGGCGGAGTAAGTCCCCCGGGCCCAGGGCCCGGGCATTGCGCGGCTACTTCGCGGCGCAGGTCTCCTGCAGGTCGGCCGCGAGGCGGGCGAGCAGGTTGTTGATCCCGTAGTTCAGCG
>CXWL01039526.1_pt1 | contig 14420 bp, 17 predicted proteins | sample 590931 | NCBI WGS metagenome assembly CXWL01 (sample SAMEA3498368, study PRJEB10139) | groundwater metagenome | biome: water well; material: biofilm material | place: Germany | collected 2015-04-27 | reverse complement strand
TGGCGCGGCGTGTTGTGATGGGATAACAGTCTTAGTTGGCTCTGGGGACATGTAACAAACTTCGACAATCGGCCATCAGCTTGTCACGCGCCCGCTGATTTCCTGTCCTGGCTTTCCGCAAACACCGATCTGGAGGAGACACCTTCGGGCGCATAGACGTTCAGCTGCCGGCCGGCGTCGTCGATGTAGAGACGCCCGCATTGCGCACACTGCCAGGCCGGGCGCGTCGCCTTGATCAGGAGGCTCCTCAACTGGGTGCAGGCCGCTTCCCGCTGGCCTTGGGTTGTGCAGCGCTTCACAAGGATCTCATCAAATGCATCCATGAGCGGAAACAGGGACGCGTCGGGAATTGGAAGTTCTGGGGACACGTGGCAAACTCGACGGTCGCTACCAGTCGGCTGAAGGCCGCATGAGGTGCTACGGCGCGCGCTATCCGAAGCGGTAAGGCACCACACTATCCGGTCCGCCTTGTTGCCGCCACAATCGGCAAATCTGTTGCGGCCTGTGGGATCGTGAATCCGCCGCTCGGGGGCCTGCCATGTCGAATAGCAAAGCAACGGCAGCGCAGGCGCGAAGCTGGCCCTTTGAGGCGTTTCGGCCGGGCCGCTTCGTGACCGCACTGACGATCTTCTATGCGTGGACCAAGCTGACCTCACAACCGCTCGCGCGGCTCATAGCGACACCGTTCGCGCTCTATCGCGACTTCGTGGAGTGGCTGACCAGTCCTCTTGAGCCGATCATCGAGGACCTTGTTCTGTTTTTCGGATCAATCATTCGAATCGACCTCGATATCAATCCGAATTGGAAGTTCTTCATCGTCCCCCTATTCCTTTATTTCAGCCGCGACGCATTCGAACTCTTGGCCCGCGGACGATGGGCGACGGCGCTCGGCGGGGGTGTGATCGCGGCGTTTATCTTGCTATTTTGCTGCATCCAGGTCTCGAACTCGGTCGAGATTCAGCTTGGTTTACCGATGGGTGGGCTGGCGATCTACGCGCTTGTGCAGACCTACCTGACATCACGTATCCATACACCTGACGATCAAAGCTTCGGGGAGACTTTTTTCTATTACATTCGAAATACTTTTCTGCCGACGGCCGCGATGGCGTTCGCCGCTTTTGCTTTGGGCAGCCTGCTCGCGCGCTCATTTCCTGTGACCTTCGGCCCAGCGCAAGCGGTTGCTGGTGCGATGCTACTTTACGTGCTTCTTATGGCACTCTACTGGCTTGCCATGGCGCGGGAGGTTGCCGCGCGCGACGGTCACGACGTCAAGGACTTGGGGTCCCACAAGCTCGCGGTTGGAATTCTACAAACTATGCGCTGGGTCGCGATCCTGTTGATCACGAATTGGCTTTTCAACCTTGCGGACTACCCCACCGTCTAAGCGCGGCGACAAGGCAATATCGACTTCAGGTGCCTTTTGGATAATGGGCGCGGAGAGTCGCGAGGGCTTCTTCGAGTTTGGTCAGCGCAAACCTGGGGTTATGATCTTTAGGATCGTCTATCGCTTGGATAAGCTTGTCTACACGGCGGGCGGCGGCATTTGCATCCACCACCACAATATCGCGATCGGGGTCTTTCCCATCCATGAGCGTCGGCAGCGCCAGGATGAGATCTTTGGTGTCATGGATCGCTTGCTTGAAGTTCAGATAGTCTTGCGGATCCTTGGCATCGCGCAGATACACCTCTTGGCCTCCGGCGATCACAGCGCGAATGTCGGCCAACTTTGTATCAATCATCTTCCAGACATCAGCGGCTGAACCGGGAATCACGAGAGCAACTGTCGTTACCTCAACGTCTGCGGCGGACGCCGGCGCGAGGTTCGGCACCGTCACCACGCACAGCGCTGCAGCAACAAGGGCCCGATTGAGCGTCGTCGATTTCATCCCGTTCACTCCCTGGCTAAGTTGCGCAACCTGCGGCGGCATGCAGTAAACATGACGTTCGGCGCTTCTGCAATGCTGCGGCCTTCGCGTCCGCGTGCCATCACGCCCGTTTCGACCTTGCAGGGACAGCGTATAGCCGTTTGCATTCGACGCCGATGACAGTCGCGCACGGCGCCAGGGCTTCAGCGAGGAGGTTCTGGGGACACGTCACAAACTCTGATGATTGGTCAACAGTCTGTCACGCGTCCCCTGATTTCCTGTCCTGGGATTCCGCAAACACGGACTTGGAGGACGCGCCTTCGGGCGCGTAGGCGTTCAGCTGCCGGCCGGCGTCGTCGATGTAGAGACGCCCACATTGCGCACACTGCCAGGCCGGGCGCGTCGCCTTGATCAGGAGGCTCCTCAGCTGGGTGCAGGCCGCTTTCCGCTGGCCTTGGGTTGTGCAGCGCTTCAGCAGGATCTCATCAAATGCATCCATGAGCGGAAACAGGGACGCGTCGGGAACGATATGCGCCTTCCCGGGCAGGCCATCCCCGCCGTCGTGGATCGTTGCTCCACATGCGCATTCGATCTTCATCCGCGGCTCCCGATCTTCAGCTTGGGCACGGATGCTAGCGGACAATTCTTTGCGCGCAAGCCAAGTGGCGGCCACAGGGGTTCTGCGGACACGTTATGATCTCGGGCATTTGTCTGACGTTTGTTGCCCTTCATCCGAGCGAAGGGGGCGCTTCGTCAATTCCCCCAGCGGACCCTGCGCGTGGGCGCGCTCCACGATGGCAAGGGCTTTTCTTCTGACTTCTTTGAGCGTTGCTTCCAGGCGGTTCAGCTGCGATAGGCCAGCGGTCGTTTGCGGATCGTAGCGTGTGACTTGGTACTCGCGCGTGTCGGTCAGCGTGTGAATGTGCGCGGCGGTTCGTTGGCGCAGCACCAAGCCTGCGCTTGCCACGGACGCGGCTCTCTTCTTCAGATCGTGCTGGAGACCCCGCACCTGTGTCGCGTCAAGTCCACAAGCGAGCATCACGGCGTTCAAATACAGCTCGATCGCGTGGATGGCGGCAAGCCTGAACGGCGCTTGCGAAAGCGGTTCGCCCTTTCGGCACAATTCGAGCAACCGTTCGGCCGCCTTCGCGTACTCAGTGGCTAGGTCGAGAATCTCGCGCGGTTTGGCGGTCTGCCCGGGATAGCTCGCTGTTGCGGGTTCGACGGCATCCGTCATCGGCGGGTTTTGCTTGTTTGCGAGGTTGCAGCAGCAGATTAGACAGGGAATCGCTTAACAATCTGCTAGCCGCGTTTCATTCCGCAGCGCCGTCCCACACAGCGCGCGGTATAAGGCCCATCGGGATCACTGAGCCGAAGAGGGGACCAGGCCCAGTTGCTGCATGATCGCAAGGCTGTCCATCACATTCCACGTCTCGACGATTTTGCCCTCGGCGTCGAAGCGGTGCATGTCCCAGAACGTCGTCCGCACCTCGCGGTTTGTCGGCGCAACGCCCATGACCGGCTTCGAATGAATGGCTGTTGTCGTGCACCGTCCGGCGACCCAATCGTCTTCGGCGACCGCGTGATCGACGACAATCTGAAGGTTCGACCAGTTGTCGTGCAGGCCTGAGAGAAACTGCTCGATATGCTGCCGGCCGGGCCCGACCGGTCGCGACCTAATTTGGTGATCCAGCGCGTAGTAGCTCATGCAAGCCACCATGTCTTTCGCATTGAAGGCGGCTTTTGCTTTCAGGTAATTCTCTTTGTTCCTGAGCGCGTTCGCGTGCTTGTTTGCGTCCGTCATTCTTGCGATCTCCGAAAGAGCCGTTCATGAGCTTGAAAAAAGAGCCCTCTCGACGCCGTTCCGTCAAGGCTGACGTCGAGGCACCGGGTAGCGCCCAAACTGCGGCGGCGCGGCGATCGGCGGAAGCCCAGCTGGGTACGCTGATCGATAAGTTTGCGGGCGATCGGCTGCGCCTCGTCGGGGCGCTGCGGCGGTCGCTGCAAAAGCGCCTGCCGAGCGCGCATGAGATTGTGTACGAATACCGCGACTGCTTCGTCATCAGCTATTCGCCGAGCGAGCACGGGTACGAGGGCGTTCTTGTCATTCGCGGGAGTGCGGACGACGTGAAGCTTTACTTCAATTTCGGCAAGGGCTTGCCGGATCCTGAAAAGCTGTTGCGGGGGTCCGCCAAGCTCGTGCGCTGGATTGAAGTGGAAGACGCGTCCACACTCGCGCGTCCCGCGGTCACGCGCCTCATCGACGAGGCCATCGCACGCAGCCCTACACCATTCGCGCGCACCGGCCGCGGGTCGGTGATCATTCGCTAGCCTTGCCCGCGCAACTCGTTTTTACAGCCCTGAAATCAGGGTACAAGCGGGCGGAGTCACGCGCCGTCCGGGAACCGCTCGACGACCGGCAGTTCGTGCGCACGCTTCATCCACGCGAGTTGTTCGGCGGCTTGGATGTGGAGTGTCGGCGCGAGGCTCTCGGGCTTGTCGAGCGAGCCCAGCGTTACCTCAACCACGCCCGGCAGGAACTCCTCGTTGCGATAGAACAGCCCCGTTCCGCACGCGCTGCAGAAGCTGCGAAACGATTTGCCGGACGAGTTGATGACCTTGGGCGCCCCCTTCGTCACGGTCATGCGGGCCTCGGCGTAGCCGGCCCACGCCATGACGGGTGCGCCGGAACTCTTGCGGCAGCCCTCGCAATGACACAGAGCCACGTCGTTTGGCTCGCCATCGAGCTGATAGCGGACGGCGCCGCATTGGCATCCTCCGGTGCGGGTCATGGGTTCATCGTCCTTTTGTTAAGCAATCCGCACGCTAGTCGACCGAAGGTCCCACAGCAACGGGCGTTCCATTGGCGTTCGTCCGGGCGCTCTCGTAGTATCGCACCCGACTTCAAGGATCACGCCTGAATGGCCGCCGACATCACGCGCAAACTCGCCACGATCGTAGCGCTTGACGTGGCCGGTTATTCCGCCCGCACCGAACTCGACGAGGCGAAGACGACGGCCGAGGTCGCGGCGCTGCGCACGGTCATCGAAGACATCGCGGCGCGTCACGGCGGGCGCATCTTCAACACGGCCGGCGATGGCTTCATGCTGGAGNNGCGCGCGGACTGATGCAGCTCGACAAGATGGCCGAGACGATCGAGGCCTTCGCGCTGACGGGCGTCGCCGCGGCACCGCCACGTCAGCCTGAGGCCCGACGCGCGGCACAGCCGATGAAGCCGTCGATCGCAGTGCTGCCCTTCGCGAATTTGAGCGACGACCCCGAACAGGCCTACTTCACCGACGGCATGATGGAAGAGATCACGACGGCGCTCTCGCGCATGCGCTCGATCTTCGTCATCGCCAGCGCCTCGACGCAGCAATACAAAGGCAAACCCGTCAGCGCCCAAATCGTCGGCCGCGACCTCGCCGTGCGTTATGTTCTCGAAGGCAGCGTCCGCAAGTCGGCCAACCGCGTCCGCATCGCGGTGAAGCTGATCGACGCCGCCGATGGCGCGCAGGTGTGGGCCGAACGTTACGACGAAACGCTGGACGACGTGTTCGCCCTGCAGGACCGCGTGGCGCTTAACGTCGCCGGCGTCATCGAACCCGCGGTTCACGACGCGGAGATTCGGCGCGCGATACAGCGCCCGACGACGAACATCGACGCCTACGACATCTATCTGAAGGCGGTCGCGCTGGTCGACACGTACGAAAAGCAGGCGATGTTCGACGCGCTGGTCCTTCTAGAACGGGCGCTGGCGCTCGACCCGCGCTACGCCCGGTCGCTCAGTGTCGCCGGCTACGCCCACGCGCAGATCGTGGTATCGGGCTGGGCGGACGATCTGGCTCACCATCGCCGTCTGGCGCTCGACCACGTCAAGCGCGCGACGCAGCTTGCGGCCGACGACGCCGACACGTTGGCGTGGATCGCGACGGTCTATCTAACGTTGGACGAAGACAACGCCGGCGCGACGGCGCTCATCGACCGCTCGCTCGCGCTCAATCCGGGCTCTTCGCTCGCCTGGATGATGAGCGGCTGGATGCGCGCGGCAGCGGGCGAAGCCGATACCGCGATCGAGCATATGGAAACGTCGATCCGGCTGAACCCAAGCTCGTCCGACCGCGGCCATCAGTTGAGCGGCATGGCGCTCGCGCGGTTCGGCCAGCAACGCTTCAACGACGCCGTTCGCCTGTTGACGGAGGCGATTCCGCTCCAGCCCGCCGTGTCGTTCAATCTCGCGCTGCTCGCCGCGAGCTGTGGCCATCTGGGCGATGCAAAAGCGGCGGCCGCAGCGCTCGCCCGCTACGCCGAAGCAAGCACCATTCCCGTCGAAAAGCGCATCTCGCTGTTCCGCCGGCCTAAGCAACGCGATCTCTTTCTCGAAGGCATCGTCCGTGCGCGCGCCGCCGCTGGCTGATGCGGCGCCGTCTTTTTTTTCGTAACTAGCCAAGCTTGTTAATACGGGGGCACTATGTTCCGCTTTTCGACCGACGTCGTAGAGCGCGCGGCGTCCGTACGCACTCCGTGCCGCACTTAGGTAGGCAGATGTGGGTTGCTCAACGCCTTGGGCCCTATGAAGGTGTTGTCACCGATGACGTCGCGATCTGCGTCGGCTGCCTCGGCGGCTAAATATCGGGAATCGGAGAGTTGTGGGGACACGTCGTAAACTTGTCGTCGCAACTAGCGGCAGGTTTGCCGAAGCTCCGTTCGCAGTCTATTCTCACGCGAGTCACGAGGAGACGGCATGGCACTCGAAATACTCGACGGGACGATCGAAGCGACCACGCCGATGCGGGCGAGCGGCGGGTATGCGATCTTCGACACGTTGCGCTTTCGCGATCGCAGCGGCGCGGAGCGGAGCTTCAAGACCGTGTGCACCGCGGGCGCGGTCACCGATCTTTTGCGCAAGGGCGGCACCGGGCGGTTTTATCTCTCCAGCGGCGGCGGGCAGACCGGTATCCACGGCGTGCGCCTCGACAACGGCACGCAGGCCTACGCGCACTACAACAACATGGAACTCATCGTTCTGATCGGCATTGCCGCGGGCTTAGGCACGGCGGTCATCGGGATCGTGACCGGCGAGTGGTTCTGGGCGCTGCCGTCCATGATCGGCGTGCTGTTGGTGGGCGCCTATGTTTTCCTGCGCGGCATCCGGGTTGCGGGGAAGCAGCAGTATGAGAATGACGGGAAGTAGTTTGGTCCGCGACCGGTCGCGATCTGGGGACACGTCACAAACGGGGATCGCCCGTGCTCGCGTCGCAAGATTTTGCTTGCATTCTTGTGCAAGATGTTCTATGTTTGTTCTTCGATATGGCGGCGGTGCGATTGCCGTTTTCCCTCGGCGCGTGAGTGCCGAGCGGCTGCGACTTGATAATTGCATATGGGTTTTCCTTTGCGCGCTGACGCTCAAGGCGGACAGTGTCCGGTGAACGCGGACAGCCGTGTCCGGATTCGAAATTGGCTGGCCGGTCAACGGCTTGACGCTCATCCGGGCCGTCATGGCGGACACTGTTCCGGACACTCGACTTGTGTCCGCCATGTCCGGCTTGGCGTGCAGCGCGCTTCAAAGGCTTCAGAAAAATTTGCGGGGCGATGTCGATCTCGGCCAAGCTCGTTCGTCGTCCTGATGAGGCCCAGAAGGGGTCGGCTCAAACAAGGAGAAGACGATGCGCGTGATGGTGTTCCACAAGGCTTCGGAAGACGTCAAAATGGACGGGCCGCCGACGCCCGAAATGCTGGAATCCTTCGCGGCGATGGACCGGTTCACGGAAGAACTGGTCAAGGCCGGCGTCTTCGTGGCGGCTGCGGGCTTGAAGCACGGCGCAGAGGCCAAGCGCATCATCTTCGAAGGCGCGAAACGCACCGTCATCGACGGACCGTTCGCCGAGACGCGCGAGCTGGTCGTCGGCTTCTCGATCTGGGAGGTCAAGGACATGGACGAGGCGATGGCCTGGGTAAAACGTGCGCCCAACGTCGGGCCTGGCAAAGGCGAGATGGAGATCCGGCCGTTTTACGAGGCGGAGGATCTGGCCGCGTTCGTGACGCCCGAGGAACTCGCGGCGCCGCGCACCGGGGAGCGCGGAAAGCTCGGGGTCGCTTAGTACCCCATCGATCGTCATGGCCGGGCCTGACCCGGCCACCCAGGGGCATTGCACAAACTGCTCCACATCGCAGTTGCGACGCTCAAGGCAGCGATCCTGGGTGGCCGGCTCAAGGCCGGCCATGACGACCATTTGATAGAGGTCCGGAATTCCTTGGCGGTTGCTATGATGCGGGATGACCGCAGGCGAGACGCATCAGGCGATCGAGGCGACCTTTCGCATTGAACGGGCTCGGCTCATCGCGGGCTTGGCCCGGATGGTGCGCAGCGTCGATCTCGCCGAGGAGTTGGCGCAGGACGCGCTGGTCGCGGCGCTTGCCGAGTGGCCGCGGACCGGCGTGCCGGACAATCCCGGCGCCTGGCTGATGGCCGCCGCCAAACGGCGCGCTATCGACGCGCTGCGGCACGACAAGATGCGCGAGCGCAAGCACGAGGAGATCGCGCGGACGCTGGACGAAACGTCCGACGGCGGCGCCCAAGCGATCGAAACGGCCATGGACGATGATCTCGGCGACGAGCTCTTGGGCCTCATCTTCGCGGCCTGCCACCCGACGCTGTCGCCGGACGCGCGCGCGGCGCTCACGCTTCGGGTCGTCGGCGGCCTCACGACCGACGAGATCGCCCGCGCGTTTCTGTCGAACGAGGCCACGATCGCGCAGCGCATCGTTCGCGCGAAGAAGACGATCGCGAAGGCCGGGTTGACCTTCGCGGTGCCACGCGGCGCCGAACTGGCGGCCCGGCTGCCCTCGGTGCTCGAGGTCATCTACCTCATTTTCAATGAGGGCTATGCGGCGACGGCTGGCGACGACCTTGTCCGGCCGGGTCTCGCGCACGAGGCGCAACGTCTCGGCCGCATCATGGCCGGGCTGATGCCCGAGGATGCCGAAGTGCTCGGCCTGCTCGCGCTGATGGAAATCCAGGCATCGCGCCTCGCCGCCCGCAACGGACCGGACGGCGCCTTCGTGCCGCTGACCGAACAGGATCGCTCGCGTTGGGATTATTTGCTGATCGGCCGCGGCCTCGACGCGCTGGCCCGCGCCGAAGCGCTCAACGGCGCCAAAGCGGAAGATTGGGGCCCTTACGTGCTGCAAGCCGCACTCGCCGCGTGTCACGCGCGCGCACGACTGGCCGCCGACACCGACTGGCCGCGCATCGCCGCACTCTATGACCGGCTACGCGTGGTTGTGCCGTCGCCCGTGATCGATCTCAATCGCGCGATCGCCCACAGCATGGCGTTCGGACCGGAAGCGGGTCTCAGACTGGTGGACGAGATCGCCGACATCGCGAGCTTACGCGACTACGCACCCTTGCCGGCCGCGCGCGGCGACTTTCTGTTTCGGGCCGGGCGCCTGGCCGAGGCGCGCTCGGAATTCGAGGCTGCGGCCAAACTCTCCCGCAACGCACGGGAGCGGGCCTTTCTCCTCGCACGGGCGGAAGCCTGCGACGTCAAGCAATGAAGTCTGTTTCTGACTTCCCGATGTCGTGTCTTTTCAGGTCCACAAGGCTCACCTAGAAATGGCGCGGGGTAGAGAGCGCCGGCAAGGGCAGCATTATGAGAATCTTCAACGTGCTGGCGTTCGTTGCGGCGATCGCACTGGTTGGCGCCGATCGCTCGATAGCAGCCGAAGGTGCGCCACTGTCGCGAACTGAAACGGGGGCACGGCTGCAGGAATTCTTGGGCGTGTTCGGAAAAGCCGATACGGCCGGCATTCGCGCCTTCGTCGAGCGGACGTACACGGACGACTACAAAGCCGCCGTTCCCATCGAAGTGCGCATTCAGCTCTTTCTCGATGCGCGAGCGCGCGGTGCACTCGAGTCGGTCGAGCCGTTGGCGAACGAGGGCGATACGGTGCGCGTGCGCGCGCGGCACGCGGCGACTCGCGAGTGGCGAACGATCGCACTGACGACCGAAACGGGCGGCGCGCACATCAAGCGTATTGCGGTTAGTTACGACTGGCCGCGGACCGTTCAAGAATATGCTTCAACGCCGGCGGAGTTGGAGCGCGCCGTCTCGCGCTATGTCGNNCGCTATGTCGGCACGCTTGAGAAGCAGCGCCTGTTTTCGGGCGCGGTTCGGCTGGAGCGCGCTGGAAAGGCGATTGTCGATCAGGCGTGGGGTTATGCGGACTTGGACGCCAAGGTCGCAAACAACAAGACGACGAAATTCAATCTCGGTTCCGCCTCCAAAATGTGGACGGCGGCCGCCATCATGAAATTGATCAAGGACGGCCAGTTGTCGCTGAATGACCCACTTTCGAAGTTTGAGCTTGGCGTGCCGCCGCCGGTGAACGCAGCTGACATCACGATTGCTCAGCTTCTTTCGCACACGTCGGGGCTCGGCACCTACTTCGGGGCGAAATACGACGCGACCGCCAAGGCTTCTCTCAACGACATCGATGACTTTCTCCCTCTCGCCGTTCCTTTGCAGACTGCGTTTAAGCCCGGCACCGCGTACAGCTATTCGAACACCGGGTTTCTCGTTCTCGGGAGGATCATCGAGGTGGTCAGTGGGAAGCGGTACACCGACACTGTCGCGGAAACCGTGTTTGCGCCGGCCGGCATGAAGGACTCCGGCTGCTTCGCCGTGGACGAAGGTGTCGCGAATCTCGCGACCGGCTACGATCGAACGCAAACGGATGGGGGTCCCGTTTTTGCGAGCAACGTTGCCTTCTTGCCCAGGCACTCTGTGTCCGCGGGCGGGTGCTATTCCACGACGGGGGACATGATGCGGTTCCTTGACCTCCTGAAGGGCGGCACGCTCGCGCCTGCCGAGACACTGGCGGTCTTCACCTCGAAGCAGACACCGGGCGGCGAATCTTACGGCTACGGCTTTCAGTTCGGCGCGAACGGCGAATGGTACGGCCACGGCGGTTACTTCAACGGCGTCGGTGCTGTCGTTCGCGCGTACAAGAAACCCGATGGATGGCGCTTCGCAGTCCTGGCGAACGAGCGCGACACGGCCGAAAACGTTGGCGAATTCCTTGATGCTGCGATCGCACTCGTCGAGCGATGACGAGCTGAAATATCGGGAGGAAGAAGGTATGGCGAAAATCGTATTTGGAATGAATCAATCCTTGGACGGCTACGTGGACCATATGGCGTTTGCGCCGGACCCCACGCTCTTCCGCTACTTCATCGAGGAGGCGGAGGGGCAGGCGGGCAGCATCTATGGTCGCAACATGTATGAGATCATGCGCTACTTTGACGACGATCATCCGGAGTGGGATGCCGACAGGCGCGCCTTCGCGGCGGCGTGGCGGAAGCAGCCGAAATGGGTCGTCTCGCGCACGTTGAAGTCGGTCGGCCCCAACGCCACGCTTGTTCAGGGCGATCTCGCGAGCGCGATCGGCAAGCTCAAGGCCGAGCGCACCGGCGACATCGAAGTTGCGGGCCCCAACTTGGCGCGAAGCCTCACCGACCTCGGCCTGATCGATGAGTATCGCATCTACCTGCACCCTGTCGTGCTCGGTCATGGCGTGCCCTATTTCGCCGGACCCAGGCCGCCGCTTCGCCTGATGACCCATGATCGGATTGGCGAAGAGGTGATTAGGCTGACGTACGTACCTGCTTAATCTCGCGATGGGTCGGATTGGCGCGCCGCCGGGCTTGTTGCCGGCGACGCGCGAGACTGTTCGGGTGTTAGTGCGACCCTTGCATCGCGCCTTGTGCTGCGCGCGCGATGATGGCGGCGACGGCTGCCGGTTGCGAGACGTAGATCGCGTGGCTGCCTTTGACCTCGACCGTCGTCGCGCCGGCGCGCTTCGACATCTGGCGTTGCGCGGGCGGCGGGATCATCCGGTCGTCGGTTGCGACCAAGTACCAACTTGGCTTCTTCTTCCAGGCCGCATCACTGATCGTGCCGCTCAACGCGTCGACGCTCCACGGGACCTGCGCGTCCGCCATGAAGGCTGCGGCGTCGGCTTGAACATCGGCTGCGAACGATGCCGCAAACTTGGCGCGGTCGAGGAAGAGGAACCCGTCCTGCGGCGGCAGGATCGGCGGCACCGGCGCGCCGGGCGGCGGATCCTTGATGAGCGTGTTCACCGACTCGCCCGTATCGGGTGCGAAGGCTGCGATGTAGACGAGCGCGCGCACGTGTGCGTCGTTGCCGGCCTCCGTGATGACGGCGCCGCCATACGAATGGCCGACCAAAATCACCGGCCCGTTCACGGCAGCGATGGCGCGCCGCGTGACGGCGACGTCATCGGCCAGCGACTTCGTCGGGTTCTGAACGACGCAGACGTTGTAGCCATCCTTCTTGAGTATCTTGTAGACGCCTTCCCAGCCGGAGCCGTCGACGAAGCCGCCGTGCACGAGAACGATCGTCGCGGCCAAAGCGCTCATTCCAGCCATGATTGCCTCCTGTCGCTGTTTAAGAGACCCGCGGGTTTTCCGCGCGGGTGAGCGATTTGTTGCAGCCGGATTGGTCCGACGACCAAGACTTTGTAAGCTGCAGCCATACCTCGTAGGCATGGGAGCACATGGAGCTTCGCCACCTTCGCTATTTCGTTGCGGTCGCCGAAGAGGGCAGCCTCACGCTTGCGGCCGAACGGCGTTTGCACACGGCGCAGCCGTCGCTCAGCCGCCAGATGCGCGACTTGGAAGCGGAAGTCGGCGTCGCGCTCTTGGTGCGCAACGCCCGCGGGATCGAGTTGACGGCGGCCGGCCGCGCCTTCCTCGACCATGTCAGGCTCGCGCTGCTGCAAGCGGATGCGGCCGTCGAAGCCGCGCGCCGTGCCTCGCAACCGGCGATGGAACCGTTCGTTCTGGGGTTCTTGACCGGCCAGGAGATGATGTGGCTGCCCGAAGCGCTCCGGATCTTGCACGACGATCTTCCAAACATCGAAGTGCGCGTGTTGAGCCAAACGTCGCCGGAACTGACCGCCGGTCTTTTGCGCGGCGCCGTCGACGTCGCATTCATTCGGCGTGCGGAGCGTGCGGCGGGCTTGGCCTTCAAGCTCCTGATCAAGGAGCCACTTGTCGTGCTCATGCCGAGGGACCATCGCCTGGCCGCGCGCGAGAGCGTTCGCCCACGCGACTTTTCCGGCGAGACGTTCATTCGGCCGTCTCAGAAGATCGCACCCGCATTGATTGCGGCGATCGACGACTATGCGAAGAGTGCCGGGACCAGTCTCACCGCCGATCACGATGCGGAGAATCTGTCGATGGCGATCTCGCTGATCGCCTCGACGCACAGCTTGGGGTTGGTGCCGGCCTATGCGCAGTCCCTGTTGCCACCGACCGTCATCACGCGCCCGCTCGCAGACGCGCCGCCAACCATCGATTTGGTTATGGCCTACAGCAAGTCGAGCACGTCACCACTTCTGAAACGCTTTCTCGCCAAAGGGGACGAACTGATCGCCAACGTCGCGCAGAAGGGCAAGAGGTAGCGGGTTGGTCTTTGGAGCCTCATTGCCAGGCACGCGCCGCCTTCACCGCAGCGGCTGATTCTTTTTAGCCATCGGTGGAGGTTCACAAGGGGTTTGTGTGTCGCTGCTCACAGTGCGCGCTCTACGGATACTCCGGTGCTGCGAGGCGGCGTGCCAGGAGCCCCGTCGCTCGCGATGGATCGATGTCTGCGACGAGGAGGTTCTCCGATCCGTTCGTGTGCATGGCGGTGATGGCGCCGTCGGGGTCGATGAGCGCGGTGCCGGCGATGCTGTTTGGGATCGCGTAATTCACAGTGGCGAAGTAGATCGTGTTTTCGGCGGCGCGGCAGACGGTTGCTTTTTCGTGCATCGTGCCCGTGGCGCTCGCCCATTCGTTTGTGGTGCGGGCGCTGTCGCCGGCCGGTGAGAATTGCGGGTGGAAGACGATCTGCGCGCCGCGGCGGGCGGCCCAGCGGACCGTTTCGGGATAGCGCCAGCCTTCATGGCAGATGACGACGCCGAAGCGGAGACCGTCGATCTCGAAAACTTTGCGGCCGTGGCCCGGTGTGTAGGTGCCTTCTTCCGACGGGTCGATCTGCACTTTGTCTTGGTAGCCGAGCAGTTCACCGTCTTGGGCCACGATCATTGCCGATGCGATGAGACCCGCCGTGGTCGCGCGTTCGACGCCGACGATGGCGGCGACGCCGGTGGTTACTGCGGTTTCGCGGATCGTTTGTTCGGCGTGCGCGAGGAAGGCGGCGTCGGGCGGCGCGACGTCAAGGCCGACGCCTCTCAGGCCCGGCAGGTAGCACTCCGCGGTGCAGACGATGCGCGCGTTCTTGGTGGCGGCTTCGTGCATGGCGTCGATGACGGCGCTGAGTGCTTCGTCCGGGTTTGGGCGGAAGCGGAGGGTCGCTAGGGCAATTCGCATTGGGTGCGTTCTTGGCTGGGGCGAGGCCGCGAGGAAGAGATCTCACACAATGACACAATGAGACAATGGAACAATGGGATGTGGATGGTCCGCGCGAAGCGCCAGGTTGGAGGCTGCAATCGCGCCTGCGGCGCAAGGGTGGCTCTCCATTGCTC